>Ga0335076_10004933_pt1 | contig 13529 bp, 8 predicted proteins | sample Lox_Sample_25_FD_206717 | JGI IMG/M metagenome (GOLD analysis project Ga0335076, IMG submission 206717) | Soil microbial communities from Loxahatchee National Wildlife Refuge, Florida, United States - Lox_Sample_2.5 | ecosystem: Environmental > Terrestrial > Soil > Wetlands | place: USA: Florida... | reverse complement strand
CATTTCATGCGCCAGAATATGGGTGGACCAGGCCCGCCTCGCGCCAGCCCCCATCCGTTCGAACCAGTCGCAGATCAGGGCCTGCAGCGCTGCCCGGGGGTCCGAGGCAAGGGCCATGCTCGAATTCATCACATCTGTCTGTTCCGCCAAAAGGGAGGATCTCAGAACCTCGGTGTACAGACCCATCTTTTCCCCGAAGTAATAATTCACGGCTGCGACGTTCATTCCTGCCCTTGCGCAAATCTCCCGGACGGTCGCGTTCTGGAAGCCGACTTCCGCGAATACATGACCGGCTGATTCGATGAGCTTTTCTCTGTTTTCATCCAGCGTGGCGTACTCGCTTGTCATGTTCGTGCTCCCATCCTACTTGGCCGCGACTTGCTTCTCCGACGGAAGTTGATCGACATTCCATCCGCCTCCAAGATCCTCGATGAGTTGCACGTTGCTGGTCATCTGGGACACTCTCAGATCGATAAATGTTTGTTGCTGCGTGAGTAGAGATGTCTGCGCTGTGTAAACATTGAGATAGGAATCGATTCCGGAACGGAACCGCACATTGGAGAGGTCGAGATACTTCTGTGCTGCGTCGACTGCGGCTTGTTGCTGCTTCAGTTGATCTGCGAGGTAGTGCTGGGCGGCCAGGGAGTCCTCGGTCTGTTGAAATGCTGTCAGCACCGTCTGCCGGTACGCCGCGGCATCCGCTTCATACTGGGCTTTATAGTTGGCGAGAACTGCGCGGCGGGCGCCCGCGTCGAAGATTGTGAACGACGCAGACGGGCCGATCGAGAAAAAGCGGCTGGGCCAGGTGAGCCAATTTCCAATTTTGTCGCTCTGGAATCCGGCCGTGCCCGAAATGCTGAATGACGGATAGAATGCGGTGGTTTGCACGTCGATCAGAGCGTTTGCGGCTGACATTGTCCGTTCGGCTCCGGCGATGTCCGGCCTCCGTTCCAACAATTCAGAAGGAACACCCGCAGGAACCAGCGGAGCGGCGGTCGTGAGTTCCCGTACGGGAAGTGAAAACGAAGGTGTAGGCTCACCAATCAGAACCGCGATGGCATGTTCGTATTGCGCTCTGGCGATTCTCAGATTAATGAGCGTCGATTGGGCCGTCTGCAGGCTGAGGTTTGCTTCTGCAACATCTTGCGCGCTGTCAATGCCGGTGGCGTTGAGCTTCTTCGTAAGAGCCAGAGACTTGCTGTAGGCCTCCACCGTTTGCTGGTAGAGCGCGATCAGCGAGTCTTGCCCCCGTAGTTCGAAATAGTAGACGGCAAGATTGGCCTGTTGAGAAAGCCTCACGTTCGCAAGATCGGCCGCGCTGGCCTGCGCCTGGTTTGCGTACTGCCGGACGGTGCTGCGCACTTTACCCCAAACGTCCGGCTCCCAGGAGACGCTGAAAGGAAGGTCGAAACTATTGCTGTTGGGATTTCCTTGGTCTCCCACCAAGCTCACGGAGTTTCGTGCGCGCGTGTAGGAAGGATTGGTGCCGATCGTGGGATAGTAATTGGACCGTGCCTGCCGGACCAGCGCCCGTGCAGCCACGAAATTCTGGTAGGACTGCGCAATGGTTTGGTTCGAGGAGTTCAGTTTATTCTCGAGTTCGTTGAGTTCAGGTTCGTTGTAAATCTCCCACCAGTTTCCTCGCGATGCTGTATCTTGCGGCGCTGCCGGTTTCCAAAGCGTCCCATCGGGGCTTTGCTGGGGAACAAGCTCTTTGAATGATGCTGGCGCTGCCGTGACCGGCGGCTTGTACTTGGGCCCTACGGTGCATCCCGCCACGGCCAGCGCACCGCAAACCATTACCAACTGGAGGGAGCGTCTAGCTGAAAGATGTTGGGCGCAGTTCATAGATGATCCCTTACGCTGTTGCATTGCCGGGCTCCTGAGCGAGTTGAACATTCCTTGTGCCGCGCTTGAACTTTTGCGCGATACGATCGAAATACAGGTAGATAACAGGTGTGCTGTAGAGCGTGAGAATCTGGCTGAAAATCAGACCTCCGACCACAGCAATACCAAGTGGATGGCGCAGTTCTGATCCGGTCCCGCGTCCGAAGGCCAGTGGAAGCGCTCCCAAAATCGCGGCGAAGGTGGTCATCAGAATCGGGCGGAAACGAAGCAAGCTGGCTTCGAAGATGGAATCGCGCGTGCTCATGTCCTGCTCGCGTTCCGCCTGCAACGCAAAATCAATCATCATGATGGCGTTTTTCTTCACGATACCGACCAGCAGAATGATTCCGATGAAGGAGATCACGTCGAATTCGCTGTGGAACAGGATTAGGGACAAAAACGCGCCGACGCTGGCGGAAGGCAGCGTGGTAAGAATTGTGATGGGGTGAATCAAGCTTTCGTAGAGAATGCCGAGAACGATATAGATCGCCAGTATGGCCCCAAGAATCAGAAACGGCTCCGACGAAACCGACTTCTGGAAGGCTTCCGCGGTACCCGCAAACTGCCCGCGAATGGAAGACGGCATACCCATCTTTTGCTGTAACCGCTGGATCTCAGCGGTTGCCTGGCCGAGAGAGACTCCCGGCGCAAGGTTGAACGCAATCGTGACGGACGGAAAGAAGGACGAGTGGTTGACCGCCAAAGGCGAAGTCGATGCTTTGGCGTGCGAGATCGCCGCGAGTGGAACCGACCCGCTGCCCGTGGAATGCAAGAATGTCGAATTCAGCCAAGCCGGATTGTCGAGGAATTGTGGCGCCGCTTCGAGGATTACGTAGTATTGGTTTATGGGACTGTAGATGGTGGAGACTTGCGACTCGCCAAACTGGTAATAAAGCGAGTTGTTGATCATTTGAGGTGTAATCCCCAATCGCGCCGACGTCGCGCGGTCGTATTCCAGGAGCATTTGCAGGCCGCGGTCCTGCTGGTCCGTCGTTACGTCGCGGAGCGAGGGCATGTGCCGCATCTGCTCGTAGAGCTTCGGGCCCCAAGTGCTCAAGTCTTCGACCGTGTCGGAGGAAATCTGATACTGGTAGGCGGCGTTGCTCTGGCGGCCTCCGACCGTCAGGTCCTGGGCTGGCTGCAGATAAGTGGAAGCCCCTGGTAGCACGTTGAGCTTCGGACGCAGGCGATTGAGAACCTCGGCCGCGCTAACCTTTCGCTCGGAAAGTGGCTTGAGAATCACAAACAGAAATCCGGAGTTGATGCTTCCTCCCCCGGGTCCGCCCTGTCCTCCCGTAAAGCCAGAGACCACCGAAACTGCTGGATCGGTCTGGATGACCTTCTCGATTTCGATCAGGGACGACCGCATGGACTGAAACGAAGCATCCTGCGGCCCCTGGAAACCGCCCATGATCGTGCCCGTATCCTGAAGTGGAAAGAAGCCCTTGGGAACTCGAACCAGCAGCACTCCATTCAGTACAAACGTCGCCAGAAAAAGGCTGAAGATGATGGCCGGATGCCGAAGCGCCCAAGCCAGCGAGTGTCGATATCCCGACAACAGAAGGTCAAACGCCTTTTCACTCAGCCGATACAGCCGCCCGTGCTTCTCGTCGCGAGTCGGAGTCAACACGTAGGCGCACATCGTCGGTGTGACCGTCAGCGAAATCACCAGAGAAATGGCAATGGCGGCCACCAAAGTGGCCGCAAATTCGTGGAACAACCGGCCCACGATCCCGCCCATAAACAGGATCGGCACAAAAACGGCGATCAGTGACAGGCTCATGGACACCACGGTGAAGGCAACTTCGCGCGATCCCTTCAGCGCCGCTGCAAACGGTTGGACGCCCGCTTCGATGTACCGGGCGATGTTCTCCATCACCACGATGGCGTCGTCTACAACGAAACCGGTGGAGATGGTGAGCGCCATAAGAGATAAATTGTTCAAGCTGTAGCCGCAGAGATACATCACGCCGAAGGTCCCGATGAGGGAAACGGTCACGGCGACTCCAGGAATCAGCGTCGACCGAGGACTCCGCAGAAAGACGAACACGACCGCGATGACCAAAATCGTAGCGAACAACAACGTTTGTTCGACGTCGCTCACCGAAGCGCGGATCGTTTGCGTGGTATCGTTGAGTACTTCCAGTTTGTCGCCGGTAGGGATGGATGCCCGGATGGAAGGGAGTTCAGCCTTGATTCGATCAACCGTCGCAATCACGTTGGCGCCGGGAAGGCGGAACACCAGAAGAATGACCGAGGCTTTGCCGTTCGAATAGCCCACCGAGCGCACGGTTTGTACGGAATCATAGACGTGTGCGACATCCTCGAGGCGCACCACAGAGTTATTTGCCGTGCCAATGACGAGAGGAGCGTAGTCTTTTGCTTTTGCGATCTGGTCGTTGGCGGTAATGTCCATCGTGACCTGGTCGCTGGTGAATTGCCCCTTGGGACGATTTGAGTTCTGCAAGGAGATGACGCGTGCAACATCCTGCATCCCCAGACCGTAGCTGTTGAGTTGTTGTGGATTTACATCCACGTGCACAGCGGGAAGCGAGCTTCCCGCGACCAGGACCTGGCCCACGCCTTCCAGGTGCGAGATTTTCTGCTGGATAATGGAGGACCCCGTGTCGAACAGCGTCCCCGCATCCCTTGTGTCGGAAGTCAGGCTGAGCACGAGAATCGGCGCAACCGCCGAATTGACTTTCCGGTAGGCCGGATTGGACGGAAGATTTGCCGGTAGATAGGTCCGCGCGGCGTTGATGGCCGCTTCTACATCGCGTGCGGCGCCGTCAATATCGCGGGTCAGGTCGAACTGCAGCGTGATGGTCGTCAGTCCGAGTGAGCTGTTCGACGTCATTTGTGTGACGCCGGCGATGCGACCGAATTGCCTTTCGAGCGGCGTTGCCACGGAGGACGCCATGATCTGAGGGCTGGCACCCGGCAACGCCGCCGTTACCGTGATGGTCGCAAAGTCCACTTGCGGCAGCGAAGCAATGGGTAGGACGCGGAAAGCTGCCAGCCCGGCAAGGGTGACGGCCACGGCGAACAGAGTCGCGGCCACAGGCCGTTTGATAAAAATCGCCGAGAAGTTCATGACGGGTCCGCCAATAAATCGCCCGACGCCGCATTCACCTGCTTTGGAGCGAGGCTCTTTGCGAAGCGGTCGAAGAACACGTAGATCACAGGTGTCGTGTAAAGCGTCAGAAGCTGGCTAACGAGAAGGCCTCCCACCATCGCGATACCCAGTGGATGGCGCAATTCCGAACCGATGCCGGTACCAAAGGCCAGAGGAATGCCTGCGAACAGGGCGCAGAGCGTCGTCATGAGAATCGGACGGAAGCGCAGTTTGGAGGCCTCGAAGATCGCTTCCTCCGCCGGCCGATTCTTGGAGCGCTGCGCTTCGAGAGCAAAATCGACGATCATGATTCCGTTCTTTTTCACAATGCCGATCAGCAGGATGATTCCGATCACCGCAATGATGTCCAGGTCATAGTGAAAGAGCCGCAGCGCGAGGAGTGCCCCAACGCCCGCCGACGGGAGAGTCGACAAGATCGTGATCGGATGGATAAAACTCTCGTAGAGAATTCCGAGCACTATATAGACGGCCACCAAGGCGGCAAGGATCAAGATCACTAGGTTCGTCCCAACGGAGTTATAAGCCGCAGCAGTCCCTTGAAAGTCCGTTTGAACGCTCGCCGGCATATTCAGCTGCTTTCGTGCTTTCTGGATTGCTTCGACGGCTTCTCCCAGCGAATAACCCTTGGCCACGTTGAACGAAACGGTCACAACGGGGAACTGGCCCTGGTGAGAGACAGTTAGGGGCGACGCCACTTTAACCAATCGGCTGATCGCGGCCAGTGGCACCGGAGTTGCCTGGCTTGTGGTTGAGTTCGTGGAACTGGAACCGCCGCCGGACGCCGCAGAGGAGGATCCTGAACTTGTCGCGGCACTCCCCGTGCTCGCCAGAACCGTCGTCGGAGTTGATGACGCCAGTGTTTGCCCCGATGACGTGAGGACCAACGCACTTGTAGAAGATGATGAGAGCAAGCTGCTATTACCAGTTGTATTCGACAGCGAACTGGTTGGAGAAGAGGCCAGTGCCGATCCCGAAGTCGGTGTAAGGGTGGCCTGCGAACCGCTGTTCGTGGCCGCAGTTCGCCCCGAAACGCTCTGGGCTTGCGTGGAAGTTCCCGTCGAGCCCTGGATGTAAACATCGTTCAAACGGTCCGGACCCGTCTGGAACTGTGGCAGAACCTCCAGAATGACGTGGTACTGATTGGATTGCGTGTAGAGAGTATTCACCTGCCGCTGCCCAAAAGCGTCGTAGAGCGTCGAACTAATCTGGTCGGGGTTGATGTTGAACCGCGAAGCGGTCGCGCGGTCGTACTCGAGGTGAGCACTGACTCCATTGGGCTGCTGATCCGTGACCACATCTGAAACTTCCGGAAGCTTGCGGAGTTCCGTCACCAGCTTTGCGGTCCACTCGTTCAGTTCATTCACATCCGGATCTTCCAGTGTGTATTGATACTGGGTCCGGCTGACACGATCGTCCACGGTGAGGTCCTGAACCGGCTGCAGATACAAATGAATTCCGGGCATCTGCTCCGCCCGCTTTTGCAGACGAGCGATGACAGCCGACGCCGTTTCGTGGCGCTGTTCGAAGGGTTTGAGATCGATCTGCATGCGCCCGCTATTCAGAGTGGTGTTGGTTCCGTCTGCGCCTATAAATGAGGACATGTCTTTAACCGCGGGGTCTTTGAGCAGCTCAGCGCAAAGTTGGCTTTGCTTTTGCGCCATCGCGGCCAGGGAAATCGATTCCGGTGCCTGCGTAATGCCCTGAATAATTCCCGTGTCCTGAGTTGGAAAGAATCCCTTGGGTATTTCGATGTACTGGAATACGGTGAGCGCAATTAGGCCGAGGGCAACCATGAGTGTTGGCGTTTTATGCGCCAAAACCCATCGCAGACTCCGGCCATACGCGTCGATGGTCCGTTCGAACAACGCTTCCGTCTCCCGATAGAACCTGCCCTGCTTTTCGACCGGTTTGTGCCGCAGCATCCGGGAACACATCATGGGTGTGAGGGTGAGCGAAACCACTGCGGAAATCACAATGGTTACGCCCAGGGTGATGGCAAACTCGCGGAAGAGACGGCCCACCACATCCCCCATAAGAAGCAACGGAATCAGCACGGCGAGCAGAGAGATGGTCAGGGAGATGATGGTGAATCCGATTTCGCCCGCGCCTTTCAGCGCGGCCTCGACCGGACGCATGCCCTGCTCAATGTAGCGGGAGATGTTCTCGATCATGACGATGGCGTCATCCACGACGAAACCCGTGGAGATGGTGAAAGCCATCATCGTCAGGTTGTTGATGCTGAAGCCCATGGCACTCATCACCGCGAATGTCCCGATCAAAGAAAGGGGCACCGCGATGCTGGGAATGACCGTGGCCGAGAGTGTCCTGAGGAACAAAAAGATCACCAGAACAACGAGGCAGATCGTGAGCATCAGTTCGAACTGAACATCCTTGACCGACGCATGTATGGTCGTTGTGCGGTCGGTCAGGACATGCACCTGGATGGAGACCGGAAGCGAGCTGCGGAGCTGCGGCAGCAGGTGCTCGATTTCGTCTACGACCGCGATGGTATTGGTGCCGGGCTGCTTGCGAACGTTCACAATCACCGCGGGGGTCGTGTTCATCCATGCCTCGAGTTTTGTGTTCTCCACTCCGTCGGAGACCTTCGCTACATCGGTCAGCATCACGGGGGAACCGTTTTTGTATGCCACCACTACGTCGCGATAGCGCGAACTGGAAATCAACTGATCGTTGGCATTGATCTGAAAGTTCTGCGTGGGTCCGTCAAAACTCCCTTTCGGGGAATTGATGCTGGTATTGGAGATCGCCGTTCGGACGTCTTCCAGATTGATCCCATAAGAGGCAAGGGCAACGGGATTGACCTGGATCCGAACGGCCGGTTTTTGGCCGCCACTAATCGTGACGAGTCCGACGCCGCTCAACTGGGAGATTTTCGGAGCCAGCCTGGTGTCGGCGATATCTTCGACCTGCGACAACGGAAGAGTCAACGACGTAAGAGCAAGCGTCAGCACCGGCGCATCCGCTGGATTGGATTTGCTGTACACGGGAGGTACCGGCAGGTCGGTCGGCAGATAGCCCTGTGCGGCGTTGATCGCCGCTTGAACCTCCTGCTCAGCCACGTCCATGCTCAGATTCAACCCAAACTGCAGAACTATGATGGAACTCCCGTCCGAACTCGTCGAAGTCATCTGCGTGAGTCCGGGCATCTGTCCAAATTGCCTCTCGAGCGGAGCCGTTACCGACGATCCCATCACCTCCGGGCTTGCCCCTGGATAGAACGTTTGCACCTGAATGGTCGGGTAATCCACCTGCGGAAGCGCCGAGACGGGCAAATTCAGGTACGCGGCGAGACCGATTACCAGAATCGCCGCCATCAGGAGGGCCGTGGCAACGGGCCGCTCAATGAATGTCTTCGAGGGATTCACTGGATGCGTTCTCCGTTTGCTGATGTGGTGGGAATGACGTTCGAAGAGGACTGATTATTAAGAACGGCGACAGGCGTTCCATCTTGAATTTTGTCGAATCCAGTGGTCGCCACGATGTCACCAGCCTGAAGTCCTTCCACGGCGGCGTCCTCCCCTTCTGTCGCGATCTCCGTTACGGATTTGAGATGCGCAGCCCCGTCGCTCACCAGATACACGAAAGCTTGCGTGCCGTTGTGCTGCACCGCGGCAGTCGGAACCAGAGTCTGATCGGTCAGCGTCTTCACCAGAAGGCGCGCATTCACAAACTGATTGGGGAAAAGAGCGAGATCGGAATTGTCGAACTGTCCTCGAAAGCGGATCGTCCCCGTGGATGTATCCACTTGGTTGTCGAGCGTGAGCAGCTTTCCCGTTGCAATTCGCGTGAGGCGGGACCGATCGTAGGCTTCTACTGACAGAGCGTGGCGATGCGTTATTTCCGAACGCACCTCATCGAGATTATCTTCCGCAACATTGAAGACCACCGTGATCGGCTGCAACTGAGTTATCACAGCGATGGGGCTACTACCACCGGAGAATACGGTGTTTCCCGGATCTACTAAGCGCAACCCTACGCGCCCACTTATGGGAGCCGTCAGGTGACAATAACTTAGCTGAACCTCTCCGTACTTTACTTGGCCGATGTCATTTTTTACGGCTCCTCGATATTGTTCGACCGTCTGTTCCTGATCATCAAACGTCTGCTTGGGCACCGCGTCCACTGACCGTGCCTCGCGGTAACGTTCGAGGTCGATCTCCGCCTGTTTCAAGAGAGCTTGGTCACGTTCGAGCTGTCCCTGGTACTGCTGCAGCTGCGCTTCATACGGTCGAGGATCGATGTCCACCAGAGGATCGCCGCGATGCACGATCTGTCCTTCGACGTAGTGAACCGCTGTGACCTGTCCGTTGACTTGGCTGTAGAGGTTAACGGTAGCTAGCGGCGTGACCGTTCCCAGCGCTTCAATGTATTGGCCGATGCTGCCTCGGCGCGCAGTGGCGGTTCGGATGTTCGGTGTTGCCACAGGATTCACGCCAACCTGGGCGCCCTGGGACGTCTTGTGCATCAGCGCAAAAGCGATGATCGCAGCAAGAGCGAGCAGCACACCCGGAAGAATTGCACGCGTGGCACTTCGCCGAGGAAGACTCGTTGGCGCCTCGTTCGGTTTCGTGGACTCTAATTCCGTCGCCTTGTGCCCTTCAATCATTGCTGGTTCTCCCGCGCTTTTTATTTGCTGTCGCCCGTTTTCTGTGCCATTCAAACAATTGTTTCAAACTGCCGATTGAAATCTGGCTTGCATGAGGGCAATTGCCGTGCCAAGAGAGAACCGCGGATAAGTCCAATGAACTCAATTGCTATCGGGAATTTCGACCCGAAACAGGATGTTGAAAGTCAAAAGTGTCAAACGCTGACTGACAGCTCCCCAGGTAGAAGCGGGGCATCAAATATGCCAGGCGGAGCGAAGCGGGGCGGACTTTTTGCCGTTACTTTTGCACTCGTTTATCGTATAGACGACAGTTACGCGAAACGGCGTGAGGCACCGTACGGTATGGATGAAAGCCCAAATCTTCAGCGGGTGCAGACTGATCAAGCCCTGCAGCAACAAAATGAACGCCTGCAACTGCTCTTGAAGCTGACGAATAGCATCACCGCAAACCTGCACCTCAAGGAAGTTCTTCGGGCGATCGCGGCAAACATTCGCGAGGTGATGCACTGTGATGCGGCTAGTATTTCTCTGCCCGATACGGAGCCCGGGACCTTCCGTAGCCACGCCGTGGACTTTCCTGGTAGCAAGGGATTTCTCAGAGAAGGCCAGAGCGTTATTCCCGGCAAGGATAGTCCACCTCGGCGGGCGTTCGAGACGTTGAAACCGGTGGTCTCCTCGAACCCTGCCAATGGTTATCCCTATAGCCAAGGACGCGAGATTGCTACTCAGGAAGGCCTCAAGAGCGCCTGCTTTATACCGCTGGTGAACCGGGGACGGGCGGTCGGAATTCTAGTGCTTGCGCGCGCGTCAGACGAAAAGTTCACGCAGGACGATGTCGAGTTTCTCAGCCAAGCGGCAGGTCAGATCGCCATCGCAATCGAAAATGCGTTGGCATTTGAAGAAATCTCGCAACTAAAAGACAAACTCGCGCAAGAGAAGCTGTATCTCGAAGAAGAGATTCGCAGCGAGATGAACTTCGACCAGATTATCGGTACAAGCCCAGCACTCAAGCAGGTTCTGAAACTGATCGAGACGGTTGCGCCAAGCGATTCCACGGTCCTGCTTTTGGGCGAGACCGGTACCGGAAAAGAGCTGATCGCCCGCGCGATTCACGATCACAGTCGTCGCAGCGAGCGAACATTTGTGAAGCTAAACTGTGCGGCGATACCCACAGGATTGCTCGAGAGCGAACTGTTTGGTCATGAAAAAGGTGCGTTTACGGGCGCCATCAGCCAGAAGATTGGGCGAATGGAATTGGCAGACCAAGGCACCCTATTCATGGACGAAGTGGGAGATATCCCAACCGAAATTCAACCGAAGCTGCTGCGTGCTTTGCAAGAGCGTGAATTCGAACGGCTCGGCAGCACCCAGACTCGCAAGGTAAATGTTCGCCTTATTGCGGCAACGAACCGCGATCTGGAAAAAATGGTCGCCAGCCGCGAATTCCGCAGCGACCTGTTCTACCGATTGAATGTGTTTCCGATCCGTATTCCGCCATTGAGGGAACGCCGGGAAGATATTCCCCTGCTGGTCAGCTACTTCGTGCAGAGATTTGCCAAGCAGATGCAGAAGGGAATCGACGCGATCCCCGTAGCTGTCATGAAGGGACTGGCGGCCTGGGACTGGCCGGGGAACATCCGTGAATTGGAGAACTTCATCGAGCGAGCCGTTATCCTCACTCGTGGCAAATCCCTTGAGGCGCCACTTGGAGAACTGCGGAGAAGTGAGCAGCCCAAACGCATTGCTCCGGAACCTGCTCACGAGGACATCGCCCGCATCGTGCGAGAAACGATCAGTGCTCTGAATGGCAAGAAAGATCTCGACGAGTCGGCCAAGAAACAGCGCGATGAGATTGTGCTCGCCCTCAGGGAAAGTAAGGGACGCGTGGGTGGAGCTGACGGAGCTGCTGTCCGCTTGGGCATCAATCGCACAACCCTGCTGGCGCGAATGAAAAAATTTGGAATAGATCCCAGACAGTTCGCCTGAATTCGCCCGCTCTCCGCGCCTTCAACCAACCTCTCACGAAGTGATCCACACTAAGTCTCAATTGACGCAATCCCTCACGCTACTCCTGTCAATCGTGCGTTGACAGGGTTGACTGTCAACGGCCGCGTTCCTCTCGCACATTGAAAAATCATTACTTGCACGCGCGGAAGTTTGGAACCCGTGTTGCATTTCATCAGTGCGAGGAAATGCCATGTTGAAAATTTCCACCATGGAAGTACGCAATCAGAGACGCCTGGTCCTGGAAGGCAAGCTGATCTGGCCTTGGACGACAGAACTCAGGCGCGCATGCGAACACGCATGGAAGAACCTGGATGGCCGCGAGCTCATCATCGATTTGAAGAACCTGACAGTCATAAGTCAACAGGGGGAATACCTGCTAGCCGCGCTGATGAACGAAGGCATTAAGGTCCGCTCTTCAGGCGTGTTTGCGAAACAGGTGGTGCGGCAACTTGTTCGTCAGGCTCGTGAGCAGTTTCCTGAGCCGACGTCTGGAGGTCAGTCATGACATTTTTCAGTTTGGTGCTATTCCTGCATGTTTCTTCAGCACTATTCTTGTTTGCGGCGCTTGTACTCGAAGCGATTGCGCTCAACCGCGTGCGCCAGGCCTTCACCGCGGAAGAGGCGCGCCGTTGGTTCGATGTTGCCCCCTGGCGCGCGACAGTCGTTATCGTCTCTGCTGGTGTTCTGTTCCTCACGGGCGGATACATGGCGTCCCAACTGTCCGCGTGGATGTTCGGCTGGCCCAGAGTGGCTGCCATGAGTTTGGGCTTGGTGGGTGGGCTTGGAAGACTTACGGGTAAGCGCCTACGGGCGATCCAGCGAACTCCTGATTCCGGTGATCAGAGCAAGGAGGGACTTCTGATCCGGCTGAGGGATCCACTGTTGAAAATCTCCATCAGTTTGCGAATTACGGTGGTGCTTGGAATCACGTTTCTGATGGTCACAACCCCAGATCTCCTGGTATCGGCAGTTGTCATGGCGATATTCGCAGGTCTGGGTCTTGGTTGGGGTGTTCTGAGCAGCCGGACAAGTACAGCCTCCGCAGTGCCTGCGGGCGAGGTGTTCTGATGAGAGAGCTCTGGCTGTGGGCTGCTGTCATTGTGGGAGTGCTTCTTTGTGAGGCGATTTTCTTTGAATTGTTCCTTCGCAAATCTCGTGGCCGACCTGACGCCTGGACAACCGTATTGCCGCATAACCCGGCGGTCGGTCGTCAACAGGTCTACGAAGTCGAGTTGTTAAAAGCAGCCAAGAATGAGATTCACGGCATAACAGAGGCAGTTGAGTCTACGAACGAGTTGTGGGCAAACCCCGACTACTTCTGGATAGTTTTGTGCAAGAACGAGCGCTTCCACCATAAGTCAAATCACAACTACGCACACCGGATACCACTGGGGCAAACCGACACGGTATCACCCAAACCGGTAAGCCAGCCGTTCACGGCGCGCTGCAATTCATGCGCCAAGGAATACGTTTATCAGCCTTCGGAGGTTTTGCGCTGTGAGATGGAAATCCCGCAGAGCTTTGAACCCCATCCGCTTTTTCGTGATTGAGCGCAGGGCTGGCGGTCGTTAAGGGAAATGGAGCTATGACGATATACAAATCAATTTGTTTCTTCTGCGAGGCAACTCGAAAGATTGCGCTTCGATTAGCATGGCTCATTCTGGTGCCGACCTTGGTGCTGGCTCAAACAATTATTCCAGCAGATCCAAGTATTCCGGCGCCGAAAGGGTTGCGCTTTGAGGGAACCTGGAGCTGTGGAAGTACTTCGTCAGCAGGCAAACTCATTGTAAGACCGGCGCAACAACCGGGGCATGGTTCGACGGGGCTTGGCAAGAACTGGACAGAAATCATCGAAAGAGTGGCCAGTGACAG
>Ga0335076_10004931_pt1 | contig 13530 bp, 11 predicted proteins | sample Lox_Sample_25_FD_206717 | JGI IMG/M metagenome (GOLD analysis project Ga0335076, IMG submission 206717) | Soil microbial communities from Loxahatchee National Wildlife Refuge, Florida, United States - Lox_Sample_2.5 | ecosystem: Environmental > Terrestrial > Soil > Wetlands | place: USA... | reverse complement strand
GCTTTTCCACCATGACCCGGGCCCCCCGCGCCCGGCCGGCCGTGGCGATGCCCTCGGCGATCCGGCCGAACAGCTGGGCCGGCACCTCCATGTAGTACAAGATCTGCTGGCCGGCGCCGACCTGGTCCGACATCGCCTGGTAGGTGGCCTCGTCGCCGAGGTCCCCGTCCACGTAGCGGAGCAGGCTGAGCATCTTGACCGCGGCCGGGTCGTTCGGGTCCATGTTGTTGAGCTTGAGCGAGGCGGCGGCGTAGTCGCGGAACTGCTCCAGCCCCCAGCCGGACTTGGCCACCCCGACCACCGGGACATCCAGGATGCCCCGCTTGACCAGGCCGACCAGCGCCGGGAAGGTCTCGATCTTGGCCAGGTCCCCGGTCGCCCCGAAGATCACCAGCGCGTCAGCTTTGTCAGACATTCCGATACCTCCTATTGCATCCGATCTGATCGCGTCTGGACCGGGTCACCATCGCCCGTACCGGGTGATCGGTGCCGCCCCACCGGGCGGGCCGCCTCATCCGCGGCGGGCGATGTCTCGGCATCGGTCCTGGTACCGGCCCCGGTGGCCGCGGTGGCCTCGGCGTCGTCGGCGGGCTCGATCCTGGCCGAGATCACGTAAGCGACCACCACCGCCACGATGACGAGCGGCGTGACCGCGAGCCCGTCGGAGAACAGCAGCAGCGTGGCCAGCAGCACCGAGGTCAGCGGAAGCGTGAGCATCACGACCGACATCGCGCCCAGGCCGATGGCCACCGCGGGAACCAGCGGCAGTCCGGGCAGATGCGACAGGGCGATGCCGCCGGCCGCGCCGACGAACAGCGCCGGGAAGATCGGCCCGCCGCGGAAGCTGCCCAGCGAGATGCCGTAGGCCAGGGCCTTGCAGAGCACCAGGAGAACCAGGGTCCCGACCGTGTAGCTGGCGGCGTTCTGGATCAGCGGGCTCAGCGCGGTCTGACCGGAGAACAGCACGTCGTCCGTGCCCTTGCCGGTCGCTTCGGCGTAGCCGATCGCCAGCCCGGCCACGGCCAGACCGGCCAGCGGGATGACCAGCAGCGGCTGGCGTTCGGCGTAGGTGTGCAGGCTGCGTCCGAGCCAGCGGATGCCCCAGCCGACGAACGGAGCGACCACGCCGATGGCCAGGGCCCAGCCGAACTCGGCCACGTCCGGGCGGCTGAAATGCGGCAGGCCCGGGATGGCCAGGGAAAACGTGCCCAGCCCGGTCCAGGCGTCCAGGCCCACGAAGACCAGGGTCCCGATGCCCGCGGCCAGCAGGCCGGGCACCAGGACCACCCCCATCATCGGGCCGCCCAGGCCGGACGCCTCCATGAGCAGGAACGCGCCGAGAATGGGCGATCCCATCAGCGTGCTGATGGAGGCGAAGCTCCCCGCGGACGCCAGCACCCGCTGGCCCTGCTCCGGCACGTCGCGCCTGGCCAGCTTCAGGAACACCAGGACCAGGCCGCCGCCGAGCAGGATCAGCGGCATCTCGGGCCCGAGGACGGCCCCGAAGATCAGCGTGGCCAGGGCGGCCAGGATGACCCCGGGGAGCTGGGCGGGCGTGGGTGCCCCGTGCAGCTTGAAGCCCCCGGCCGGCGAGGGACCGCCGTCACCGGGCAGGTACTTGATCGCCGCCGCCGCGATAATGCCGCCCACCGCCAGCATCGGCAGCGGCCACCATATCGGGGTGGCCTGGAAGCCCAGGCCGTGCGGGAGGTGGGTGTAGAGCTCCTTCTGCAGGTAGTTCACCAGCGCCAGGAAGCCGTAGGCCGCCGCCGAGACCGGCACCCCGAGGACGGCCGCCACCACCAGCAGCCCGACATAGCTGCGGGAGCGCAGGAGGGCACGGGGATCCGGCACTACGACCCCTTCCCTTCGGCTCCGCCGACCGGATGGCGGGCAGCGGCGTCCGTGGCCTGCTCCGGCGCGGGCTGGTCAGCCGGGAGGAATTCCTCCCGGCTGACGCGGCGGCGGAAGACGTAGTACGTCCAGGTCTGGTACGCGAGCACGACGGGCAGGAAGATGATCACGACCACGGTCATGACCTTGAGCGAGTACCCACCGGACGCCGTGTTGTGCACGGTCAGGTTGTACGCCGGGTTGGTGGAGGAGACCATCACGTTCGGGTACAGGTCGGCGAAGATCGTGATGATGCAGGACGCGATCGTGACCGCGGTGGCGGCGAAGGCGAAGCCCTCGTGGTGGTCCCAGACGAGCCAGACGGCGGCGATGACGGCCAGGATGGCCAGCACTTCGATCAGGTTGAGCCAGAAGGCCTTGCCCGCGGTGACGTGGGTCCAGATGATGAAGCCGACCACGAACGCGGCGGTGACCGGGGCGAGGCGGCGGGCGAGCTGCCAGGACCGCTGGCGCATGTCGCTGGTGGTCTTCAGGCACATGAACGTGGCGCCGTGCAGGGCGCAGAGCAGGACCAGGGTGATCCCGGTCCACAGCGGGTAGGGCTTGAGCAGGTCCCAGAACGTGCCGGTGAAGTTCTGGTCGGAGTTGATCGGCAGCCCGCCCAGCAGCCCGGCCAGCGCCACCCCGATCAGCAGCGGAGCCAGCACGCTCCCGGTGGTCAGCAGCACGTCCCAGGTGCGGCGCCAGCGGGCCGCGTCCCGCTTGCCGCGGTACTCGAACGCCAGGCCGCGGACGATCAGGGCGGCCAGCAGCAGCACCAGCGCGAGGTTGTAGGCGGAGAACATGGTGGCGTACCAGCCGGGGAACGCGGCGAACATGCCCGCCCCGGCCACGATCAGCCAGACCTCGTTGCCGTCCCACAGCGGCCCGACCGTGTTGATGGCCGCCCGGCGGCCGGCCTCGTCCTGGCCGACCAGGCTGTGCAGCATGCCGACGCCGAAGTCGAACCCCTCCAGGACGAAGAACCCGGTCCACAGGACCGCGATGACGATGTACCAGAACGGAATGAGGCTGCTCATCGTGACCCCTAGTACAGGACGGCCGGGACCGGCGCGTCGGTATCAGCCTCGGCCCGGGGAGGCGGGAGCTCTTTCCGCGAGTACCGCAGCATCAGCAGCAGGTCGACGGTGGCCAGCGTGCCGTACAGCAGGATGAACGCGATCAGGCTGATCCACAGCGTGGTCGTGCTGACGGTAGGGGAGATCCCGTTCTTGGTCAGCATGATGCCCTGCACGATCCACGGCTGCCGGCCGCTCTCGGTCAGGAACCAGCCCGCCGTGTTCATCAGGAACGGAAGTACCGCGGCCCACACCGCCACCCAGAGGAACCGCCGCGACGTGGTGAGCTTCTTGCGCCGGATCAGCCACAGCCCCCACGCCCCGATGAGGAAGACCACCACGGCCAGGTAGGCCATCACCCGCATCCCCCAGTACTGGATGAACACGTTCGGCACGTAGTTGCCGGGGCCGTACTGCTGGTTGTACTGCTGGTTCAGCGGGGTCATCCCGACCACCTTCCCGTTCCAGGAGTTGGTGGCCAGCAGCGACAGCAGGTGCGGGATCTCGATGATCTGGGTCGGGGTCTGGTCATCGTTGCCGCCGCCGATCTGGAACAGCGAGAACGAGCACGGCTGGCAGGTGGTCCACTGCGCCTCCGCCGCGGCGATCTTCATCGGCTGGTACTTGGCCTCGATGACGCCGAGTTCGTCGCCCACCAGCATGGTGAACAAGATCGCCGGGACCAGCACGATCAGCGCGAGCCGCGCCGACCGGCTGAACACCTCCCGGTCCTGGCCGTTCCGCAGCTGCCACGCGGAGACCGCCAGCATGATCATGGTCCCGGTGACCAGCGCCGCGAACAGCACCTTGGCATACCCCCAGATGAACACCGGGTTGGTGAACACCGCCCAGATGTCGTTCAGCTGCGGCTTGCCGTTGACCATCTGGTAGCCGACCGGGTGCTGCATCCAGGAGTTGGCCGCCATGATGAACGCCGCCGACAGCACGGTGCCGAGCGAGACCGCCCAGATGGTCAGCAGGTGGATCCGGCGGGGGAGCCTGTCCCAGCCGAACAGCCACAGCCCGAGGAACGTGGACTCGAGGAAGAAGGCGGCCAGCCCCTCCATCGCCAGCGGCGCGCCGAACACGTTGCCGACTAGCCGGGAGTAGGCCCCCCAGTTCATCCCGAACTGGAACTCCTGGACCAGCCCGGTGACCACGCCGATCGCCACGTTGATCACCAGCAGCGTGCCGAAGAACCTGGTCAGCCGCAGATAGTCATCCTTTCCGGTCCGGTACCACGCCGTCTGCAGCAGCGCGGTCAGGAACGCTAGCCCGATCGTGATCGGGACGAAGAAGAAGTGGTTGACCGTCACGAACGCGAACTCCACCCGCGCCAGATCAACGTTCATGTGGCTGCCTCCCTGGTCAGCCTGGGATAAGCCATGTACCGATGATCTGCGGCCCGGCCCGGCCCGGCATCATCCTTGCCGGGTGGTCCTGGCCGCCCATTTCACCCCTGCGGGGGGAGGCCGCCGTGGACCGGGAGGGGGAGTATGCAGTCGTGAGTTTGCGCCGGCGTCAGCTGCGGATCCTCCAGCGGATCGAACGCGACATAGCCGCCTCCGATCCGGGCCTGGCTGCTCTCTACCTGGGGTTCGCCCGGCGGACCGGCGGCCGTGACATGCGCTGGATGGAGAAGATCGACCGCGGGCGGCGCTGGCGCTTTCTCCAGCGGCGGCAGGCCCCGGGCCCCGCAGACCGGCTGAAGGACCCGAGCGCCGAGAACTGGAACGATCCGTGACGGTTAGCCAGGTCCTGCCCGGCCGCGCCTGATGCTGCACGTCCGCGTGGTGAGCCCGGCCGCCGTCACCGAACAGCTGGCGGACCGGCTCGAAAGCGCCCCCGGAGTCCAGAACGTGCTGGCCCGGGCCGGGGCCGCGCGCCGGCCCGCTGGCGACGCGGTGGAGTTCGACGTCCACGACGGCGCCGCCAATCCGGTCTTCAGCGCCCTGCGCGAGCTCGGCCTGGACCGGGATGGCGTGATCTGCGTGGAGCGGGTGGACGCCGCGCTCACCGCTGAGCCGGTCCGGGCCGGGGATCACGGCGCGCTGCGGCAGGAGATCGCCCCGGTGTGGGAGATGGTCGAGGCGACCATCCGCCAGGGCGAGGCCTACGCGCCGAGCTTCTATATCCTGCTGGCGGTGGCGGGCCTGATCGGCGCCGTGGGCCTGCTCACCAACTCGCAGATCCTGATCGTGGGCGCCATGGTCGTGGGCCCGGAGTACGACGCGATCATCGGCGTCGCGCTCGGCCTCAGCAGGCGGGTCCGGGCTGAGGTGCGGGACGGCCTGCTGGCGCTGTGCTGGGGGTTCCTGGCCGCCATCGTGGTCACCCTGCTGTTCGGCCTCTCGGCCCGCGCGTCCGGCAAGACCCCGGCCGCCTTCCTGGAGGGCGTGCGGCCGGTCGCGGACCTCATCAACACGCCGAACATCTTCTCCGTCATCGTCGCCGTGCTCGCCGGGATCGTCGGCGTGGTGTCGCTGACCGAGCGGCGGGCCAACGCCCTCATCGGCGTGTTCATCTCCGTGACCACCATCCCGGCCGCCGCCTCGGTGGGCGTGTCGGCCGCCTACTCGAGCTGGAGCGAGGCGTGGGGTTCACTGCTCCAGTTGCTGCTCAACGTCGTGCTGCTGGTCGTCGTGGGCGCGGTCGGCCTCAGAGCCCAGCGCGCGATCTGGCGCAGGCGCTCGTCCCGGATGTTAGCGCGCGCGGCACTGGCCGCAATTCACTCCGGCCGGATGATATTGACCGGCCCGCCAGCCGTCAGAGTGGGGGGTATGCGGGCCATCACGGTCATTCCCGGTAAGCCAGGCTCGGTCGCGCTCACGGACATGCCGGAGCCGCCCGGCGAAGACGGCCCGGTCTTGGTCCAGACGCAGGCCATCGGCGTCTGCGGCACCGACCTGGAGATCATCAATGGCGAGTACGGAGCGGCGCCGCCCGGGGAGGACCGCCTGATCATCGGGCACGAGTCCCTCGGCCGGGTGATCCAGGCCGAACCGGGAAGCGGGTTCGGCGCCGGAGATCTCGTGGTCGGCATCGTGCGCCGGCGGGACCCCGATCCGTGCCCGGCGTGCGCGGCCGGGGACTGGGATATGTGCATGAACGGCCGGTACACCGAGCGCGGAATCATGGGCCGCCACGGTTACGCGTCGGAGCGTTACCGTATCCACCCCGAGCACCTGGTCGCGGTGGATCCCGCGCTCGGGATCCTCGGCGTCCTGCTCGAGCCGGCCACCGTGGTGGCCAAGGCCTGGGACCACATCGAGAAGATCGGCCGCCGGGCCACGTGGGCGCCGCAGAAGGTGCTGGTCACCGGGGCCGGGCCGATCGGGCTGCTCGCCGCGCTGCTGGCCACCCAGCGCGGCTACCAGACCTACGTGCTTGACCTGGCCACCGAGGGCCGCAAGCCTGACATGGTCCGCCGCCTGGGAGCAACCTATTTCCACCGGGGGAACCTCGGCGAAGCGGCCGCCGAGGCCGACATCGTCATCGAGTGCACCGGCTTCGTGGGGATGCTGCTCGAAGTAGGCCCGCAGCACGTCCGCCACCGCATCATCTGCCTGACCGGGGTGTCCGCGGCCGGCGTCGAGACCACCGTCGATCCGGGACAGCTCAACCGCAACATGGTCCTGCAGAACTCCGTGCTGTTCGGCTCGGTCAACGCCAACCGGTACCACTACGAACTCGCCGCCCAGGCCCTCGCCCAGGCTGACCCGGGCTGGCTCGCCGACCTCATCACCCGCCAGGAGCCGCTCGGCCAGTGGGCCGAGGCCTACACCCGCCAGCCCGACGACATCAAGACCGTCCTGACCTTTCCGGACGAGTGACCCAGTGGCGGGTAGACATCGGCGATCGGTCGGTTAAGTCTCCGGCCCTCCTGGCCGCGATCACCTCTGGCGGGTGATGACGTAGCCTGCCCGTTACTTCCACGATGGGCTGGTGACCGAGCACTATGACGTGATAATCGTCGGCAGCGGCGCTGGCGGCGGCACGCTCGCTCATACGCTGGCGCCATCGGGCAAGCGGATACTGGTGCTCGAACGCGGCGATTTCCTCCCGCGCGAGACCCACAACTGGGACCCGAAGCCGGTGTTCGTGGAGGGAAAGTACATTTCCAAGGACACCTGGTTCGACGACGCCGGTCAGTCGTTCCAGCCCCAGGTGCACTACTTCGTCGGCGGGGCGACCAAGCTGTACGGCGCCGCCTTGTACCGGCTGCGGCCGCAGGACTTCGGCGTACTCAAGCACGTCGACGGGATCTCCCCGGCCTGGCCGCTGTCCTACGACGACTTCGAGCCGTGGTACACCAGGGCCGAGCAGCTGTACCAGGTGCACGGCAACGCGGGCGAGGATCCGACCGAGGGCCCGCGCAGTGCGCCCTATCCCTGGCCCGCCGTCTCGCACGAGCCCCGGATCCAGCAGATATCCGATGACCTGGTCAAGGGCGGCTACCACCCGTTCCACGCGCCGTGCGGGATCATGCTGGACGAGGCGCAGCGGTCACGGAGCACCTGTATCCGTTGCACCTGGTGTGATGGCTACCCGTGCCTGGTGCACGCGAAGGCCGATGCCGACGTCATCGCCGTCCGGCCCCTGCTCGGCCGCGAGAACCTCACCCTGCTGACCGGAGCCGAGGTGACGAAACTCGAAACCGACGACTCCGGGCGCACAGTCACCGGGGTCGTTGTCTCCCGGGACGGGAACCAGGAGGTCTACCGGGCCGACATCGTGGCCGTCAGCGCCGGTGCCGCTAACAGCGCCAAGCTCTTGCTCAATTCGGCCACCGACCGGCATTCCGGGGGGCTGGCCAACGGCTCGGATCAGGTCGGGCGCAACTACATGTTCCACAACTGCAAGGCCGTGGTGGCGCTGTCCAAGGAAACGAACGACACGGTCTTCCAGAAGACGCTGGGGATCAACGATTTCTACTTCGGCGCGAAAGACTACGAGTGGCCCGTCGGCAACATCCAGATGATCGGCAAGTCCAACGCCGAGGCGATGCGGGGCGAGAAACCTAAGACCACGATGCTGGCCCCCGAGTGGAGCCTGTCCGATGTGGCGAAGCATGCGGTGGACTTCTGGCTCACCACCGAGGATGTGCCGATGCCCGGGAACCGGGTGACGACGGACGGGAACGGCGACATTCACCTGTCGTACAAGATGACCAACAACGCCGAAGCCGATCGGCTGTACGCGGAGCTGAAGAAGATCCTGAATCACACCGGAATGGCCGAGCACCACGTCCTGCGTAAGAACTTCTACATGGACATGAGCATCCCGGTGGCCGGGTGCGCGCACCAGGCCGGGACCTGCCGGTTCGGCACGGATCCGGCCACATCGGTGCTCGACGTCAACTGCAAGGCCCACGAGCTGGACAATCTGTACGTCGTCGACACCAGCTTCTTTCCGAGCATCGGGGCGGTGAACCCGGCCCTGACCGCCATGGCCAACGCGATCCGGGTCGGCGAGTACCTTCTCGGCAGGATGTCATGAGCCAAGACCACGAGCTAGAACCAGCCGCCGCGAACAGCGGGCTCAGCCAGGACGAGCGAGCCGAACTGGAGCGCCTGCGCGCCGAGTCGGCCAAGAGCCACGGCCAGGGAGAGGGCCAGGGCGCCGGCGGGAAGCGCCGGCGCCACCTCAGCTGGCGGACCCCCGTCTCCATCGTCCTCATCGTCCTCGGCTGCATTCTCGGCCCGGTCGCCGTCCTTGGCGTCTGGGCCGGGAACGAGGTGTCCGACACCGGCCGGTGGGTGGCGACCGTGGAGCCGCTGATCCACGACCCGGCGATCCAGAACGCCCTGACCGACAAGATCACCGACCAGATAACCAGTCGGCTGAACCTGACCGGCACCATCAACCAGGCCTCCGCCCAGCTCAACGACAAGGGACTGACCCGGATCAGCTCCCTGCTCACCACGTTCGGCCCGCAGATCGCCAGCGCGGCGACCGGCTTCATCCATAGCACCGTGCACACGGTCATCTCCAGTCCGGCCGCGGCCAAGATCTGGGTCCAGGTCAACACCACGGCGCACCAGGCCGTGGTCCAGGTGCTCTCCGGCCAGGGCAACGGTGCCATCAGCACCAAAAACGGTCAGATCACGCTCAACCTCGGCCCGTTCATCGCCGTGGTCAAGCAGGACCTGATCCAGCACGGGTTCTCCCTGGCCAGCAACATCCCGCCGGTCAGCCCGACCCTGGCCCTGTTCCAGGCGAAGGACCTCGGCAAGGCCCAGGCCGGCTACCGGCTAATCAAGACCCTGAAGATCGTGCTGCCGATCCTGGCGCTCGCCTTGCTCGCCGCCGGGGTGTGGGTCGCGCGGAAGCGCCGGCGCGCCCTGATCGGAGCGACCCTGGGCCTGGCCGCGTCGATGGTGGTCCTGGCCATCGGCCTGCTGATCGCCCGGAGCATCTACCTCAACAGCGTCCCGCCCACCACGCTGCCCGGGGACGCCGCCGCCGCCGCGTTCGACGCGATGGTCTACTTCATCAGGGTGGGGCTTCGGGTCGTGCTGGCGGTCGCGCTGGTCGTCGCGATCGGGGCGTTCATCACCGGCCCCTCGCGCGCGGCCATCCAGACCCGTTCGGGCCTGAAGTCGGGAGCGGAATGGGTCCGGAACTTCGGCGAGCGCCGGGGAGTGTCCACCGGCCCGGTCGGCGAGTGGACGTATGCGCACCGCAGGATCCTCCGGATCGCGGCGGTGTCCCTCATGGCCGTGATATTCGTCTTCTGGGGTCACCCCACCTTGGTCGTCGTCATCGTGCTCGTGGTCATCCTGCTGGTGCTCCTCGGGCTGATCGAGCTGATCGGCCGGCCCCCGGCGGCGGCACCCGAGACCGCTGCGCAGACCTGATCGATATCAGCCACCGAAAAGACAGAGAGGATTGCGCACATGACCACGCCAGTCGAGGTAGAGGTCCACGACGACACCAAGAACATCCTGGACGCGCTAGCCCACGGCGACCCCGACCTGCTGGCCGCGGGCCTGGAGCTGCGGGCCGACTGGAAGGCCAGGAGCGGTCTCGACGGCCGCAGCTATGCGCTGGTCAAGCTGGCCGCGCTCATCGCACTGGACGCCCCGCCGGCCTCCTACGTCTGGCAGGTCGCCAACGCGATAGCGGAAGGTGCCACCCCGGAGGACCTGGTGGGCGTGCTGATCGCCATCGCGCCGCAGGTCGGAGGCCCGAAGGTGGTGGCGGCCGCGCCCGAGCTCATGGTCGCCCTGGGCCTGACGCTGGCCGACGACATGTAGCTCTGCACGAGCAGAAGGAGACACACGATGTTCAGACGACGCCCGTTGATGCGCGCGGCCGTGGTAGGTGGCGGCGCGTACATGGCCGGGAAGGCCCATGCCCGGAACCAGGCGGAGCAGGCACAGTACCAGGCTGATCAGGACGCCCGCATCAGCGATCTCGAAGCGCAGCAGGCCCAGCAGCAGGGATCCCAGCAGGACCAGTATCAGCAGGCACCGCCCCCGCCGCAGTACCAGCAGGCACCGCCTCCGCCCCCCGCCGCGGCGCCGGCCGCGTCGTCACCGATGATCGACCAGCTGAACCAGCTGGCGGCGCTGCATCAGCAGGGCGTTCTCACCGACGACGAGTTCGCCGCGGCCAAGGCCAAGCTGTTCGGCACCTGAGCCGGGCTCACCCCGCGTCATCGAGGCGGCCGAGCGGATCCCCGCTCGCCGCCTCGATGAACTATGCGGTCCCTTACGACATGGGGTGCCGCGAGCCTGAGTACAGAGCATCATGCGCCACTGCTGTCCCAGATCGTAAGGCATGGATGCCGCGTTCATGTCGTTCCAGCGACGTGGATGGGGCATCCATGTCGTATCCGCGGAGCCGGAACGGGCGGCGGGGCGGCGGGGCGGGATCACCTGCGAAGGGTGGGAGCCGGGGCCTGTTTACCAGGTCAGGTCAGTAATTCCCGGCGTCGCCCTGGCGGAGCGCGCGCAGCGACATCTCGAACGAGTAGAGCCGGCTGCGGACGACTTCGGCCTGCTGCGGGTCAAAGCCGCCCGATGCCCGCTCGGCGGCCATCGCCGAGCGCACGGCCTGCAGGGAAGCGAGCGTGTCGCCGATCCTTTCGGCATCAGCGTCGTCCGGCACCTTCTCACGCAGCGAATACAGAGTCTGCGCGAGGTCATCGGCGCGCCGCTGGATGTCGGCCCAGCGGGCCGCCGCGTTCGGGGAGCCGAACTCGCCCGGTGATTCCGCGACGCCCATCGCGTCGTGCAGGGCCGAGCCCTTCGCGTATGCGTCGATGAGCCTGGACCGCCAGTCGGCCGCGGTCGCCGACCGGCGGCGGGCCGAGCCGACGATCAGCGCGATCAGGCCGGCCAGCGCGGCGGCGCCCAGCAGGATCCAGAGCCAGAGGAGGCTGGTGCCCGAACTGGTGGTGGCGGTGCTGGGTGACGTGGTCGGCGTGCTGGTCTCGGTGGCCGTCGCGGTCTGGGTAGCGGTCGCGGTCGCCGTCGCGGTGGCCGTCACGGTCGCGGTGCTGGTCGGGCCCTGCGTCGGGGTAATGGGCGCGGTCACGGTCGCGGTCGCGGTCGTGGTCGCGTCCGGGACGCCGGTGGCCGTCGCGGTCCTGCTCTTCAGGTTATTGATTACGCTCGAGGCTGAGCTGCCGCACCCTGCCGCCAGGCATCCGGCCAGGAGAATGACCGCAATCAGGCACAGCCCTTTTGTGGAACGCCACATGTCAGTCCTTCCCTCGTCGGTCACCGTCAGCCGCCAGGGTCAGCAGACCCCGTGGAAAATGATCCGCCGACCGGGCCGCCCCGGCCTCATCCGTTACGGGGGACTTTGCGGTCCGCCGCCATCGATCATCGGCCGGGATCGTCCGGACCGCGAGGCAGGTGGGCGGGGACGCGAGCGGGGACCAGCTTGGCCGTCATCTTGACCGTCTTCACCGCGCCGGTCGCGCCCGCCTGCAACGTCAGCCCGATGGCTAGGACGATAACACCGATGAGGAAGAACGTGCTCGACCACCCGAGCATGACAATCCCGAGACGGCCGAGGAGGTAGGGCGGCGTGCAGACCACCGCTCCGACTATCCCGCCCACCGCCGAGGCGGCCAGCTTGTCGCGTTTCGAATAGCGGGTCTTCATGCCGATGAGCCGGGCCGGCACCGCCACGTAGCAGATCATCATGAGCCCGACGACGATGCTCAACGACAGCGCGAACCACGGCCTCCCCCACCGGGTGACGACCACGGTCGACAGGCCGAGCAGGATTCCGACGGCGAAGCCCGATACCAGCGCGATCCTTCGATGAGACCAGGCCTGGGTGAACGCCGGCCGAATCGACGGCGGGCCCGCCCCGGCGATCGAGTAGGCGAACCAGGCGTTCAGGAAGAAGCTCGCCGCGGTGATCAGGGCTACGCCGAGCACCAGCGGGATCACGATCGGCCCGGTCAGCGCGTGGAACGTCTTCCCGTGCAGGGCGTGCGCCTTCAGGTCGAACATGGCCGCCCAGATCCACATCGCGGGCAGCACCTGGATCAGGGTGAGCCGCCAGTTGGTGAACAGGAGCTTCACCCCCGCGAAGAGCATCACGAAGGCGCCGACGATCAGCGCGAGCGGGGCGAGCCAGCGCCGGGAGCGGCTCAGCCGCAGGATGGCTTCGTCCGCGGCGGCCACGTCGCTGTCCCTGACCGCCTGGACGAACCGCTCGATCTGCGCCCGCCGCACGGATCGCCGCGAGAGGGGTTTTTCCCCGTGGTCGGTCGCCGGCGGCCCCTGGGCCGGGGCAGCCGACGGCTCGGATGCATTCCCCTCGATCGTCACTATGGGATGCCCTCCACCCGACACCGTCCGCTCCGAGACAACCATCTTCAGCTTATTCACCGCCTCACCCAGAGCGGATGAGGCAGCAGCCAGCCGGCGGCGGCATCGTCGATGCAGGCGTCAGGGACGGAGGAGGAGTGGTACTTGACCTGCTGCTGATCGGGCTCGCTATCGCCCTCGAGCCGTTCCCGCTGACGGCTTTCATCCTGGTGCTGAGCGCCGAGAAGGGTACCTGGAAGGGCCTGGCGTTCATCCTCGGCTGGCTGGCCTGCCTGGTCGTCGTGATCGCGTCCGTCATCGCGGCGACCCAGAACAACCCGCCCAAGCCGAATACCGCACCGTCCGAGGCCGCGCTGGCGGTCAAGCTGGCCATCGGCGTGGTGCTGATCGCGATTGCCCTGCGGAAGACGCGTCAGAGGGGCCGGCCGCGCAAGCCGGCCGCCTGGATGGCCAAGCTGGACCGGCTCTCACTGCTGAGCGTGGCCGGGCTCGCCGCGTTCCTGCAGCCCTGGACGCTGGTGGCGGCGGGCGCCGCCACCATCCTCGAGGCCAAGCTCACGACCCCGGACAGCTACCTGGCGCTGATCTTCTTCTGCCTGCTGGCCACGTCGAGCTTCCTGTACCTGGAGATCTACGCGACGTTCGCCGGCGCCAGGGCCGACGCCAGGCTGCAGCGACTGCGGGACTGGCTGAACGGCCACCAGGACCAGGTGGTCATCGGCGTGTTCCTGCTGCTCGGTCTGTGGCTGGCGGGCAACAGC
>Ga0335076_10004930_pt1 | contig 13530 bp, 10 predicted proteins | sample Lox_Sample_25_FD_206717 | JGI IMG/M metagenome (GOLD analysis project Ga0335076, IMG submission 206717) | Soil microbial communities from Loxahatchee National Wildlife Refuge, Florida, United States - Lox_Sample_2.5 | ecosystem: Environmental > Terrestrial > Soil > Wetlands | place: USA... | reverse complement strand
GGCGTCGGCCAGCGCCGCCAGGTAGTTGTGCGTGCGGGCGTCGAGCAGCGCGTCTTCGGTGATCGTGCCGGGCGTCACGATGCGCGTGACCTCGCGCCGGACTACCGCCTTGGCGCCGCGCTTCTTGGCCTCCTCCGGATTCTCCATCTGCTCGCAGATGGCGACCTTGCATCCCCGGCGGATCGCCTTCGCGAGGTAGCCGTCGAGCGCATGGGCCGGCACGCCGCACATGGGGACGTCCTGGCCGCCATGCTGGCCGCGCTTGGTGAGCGCGATGTCGAGCAGCGGCGCTGCCTTCAGCGCATCCTCGAAGAACAGCTCGTAGAAATCGCCCATCCGGTAGAACAGCAGGCAATCCGGATGCGCGCGCTTGGCCGCGAAATACTGCAGCATCGCCGGCGTGGCGAGGGCGGCATCGGTTGCGGTCTCTTGCGATCGGGGCTGGGCAGCGTCGGACACTGTCAACGGAACGGGCGGTGGTGGAGTCGGGTGGACCATAGCATGGCCGCCCCGACGATCCAGGCTTCGCAGCCTGCAGCACGCGGGCGGTGCCTTTTCTTCGGCGCCGAAAAATGCGACTCTAGGGAACAAAGCGGCGGGGCACGAATGGTCGACTTCAGGCCTGATTCCAAGAAGCTCGATGAGGACTCCCTTCTGCTGCACGCCAGCGGGCGGCCGGGCAAGCTCGAGATCCGCGCCACCAAGCCGCTGACGACGCAGCGCGACCTCTCGCTCGCCTATTCGCCGGGCGTGGCGGCGCCGTGCCTGGAGATCGCCAAGGACCCCTCCCTGATCTACGACTACACCGCCAAGGGCAACCTGGTGGCCATCATCTCCAACGGGACGGCCGTGCTGGGCCTGGGCAACCTCGGCGCGCTTGCCTCGAAGCCGGTGATGGAAGGCAAGGCGGTGCTGTTCAAGCGCTTCGCCGACATCGACGGCATCGACCTCGAGATCAACACCCAGGACGTCGACGAGTTCGTCAACTGCGTGCGCTTCCTCGGCCCCAGCTTCGGCGGCATCAACCTTGAGGACATCAAGGCGCCCGAATGCTTCATCATCGAGCAGCGCCTGCGGGAGCTGCTCGACATCCCGGTGTTCCACGACGACCAGCACGGTACCGCCATCATCGCGCTCGCCGGTCTGCTCAACGCGCTCGATCTCACGGGACGCAGGCTCAAGGACACGCGCATCGTCGTGAACGGCGCCGGCGCCGCCTCGATCGCCTGCATCGAGCTGATCAAGACCATGGGCCTGCCCTACGACCACGCCATCCTCTGCGACACCCAGGGGGTCATCTATCAGGGTCGCGAGAAGGGCATGAACCAGTGGAAGTCGGGCCATGCAGCCAACACCACGGCGCGCACGCTGGCCGAGGCCATCAAGGGCGCCGACGTGTTCTTCGGTCTATCCGCCAAGGGCGCCGTGACCGCCGAGATGGTGAAGAGCATGGCCGACAAGCCCATCATCTTCGCCATGGCCAATCCCGATCCGGAGATCACGCCGGAAGAGGTGCGCAGCGTGCGCAAGGACGCCATCATCGCCACCGGCCGCTCCGACTATGCGAACCAGGTGAACAACGTCCTCGGCTTTCCCTATATCTTCCGCGGCGCGCTCGACGTGCGGGCCTCCACCATCAACGAGCAGATGAAGATCGCGGCGGCCCAGGCGCTGGCGGCGCTGGCCCGCGAGGACACGCCCGACGAGGTCGACGCCGCTTATGCCGGCCGCCGTCTGCGCTACGGCCCCGACTACATCATCCCGGTGCCGTTCGATCCGCGGCTCATCTCGACGATTCCGCGCGCCGTGGCGAAAGCGGCGATGGACAGCGGCGTGGCCCGCCGTCCCCTGATCGACATGGAGACCTACCGCGTCGAGCTGGCGTCGCGCCTCGACCCCACGGCCAACAGCCTGCAGCTCATCTTCGAGCAGGTGCGCGATAATCCCCAGCGGGTCGTCTTCGCCGAAGGCGAGGAAGAGAAGGTCATCCGCGCCGCGCTCGCCTTCCGCAACGCCGGCTACGGGCAGCCGATCCTGGTCGGCCGCGAGGAACGCATCCACGATGCAATGCGGGCGGCCGGGCTGGGCGAGGCCGACGGGCTCGAGATCCAGAACGCCCGCGTCTCCCAGCACAACAAGGAATACACCGACTTCCTCTACCAGCGGCTGCAGCGCAAGGGCTCGATCCACCGCGACTGCCAACGCATGGTGAACCAGGACCGCAACGTCTTCGCCGCCTGCATGGTGGCGCGCGGCCACGCCGACGCCATGGTGAGCGGGCTCACCCGAAGCTTCGGCACGACCTTCGACGAGGTGATCCGGGTGCTCGATGCCAAGCCGGGCGAGCGTCTCTTCGGCCTCTCGATCTTCCTGTCGCGCACGCGCACGGTCTTCATCGCCGACACGACGGTGCACGAATTGCCGACGCCGGAGGAACTCGCCGACATCGCGATCCAGACAGCGCGCAAGGCGCGGCAGTTCGGCCACGAGCCGCGGGTCGCGCTGCTGTCGTTCTCGAATTTCGGCAATCCGCTGCGCGAGAAGGCCGAGCGCGTGCGCTTGGCGGTGAATGAGCTCGACGACCGCAAGGTGCTGAGCCGGCGCGAGGTCGATTTCGAGTATGACGGCGAGATGCAGGCCGACGTCGCGCTCGACGCCGAGCTGATGCGGGCGCGCTATCCGTTCTGCCGCCTGTCGGGACCGGCCAACGTTCTGATCATGCCGGCGCTCCACTCCGCCAACATCTCGGCCAAGCTGCTGCAGTATCTTGGTGGCGGCACCGTCATCGGCCCCATCCTGATGGGCCTCGCCAAGCCGGCGCAGATCGTGCAGACCGGCGCCACCGTCTCGGACCTCGTGACGGCGGCGGCGTTCGCGGCGTTCGACGCGATGCGCGGCAGCGAAGAACCCGTGAAGCCGCTGGCCCGCCGGGTCGCGGCGCCGCCCCGCGGCTGACCTCGTTCAGGTCCGCGTGCCATCGATGGCGAGCGAGCGCACCCAGTAGGTGCCGCCGCTGTTGATCAGCAGCATGCCGTCGAACGGCCGCGGGATCGTCTTGTCCTGGGCGGTGATCATGTCGCGCCCGTCGAGCGACACCGTCATCGCGCCATGGCGGTCGCGCCGCCATTCGAGCAGGTGCCGCCGTCCATCCTCCAGGTTGAGCGGGCCCGGGAAGGACCCGATGGTGACGGCGCCCTTCTGCGTGATGCGGATCAGCTTCAGGCTGTCGGTCGCCTGGCCCGGGATGTAGGCGACACGATAGGCGACGCTGCCCGACGGCCCCTGATAGGGCCCGAAATCGATGCGGCCACGCCGTTCGCCGGACATGAACTCGAGCCGGACGACGAAGGCGTTGCTGATCCGCAGCGTCGTGTAGATGGCGGCGTAGGGCGCATCCGACACCGACGTCTGCGAATTCGGGCTGCCGAGCAGGGTGCCCAGGATGTTGAGGGTCGGATTGTTCTTCACCGACGTCCCGGGCGCCACGATCGTCGAGCGCAGGCCGGTCGTGTTGCCCTTGGGGTCGACCTTGAAGGCGCCGGAGGTCACCGTCCAGGTCGGATTGTAGGTATAGTTCCCGTCGCGGAAGTCGTCATAGAACAGGCGGTCCGACCAGGGGTTGCTGTAGTCGCCGAGCACGTCGCGCAGGTCCGACAGGAATTGCGGATCGGCGGCGCGATCGTGCTCCGCCTGGTCGATCAGCTTCTCCAGCTGCTGCACCAGCTTGTCGACGTCGGGCGGGGCGCCGTTGCCCGGCCATTGCTGATACCGCGGGGCGCTCTCCTGCCCCGCCGCCGGCCCGAGGGCGAGAGCCAGGCTGAAGAGTCCGGCCCCGATCGTCGTTCGATATTTCATGTGCGCCTACCCCCCGCAACGCCCGCATTTCGCCGGCCGCGCCGCCCCGGGAAACGCTATCACGCTGCCGAATCGCGGATCAACGGCGATTGACGAACGCGGCAGCGGCCGTGATGGTTAGCGCTGATCTTTCGAGTGCGCCTGCGCATGTCGACCTCGCCGCTCCTGCCGCCCCGCCTGCCGAAGAGCCTGGCCATCGCCGCCGCGCCGACCGCGGTGGCCTTGGCCGCACTTGCCGCGGGTGGGTGGCTGGCGCCGTGGCCCGCCCTTGTCACCGGCGCGTTGGCGATCGCGGCGTTGGCGACGGTCCTGTTCCTGCCGCTGCGGCGGCTCGAGGGAATCGTCGCCTATCTCGATCGGCTGACCGGCGGCGTGAACGAAGCCGCGGCCGTGCCGCCCCCGGCCGGCGGCGCCACGGGCGTCACGGCCGATCTGCACCGCGCCGTCACCGATGCCGGCCGCCTCTGGTCGGCGCGCCGCCGCGAACTCGAGGCGGTGGTCGCCGCCAACGAGGCGGTGATCGCCAGCCTGCCGGATCCGCTGCTCATGCTCGACCGCGACCGTCGGATCCTGCGCACCAACCAGGCGGCCGAGGGCGCGCTCGGTGCCGGCCTTGCCGGGCGCGACCTGATGTCCGCGCTGCGCATTCCCGTCCTGATCGACGCCGTCGACGCGGCCTTGACCAGCGGCAGCGGCCGCACGGTCGAATTCACGCTTCCGGTGCCGGTCGAGCGGAGCTTCAGCGCCCGCGTCGAGCCGCTGCCGCGGCCGATCGCCGACGGCACGGTCGCCCTGCTGTCGCTGCACGATCTGACGCAGATGAAGCGCACGGACCGGATGCGCGCGGATTTCGTCGCCAACGCCAGCCACGAGCTGCGCACCCCGCTCAGCACGCTCGTCGGCTTCATCGAGACACTGCGCGGCGCAGCCCGCGACGATGCCGACGCGCGCGAGCGGTTCCTCGGCATCATGCACGAGCAGTCGTTGCGCATGTCGCGGCTCGTCGCCGATCTCCTGTCGCTGTCGCGCATCGAACTCAATGAGCATACGCCCCCGACCGGGCGCGCGGTCGTCGGCGACGTCATCCGCGCCGTGGCCGACGGCCTGCAGTTCAAGGCGGCGCAGAAGCAGATGACGATCGAACTGAACGCGCCGGCGCCGGATGGGCGCGCCACGACACTGACTGCGCTGCCGCCGGTGGTGGGCGATACCGACGAGCTGACGCAGGTGTTCCAGAACCTGGTCGACAATGCCATCAAATACGGCCGCACCGGATCGGCGATCCGCATCGCCGGCTGGCCGGTGGATCCGCCCCCGCAGCGGCCGGTCGCCGAGCAGCGCTCGCCGCGGCTCTTCGATCGTCCGGCCGTCGCCATTGCCGTGATGGACAGCGGCGAGGGCATCGCGCGCGAGCACCTGCCGCGCCTGACAGAACGGTTCTACCGGGTCGACACGGCGCGCTCGCGCGAGCTGGGCGGCACCGGCCTCGGCCTCGCCATCGTCAAGCACATCCTCAACCGCCACCGCGGCGCGCTCGAGGTCGAGAGCGTGCAGGGCCAGGGCAGTGTCTTCACCGTCTACCTGCCGGCCGCACGCCGCGCCGGCGGCGGGTGAGGGTTCGGGTTCACCGAACCGACTCGGAACCGACAAATTCGCGTGCGCGCGATCGGAAGAGCGGGGACTCGCGAAATGGTCGGGGCGCCCTAGGCAACTGTTTCAGAACGATTTTTTTGCGCGCCACTTGGCTGGCGACCGTACGTCGCCGCACCGATTGTCATATATCTGTTATGATATTGACATATCAATTAAGCAATCGCTGAGTACGGTGACCCCGCCGCGAAGGAGCAGCTGCACCGGCAGGATGGCCGGCCGTCTCTGATGCTCCTCAATCAGCAATCGGAGGGAGACCTGAATGAAACGAATTCTCGCGATCGCCGCGCTGGCGACGCTCGCCTGGACGAGCGCGCAGGCCGGCGACATCTCGGGTGCCGGCGCGACGTTTCCGTACCCGATCTACGCCAAATGGGCGGACGCCTACAAGCAGAAGACCGGAGTCGGGCTCAACTATCAGTCGATCGGTTCGGGCGGGGGCATCAAGCAGATCAAGGCCAAGACCGTGACGTTCGGCGCGTCGGACATGCCGCTGAAGCCGGATGATCTCGACAAGTCCGGTCTCGTCCAGTTCCCGATGATCATGGGCGGCGTCGTGCCGGTCGTGAACCTCAAGGGCATCAAGCCGGGCGAGCTCACCCTCGACGGCGCCACGCTCGCCAGCATCTTCCTCGGCGAGGTCACCAAGTGGGACGATCCGAAGATTAAGGCGCTCAACGCCAACGTGACGCTGCCGAGCACGGCGATCGCCGTGGTGCACCGCTCGGACGGCTCGGGCACGAGCTTCCTCTTCACCGACTTCCTGTCGAAGACGAATCCGGAGTGGAAGGACAAGGTCGGCGCCAACAGCTCCGTCGAGTGGCCGGTCGGCCTCGGCGCCAAGGGCAACGAAGGCGTCGCCGGGCAGACGACGCAGACCGACGGGGCCATCGGCTACGTCGAATATGCCTATGCCAAGCAGAACAAGATGACCTACACCAAGATGGTCAATGCCGACGGCAAGGTCGTCGAGCCGAAGATCGCCGCCTTCCAGGCCGCGGCCGCGGGCGTCGACTGGTCGAAGATGCCGGGATACTACGTGATCCTGACCAACCAGGCCGGCGCCGACAGCTGGCCGATCACCGGCGCCAGCTTCATTATCGTCTATAAGCAGCCGGACGATCCCGACGCCGTGAAGACAGCGCTGAAGTTCTTCGAGTGGGCCTATAGCGACGGCGACAAGATGGCCGAGGAACTCGACTACGTGCCGATCCCGGACAGCGTCGTCAGCCTCGTGAAGGCGACCTGGAAGAACGACATCAAGGACTCGAGCGGCAAGGCGATCTACTGAGTCGTCGTTCCGCAGCCAATGACCGCACGGATGGGCCGCTTCGTCGTGGCGGCCCATCCATAACAACACGACGAGACGCCGATGACCCAAGTCGCCATCAGAGACGTGAGCGTCCTGCGATCCGTTGAGGAGCACGGGCGCCGTCAGCGCCAGGCCGACCGCCTCTTTCGCCTGGCCACGCTGTTCTTCGCCCTGCTCGTGCTGGCGCTGCTCGGCGGCGTCATCGTGGCGCTCATCGAGGGGGCCTGGCCGGCGCTCCAGACGTTCGGCGTCGGCTTCGTCTTCACCGAGGTCTGGAATCCCGTCACCGAGAAGTTCGGCGCCCTGGCGCCGATCTACGGCACGCTCGTGACGGCGGCGCTTGCCATGCTGTTCGGCGTGCCCGTCAGCTTCGGCATCGCCATGTTCATCACCGAGCTGTGCCCGCCCTGGCTCAAGCGCCCGCTCGGCATCGCCATCGAGCTTCTGGCCGGCATCCCCAGCATCATCTACGGCATCTGGGGCCTCTTCGTGCTGGCGCCGTTCCTGCAGCGCACCGTGCAGCCCTTCCTGATAGACACGGTCGGCAACCTGCCGCTGATCGGCAACCTCTTCGCCGGCCCGCCCTACGGGATCGGCATCCTCACCGCCGGCATCATCCTCGGCGTCATGGTATTGCCGTTCATCACCTCGATCACCCGCGACGTGTTCGAGACCGTGCCGCCGATGCTGAAGGAATCGGCCTACGGCCTGGGCGCCACGACCTGGGAGGTCGTGTGGAAGGTCGTGCTGCCCTATGCGCGGGTGGGTGTGCTCGGCGGTGTCATGCTGGGCCTCGGCCGGGCGCTCGGCGAGACCATGGCGGTCACCTTCGTGATCGGCAACGCGCACCGCATCAGCAGTTCGATCCTGGCGCCGGGCACCACGATCTCCGCGACCATCGCCAACGAGTTCACCGAGGCCGTCGGCGACCTCTATACCTCGTCCCTGATCGCCCTCGGCCTGATCCTGTTCGTGATCACGTTCATCATCCTGGCGCTCGCCAAGGTGATGCTGCTGCGCATGCAGCGCCAGGCGGGGAGATAGGCCATGGAGCTCTACGCCCGCCGGCGGACCACGAACTACATCGCCCTGACGATCGCCGTCGCCGCGGCGGGGTTCGGCCTCTTCTGGCTGGTCGCGATCCTGTGGACCCTGATCTATAACGGCCTCAGCGCCGTGAACCTCGCGATGTTCACGGAGATGACGCCGCCGCCGGGCAGCGCCGGCGGCCTGCTCAACGCCATCTTCGGCAGCCTGGTGCTCACCGTCGGCGGCACGATCATCGGCACGCCCATCGGCATGATGGCGGGCACCTACCTCGCCGAATACGGCAAGAACAACGCGCTGGCGCAGACCATCCGCTTCATCAACGACATCTTGCTGAGTGCGCCCTCCATCGTCGTCGGCCTCTTCGTCTATGTCGTCGTGGTCGCGCAGATGGGGCACTTCTCGGCCTGGGCCGGCATCGTGGCGCTCGCCATCATCGGTCTCCCCGTGGTCGTGCGGACCACCGAGGACATGCTGAACCTGGTCCCGAACGGGCTGCGCGAAGCCGCCTCGGCGCTGGGGGCGCCGATGTGGAAGGTGATCACGCTCATCGCCTACCGGGCGGCGCGCAACGGCATCATCACCGGCGTCCTGCTCGCGGTCGCGCGCATGAGCGGCGAGACGGCGCCGCTGCTGTTCACCGCCCTCAACAACCAGTTCTGGTCGGTCAACATGAACGCGCCGATGGCGAGCCTGCCGGTCACCATCTTCCAGTTCGCCCTCAGTCCCTACGAGGACTGGCAGCAGCTCGCCTGGGGCGGAGCGCTGTTGATCACCGTGACGATCCTCATCTTGAACATCGTGGCCCGGGCGCTCGCCACGATCGGGACGACGAAGCGATGAACGCAGAACTGGCGACGGCCGAACAATCGAGGCGACAAACGATGCGCGACAATGCCAACGGACAGAAGCAGGGTGCCGCGGCGGCTGGGGAGGGACTCCTGGAGAAAGTCAGCATCCGCAATCTCGACTTCTACTACGACAAGAGCCACGCCATTAAGAACGTCAACCTCCCGCTCTACGACAAGAAGGTCACGGCCTTCATCGGGCCGTCCGGCTGCGGGAAGTCGACGCTGCTGCGCGTGCTCAATCGCATGTACGACCTCTATCCGAAGCAGCGGGCGACCGGCGAGGTGCTGCTCGACGGCAAGAACATCCTGTCGCCCGGCCAGGACCTGAACCTGTTGCGCGCGCAGATCGGCATGGTGTTCCAGAAGCCGACGCCGTTCCCGATGTCGATCTACGACAACATCGCCTTCGGCGTCAGGCTCTACGAGAAGCTCGGCCAGTCCGAGATGGACGAGCGCGTCGAGGCGGCGCTGCGCCGGGCGGCGCTGTGGAACGAGGTTAAGGACAAGCTCAGGGCGAGCGGCCTCAGTCTCTCCGGCGGCCAGCAGCAGCGCCTGTGCATCGCCCGCGGCGTCGCCGTGAAGCCGAGCGTCCTCTTGCTCGACGAGCCCTGCTCGGCGCTCGACCCGATCTCGACCTCGAAGATCGAGGAGCTGATGGACGAGCTGAAATCCGACTACTGCATCGTCATCGTCACGCACAACATGCAGCAGGCGGCGCGGTCTTCCGACTTCACCGCCTTCATGTATCTCGGGGAGCTGATCGAGTACGGTCCGACCGAGGGCATCTTCACCAACCCCAAGAACGAGCGGACCCAGGAATACATCACCGGGCGCTTCGGCTGAGCCGGCGCCCGGGCGATCGTGGAGGATTGATCGGACATGGTAGCCGAACACACAGTCAAGTCATTCGATGACGAATTGAAGCGGTTGAACCAGGTGATCAGCCAGATGGGCGGGCTGGTCGAGATGCAGCTGCAGTCCGCCGTCGAGGCCCTCGTCAAGCGCGACGCCGACGCGGCCGGCAAGGTCGTGCGCGACGACGCCAAGATCGACGAACTCGAGCTGCAGTCGAGCCAGCTGGTGGTCCGTCTGCTGGCGCTGCGCCAGCCGATGGCCGTCGACCTGCGCCAGATCGTCTCCGCGCTCAAGATCTCCAGCGACCTCGAGCGCATCGGCGACTACGCGGCGAACGTCGCCAAGCGGGCGATTGCGCTGTCGCAGGCGCCGGCGGTGAAGCCGCTCTACACGATCCCGCGCATGGCCAGGCTGGTGCAGCAGATCATCAAGGACGTGCTCGACGCCTATGTGGAGCGCGACGCCGTCAAGGCGGTCGCCGCCTGGCAGCGCGACGAGGAAGTCGACGAGATGTACACGAGCCTGTTCCGCGAGCTCCTCACCTACATGATGGAGGACCAGCGGAACATCGGCCCCTGCATCCACCTGCTGTTCATCGCCAAGAACATCGAGCGCATGGGCGATCACGCCACCAACGTGGCGGAGGACATCCACTATCTCGTGCACGGCACCCCGATCGACGCGACGCGGCCGAAGGGCGACCAGACCAGCTTCACCGTCGTTCCGCCGCCGCCGGCCGAGGGGGCCGCCAAGGCGGCCGAGGAGGTGAAATGACACCAAGCCCGCAGGTCCTGGTCGTCGAAGACGAATCGGCGCTCGTCACCCTGCTGCGCTACAACCTGGAACGCGAAGGCTTCCGCGTCGCCGAGGCACGCGACGGCGAGGAGGCGCTGCTGATGGCGCGCGAGCAGAAGCCCGACCTCGTGCTGCTCGACTGGATGCTGCCGCTGCTGTCCGGTCTCGAGGTCTGCCGCCAGATGCGCCGGATGCCCGAGACGAAATCGGTGCCGATCATCATGCTGACGGCGCGCGGCGAGGAGGGAGACAAGCTGCGCGGCCTCGACAGCGGCGCCGACGACTACGTGACCAAGCCGTTCTCGCCGAGCGAGCTCATCGCCCGCATCCGCGCTGCGCTGCGCCGCTCGCGGCCGACCAGCAACGGCGAGTCGCTGCAGTTCGACGATCTCACCATGGATCTGGCTGCCCACCGGGTGCGGCGGCGCGGCCGCGACATCCACCTGGGACCGACCGAGTTCCGCCTGCTCCGCTACCTGCTCGAGCATCAGGGCCGGGTGTTCAGCCGCGAGCAGCTCCTCGACATGGTCTGGGGCCAGGACGTCTATGTCGAGCCGCGCACCGTCGACGTGCATATCCGGCGGCTGCGCAAGGCAATCAACGCACCCAACGAATCCGATCTCATCCGCACCGTCCGCTCCGCCGGCTATTCGCTTGACCGCGGGGAATAGGCGGCGTAAGGGCTCGCCCGAACCGCGCCCGCCCTGTCGCCCTCGCTGACGATCCCGATTTCGCCCCGGTCCGCCGCGGCGTCAGGCCGCGCCCGCGGCTCGCTGCTGCCCATTTCTGCGTGCGCATGTCGCGATGGCGTGGACCGATCGACTCGACTGGCTGGAGGCGCGCTGGCGCTGGCTGCGGCGACGCTGGGGCAACGATGATTTCTTCATCATCGCGCTCGCCGTCGTCACGGGCATCATCGCCGGTCTCGGCGTCATCGCGCTCCGCGACCTCGTCGTCCTCCTGCACACGCTGATCTATGCGGTGCCGCTCGTGGAGCACGCGCTGCAGCAGGCGGCGATACCGGGCTGGCGGCTCGTGGCCGCCCTCGGCGGCGGCGGCCTGCTCTATGGCCTGGTGGCGTGGCTCCTCCACCGCCGCCTCCCGCAGGAGCCGTTCGACGCCATCGAGGCGAATGCCCTGCACGGCGGCGTGATGTCGGTGCGCGACAGCGTCATCATCGCCGGCATGACCGTCGGATCGGTCGGCCTCGGCGCCTCGGTCGGGCTGGAAGCCGGCGTGACTCAGCTCGGGGCCGCCGCCGCCAGCTGGATCGGCCAGCGGCTCCGGCTCAACCGGACGTCGCTCCGCACCCTGGTCGGCTGCGGCGCGGCCGCGGCCATCGGCGCCGCGTTCAACGCCCCCATCGCCGGCGTGTTCTATGCCCTCGAGCTCGTGATCGGCGGCTATGCCGTGGCCGCCCTCGTTCCGGTCGTCGTCGCCTCGATCTCCGGGACGCTGATGGCCCGCCTGATCTTCGGCATCGAGCCCATCTTCTACACGGTGAGCGTTCCCGATCTGCGGGCCCGCGACTATGCGCTGTTCGGCCTGCTCGGCGTCGCCTCGGCGGGCGTCGGCATCGGCGTGATGCGGGCCGCCACGTTGATCGAGGTCTGGCTGAAGCGGGTCCCGGCGTGGTCGCGACCCTGCATCGGCGGCCTGCTGCTCGCCGGCATCGGGGCCGTCTTTCCCCAGGTCCTGGGCAGCGGTCATGCGGCCATCGATCAGGCGATCCAGGCGCAGTTCACCGTGCCGCTCCTGTTCGGGCTGCTGGTCGCCAAGGCACTGGCCTCGGCGATCAGTGTCGGCAGCGGATTTCGCGGCGGACTGTTCAGCGCCTCGCTGCTTCTGGGCGGCGTCCTCGGCGCCCTTTTCTGGTGGATCTGCGTCGATCTCCTGCCCTGGGGGATCACCGGCTACTCGGCCTACTCCGTCGTCGGCGTCGGCGCCGTGGCAGCATCCATCGTCGGCGCGCCGCTGACGATGATCCTGCTCGTCTTCGAGACGACCTCCGATTATCCGGTCGCGATCGGTGTCGGCATCGGCGTCATGGCCGCCACCGCCCTCACCCGGCGCTGGTTCGGCTATTCCTTCGCCACTTGGCGGTTCCATACCCGCGGCGTCGACCTGCGCGGGGCTTACGATGTCCGCCGCTTCGAACAGCTCAAGGTGCGGCGCGTCCTCGACCGCAAGATCGTCAAGGTGAACGAGGGGACCGGGCTCGCCGATGTCCGCAACCAGCTGTTTGCCGGCCGGCAGCCGACCGCCTTCGTGCAGCGGGAGAACGGCGAGTTCGTCGGGTTGGTCGATCTGTCGGACATCAATACAGCCATGGCGGAGGGGGCCGACGGCGCCGACGCCGTGGAGCAGCTTGCCCACCGCCCGGCGCACCTGCTGACGCCGGCCGATACGCTGAGCGCGGCCTTGCGGATCTTCGAAGCCGAGGAATTGCAGATGGCGCCGGTCGTCGCCCGCCAGGACGCCCCGCGCCTGATCGGCTGCGTCCACGAGGCCGACCTGCTGCGCCTCTACCTCAATGAGGCCGATCGGATGCGGCGCGAGGAGCTGGGCGCCGTCGGACTGTTCGCCGACCGGGCCGGTGGCGCCCGGCAGGGGTCCCCCGGCGAGTCGAAAGCGCCTCCGGAAAAGCCGTCAGATCAGTGAAGCGGCGGTGCTGGTCGGTGTGCCCTCTTCGCCCCAGAGAAGACGCACCACGGCCGGCAGTTCGAGCAGTCGGCCGACGGCAATCCAGATGAACCAGGCGCCGACGATCGCCGCATAGCCGTCGATGGCATAGTGCCAGCCGAGATGGACGGAGGCGACCAGCGTGATCGCCGCGAAGATGCCGGCGGCGAGGGCCAGCCGCCCGTCGATGGCACGGCAGACCAGAAAGAAGGAAAAGGCGACGCCCACATGCAGGCTCGGCATCGCCGATATGCCGGCCCCGGCAACGAACGACCCGCTCTTGTACCAGTGCCATAGCAGCTCCTGGACATCGAGCGCCGGTACGGCAACCACATGGTTGGCGGCATGGAGGTACCCCATCAGCGGCGCGAACTGGTCGGCGACTCCGGTGACGCGACCGTAATAGACCGGCCCGGCCGACGAGAAGACCGTCGCCGCGAGATTGCCCAGCAGGATCCAGATGAGGACGAAGGTCAGCAGGTA
>Ga0335076_10004929_pt1 | contig 13530 bp, 15 predicted proteins | sample Lox_Sample_25_FD_206717 | JGI IMG/M metagenome (GOLD analysis project Ga0335076, IMG submission 206717) | Soil microbial communities from Loxahatchee National Wildlife Refuge, Florida, United States - Lox_Sample_2.5 | ecosystem: Environmental > Terrestrial > Soil > Wetlands | place: USA... | reverse complement strand
CGGGCCGGCGCTCGCGGCGCCGGATGAGACGCGCACTTTTCTCGTCGCGCAGCTGCGCGACCGGCCCTACGAGGTGTTCTGCTGTCTGTATCTCGACAACCGCCACCGGCTCATCGCCTTCGAGGAGCTCTTTCGCGGCACCATCGATCGCGCCGGTGTGCACCCGCGCGAGGTGCTGCGCCAGACGCTGCTGCACAACGCAGCGGCCGTGATCTTTGCCCACAACCACCCGAGCGGCGTGCTCGAGCCGAGCCAGGCGGATGAGCTCATCACGCGGCGCCTGAAGGAGGCACTCGCGCTGATGGACGTCCGGGTGCTCGATCACTTCATCATCGGCGACGGCCTGTGCTTCTCGTTCTCCGAGCACGGGCTCATCTGAGGAGCCGGCCACCCCTGAGGAGCCGGCCACCCCGATGTGCCGCCGCTGCAAATGACAAAGCCGCGTGCGGCGTCTCTTTCCGCCGCAAGGCGGTGGGCGGCCACACGGCCGCCCACCGCGCCATCGCTACTTCAGCTCCGCGACCTGCACGGTGGTAGAGCCGAGGATCGTACGGATCTTGGCACGCGCGGCCTGTGCCTGATTGGCCTTTTCCACCGATCCCTCGATCTGTGCGCTGACCGCATCGAGCTTGCCGCCCAGACCGTCGAGCGCCGCCCAGTTCTTGAAGCGCACGATCAGAATGACATCCGCATCGTTCGGGCTCTGCGGTTGAGCGACATCGACCTCGTAGCCGATGATGAGACCGGCCTTCTTGGCCGCTTCCTCCTGCTTCTTCCAGGTCGTGGCAAGCCATTGCATGTAGTCGTCGAAGTGTCCGTCCACGGTGCGGACGAACGACACGTTCACGACCGGTCCGTCGTTGTAGTTACGGCCGTCCGCATAAGCGGCGGAGCTGAGGGTCGCAAGCGCGACGAGCGCGGCGGAAGCGCACAGGCGCTGAGTCAGTCGAGTCATGAGTGTTCTCCCCACAGGTTGACGTCGTTATTGCTGTTGCTTGGCCACTGCTCACCGGGGTGGTGAACGGCGGCTGGCCGGGCCGTAAGCTACGCCGATCGGCCGGGCACCGCCAGAACTGCCCCGACACAGGCGGCGTCGTCTTGTGATCGGCTCGCGGGGCTGGTATAAAGCCCGGCCCGGAGCTGCGGGGCACGCGCCTTCTCCTCTCAAGTTACTGAAATATCTAGGATTATTTATATGTCGCGCGTCTGCGAGATCACCGGCAAGAAGCCGGCCACTGGTAACCGCGTCTCTCACGCCAACAACAAGAAGCGACGCCGCTTTCTGCCGAACTTGCACACGCAGCGCTTCTGGGTGGAAACGGAGAAGCGCTGGGTGACGCTGCGACTGACGACGAGTGGCATGCGCACGGTCGAGAAGAAGGGCATCGACAAGGTCGTCGCCGAGCTGCGCGCCCAGGGTCACAAGCTCTGAGAGCGTCTTAAGCAGGAGCCATCATGCGCGAGAAGATCAAACTGCTCTCCACGGCCGGTACCGGCCACTTCTACGTCACGACCAAGAACAAGCGGCTGCACCCCGACAAGATGGAGCTGCGCAAGTTCGACCCGCTGGCGCGCAAGCACGTCGCCTACAAAGAGTCGAAGATCAAGTAACTCTGCGCCGGGAAGCTCGCGCGCTTGCCGGAACTGCCCGAGGTCGAGACGACCCGACGAGGGCTTGCGCGTTTGGTGCGCAAGCGCCGCATCGCTTCGCTCGCGGTCTACGAGCCGCGCTTGCGCTGGCCGGTAGCGCATGATCTGCCGAGGCAGCTCGCCGGGCAGCGCATCGAGCGCGTCGGGCGGCGCGCCAAGTACCTGCTGCTGCGCCTGGAGTCGGGAACGCTGCTGCTGCACCTCGGCATGTCGGGGAATCTGCGGGCGGTGCCTGCGGACACTCCGCGCCTGCGGCACGATCATTTCGACCTGCGGCTCGACTCGGGACTCGTGCTGCGCTTCAACGACCCGCGCCGCTTTGGCAGCCTCCTCTACACGCGCGGTGATCCTCGCGAGCATCGCCTGCTGGCCGACCTCGGGCCCGAGCCCTTCGCGCCGGCCTTCGACGCCGCCTACCTCTTTCGCATCACGCGCGGCCGTCGCCTCAGCCTCAAGCAGTTGCTCATGAACAGCCGCCTGGTGGTCGGCGTCGGGAACATCTATGCAAGCGAGGCCTTGTTCCGCGCGCGGCTGCGTCCCGGCCGTCAGGCGCGCTCGCTGTCACGGGCCGAGGCTGCGCGCCTGGTGCGCGCCGTGCGCATGGTTCTGCGCCAGGCGATCCGCGCCGGCGGCACGACGCTGCGCGACTACCTCGGTGCGGATGGTGCGCCGGGCTACTTCCGCCAGCGCCTTTATGTGTACGAGCGCCGGGACAAGCCCTGTCGCCGCTGTGGCACGCCGGTGCGCGGCACGACGCACGGTCAGCGATCCACGTATTATTGTCCGACCTGTCAGAAGTAGAAGCAGATGAGCGAGCAGATCCTCGCGCACCTCAGTCAGGCGGATGCGGTGCTGGGCAACCTGATCCGCGCCGTCGGCCCCTGCGGACTCGCACCCGCTGCCGACTGTCAACCCTTCCAGACGCTCGCGCGGGCGATCGCGCATCAGCAGCTGAACGGCACGGCCGCCAACACGATCCTCACGCGCCTGATGCACTCCTGCGGCCAGGGACAGTTTCCCACTCCGGAAATGGTGCTGGCGGCGTCGGTGGAGAGTCTGCGCGCCGCCGGGTTTTCCTTCGCCAAGGTCGCAGCGCTGCGCGACCTCGCGGAAAAAACTCTCGCGGCGGTGGTGCCGGCAGCGGCGACGCTCCTCGAGCTGTCCGACGAGGAGATCATTGCGCGCCTCACCGAGGTACGCGGCGTCGGTCGCTGGACGGTGGAGATGCTGCTGATCTTCCAGCTCGGCCGACCCGATGTGCTGCCGGTCGATGACTTCGGGGTGCGCAGCGGCTTTCGCGCCGTCTACGGTCTTGCACGGATGCCGCGGCCGAAGGCGCTGGCCGCCTTCGGCGAGCGCTGGAAGCCCTACCGCAGCACCGCCGCGTGGTACCTGTGGCGGGCGCTCGAACTGAAGCGGGCCGGGACGTTGCCCGAACCCGTGGAACGCATCCGGCTGCCGCGCATCAGGAAGAAGCGTCGCACCGCCCGCGCAACGGCACCGGCCGCCCGGGGGCGCGGCAAGACGCGGCCGTCGCAGCGGCGCACGGCGCGCGCGCCACGCCTCAGGGGCGCCGATGCTTCTTCAGCTCCGCCTCGACGATCGGATGGACGAAGTCGTGCACGTCGCCGCCGAGCACCGCGATCTCACGCACCAGTGTCGAGGAGATGAACGTGAACTGCTCTGTCGGCGTGAGGAACACCGTCTCGAAGTGGCGATCCAGGTGCCGCGACATGTTGGCGAGCTGAAACTCGAACTCAAAATCCGACACCGCGCGCAGACCGCGCACGATCACCACGTTCTGGTACTGCCGCGCGAATGCGACCGTCAGGCCCGAATAGCCGTGCACCTCGACGTTCGCGAGGTCGCTCAACACGCGGCGCGCCAGCTCCACCCGCTTCTCCAGCGGGAACATCGGTGTCTTGTTGGGGTTGGCAGCGATCGCGACGATCACGCGGTCGAAAATGCCGGCCGCGCGGCGGATGAGATCCTGGTGCCCATTGGTGATCGGGTCGAACGTGCCCGGATAGACGGCGTTGCGTTTCATGCGGCGTGCGATGCCCGTGGCGCGGCGTGCGCGAACAGATGATAACCGACCTCGCCGGCCTGCTTCGCCTTGAGCGGGCGCCAGCTCCCGGGTACGGGTGGCAGCCCCTGGCGCGCCGCGCACTCAACATAGATCCGCGCGCCGTCGGCGAGCCAGTGCCGTTCCTCGAGCAGCGCCGCGGCGCGCGCCAGCAGCCGCGAGGCGAACGGCGGGTCGAGGAATACGATGTCGTAGGGCTGCGCGGCGCCGGCCAGGTAACGCAGGGCGTCGCCGCGCTCGACCCGCGCATCCGTCGCCTGCCATTCCACGAGCCGCGCGCGCAACGCGCGAGCTGCAGCGTCGTTCACCTCGACGAAAGTGACATGCGCGGCGCCGCGTGACAGCGCCTCGAGACCCAGTGCGCCGCTGCCGGCAAACAGGTCGAGGCAGCGCGCCCCGAGGGTGGCGGTTCCCAGCCAGTTGAACAGCGTCTCGCGCACGCGATCGGGGGTCGGACGGATGACGGCGGCGGCGGGAAAGCGCAGTTTCCTTCCGCGCCAGCTGCCGCCGATGATGCGCAATACGCGTGCTTGTGAGGCACGCCTGGCAGGGGCGGTCGAGCGCGTGCCTGACTTGCCAGCGGACATCGAGCGCTGTTGCGTGCCTTACGTGGCGCACCTTGCCACTATTCTCACCCTAAGCGTACTCTAGCTTGCCTCGAGAAGCGCTCTAGCAGCACCGGCGGGAGGGGGCACGGCCGGTGAGCCACGGCAGAACAATCGGGTGGCTCGCGATCACATCAATAAAACGCCGACCGCCGCAGCGTCGACTGACGCACGGTAAGGACGGCTCAGGAGTTTCGAGGGATATGAAAAAACTCATCACCGCCGGCATGGCCGCCAGCGTGCTGCTCGTGGCTGGCTGTTCGAATGGCGGCCACGGGACCGTCACGGCTCAGCCCGACACCATCAGCTTCAACGGCAATCCCGCAGGCACAGTGCCGCCGACCAAAGCCAAGAGTGCCGCGCTGTTCCAGGTGGATGCCGGGCTGCTGCCGTATCCCTACGACGTCTACTTCGCGGGGTCGACTGACGGCACACTCAACATCCAGCCGGCGAATCCATTGATCCCGTTGCAGACCGCCGTCAACGCTCTCGATGGCTTCTCGACCACTGCGCCGATCCGCGAGCGCTTCGCCGGACCTCTCGATTTAGCTTCGCTCGGTACGCCCGGTGCGGTGTTCGTCGTGCACATCAGCACCAACAACCTCACCAAGGCACCGGTATCGCCTTTGGCAGGGGGAACCTTCGCGGTGCTGGCGGGGTGCGTGAAGGGCGCCGCGGGATGCGCTGCGCCTGCCTACGACTACATGGTCGGGGCTGCGGCCGAGGATCCAACAATCCTGGAAATCACGCCGCTGAAACCACTCGCCGCCAGCACCTGCCTGCCGACGCCGCCGGCGACGACATCGCCCTGCGCAGCGGCAAACGGCGGAAACGGTGAGGGCTACATGGTGCTGCTCACCAAGTCCATCACAATTGGCGGAACGGCGGCCGTGGCCGACACGGACTACGCCAGCTTCCAGGCGGCGCTCGCTTCGGGAGGACCGACCTGTCCGAGTATCACGGACGCGCAGTTGAACGCCATCTGCCAGCTCAGCGGCGCGCATCTCGCGCTTGCGCAAGCCGCGCTCGGAGTCAACCCGGCGAACGTCGTCGCGTCGTTCAGCTTCTCGACCGAATCGACGCTCGACACGCTCGCAGCGGCTGCAGCGCAGGCCACTACGCAGTCGATAAAGGTGAACAAGACCCCGCTCACCACAGCGGATTTCGAAGGCCTGGGACTTGCCGACGTGTACGTGGGTGTAATGACCCTGCCGTACTACCTGAGCAAGACCGAGCCGGATACCGCCTACTGGAACGCTTCCGCGGCCAGCGCTCCCGATAAGAGCAGCACATACACGACACGCTTCAACCCGTTCCCGCTTGCGACTGTTAAGGCGTTGCAGGTGCCGGTGCTGATGACGGTACCCCACGCGGGCTCTCCGCCGGCCGGAGGCTGGCCCGTCGTGATCTTCGAGCACGGTGTCACCGCCGACCGCACGAATCTGTTTGGAATCGCGGACGCGTTGGCATCCCAGGGATTTGTCGGCATGGCGATCGATATGCCGCTGCACGGCTGCACTCCGCCCTTCACCACGTCCCCGGCCTGCGCGCCCCTCTATGCCACCCAGACGAATGCGCTGTACACGGGGCTTGGCCTGCCCCCCACCGGTTCGATCGAACGCACCTTCGATCTGACCACGCTGAGCGGCGGCACGGCTATCGACCCGAGCGGCTCGCATTACCTAAATCTGGCTAGCCCACTCACCCTGCGCGATAACATGCGCGAGTCATCGGTCGATCTTGTGACCCTCGCCGCATCCGTTGGCAACATCACTTCACCACCGCCCGCCACGGCACCGCAGGTCAATCCGACGCAGGTGCATTACATGGGTCACTCCCAGGGCGCCATCATCGGCGCACCCTTCCTCGTGGTCGCCCCGCCGAATGTGGGCACGGCGACGCTCGCCAATCCCGGCGGCCAGTTCGTCTACCTCGGAATCGAGTCGCCGACCTTTGGTCCTCCGGTGATCGCAGGGCTCGAAAAAGCGAGCGGCGGGCTACTGACGCCGGGGACCACGGTGTTCGCCCAGTACTTGCGCGACGCGCAGTCAGTCATCGACTCTGCTGACCCGTGGAACTACATCGCGCTGGCCGCCGCCCTGCATCCCATCCACATGATCGAGGTGATCGGCCCGCCACCGGATAATGTCGTGCCGAACGATTCGACCGAACGGTTGATCACGGCTGGCGGCTTCACGCAGGCGCACCCGCCCGGCATCCCGCTCGGCGTCACGCCCTTGCACGCGGTGGTGAAGTTCACCGCGGGAGTACACGACTCCTTCCTGCTTCCGACGGCGAGCCTGGCAGCGACCGAGGAGATGCAGACAGAGGCGGTGGCGTTCGCGCTCGAGAGTGGCTTGGCACTACCGGTGACGCCCGGCGCGCCGGTCCAATAGCGCACCCGCGTGCTCGGCGCAGCACCGGATGGGCGGCCGTCCGGCCGCTGCTCTTCTTTGCCCGTACAATCGCGGTATGTCCCAACGCGCCCCCGAAACCGCGCCCGATGAGCGACCGGGCTTCATCGCGCGGCTGCGCAAGCGGCTCAACCGCGGGAGTTCCTGGCTCAGCTACGATCTCGCCGAGCTCTTTCGCGGACGGCAGATCGATGCCACGATCCTCGATGAGCTCGAGACGCGGCTCATCACTGCAGACGTGGGCGTCGAGGCGACCGAGCGCATCCTCGGGCAGCTGCGCACGCGGGTCGCACGCCAGGAGCTCGCCGACGTCGGGGCGCTCATCGAGGCGCTGCGGCGGAGCATCGTGGAGATCCTCGCGCCGGTGGCGCGGCCGCTCCTCATCGAGCGCTCGCACAAGCCGTTTGTGATCCTGGTCGTGGGTGTCAACGGGTCGGGCAAGACCACCACCATCGGCAAGCTGGCGCGGCGCTGCACCGCGGCCGGCCTGAGCGTGCTGGTCGCGGCAGGTGACACCTTCCGCGCGGCCGCGATCGAGCAGCTCGAGGTGTGGGCCGAGCGCTCCGGCGCGGCCTTCGCCGCGCAGCTTCCGGGCGCGGACCCGGGTGCCGTGGTGTTCGACGCTCTCGCGGCAGCGCGTACCCGCGGCAGCGACGTGGTGCTGGCCGACACCGCAGGCAGGCTCCACAGTCAGTCGCACCTGATGGAGGAGCTGCGCAAGGTGAAGCGTGTCATCCAGCGTACTGATGCGAGTGCGCCGCACGAGGTGCTGCTGGTGCTCGATGCGAATCAGGGGCAGAACGCGCTGGCGCAGGCCCGGCAGTTCAGCCAGGCGGTGGGGGTCACGGGGCTGGTGCTGACCAAGCTCGACGGCACCGCCAAGGGCGGCATCGTCGTCGCCATCGCCAACGAGCTCAAGATCCCGATCCGCTACGTTGGCGTCGGTGAATCGACCGAGGACTTCGGGGAGTTCGACGCGGAAGCCTTTGCCGCGGCACTGGTCGCCGGGCCGCAGGCCGCCCCGGGCGCCCCGCCGGCGGGCACGGCATGATCGTCTTCGACCGCGTCAGCAAGCGCTACCCGAACGGGCGCGAGGCGCTCAGCAACGTGACTTTCAGCGTCCACAACGGCGAGATGGTATTCCTCACCGGCCGCTCCGGCGCGGGCAAGAGCACGGTGCTGAAGCTGATCGCGCTCCTCGAGCGCCCGACGCGCGGCGCGGTGCTGGTGAACGGCCGCAATACCCAGATACTCAAGGCGCGGCACATCGCGGCCTTCCGCCGGCACATCGGCGTCGTGTTCCAGGACCACCGGCTGCTCGCCGATCGCCCGGTGTACGACAACGTCGCCCTGCCGCTCGCGGTGGCGGCGACGCCGCTGAAGGAGATCGACAAGCGCGTGCGCGCTGCCCTCGACCAGGTGGGTCTGCTCGGCAAGGAGCGCGCACTGCCTATCGAACTCTCTGTGGGCGAGCAGCAGCGCGTCGGCATCGCGCGTGCGGTGATCAGCAAGCCGCCGCTGCTGATCGCCGACGAGCCGACCGGCAACCTCGACCCCGACCTGTCCCTTGAAGTGATGCGCCTGTTTCGCCGCTTCCAGGATGTCGGCGTGACGGTGGTGGTTGCCACTCACGACCACCAGCTGGTGCGCGAGTTCGGCCAGCGGGTGATCGAGCTCGACAACGGCCAGGTGCACGGTGAGGCCGTCGACCCGCTGCCGAGCGTGGTAGCAACGCGGTGAGCCTCGGTGTGGCAGGCGGGCGGCATCTGCAGGCGCTGCTCGGTTCTCTCGGCCGCCTCGCGCGCAGCCCCCTGGCGACCCTGCTGACGCTGCTCGTGATTGCACTTGCTCTCGCGCTGCCGGTGGCACTGCGACTGTTCGTGGTGAACGCGCAGGCAGCGACCGGCAACTTCGCCAACGCCGTGGATGTTTCCGTGTATCTCAAGACCGACGTGCCGCTCGCCAAGGCGCAGCAGTTGGCGACGACGGCGCTGCAGCGTCGCGACGTCGCGGCGGTCACGCTGATCCCGGCGGACAAAGGCCTCGAGGACTTCCGCAATTACTCCGGCTTCGGCGATGCGCTCGGGGCGCTGAAGGAAAACCCGCTGCCGCACGTTCTGCACGTACGCCCGCAGGCCCTGGACAGCTCGCCGGCCGCGCTGGAGGCATTGCGCCGCTATTTCGCCGCCTGGCCCGAGGTGGACGTCGTGCAAGTCGACTCCGAGTGGGTCATGCGCTTCAACGCGATCCTCGAGGTGCTGCGGCGACTGCTGCTGATCGCGGCGGTGCTGCTCGGCGTCGGGGTGTTAGCGGTCATCGGTAACACCATACGCCTGGAGATCCAGGGGCGTCGCGCGGAGATCGAAGTGACCAAGCTCGTGGGCGGGTCAAACGCTTACGTGCGCCGGCCGTTCCTGTACACCGGCGTGCTGTACGGCCTCGGCGGCGCGCTCATCGCCTGGGGCATCATCAGCGCCGCCGTCGTCGTGCTCGGGGAGCCGGTGGCGACGCTCGCCCGGCTCTACGGCAGCCGCTATGTGCTGCGCGGGCCGTCGGGCCAGGACATCGGGATGCTGCTCGGCGCGGGAGCGCTGCTCGGCTGGCTGGGGGCGTGGATCTCGGCCGCGCGGCATCTGCGCGGCATCGAGCCGCGTGCCTGAGTCCTCAGCGATCAGGTTCGCGGCGGAGTCAGATTCGCGGCGGCGGGGTCAGGTCGTGGCGGCCGTTGCCGTGGCGTGGCTGACGAGCGTCGCCTCCACCCAGCGGCGGACGCGGCGTGCATCGGCGACGCGGGTGCGCTTGCCGAAGGAGTTGAGCAGCACGATGACGACGGTGCGGTCCTCGATCACCGTCTGCATCACCAGGCAGCGGCCGGCCTCGGAGATGTAGCCGGTCTTCTGCACGACGATGTTCCAGTCGGGCCTGCTTACCAGCGAATCGGTGTTGCGGTAGCGCAGCTCCCGCGGTCCCACCCGCACCACGTGTTCGGCGTCGGTCGAGTACTCGCGGATCGCCGGGACCTGCGCGGCGGCCATCACCAGCTTCGAGAGGTCCGCGGGACTCGCGACGTTCTCATCCGACAGCCCGGTTGGCTCGATGAAATGCGCATTCGTCATGCCGAGCTCGCGCGCCTTGGCGTTCATGGCGAGCACGCAGGCCGGGAGTCCCCCCGGGTAGTTGCGCGCCAGCGCATGCGCGGCGCGGTTCTCCGAGGCCATCAGGGCGAGATGCATGAGGTTGCCGCGCGAGAGACGCGTGCCCGGAGCGAGGCGCGAGGTAGAGCCCTTGCCGATGCTGCGGTCCTCGTCGGTAACGACGAGTATCTCATCGAGCGACTGGCCGGCGTCCATCACCACCAGTGCGGTCATGAGCTTCGTGATGGAGGCGATGGGAAGTGCCACGTCCGAGCGGCGCGAATACAGCACCGAGGAGTGCGTGGTATCGAGCACCAGTGCGGCGCTCGAGCGCAGCCCGGGCTCCGCGAGCGACGGGCGGCTCGCGTATTTCAGGTGCGTGCGCTGTACCGAGCCTTGCGGAATGGCGGCCTGGCAGAGCGACGCCACGAACAACAGGCAGCCGACTGCCGCCATGCGTATACGGTAGACCTGACTCATCGCCCCTGCGCCTCGCCCCCCTCAGTGGGTTTAGTTTATCAGAGCATTCTTTATGTCACGCATTCGTGACGCGTTCTTTAGTTTTTGCGCCAGTTACTGTGCGCGTCGCACGCTCCCGGCTCATCGACCAGGGTCGCACGGTCATAACATGTGCCGTGCGTGACGCACCACTCGTGCAGGTGTCGAGCGCTCAGCGGGGCCACAGCCAGCCGAAGGTGCCAGCGGTGAGCGCCGCGTAAATCAGCCCGTCGAAGGCCGCCTTCAGCGTGAGCGTCCAGGAGCGCCGATACCAGATGGAGAGCTCGCACAACGCCAGTGCATAGCCCATGAACGCCACCGTTCCTGCGACCTTGAAGACGCGTGGGTAAGGAGCGCCGATCGGCAGCGTGCGGCAGGTGACCAGCGCGACGAAGATGCCGACGACGATGAGGAACACGAACCACTGCACGAGGCTGCGGTTCATGGCAATCGGCCCGTTGGGCATCACGGTGAGCACCACCACCGGGCCCCTGTTCAGCTTCTCCTTGAAGTCGCTCGAGCGCATCTCCTTCATGCTGCCCGCGCGCGGGATGAAATAGTCGCCCGGGGGGATGGCCAGCGGGCGCAGCGCCTCGAGCGCCTCGGCCTCGCGTGGCATCCTCGGGTAGTCGCCGCGGTGCCAGAGCGGCGCCATATGGATCACGCTGCTCGCGACGAACACGATCACCGCCGACACGAGAATCGGCAACCACAGCGCGGCAAGACTGGCCATGGAACTCCCCTTGGCTTCTTATGTCTTTCACGCAGCATCCCCGCGGGGATCCGGTCCTTCGACTCTACCCCAATCGCCACGCGGCTCCGAGCGAGGTGCCCGAAGGGCGCCACGCCCGCCGCTACGCTCTGGGTCACGGTGATCGCCGTCTGGAGGCCCGCAATCCCCCTCGGATGGGGGATTCCCGAGCCGGCCCGCTCGCGCGCAAGCTTTTGTTCCAGAAGCTGAAACTTGGCTGCTCGAACGGAACTTCCGGAGCTGTTAGCACTCTAACATGGCGACTGCTAAAATGCCGACCCAAGCCACGGGAGATCTCATGACTGCTACTGCATTGGTTGCCCTTAAGGGCGATCAGGCCTTGGCCGGTCCGCTCGGGAGTCTCGATGCCTATCTCGAGCGGGTCAGCCGGATACCCGTCCTCACACGTGAGGAGGAGCGCGGGCTCGCCGAGCGCTTTCGCTCCCATAACGACCTCGACGCTGCACGACTGCTGGTGCTGTCGCACCTGCGCTTCGTGGTGCACATCGCGCGCGGCTACAGCGGCTATGGTCTTCCGGTGGGCGATCTGATCCAGGAGGGCAACGTCGGGCTCATGAAGGCGGTCAAGCGCTTTGACCCGTCCCTCAACGTGCGCCTGGTGTCGTTCGCGGTTCACTGGATCCGCGCCGAGATACACGAGTACGTGCTGCGCAACTGGCGTCTGGTGAAGATCGCCACCACCAAGGCGCAGCGCAAGCTGTTCTTCAACCTGCGCCGTCTGAAAAAGAACCTCACCTGGCTCTCGGCCGAGGAAACCGCCGCCGTGGCGCGCGATCTCGGCGTGACGCCGGGCGAAGTCACCGAGATGGAGAAGCGGCTCGCGGCCCGCGACCTGTCCTTCGATCCGGCGCCCGAAGCGGACGACGAGGAGCTCTACAGCCCTGCGGCCTATCTGCCCGCACCCGATGCCGACCCGGCGGAGCAGGTGGAAGAGGCAGAAAGCGCGGACGATTCCTCGGACCGCCTGCACGGCGCGCTCGATCGCCTGGATGCGCGCAGCCGCGACATCGTGCAGCGCCGCTGGATGTCGGATGACAAGGCGACGCTCCACGAGCTTGCCGGCAAGTACGGCGTGTCCGCCGAGCGCATTCGCCAGATCGAGTCGAGCGCCCTCGGTAAGCTTCGCGGCCTGATGGCCGCCGCCTGAGGCGGCTTGCGGTGCCTGCAGGCCGCGCGTAGCGTTGCCTGCGGATGCGCAGCGTAAGCGACTGGCTGAGCGAGTACGGCGCGAGCCACCAGCATCCGACCAATAAGCTCCTGCACTGGATCTGCGTGCCGCCGATCGTGCTGGCGGTGCTGGGGTTTCTGTGGTCGGTGCCGGTGCCGGCGGGCTTCGCCGCCGTCTCTCCGTGGCTGAATTGGGCGACGCTGGCGGCCGCGGCGGCGCTCCTCTACTACCTGGTGCTGTCGCGCGCGCTCGCCATCGGGATCCTGCTCGCCTTCGTCGCGCTGCTGGCGATCGTGCAGGCGCTCGCGCAGCTGCCGTGGCCGCTGTGGGCGACCTCGCTCGTGATCTTCGTGGTGGCGTGGACGGGGCAGTTCATCGGCCATGCGCTCGAAGGCAAGCGCCCGTCGTTCTTCAAGGACCTACAGTTTCTGCTCATCGGTCCGCTGTGGCTGCTGGCCGCAGCCTATCGACGCTTGAGCGTCCGCTACTGACACCGGCGCGGGCTGCGGCTCCAGCGCGGGCTGCGGCTCCTCACGATGCGGCGGCCGCGCGTACCGCCGCGGTCACCTTCTCGTGCAGCTCCTTGTCGAGCGGATCGGGCACGAGCTCATCCCCGCTCGCGACCCCGGCGATGGCGTCAGCGGCGGCCATCAGCATGGCGTCGGAGAAGGCACGGGCGCGCGCCTCCAGGGCTCCCTTGAACAGGCCCGGAAACGCCAGCACGTTGTTGATGCCCTTGCCATCGGCGGCAAACGCCGCGCCGTGCTCGCGCGCCACGAGCGGCTCGATTTCCGGGTCCGGATTGGAGAGCGCGAGTATCACCTGACCCCTCCGCACCCACTGCGGCTTGATGAGACCCTTGACGCCGGTGCAGGCAATGACGATGTCGGCGCGCTGCATGAGCTCCTCGAGCGTCACGCCCTCGCCGCCCGAGGCTTCGAGGCGCGCCACGGCCGCGCGGTTGCGGTCGGTGCCGAGCACGTGCCGCACGCCGTAGGCCTGCAGCAGCCGCACGATGCCGCTGCCGGCGGCGCCGAGTCCGACCTGGCCCACGATGCTGCCGCACACGTCGACCCCCGAACGCCGCCCGGCGTTGATGAGCGCCGCCAGCGTGACCACCGCCGTCCCGTGCTGGTCGTCGTGCAGCACCGGCTTCGTCAGGCGCGCACGCAGCAGCCGCTCGATCTCGAAGCACTCGGGGGC
>Ga0335076_10004928_pt1 | contig 13535 bp, 13 predicted proteins | sample Lox_Sample_25_FD_206717 | JGI IMG/M metagenome (GOLD analysis project Ga0335076, IMG submission 206717) | Soil microbial communities from Loxahatchee National Wildlife Refuge, Florida, United States - Lox_Sample_2.5 | ecosystem: Environmental > Terrestrial > Soil > Wetlands | place: USA... | reverse complement strand
CGGTCATCAATGTTTTGCCGCCGGAGAGCACATCCTTCAGGCCACGGGCCACGATATTGGGGTCGATATCGACCTCCTGGCGTTTCGTGTTCATCCCGATGCTCATGCCGAGGGCATAACTGATCTTCTCTTTCTGTGTGGTCAGGGCGAGAGGAGCCGCGCTCTTGCCCGCGGTCGCCGATTTGTGGGCAGTAGCGTGGGTTTTCGCCGCTGGAGCCGATTGAGTTGTAGCCGCCGAAGTCTGCGCCGCCAGGCTTCCTGAGAGCACGAGTCCAGCCGCCAATAGGTTTGCCGCCAAGATGGGAAGTTTTCGCATGGCAGTATTGTCCCATGGGTTGGCAAAAGCGTAAACCGCCGCCGGTAACGGTAGTACGGCTTGATTGATCGGGGAGCGGCTGACGCCCTCGTCCGCCGGCCTTCGACTGTGATTCAGGCGGGCATTGCTTGCGCAGCGCCAGCCTGCCGACTCAGCTCTCTCCGAGATAGTGTTTTTCGGACAGCCCGCGCAGCCTTTCCGCCGCCTGCTCCGGGGTCATATCGCGTTGCGGAGAGGCCAGCAGCTCATAGCCGACCACAAACTTTCGCACGGTCGCCGAGCGCAGCAGGGGAGGGAAGAAATGTGCATGCAGATGACACTCGCCGTGTTCCTCTCCATCCGTGGGACGCAGATGAAATCCCATCGAATAGGGAAACGACGTCTGGAAAAGATTGTCGTATCGCGTGGTCAGGCGGCGCAGGATGTCGGCCAGCGCCGTTTGCTCCTCCGTCTTCAATTCACTTAACTCGCGAAAATGCCGGCGGCTTATCAACAGGGTTTCGAAGGGCCATTCCGCCCAGTAAGGCACGACCACCAGGAAGAACCCGTTCTGGCAGACGATGCGCTCTTGCTGGTTTTCCTCCAGTTGTGCGTAGTCGCACAGAAGGCAACGTCCATGCTTCTGCTGATATCCGATCAGCGACTTCTGTTCGCGCAGCGGAACGTTAGGAATATTCTGGCTGGCCCAGATTTGCCCGTGTGGATGCGGATTGCTCGCGCCCATCATCGCGCCGCGGTTTTCGAAGATCTGCACATAATGAATTTCTTCTTTGCTGCCCAGATCGCGGTACTGTTCGGTCCAGACTTCAACCACGCGTCGAATCTCCTCCTCTCTCATCCGCGCCAGCGTGAGATCGTGCCGCGGGGAAAAGCAAACCACGCGGCAAATTCCCGGCTCCGGCTCGGCGATCAGCAAATCGGACTCCCGGCGCGCGACTCCCGCATGGGCTGCATCCAGCCGCAACGCGGCAAAATCGTTATCGAAAACAAATGTCCGGGAGTAATCGGGATTGCGCGCTCCCCCGGCGCGGGCATTTCCCGGACAGAGATAGCACTCGGGATCGTAGCGCGGCGCTGTGGGCTGCTCGGGAATCTCGATCTGTCCCAGCCACGGACGCTCGGTGCGCTGCGGCGAAACCAGCACCCACTCCTGCGTCAAAAGATTGTAGCGGCGGTGCGGAATCTGCTTCAGGCTTTTGAGTTCCACCGGTCGTTCCGCTCGTCAGGCAAGGCTTTGGTGGGCCCTCCAGGATTTGAACCTGGGACCAATGGATTATGAGTCCACTGCTCTAACCGCTGAGCTAAGGGCCCGCGCGCTGGCGAAAACCATCATAAACCAGCCGGGTGGCCCAGGCTTTGAAAGCCGACGCCGGTCGTCACGGTGGGTATAAAAACTTAAGGATGGGCGTGGTCCGCGCCCACTTAGACCACTTTCCCGGGAACTGGAAACTCGTATTCCTCCGGTTCCAGCGCTTCAAACACCTCCGGGGAATGCCTGCGCACGTCGATGAACCAGCGATTTTTCCAATCGATGCAAATTCCCTCAATACTTCGATGGAGTGCTGACACCGACGATCGTAACTCGCTGCGCAAGGACTGCATTTGCGCCCGCAACGCTCCCATGGTCTCCAGATTCTTCCTTATGTCCTCCAGAGCGGCGGCTTTCGCATTCATCTTGGAGAGAACAAACTGCTCGCGAATTGCGCCGGCCGCCACCCAGGCATCCACCTCAGCCCGGGTAGCGATTACAGCAGGGCGTGATTTGGAGGCAGGCCGCCGCACGGGAAGGCCGTCTTCCCGCTCATAACGCTGCACCGTGCGAACCCCCTTGCCGAGATAACCCGCGATCTCTTTCCATCCGCTCAGAAATTTTGGCGCTTCACTCATGTGCCGCGCGCGTTTCATGGCCCTCCTTAAATTCGCTATGGGAATGGAAGTGAACCGGTCCTGTTGCAAACAACAATCTTACCTCTCTAAGCCGGGATTGGAACAGCCGGAATGGATAGTGGGTGGCGGGGCTACTTTGCTTTTGTCATCCCGAACCAGCTTTCATCGAGCCGCGTAATTTTCATCCCGAACGACGTCAGGGATGGTGGGTTTCCGGTGAGGGTTCTTCGAGGTCGCGCAAGGAAACCAGCTTCAGACTTTCTCTGGCGTGATAGAAGCTTAGCCGGCGAGGTTAGGTGCGAGTCAAACTCGGCCTTCGCAGCCGGAAGCCCGGCGGTGGAATGGTGGGTTACTTACCTGGCTGGTACTGATTCTGCTGCAGCAGGCGGACGTAGCACTCCTCGTGGACTGCGCGGCCATGCTCGTCGATCTTGCAGGTCTCCAGGTGCACCGGTTTCTGGCATAGAGGGCAGAGAACGCGGCCTTCCGAGTCGTAGGTGAACAACGGTTCTGAAATAGACATCTGTGTTTGCCTGGGACAAGGAAAGTATAAAGCCGCATAAACGCCTGGAGCACGCCAAGATGCGCCACGGCCGGAACTCCAACCGAGGTCTAGCGGGTGCAAGGATGAGGGCAGAAAGGGATCCGCGACCGCGGCGCGCCCGGTATCCGCTGTAGCATTCGGGGTCGAAGCGCCCGGGACGCTCGGTCTAACTAGAGAACCGGGTTCCCTCGATCCGGCGGCTTCCCTTCAGCAACGGGCCCGCGATCAGATCGCTGATGTCGAGCAGGACCAGCACGACTCCGTCGATCTTGTTTTCCAGCGTGCGATAGGGCGTGATGCGAAGCTTGTAGTACTTTCCGTCACTGGCCTGCACCTTCTCGTCGCGCGCAAGCACATCCCGCATCACGTCGAGCATCCAGCGCTCCAGTTCAGGCAAGTCGAGATGGAGGGGCAGCTGGGTAAGGGCTTTGCCCACATCGTTATTCCCGAAACCAAAAATCCGCTCCGCTTCCGGAGTGAAGCGGCGAATGTGCAGATCCTGGCCCAGCATAATCATCGGGATGGTGGCGCTGTTGAGAAGGTTAATCAAATCGTTGCTGAACTGGGCCAGTTCCTGATTGCGGTGCTGAATCTCTTCGTTCACCGTGTTCAGCTCTTCGTTGGCCGACTCCAGCTCTTCTTTGGAAGTCTGCAATTCTTCGTTCGTGCTCTGCAGTTCTTCATTGCCCGATTGAATCTCCTCGTTGGCCGACTGCAGTTCCTCGTTGGTCGCCTCCTGCGCTTCGATGATCGACTGCAGATATTCCTTGGTGCTGGCCAGTTCCTGCTTCAATTGCGAAATCTGCACCTCTTTTGCGTCCGCAGCTTCTTTTGTCCGCCGCAGGAGGTGTCTTGGCTCGGCCGCCGCCTGCGGCCCCTCTTTGCCTTCGAACAGAATCAGGAAATGCCGCTGGTTGCGGACCGGCGTGCGAAATGGAATCACCTCCAGCCGTACTCCCTCGCTCTCGTTTCCATCTTCCAGGACTACACCGTCCTTGGAGATCGGCACCGCCTCCTTGCGCGCCCTATCGATCAGCGAGCGCAATTCATAGAGCAGCCCCGGGCGCGCCATCTTGAGCAAATTCAGGCTGGCCCGGCCGGTTGGAAGTTCGAGATAACGGTTGGTTCTTCCCCGGCTTTGCAGAATCTCGAGATCGTCATTCACCACTACGGCGGAGGGAACATACTTGGTGAGCAGAAGACGGTCGGCTTCGCGCTGCACGTCGGCCGGCGTCTTGGCTATTTCCTCTTCCTTGCCAAGGCGATGCGGCTTCTCCCGGCCAATCTCGGCAGTGGCCGCAGCGCTGATGGTCAGTCCGAACGTTACCGGGGAAGGAACCGGCTTTTTCCGGTAAATCTTGGTCTTGCGGTCCACCAGGTCGAAAATCTCCGCGCCCGAGCCGAGCAAACCCTCGGTGTTGCCCACCAGGAGAAATCCACTGGGTTTCAAGGCGTAATGAAAAATAGGGATGACCTTCTTTTGCAAAACCGGGCCCAGATAAATCAAGACATTTCTGCAGCTGATCAGGTCCATGCGCGAAAACGGCGGATCGCTGAACACGTTCTGCCGCGCGAACACGCACATATCGCGAACCGATTTTGAAATCTGGTATCCAGCGGGCACTTTGTGGAAGAAACGGCGCAGACGCACCTCGGAAACCTCGTTGGCGATGCCCTCTTTGTAGATCCCCGCACGCGCGCGCTGAATCGCATTCTCGCTGAGGTCGGTTCCGAAAATCTGGATGGGAACCTCAATGCGCAATTCGGAAAGTGCCTCTACCAGCGAAATCGCATGGGAGTAGGTTTCTTCGCCGGTCGAGCATCCCGGCACCCAAACTCGCACCGGTTCCTGGGAAGAGCGCTCGGAGAGGAGTTTGGGATAGACAATGTCATGCAGGCTGGTAAAGACCTCCGGGTTACGGAAAAAGCTGGTGACATTGATCAGTACATCTCGATACAACGCTTCCACTTCCTGCGGAGTCCGGTGCAATAGCTTGACATACTGGCGCAGCTCTGCGGTGCGGTTGATGTTCATGCGCCGCAGAATCCGGCGCCGTATGGTCGCCACCTTATAGTCGACAAAGTCCACTTTGCTGAAGCTCTTCAGCAGACGGAAGATGTCTTTCATCAAGGGGTCTTTGCCGTCGAAGGCCTCCTTCGAATCCTCCTGCGTCGCCGCCGGTTGCACGGCAGTGAGCTGCTGCGCAATGCGCTCGGGAGAAAGCACGTAGTCGACCACGCCGGCAGCAACCGCGCTGCTGGGCATGCCGTCGTATTTGGCGGAGTCTGGATCCTGCGCGTAGGTCACGCCGTTGGCGTCTTTGATCGACGCCAGTCCAATCGTGCCATCATTCGCCGTGCCCGAGAGAATCACGCCAACGGCGTTGGACAACTGATCGAGCGCCAGTGACTTGAAGAAGGTATCAATTGGCATGTGTTGCCGCCGTCCGGGCTCCCGCTTCGCCAGATGCAAAATTCCATCGGAGACCGTCATATCCGAATTCGGCGGCAGCACGTAAACCGTGTTGCGTGCAACGCGCATTCCATCTTCCGCCTGCAGCACCGGCAACGCGGTCGTGCGCGAGAGCAACTCCGCCATTGCGCTTTCGTGGGTCGGGTCCAGGTGGGGAATAAATACCAGCGCCATCCCGGGCTCGGGAGGGAGCGCCCGCAGCAGTTTGCTGAACGCTTCCAATCCGCCGGCGGAAGCGCCGATGGCCACAATGGGAAAACTCGGTGGAACGGACGTGCCGTTGGCAGACTTGCGTTCGGCGCGTGGCTTCGAGCCATTCCCTTTCTTCGTTGATTTTTTCGCCATGGAGTCTCCGCAACCGGGCGTGGGAAAAATCGGGAGAATCAGTCAGGCCGCCATTTTATTCCAGGTTCGCCCAACATTTACAACTGGCGTGGAAGTTTCGCAGGAACTGTAGAGCGTGAACGCGGCGGTCAGAGCGCCGGCTGCCGGCAGGCGGTTGCGCGAGAAAAACGTCAACTCGCTCGAGCCTTGGGTTTCTCGCTGTTCAGCCGGTCAGTCTGCTGTTTCAGTTCCTTCGCTTTGGCAATCAGAAACTGGCTGCGCTGGATGGCCTCACGCAGCCGCTGGACCAACTCATCGTCATCGGTATTGTATTTCCGCCCCGTGTCCATGGCCCGAGCTTGTTCTCTGATTGAAACACTGCCAGAAACAAGATGAAAACGCTGTGATTGAAATCACCGTACCGGACGCAAACTCGCTGGAACAATGGCCGCCGGAAACCGCCTGCTCAACACTTTCAGTCGCGGATCGCTTGCTTTTCGTGCTGCTCCCAGCGCCGGGGGGCGGCGCCCAAACTGGATTGTAAACGGTAGATCAGTTCTTGCTGTCGAGTCCCCAATGACGCGATCTCACTCAGCAATTGTTGCGTCGTGCGGCGCGCTCTGCGCTGCACCTGGCGAAGTTCAGCCAGTCGCGTCACCAGAAATCCATTTGAGGCCGGTAGCGCCGCATCCTCTTTGACGTTGCGGGTGCGCGCCCACAGTTCAAGTTCATCGGGGATCGCAACCACCGGACTGCAGGCGCTGTCAGAAACGCGGCGAACCGGCAGGCCCAGCCGCTCCCACCGCTGCGCTGTCCTCACCGTCAGATGGAGATGTTCCGCAATTTCCTTCCATCCGCTGAGAAGCTCCATGACTTTACTCCTGCCGGTCGGGCGCCGAAATCAGATCCGCGCGCTCGAGGCTCAATTCTTGAAGCCGTTTACAAACATGTCGTGCTTTGTCGCTGTTACCGCGCCACTTCATCGTGTAACTTACCTGGCAGGACCGAAACCCACAGCGCGGCACCGCTACGGGTCGCGCGCTCCAAAAAGACGCGATTCCTTTCCCGGTCAGGACCTGACCCTACTGGGGCTCAGCATTTTCGGACCCTTCGCCCTACTGTGCAAAGGAATCGCGTCTGGCATTCTAACTCCAAATTCGCAACGGCGGGCTCGGGTTTAACGATCTCAGGTTTAACGGACCAATGAAACGGGAGGTATGGCGGCCCCTTCGGTCGGAGATGTAATTCGGCATTTGCGCACGGGCGAGGAGGGACGGATTGTCCGAACCGTCAACCTGTCGGACGTCCTTCGCGACACGAACGGCAAGCCTGGCAAGGACTTGGGTTACATTGTCTCGCTCTCGCAGGGTCTCTGCGTACCTGCCAGGGAAGCTCTGTGGAGTCAGTCCGACGTGGCGAGCCAGACGCCCCGGCAGAGTTCCAAATCGGGAAAGTCGGATGGGGAGTGACGAATTCAGGCTGAAATCTGAGCGTATTTTAGCTTCGCCGCTAGCTCTGCTGCTGTTGCTGTAAGAAGGATTGCAGGTTGGCTTCCAGCGCTTCTCTTGTGGACTCAGGCAGATCGATAAACCGGAAAGGTTGCAGCCATCCCTGGGTCGCCCACATGGGAAACAGCATCTCCGCCTTTTCGCGCACCGTGGCCTCGCCGATGTGAAAAATCAGCTCCACTTTCAATTTCTCATCCAGAGGTTTTTCCACGTGGATAAGCCCCCCGCTGGTGGAAAGCTGGTGGATCTTGGTCCGTATCTGCCGCCGGTTCGGAAGACGAACAAACGCCAGCACCGACCCGCGCAGCTTCACCCGAAATGGCCGTGGTTGGCCTATTTCGTTCTTGACTGGAGACATTGCGGCCGCCGCTGAATCGGAAGGCATGCTCGTGAAGTATGGCACCAGAGCAAAACCTGCACGAGGTTACGAAAGGCGGGGAGGAAATGTGACTGGAGGATTTACCTGCGGATGAAACGAGCGCTCGGCGGCGCTCAAAAAGCTGACCGGCCTACTTCGCCTTGTGTACCCCATCGCCGTGGCTGGAATACATGTTGTAGGGCCAGGCACCGCGGCCGGCAACCGCCGGAGGATTTTCGGCCGGCTCGGGCGGGTTTGCCTTGGTTTCGCCGCTGGAATTCCAATCCACAGGAGGATTTTCAATTCCCCAGACGTTGCCGTGGTTGTATAGCGCAACGCCGATCAGAAAAGACCTGGCTTCCGCGCCGAGGGGAAGGCAACTCGCTACGTATCCGGTGACGCTGCCTCCGCCGGGCAATTCGCCCAGCAGGACCGGGGTTTCGAGCGGGAGCGGATGCGGGGAGCGAAATCCGCAGCCCTGCGCGCTGACCACCAGCGCGACGCACTTTTCGGCAAACCGGTGCAGGCGATCGAGGCTGGTGACTGTCATCGGAATCTCCACCCGCAGGCGCGTGCTGCGCCGGGTGGCTCGGGCTGTGACGATTTCCATGGATGCAACTCTGAGAGAGGCCGGGCGCCGGCCTCTGCGAATAGTGTGCCAGAAGCCGGACCGTCTGGCTTCTCTCGAAAGTAAACATCCAGATGACGAAAGTAATCGACGTCTGAATACGGTGCGGGTTTTGAAAGGGCGCGGCTTCGAGCCCGCGCCACTAAGGCCGGCACGCTTCGCTTGCCTGTTAACATGGCGGCGTGAATCGTTTGTCTTCGGCCGCGAGAGTACAGCCCGCGCCAGCTGACCCGCCGTCGCCGGCTTTGCGCGCGCTGGATTCCTCCCGCCATGATGACCCAACGGCACGTGCTGAGTGGTTGCTGCTTGCCGCCGCCAGCCGTTTTGATCCTGCGTCCGTGGATCTCACACTCCTTCGCTCTCGTGTGGCGACACCGGTCAACTGGGATGCCGTGCTCGATCTGGCCGGTCAACACGGGACCTCCTCACTTGTCTATCAAAATCTCGCCCGCATCAACGATGCCATTCCCTCCGCCGTGCTTGCCTCGTTGCGCGAACTCCACCAGAGAAACATCCACAAATCGCTGTTCCTGGCGCGCGAGCTGATTCGCATTCTGGATGGGTTGCAGGCGCGCGAAATCGAAACGCTTCCTTACAAAGGCGTGGTTCTTTCGCAAATGCTCTATGGCGATCTCGCTTTGCGACAGGCCGGCGATATCGATTTATTGGTGCGCCCGCAGGACGTCGCACGCAGCAGCGGGGTGGTCGGCGGTCTCGGCTTCGTTCCGCGCTTCACGATTCCGCCCGCGGCCGAAAGAAGATATCTCGATTCTGGCTATGAGATCAGCTTCGACAGCCCCGCCGGCAAAAATGTTTTGGAACTGCAATGGGCTCTCGAGGCGAAGTTTTACGCGGTCGATTACGACATGAAGGGTTTGTTTCAGCGGGCGGGCTCGATCAGTGTCGCCGGCCATCCCATGAAAACCCCCTCGCCCGAAGACCTGTTGCTCGCGCTCTCCGTCCACGCTGCCAAGCATGTCTGGGGAAGGCTGATCTGGCTCTGCGACATCGCGCAGATTCTGAAGCTGCAGAATCTGGATTGGGAATGGATTACTCGCCGGGCACAAACTGCCGGAATCGAGCGCATCCTGGCGGTAACTCTGTTGCTCGCCCAGCGATTTCTGGACATGCCGATTCCGGGTCTGCTCGAAACCATGGCAGCCAATAAAGCCGCAATTGAGCTTGCCGGTCAGATCAGCGTCGCTGTTGCCCAAGGCGCCATCTACGAGGACCGGCAGGTGAGTTATTTCCGGCTGATGATGCGTCTGCGCGAGCGCCGCATCGACCGTCTGCGCTTTCTCTCGCGTCTCACTTTCACTCCCGGTCCCGGCGAATGGGAGGCGGTGCGCCTGCCTGCGCCTCTGTTTCCTGTTTATCGGCTGGTGCGAATGGGCAGGCTCATTGCGCGATTCGCGCGCGGGTGATTCTGCCGTTCAAACCTCCCAGCCCGGCGAAAGGCCCACGGGCGGCGGACATACCGCCGCAGCGAGTCGTCACCGGCTGGCCAGCCCTCCCGCGGTTTCGCCGCCGTCCATGGTAAAGACCTGCCCGGTCGCGTAGGCTGCATCATCGGAGGCCAGATAGGCGAACAGTCCGGCAATCTCTTCCGGGCTGGCGTGACGCCGCAGCGGAATTTTACGGTTAACCTCGTCCAGCATCTGGTCGGTGTATTCAGCGCGCTGCATGGGCGTGAGCACATAGCCGGGCGCGACCGCGCACACGCGCACTCTCGGAGCAAGCTCCAGTGCCATGGTTTTCGTCAGCTCGATCACTCCTGCTTTGGTCGCGTTGTAGTCGGCGTAGTAGGGCTGTCCGACAATTCCGTTAGTCGAGGCCGTCTGCAAAATGACGCCGCGGCCCGATTCGGATGAAAAACGCTCCCACATGTGCCGCGCGGCCGTCTGGGCCGCGTAAAAAACGCCGGTAAGATTTACTGCCATCACCTTGTCCCACTCTTCAGGAGTGATCTCAAGAAACTTGTGGCGAATGCTGATGCCGGCATTGTTGATCAACACGTCCACGCCACCCATCCGGCGCACAGCATCGGCGAAGGCCGTCTGCACCTGCTCGAGTTCCGACACATCGGCGACTGCGGCTCCGGCCAGTCCGGGCAATCGGCTGCGGATCGCCTCGCATCCTTTCGCGTCACGATCCAGCACGCAAACCCGCGAGCCTTCTTCCAGAAATCGCGCTGCCGTTGCCGCGCCAATCCCGCTGGCGCCTCCCGTGATCAAAATTCGCTTGTCCTTTAGACCTCGCATGACATCTTCCCCTCGATCCCCCCGAAGCATTTCAGCATAAGGACAATTTTCCTGGCTAGATCATTCTCATGGTCGCAAGACCCGGCCATGTGCAATAATCAGCGCCGAATCGGAACAACTAGCGCAACGTTTTTGCTGCAACAGACCCCATCCCTCCGGAGGCGGAATCATGAGCAAGCATTCCTTGACGCGACGTCAGTTCATGCACATTGGAGGAGGCGCGTTGGCAGTCGGCGCTGCCGCGAAAGTTACCTTGCTGCAGCCGCGCCTGCTGTCGGCTGCGGCGCGGCCCGTCGCACCCAGCGACACATTGCGTTTCGCTTCCATCGGCACCGGCATCCGCGGCTGCGAATTGCTTGAAGCTTCGCTCCGCGTGCCGGGAATTGAATGCGTTGCCGTCTGCGACTTGTACGACTCGCGCCATGAAGCGGCGCGGGAGGCCGTCCAGAAGCCAAGCGTCCCCGTCACCCGCGACTACCGCACCATTCTCGACCGCAAAGATGTCGACGCCATTATCCTCGCCGTGCCCGACCATCAGCATCGCAGGATTTTTCTCGACGCCTGCTCCGCCGGCAAGGATGTCTATTGCGAAAAGCCCATGTCGCACACCGTCGAAGATGGTTTCGCTATGATCGAAGGCGCGCACCACTCCGGCCGCATGGTGCAGGTCGGCAGCCAGCGCGTCAGTTCGATTCTCTACGCCAAGGCCAAAGAAATTTACGATTCCGGCAAACTGGGCGATGTTTATTGCATCGAGGCCTACTGGGACCGCAATTCGCCCAGCGGCGCGTGGGTCTATCCCATTCCGCCGGATGCCAGCGAGCAAACCATCGACTGGAACGCTTTTCTGGGCAGCGCGCCCAAGCGACCTTTCGATCCTGTCCGTTTTTTCCGTTGGCGCTGTTTCTCCGACTACGGTGAAGGACTGGCCGGCGATCTATTCGTTCACCTGATTTCCGGAATTCACTTCATCACCGGCACCGATGTGGTGGCGCAGCGCGCGCAATCCAGCGGCGGTCTTTTTCATTTCAAGGATGGCCGCGATTTTCCCGATCTCATCGAAACGTTTTACGACTATCCCAATTTCCGCGTGTACCTGCGTTGTAATCTGAACAACGATGGGGGCGAGTTTATCGCCTTCTACGGCAAGCAGGGCACCCTGATCGTACGTGGCACCACGCTGACCTACACCCCGCAGGATACGCGCCCGCAGCCGGAGGGCTATTCCATCTTCGGCTGGCCGAAAAAACTGCGCGATCAATATCTCAAACAGTGGCATGAAGAGCATCCGCTGCCGCCGCCACTGGAGACCAAGGTTGACACCGACGCCGAAACCTTCGCCCTGCCGGAGGGCTACAGCGACATTCCGGACCATCAGGCGAATTTCTTCAACGCCGTGCGCACGCGCAAGCCGACGGTGGAAAACGAGGTTTTCGGCAATCATGCCGCCCTCGGTTGCCACCTGGCGAATTTCGCCTATTTCAACCACTGCGTCGCGGTGTGGGATGGAGAGGCCAGGAAAATCGTGAAGGGATAAGGCCTGAGGCTCACATGGTGCAATAGCTGTGTGAACCGCACACAGCGTGCGCACATCCTGATTCCTTCTGATCTCTGGGTGAGATCGACGCGATCGTAGGGCCCCGGGGACGCACTGCCTTCCTTCTGGAGACCGCGCGAAGAACTGCGGCGCATAAAGTTGCTGCGGTTTCTCGAAAGTGGCGACTCTGCGTAGGAAACGCAACACCTGGTTAGATCGGTTTTCCCCGGAATATCCAGATCAGCTCGATGATCAGAATCACCACGACCATCAACTCCAGCACAAACGCCCGGCTCTGGTTGAACTCGTCCACCATGAAGCGGTAAAGCTCCTCGGCGGTTTGCAGCTTCTGCTGCACCAGGTCCTTGTAGTCGGGCACGCCCACCTTCTGCGCCGCCAGCTTGTAGAGACGCGCGGAAAACATGTCGCTCAGGAACTTGATGGCGTTATCGGCACGCTCGGTCAACTCGCTCACATCGAGCAGCACGGTATGCAGCTTTGAGGCTGCCCGCGCCGTGCGCCAGCGTGACCACATGCCGTGGCCGCCGGTTTCCAGAAAGTCGTAGACGCCTTCCAGCTGGTGAGTCAGCAGCTGATCATAGTGACGGAATTCCAGAAGCTGCGAATTGGCGTATTGCAAGAGCTGAATGGCAGTTTCGGCACCGGAAGGACTGTCATAGATAAAAGCCGCGTTCCAGCCGATTACCGCCAGATCGTTTGGATAATAAGAAATCCTCGATTGCAGGATTTCCTGCCGCTCGCCGTCGGAAAGTGGAACGGTTTCGCCGCGCACCACCTGCGCGATCCGCGCTCCCTCCGTCGCCAGCAGCTCGGAAGCCGAAGGCGCGCCCTCGATCTCCCGCAGATGAAAGATGAAATAGTCTTCCTGCAGCCAATCCGGCTCACCCGGCTTTCCGCCGTAAGGTTTCACCAGGGCGGGAGCGGCGCGCTCCAGCGTCTGCTTCACAATCCGCGTGGCCAGGCTCTCGAAGTTCGTGTCCCAGACCCAGCGGCTGGAAAGCTGCACCAGGCGATCCCAATCTCCCGAAAACGGCAGCTCGAAGACCACGCTGACCACGCCGTAGTCGTAGTACTTGATTTCGCCCTGCAACCGCTCTCCGCTTTCCAAGACCAGCGGTTCCAGCGCCTCCTCCACCGGAGGACGCTGAAAGCGGACATAACCCGGCGCCAGATGCTTAAAGCTGGCCTCTGCCTGCCGTGCTCCCAGAATGCGGCGCAGTTCATCCAGGCGGATCTCCTCGCATACGTCGAACTGGATCACCACCAGCACCGAGCCGCACAAAGGGGCATCGGGCGGCTTGGCTGCAACCAGCGTGGGCAATGCCTCGGCCGGAACCTTGCCGACGACTGGCACCGTGGCTGTGAGGTCGCGATCCATGATCTATATGTTCTGTTCGGCCGGGAAAGAATCGGCGGCCAAACTGAGGTTTCCATCCCCGGGTCGAGAACCCAGGCAAGGCGAGACTCCTACTATTTTCCCAGAAAAGTGGCGGTCTGGCGAGGGCAGGGCAGGTCCGGAATTGGTTCGATGTAAGTCCTGCAGAATCAGCAAGATTGTCGGTTTCTAATCGGGGCGTCTCCGCATGGATTGTTCTTTGGGCCAGGCTCGGCGCCCAGGCGAGCCTATTTCAGCAACGAGGCGCCAGGCCATTCGCCATAAGCTCTTCGATCACCGCCG
>Ga0335076_10004927_pt1 | contig 13536 bp, 9 predicted proteins | sample Lox_Sample_25_FD_206717 | JGI IMG/M metagenome (GOLD analysis project Ga0335076, IMG submission 206717) | Soil microbial communities from Loxahatchee National Wildlife Refuge, Florida, United States - Lox_Sample_2.5 | ecosystem: Environmental > Terrestrial > Soil > Wetlands | place: USA: Florida... | reverse complement strand
GCCTCACCTCGACGCAGCTGGGATCGCTGAACAGCACGCAGGTCGGCGGCCTGACGACGACCGAGATCGGGGCACTGACGACGACGCAGCTGGGCGGCTTGACCGCGGCGCAGCTGGGCGGCCTCACCACGACGCAGCTGGGCGCCTTCACCAACACGCAGATCGGCGGCCTCACCACGACTGAGCTGGGTGCGCTCACCACGACGCAGACCGGCGGTCTGACCCCGACCGAGATCACGGCGCTGACCACGACCCAGCTCGGCGGCCTGACCTCCACGCAGCTGGGGTCGCTGACCACGACGCAGGTCGGCGGCCTGTCGACCACGGAGATCGCGGCACTCACCACGACCCAGCTGGGCGGCCTGACCGCGACCGAGCTGGGGGCGCTGACGACGACCCAGATCGGCGGCCTGACGACCACGGAGCTGGGCGCCCTCACCACGACCCAGGTCGGCGGCCTCCTGGCCACGGAGCTGGGCGTGCTGACGACGACTCAGCTGGGCGCCCTGACCACGACGCAGATCGGTGTGCTCACCGGCACTCAGATCGGCGGCCTGACCACGACCGAGATCGCGGCCCTGACGACGACGCAGATCACCGGCATCAGCACGACCGGCATCGCCGCGCTCAGCGTCAACCAGATCACGGCCGTCAGCACCACCGACATCGGCGCGATGAGCACCACCCAGGGCAATGCGTTCACCTCGACGCAGATCGCGAGCATGTCGACCGCCCAGGTCAACGCGCTCCTGACCCTGATCGGCTAGTACTCCCCTGGCCCGGCCTTGGCTTGCGACGGCAAGCCGGGGCCGGGCTGGGCTCCCCTCTCCGCAGCAAGCGCCGCCCGATCGGCAAGGTCGGCGACACCTGCCTTGGTTACTGTCCGGGCCAACTCGGGCCATCGGCTTGGCCGACCCTGGGCTTGGCAAAGAATTAATGATCCGGAGCCGGGCATGACCATCGAGTTTTCCGCCGACGCCATCTATCGCGCCTCGAACCAGCAGCTGGATCTGACGGGCATGCTGGAACTGGCCGAGAAGCTGAAGGCCGCCGGCCAGGCCCAGCAGGTCGCCGAGCTCTACAAGTCCTGGATCGCCGCCAACCCCGACCACCCCATGCTCTACGCCGTCTATTTCAACTACGGCGTGGTGCTGGGCGAACTGCGCGACGCGGCCGGCGCCGCCATCGTCTTCCGCGCCGCCATGCAGCTGAAGCCGGATTTCTATCCGCCCTACATCAACCTGGGCTCGCTGCTCGACGGCCAGGGCCAGCCCGACCGCGCCGTGCGCGAATGGCTGGCGGTGGTCAACCAGCTGCCGGCGGTCACCGGCGATGCCGTCACCTACAAGACGATGGCGCTGAAGCAGATCGGCCGCGTGCTCGAGGTCTCCAACAAGGACACCGCCGCCGAGGACGCCCTCAGGCAGTCGCTCGACATCAACCCGGATCAGCCGGAGGTCATCCAGCACTGGATCGCGCTCCGCCAGCGGCAATGCAAATGGCCGCTCATGGCCGAATGGGGCAACGTGAAGAAGGCGCGGCTGCTCGCCGGCCTCTCGCCGCTGTCGACGGCGTCCTACACCGACGATCCGCTGTTCCAGCTCGCCAACGCCTACCAGTACTGCCGCAAGTCCGTGGGCTTCCCGCCGAAGAGCGCGGCCGCCGGCGTCACTGCCGCGCCGATCCGTCCGAGGTCGGACAAGCTCCGCATCGGCTACGTCTCCTCCGATCTGCGCGCGCATGCGGTGGGGTTCGCCATGACCGACGTCATGGAGTGCCATGATCGCGCGAACTTCGAGATCTTCGCCTACTACTGCGGCGTCCGGATGCCGGATTCCACGCAGGCGCGCACCAAGGCCGCCGTCGACCACTGGCTCGACATCAACGACCTAGACGACGCCAAGGCGGCGGCCAGGATCCGCGAGGACGGCATCGACATCCTGGTCGACCTCAACGGCTACACCAAGGACGCCCGCACCAAGGTATTCGCCCGGCGGCCGGCGCCGGTGCAGGTGAACTGGTTCGGCTTCCCGAACACCATGGGCAGTCCCTATCATCACTACATCGTCGCCGACTCGACCATCATCCCCGAGAGCCATGAGATCTACTATTCGGAGAAGGTCCTTCGCCTTCCCTGCTACCAGCCGAACGACCGCAAGCGCGTCGTCGCCGACCGGCGGCCGACGCGAACCGAAGCCGGCCTGCCGGAAAACGCCTTCGTCTTCTGCAGCCTGAACGGCATGCAGAAGATCACGGCGCTCACCTTCGAGCGCTGGATCCTGATCCTGCGTCACGTTCCCGGCAGCGTGCTGTGGCTGCTCGCCGGCACGCCCGAGACCAACGAGCGCCTGCGCCAGGTGGCGGCGCAGCATGGCATCGCGCCCGAGCGCCTGGTCTTCGCCGACAAGAAGGCGAACCCGGATCACCTCGTCCGCTATCCGCTGGCCGACCTCTTCCTCGACACCTTCCCCTACGGCTCCCACACCACCGGCTCCGACGCGATGTGGATGGGCGTGCCGGTCCTGACGCTGCCCGGCCGCAGCTTCGCCTCGCGCGTGTGCGCCAGTCTGGTGCGCGCCGCCGGCATCCCCGAGCTGATCTGCCCGACGCCCGCCGACTATGTCGCGCGCGCCATCGCCTTCGGCCAGAATCCGGCGACTCTGGCCCCCTATAAGCAGCGCCTCGCCGCCAACCGCCACACCTGCCGCCTCTTCGACACGCCCGCCCTGGTCCGCGACCTCGAGCAGCTCTACCGCCAGATGCGGCAGGACTACGAACAGGGCCGTCTCCCACGCCCCGACCTGCACAATCTCGAGACCTACCACGAGCTCGGCCTCGACCAGGACCTCGCCAACAGCGAGCTCCTCGCCGACGCCGCCTACCACGCCGAGTACCGCACCCGCCTCGCCGACCGCCACGCCGTCTTCCCCCTCGACCCCGACGCCCGCCTCTGGCAGGACCCGGCGTAGAGGACGGGTCTTACGGATCAATTCCCTGATTCCCCCGCGAAAGCGGGGGGCCAGGGCGAGTGACGGCTTGTGGCCCCTGGACCCCCGCTTTCGCGGGGGAATCACCTATTTAGTGTAGCAGCGCCGTTAGGTCCGATCGCCGGATGGCGAGCGCTCACGAGCCTCGCCTACGGCTCGCGGATGCTTTCGTCGAAGCCGCGCAGGAGGGGGTAGAGGAAATAGGAGATCACGCTGCGCGAGCCGACCTTGATCTCGGCCGTCAGCGTCATGCCCGGGATGAGGCGGGTGCCCTCGGGCAGGTCGCGGAGCTGCGTCCCCGTGAGCGCAACCTGGCTGCGGTGGAAGACGCCCTGGCTCGGCATGCCGCTGCTCGGCATTGTGGCGGCCGTGGTCGACGAGATCGAGTCCTCGCCGACCGAGCGCAGCCGTCCCGCCAGCAGGCCGTGGCGCTGATAGGGGAAGGCGTCGACCTTGATGGCGACCTCGTCGCCCAGCCGCGTATAGCCGACGTCGGCGGAATTGATCATGACCTCGGCGATGAGGGCGGCGCTCGTCGGCACCAGCGTGACGAGCGGCTCGGCCTCCTGTAGCACGGATCCGACGGAGCGCTTCGCCACCTCGAGCACGATGCCATCAGCCGGTGCCGTCAGCACGACGAGGTCGTTCATCCGCACGGCCTTGGCCAGGCTCTCCGCCACCGCCGTCGCATCGGTGCGCGCCTTGGCCAGCTCCTCGAGCTGCTGGCGCCGCCAGCCGTCGATGAAAGCCTGGCGGTCGGCCTCGGTCGAGTTCAGGAAGTGCTCGGCCTCGCTGTAGTGATTGGTGGCCTCCTGCAGTTCGCGCTCGGTCCGCATGCGGGCGACCTGCGCGTCCATGTAGTTCAACTCCGACCCGTATTGCTTCTGGAACAGCTTGGCCCGCATCTCCTCGACCTTGCGGGCGATGTCGAGCTGCTGCGTGAGCGAGTCGCGGCTCTCCTGCGCCGCCGCCATGGCCGCCTGGTAGCGCAGGACGTCCTCGTCGAAGGCGTGGAGACGCGCGGCATATTCCGACTGCCGCTGGCGATAGAGCGTGAGCTCGAGCAGCGCGGCGGCGGTATCGCCCTGCAGCTGCAGCGGCGTGTCCGTCGATTCCGCCTCCAGCCGGGCGATGCGGGCCGTGAGCGCATCCTGCTGCGCCGTCAGCACGGCCTTGTCCGCCTGCGTGAAGGTCGGGTCCAGCTTGGCCAGCACGTCGCCCTTGTGGACGATGTCGCCGGCCTTTACCCGCACCTCGCGGATGATCGAGATCTGCAGCGGCTGCACCACGATGGTCGGCGAGTCCGCCACCAGCCGTCCGGGCGCCGCCACGATCATGTCCACCTTGACGATCGACGCGATCAGGATCAGCGAGAGGAAGAGGGCGACGACGGCATAGTGCGTGTTGCGCAGGAAGCGCGGCGGCGTTTCCGCCAGCGTATCGTCGAGATCGGGCTGGGCCGGCGCAAAGTCCTGCTGCGGCCAGGCCTTGTCGCCGGCCGGCTGCCACAGCCGCAGGCGCTGGCGCAGCGCCGGCAGGAAGCCGCGCGCGGGGACAGGGACGCTCGTCATTGCAGGCTGCTCGTCTGCTGCCGCCACAGGCGCTGGTAGACCTCGCAGCGCTGCAGCAGGACGGCATGCGGCGCGAAGTCCACGACCTTGCCGTGCTCGAGCACGAGGATGGCGTCGGCATGAGCGAGCGACGTCAGGCGGTGCGATACGATGAGCAGCGTGCGCCCGTGCGCGATCTGCCCGAGATGCTCCTGCACGATGGCCTCGCTCTCGGGGTCGAGCGCGCTCGTCGCCTCGTCGAAGATGAGGAGCCGCGGCCGCATCATCAGCGCGCGGGCGATGGCGATGCGCTGGCGCTGGCCACCGGAGAAGTTGGCGCCGTTCTCCTCGACCAGGGTCTCATAGGACGCCGGCAGGCGGTCGATGAACTCGTCGGCGCCGGCCATGCGCGCCGCCTCGACGATCTCGGCCAGCGGCGCATCGGGGCGGGCGGCCGCGATGTTGTCGCGGATGGTGCCGCGGAAGAGGAAGTTCTCCTGCAGCACGACGCCGATGCTACGCCGCAAGTGCGCCAGGTCGATGTGGCGGATGTCGATGCCGTCGAGGCGGATCATGCCCTCCTGCGCCGACTGGATGCCCTGGATCAGCCGCGTCACCGTCGTCTTGCCGGAGCCGGAGCGGCCGACGACGCCGATCACCTGGCCCGCGCGCACCGCGAACGAGACCCGGTCGAGCACGGCCGGGCCGGCGGCGTGATAGCGGAACGTCACGCCGGAGAATTCCATGTTGCCGCTGATCGGCGGCGCGATGCCGACATGTGCCGGGTCGCGCTCCGGCGGATGCTGCATGACGATGCCCAGCATCTTCACCGCCAGCGCCGCCTCCTGGTACTCGTTGATGAGGCCGACGATCTGCACGAGCGGCCCGGTGACGCGGCCGGAGATCATGTTGAAGGCGACGAGGGCGCCGATGCTGAGGCGGCCGTCGAACACGTCCATGGCGCCGAGCCCGATCACCGCCATCTGCATCAGCTTGTCGAGCCCTTGCGTCAGCACGCCGGCGAGAGCCGCGATGCGGCCGACGGTCGCCCGCCGCTGCACGCCCTGGGCAACCTTCGCCTCCCAGGCCGTCATCCGCACGGGCTCGAGGGCGATCGACTTCACCGTCCGCATCCCGTGGATGGTCTCGACGAGATGCGCCTGCCGGCTGCCCTCGGCCGCGTAGAGCTGCTCGAGGCGGCGGCGGAAGCTCGGCACCATGACGGCGATGATGCCGGCGATGGCGAGCGAGAATCCGAGCACGACAAGCGTCAGCTTGACGCTGTAGAGCAGCAGCATGCCCAGCATCAGCGGCAGCGCCAGGGCGTCGAGCATGGTCTGGAACAGGCGCCCGGTCAGGAACTGGCGGATCGTCTCCGTCTGCTGCATGTGGCGCGCCAGCACGCCGGCCGTGGTCCCCTCGAAGAAAAACAGGGGCAGACTGAGGAGATGCCGGAAGGTGCGCGACGCCAGCCGGCCGTCGATCTTGGTCGTGATGAACAGCATCAGGTACTGGCGCGTATAGCTGAAGACGCCGTCGAACAACGTCAGCACGGCGAAGATCAGCACCAGCGAGAACAGCGTCTGGTAGCTGCGATGCGTGATGACCTTGTCGATCAGGATCTGGAACATCAGCGGTATCGCGAAGGCGATCGCTGCCGACATCAGGGCCGCCACCGCCACGTCGCGGAACAAATGGCCGTGGCGGAGGATCTCCGGCAGGAACCAGCGCAGCCCGAACGGCCGGTGCTCCTCGTTTGCCGGCCGCACCCGCTTGCAGAGGATCAGCGAGCCGCTCCACGCGGCGACGAACTGCGCCCGCGGCACCACCGAGGCGCCCCCCTGCTCGGAGAGCGGGTCGAGCACCGTCACCGCAGGCCCCTCGACGCTCTCGACGGTGTTGAGAACGACGACCCAGTTGCCGCTCTTCTGCAGCGCCATCATCGGGAAGGCGTAGCCGAGGGCGGCGAGCTTCTTCCAGTTGCTGCGGTGGAGCGGCTTGCCGCGCAGCCCGACCTTCTGCAAGACGCGCAGGACCGAGCCCAGCGTGTCCGTCTCCTTGACCTCGCCGAAGTCGATGGGCTTCAGCTGCACGCCTCGGTGCAGGCAGACCACGAACAGGCAGCGCAACGCCGTGTGGTGCGGCGAGAGCGCGAAGCGCGCGACCGCCGTGGCGCCCTGGTTCTCGGTCGGCGCGTCCGCTTCGCCCTTAGGGGGGCCGACAGTCTTCGCGAGCGCGGACGACATCAACGCCAATCCGCCGTCAGGCCGCTTCTCTGGTCTGCGTTCGCAGGCGCGACAGGTAGTCTGCGGCAAGCTGCGTCCCGGCGCGCGTGTCATGCTCCGTCAGCAGCCGCATCGCCAGGTCGAACGACCGGTAGCAGTCGTGCAGGATCGCCGCCATGACCAGCAGCTGCTGATCGGTCAGCGCGTCGAGCCGCGTGAAGTCCCTGACGAAGATGGCGTCGGCCCACAGCAGCTGGCTCATGCCGGCATAGATGTCGTTGTTGACCAGGAGCGGGGCGATGGTCCGGCTGACCGGCGGATGGAACCGGTGGAACACGAAGCCGTGCCGGCGCAGGAAGAGGTCGAGGTCGGAAAACAGCGGCTGGTCGACATACATCGGCAGGAACTCGACCTCGGTGTGGATCACCAGCAGGTCGCGCAGCCGCGCCGTGGCATGGCTCAGTGCCATCAGCTCGCCGCCCTGGATGTCGATCTTCAGCATCGCCGCGCCCGCCGTCTCCGCGACGTCGTCGAGGCGCACGGTGTCGACCGTTTCAGTCGACAGCACCTGCCCCCAGGCCGGAAAGCCGTGGAAGAGGTTGAGCACGGCCGGGTTCGGCGTCAGCAGCGAGGTCATCCCGGGCGCGCGGCAGATGTTGAGGGTATGCCGGCCGCCGTCGCCGATGGCATGCGGCAGGTAGGTCTCGTGCGGTCCTTTGCGCGCGTCGAGGTCGGCCAGGGCCTCGAGGCTGGGCTCGAAGCCGACGATGTCGACATCGCCCGCCTTCAGAAGCTCGGCATAGGGCGGCGGCTCGCCGTCCTTCAGGCTAGCGCCGACATCGACGATCTTGAACCGGACAGGGGCGCCGGTGAGCGCCTTGAACGACGGGATGGCGGCTGGCTGGTGCATCGGGCCTTGAAACCTAGATCGTTGAAAAGCAAGCAGAATATCTACGGCGCGGATGGTAAAGATCCGGCTAACCCTATGCCGGACAACGCCGCCAGAATGCCCGAGCGGCCTTACGCCGATGTTGTCGTTTCGGGCGCCGAGGCGGCGGATTTCTTTCGCCCTGTCGATGCGCAGGAAGAAGAATGCCCAGGATCAGCTCGACGGCTCTGCTGCGACACGCGCCGCCGACTCGATGGCGATGGCGGCCAGCGCCGCGCCGTAGTCGAGGTCGATGTTCGCCATCGTATCCTGGCTGTCGTGGTAACCGCTGCGGTTGATGTCGTAGTTCTCCATGAACAGCACCACCGGCACGCCCGCGTCCGACAAGATCTGCCCGTCGGTGTTGTAGAGCGAGGCGCGCGGATCGTGGGGCGGCCGCACCTCGCCGTGCAGCGCCGGATGGCGCGCCAGCGCCGGCAGGGTCCGCCCGTCGGCGCTACGAACGCCGCGGCCGCACCCGCGCCGCGACCCCCGCCGGTTCCAGCGAGTGGTCCCGGCATTCCAGATCTCGGTCGCCAGGTGCGCCTCCTGGGCGAGCCGCATCGATTGAACACCGCGGCCCGGCGCGATCTGGAACACGTCCCGGTCGCGGTCGTTGTTGTGGGCGATCATGTCCATCAGATAGACGCCTCTGATCCGGGTGGCCGACAGATCGTGCCGGCTGCCGTCTTCGAGGCGCAGGCGCAGGTCGCCTTCGACCAGCCGCTGGCAGAGCTGGCGGGCGCCGAGGCAGTCGGCGGGAAACTCCTCGCCCGTCAGGTGGACGAGCCAGATGTCGCAGGCGAGCGCGCCCGCCCGGCTGAGATCGAGGAAGATCGGCGCCGCCAGCATCATGGCCGCCGTCGCCGAGTGGTTGTCGTCCGCCCCGGCCGCCGCCAGCCGCGCGCCGTCGCCGCCGCGGCCCCTTTCGAAGCGGTCCTCCATATAGGCGGTGTCGTAGTGGTCGGCCATGACCACCGCTTGGCTGCGGTCGCGGCCGGGAATGACGGCGATCAGGTTGCGCTCTCTGGGCGTGCCGGATTGGTTGTGCAGCCAGCCGCCCATCCAGGCAAAGTCGAAGTCGGTCGTCCAGCAGAACGGCAGGTCGCCGACCCGCGCGTCGCCGACCCCCGCTTCCCGGACCGCCTGCCGGTAATAGCCGAGGAGATGGTCGGCGAGCGCATCGAGATCGCGGCGATGATGGGCAAGGTCAGCCTCGGTCGTCCGGTCGAGCACCACGTCCGCGTTGTTCTTGGTCAGATAGTGGCCGTCGGCGAGCGAGGCGATCGTCTTCCAGTAGGCGATCTCGAAGGCGCGCCGGGCCGTCCGGTCGTAGGTCAGGGCCGGCGGCAGGGGCGGGCCATCGGCAACGGATGCGGCGAGCTCCCGCGCCAGGGCGCGGCCGCGCTCCGGTTCCGCGGCCTGTTCCGGCAACGCCGCAAGCCACGCATCGAGGCTCTCGGTCTTCGCCGCCGTGAGCAGCGCGCGAGCGAAGCTGCGGCGCAGCGGGCCGTCTCCGAGCAGCGCGCGGCTGTCGAGCAGCTTGCGGACATTCGTCCGATCCTGGTAGGGCAGCCGGGTCTGCGCCTGCCGGAACAGATCGACGGCCGCGACATGCGCCTCGCGCCGCAACAGGCGCGGCCAAAGCTCGATCGCGGTCCCCGGATCCGGCACGCTCGCGTCATAGGCGGTGAGATAGCCGAGCGGCGCATCGGCGTGCAGCTGCGCCTGACCCGTCCGGGCATCCCAATGCGCCACCAGCGGCCGTTGCCAGTAGATCTCATGGCGGCCGACCCGCATGGCCGGGTACTGGAAGCGATAGCCGAACAGCCCCCCGGCCCGGAGCGTCTTGGCCGCGTGGACGAGATCCTCCTGGCTTGCGCGCGGGCCGTCGAGCAGCAGCCGGAAATCCCTGGACCAGAGCTGGGCGTTGCGCGCCATCGGCTTGTCGTAGAGGCCGAGATCGTCGGGCAGCGCGCTGAACAGGACGTGGGCGACCTTGTCCTCGCGCGTGGTCACCGCCAGCTCGTCCTCGTGCCGAAGCACGCGGGCCCAGCGATGGGTCCGCTTGAAGCGCTGGCGCAGCCAGGCCTGGACCGGGTCGGGCGCCGGGCCCTGCGGCCCGCCCTCATGCAGCCAGCCGGACTGTGGCACGCGGATTCCATGCGGCGTCTCATGGCGCTCGAAGAGATGCTGGAGCGGGATCTGCATGGCGAACGGCAGCTCCTGCTGAAGCCGGCGATAGCGCGCCATGCCCCAGAAGACGAGGCTGCCCGGGAACGGCAGCAGATGCAGGGCGCCCGCTAGGTAGGCAGCCTGTATCGCCGGCGGCAGGAGAGCGAAGGGGGTGAAGGTCAGCAGATAGCGCAGGTTGCCGACCGGCTCGTCGGCGGCCAGCCGCAGCGACTCGAGGGCGGACGGCAGCGGCGCCTCGCGCCAATAGGGAAAGCGCGGATCCTCCACGGCCGGCAGGATCCGCAGGCCGAGCGTCCGCAGGTCGGCGACCGCCGCATCGGTCAGCGCGAACGTGCCCTTCAGCAGCCGCCGCAGCGTGTCGAGGATCTCCGCCGCCGGCCGTTCGCGTCCGGGCGCCGTGAAGAAACTGCGCCAGAAGGGCCGGCCCGGCCCTTGCTCGCTGGCGCCGAACAGCGTCCAGCGCACCCGGCCCTTGTCGTCCTGCGTGCGCGCCAGCGATAGCGGCAGCAACAACAGCAAGCGTTCATGGGCGAGCGCGCCGGCGTGCTGCGCAAGCGCCTCCGGCCAGTAGGGATTGTCTGCCAGATCCTCCTTCGGAATGCCGTGCGCCGGCCGGCCGTTGGCGAGATGCACCATCCGCTCCAGCACCAGTTGCGCCATCCGGGCCAGGCCCGGTGACAGTTCGAGACCCTCCTCGTACTCGTTCACCGGCCAGCCCCAGGGATCGTCCCCGCGCAGAAGCAGCCCGTCGGGTCCGCCATAGGCGGTGCCGCCCACGCGCGGCGGCGGCATGAATTCCGAGTAGGCGCTGATCGGATAGAGGCCGCTGCCGCGGAACCACGGCCAGCCCTCGAAAAAAACGTTCCAGCCCTGAGCTTCCATGGCGTCCCGGCCGAGCAAGGGTTCAGGATAGAGGAAAGGAGCGATCCACTCCTAGCCGATTGTCGTGGCAGGCCGCTGCCGCGCCGGCCGCTCGGAAGTGCCGGCGGCGTAAGTTCATCGGCGGACACGTTGATCTACGTCAAGGTGTCACCGGAGCGTTCGTAGTATTCGGTGAGGTTCGGAAGACTGGCTGCGGTTCGCCGTGATGGATTTCGATGACGCGCCTGTTGAACAGCCCCCAGGTCGTCGGCTTCACGGCAGCCCTTGTCGCCATTGCGGCCGATGCATCCGATGTGAAGAAGCCGTGCTACGGCTTGCTCGACGACCGCGGACTGGCGGACACGTCCCTCGAACTGAGGGAACCGCCACTGTTGACCGAAAACGAGTGTGGATCGATGCGGAACCATGAACTGCAGCTGCAATTGCTTGAAATGCCGCAGGACAAAGAAGACCCCATGTCGCTGTCGGTCGGCGCGAAAGACCGCAACGGCGTCACACTCCGCCTGAAAATCCCCTTCAGCTTTTGATCGTGCGAGGTTGCGGTTGCAGTGCCATATGGAGACAGGCTTCCGGCAGTCTCCGAAGCGGTGGAATCTCCTTCCATGCGAAAAAAACTCCATTGATTCCCCGTGCAAGCGGGGATCCAGGGGGCACGATACGCCGCCTGCCCTGGGCCCCCGCTTTCGCGGGGGAATCAAGTCAGAGGAATCAAGTCAGAGGAACTTCGGCATCGTTGCGTCGTGAGCTTCGCCGCATGACATCACTGAGGCGGTTATTCCGGCAGACCGGGAGACGCTCTAGGGAACACGGGAGCGAGGGTTTCAATTGACCATCAGGACAATTCTGGTCGCGGTTGATGGGTCGCCGCAGGCGGGCAAGGCTGCCGAGATGGCTGCGGAGTTGGCTCGACGCTGCGCCGCGAAATTGGTTCTTCTGCATGTCGTCTCACCCGTCTTCGGTGATGAGCGGGACGAGCTGGCAGAATTGGCTCGGGTGGAGCATATGGAGCGGACCGAGTATGAAATGCTTCAGGAGCGCGGCCGGGCAATCGTCGAAGCGGCGGAGGTCAGCGCCCGCCAAAAAGGACCGCTGAACTTGGAATCGCTCGTGGAAGTCGGAGACCCCGCAGGGGTCATCGTCGGCATGGCGCGGGCGCAAAGTGCCGATGTCGTCGTCGTTGGCCGGCGAGGTCGCGGCACCCTGGCCGGGCTGCTGCTTGGCAGCGTCTCGAACAAAGTCGTTCAGATCGCCGATGCGCCCTGCCTTGTCGTCTCCTGAGATGTCCGAATGGGTCGGCAGGAGCAGCTGATCGGGTCGCGACCTTTGGTCGGCGTCGCCATCCGCCATCATCAGTCGAGGCGCTGCCAGATCTTCGGATTGTCCAGGTCGGTCGCCTTGACCACCAGCTCGTCCGCCTGGTTCTTCTCGTTCCGCAGGATCCACTCGCGCGCGCTGCCGATTTCACTCGACGGTCCGATGACCGCGTAAGTGCCCGTATGCCGCGGGTCGCCCACCCGCTTGTAGCGCGATCCGATCATCTCCTTCCCTCCATGAATACAGGTTGCGGCCGCAGCCCCGTGCACTCGCGGTCAGCCAGACCACTCCGGTGATTCCGGCAAGCCGCAGGCCGTCACGTCATCTTCTCACGCGCATGGACCGGTCTCTAGTGGGACATCAGCACCGGAACCATCATCTGCCGAAGCAGCGTGCGGCTCACGCCGCCCAGCGCGGCCTCACGCAGGCGCGAATGCCCGTAGGCGCCGGCGACAACGAGATCGGCATCGAGATAGTCGGCATGCGCGAGGATCACTTCGCCGATTCCCATTCCGCCGCCAGGGATCCGATGAGCGGATGCGGCGACGCCGTGGCGCCTGAGATGGACCGCCGCTGCTTCGGTCGACTCCCACATGGCCTCGTCGGGATCGACAGTGAGCAGGGTCACCGACTTGGCCCGCGCGATAAGCGGCAGCGCATCGTTCATGGCGCGACTGGCCTCGCGGCTGCCGTCCCAGGCCACCAGGACTTCGTTGCCGACTTCGTCAGGCAGATTGGCGACCGGCAGGCCCAACACGGGCCGCCCGCACAACAGGATTACTTCGTCCGGCCGGAAGCCCTGCAGGTCGGGAACCGCAGAATCGGGATGCCCCAGGCTCAGGATGCAGAGGTCCGCCGTGCGTGCCCGCCGGGCGATATCCTGGACGGGATCTTGCCCGCTGAGCAGCCAGGTTCCCTCGAGGTGGCGACGCTTCATCTCGTCTTCGAACTGCTGCGCCATGGCGTCGGCCGCTTCCACAGCCTGCACGGTTTCGCGAGCGGCAACGGGTTCGCTGCCGCTCAGACCTCCGCCAGCGACGGCGGCCGCTACATATTCTCCCACGGTCGGTGCGGCATAGTAGCCCGTGAGGCTCGCCTGGCAGCGCTCCGCCAGGCGGATGGCGAACTGCGCGCGCTGTCGCCCCTCGTGGGAGGGATCGATCGAGACGATGAAATCCTTATAGCCCATGGGTGCTCCGCTCATCGGCGACCTCGTAGGCTCCTTCGCCCGGGACCGCCTTGACGCATGTCAATCCGGCCGACGGGCAGCGACAAGCCATGTCGTCATGCCGGTGAGTGCCAGAGCGGGTCCCGAAGTGGAATCGGCTGCCGCGCTCTCCCTCCATGTGAACGATGCCGAAATTCCTCTGACTTGATTCCCCGCGAAAGCGGGGGCCCAGGAGCAAGCGACGTGCGGTGCCCCCTGGACCCCCGCTTTCGTGCCCTTTCGCGGG
>Ga0335076_10004926_pt1 | contig 13536 bp, 17 predicted proteins | sample Lox_Sample_25_FD_206717 | JGI IMG/M metagenome (GOLD analysis project Ga0335076, IMG submission 206717) | Soil microbial communities from Loxahatchee National Wildlife Refuge, Florida, United States - Lox_Sample_2.5 | ecosystem: Environmental > Terrestrial > Soil > Wetlands | place: USA... | reverse complement strand
CAGTCGCGCAAGCTCGATCTCGTTCGCGCGCACGAGACGGGCACCGTCGACGTTGATCAGCTGACGGTCGAGGACGTCCTTCTTCAGCAGCACCTCCTGCGGCCGGCGGCGAAAGTGCTGTAGGTCCAGCTGCTGGGCGATCAGCGTCACGAAGCCGGCCCCGATCTCGACGATCTGCTCGGCGGCGACGAAGACGTGTCGCCCGGCGACGGTCGCGACGACGCCGGTGACGGGCGGGTAGTCCTCGTCGCCGAGGCGGACGATCAGGTCGTCGACGCGGCCGAGCCGTTCGCCCGCGGCATCGCGCAGCTCGCCGCCGACGACGAGCGAGAGGTGCAGGACCAGCGGTGGGGCCGCGGCCATCGATGCACCTCCATCAGAGCCACCGCTTCCAGTGGAAGAAGGCGAGCATGCCGACGACCGTCACGGCCATCAGCCCGAGCGCGGCGAAGAACGTGTCCCACGAGTTGTAGCCCGGGAAGTGCACGTTCATCCCGAAGAAGCCGGTGATGAACGAGAGTGGCGTCAGGACGACGAGGAAGATCGTGAGGACGTAGAGGATGTCGTTCTGCTGGTGCGAGATGAGCGACTCGTTCGTGTCCTCGAGCGCCTCCACGACCTCCTTGTAGTTGTCGAGCAGGTCCCAGATCCGCTCGCTCGCGTCGACGAGGTCGTCGAAGTAGAGCTCGAGCCCCTCGGGCAGGAACCGATCGATCTGCCGCTCGAGCTGCCTGAGGGTCGGGCGCTGCGGCTTGACGATCTTGCGGTACGAGATGATCTCCTGCTTGACGCGGTGGATGTCGCGGACGAGCTCCTTCGCGCCCTCGCCCGCAGCCGCACTGATGTCCTCGTCGATCTGCTCGAGCTTGAAGCCGATCTTGTCGAGGATCGGGAAGCAGTAGTCGTAGAGGTCGTCGAGCACCTCGTACAGCAGCCGGCCGGACCCGCGCGAGAGCAGCTGCTCGCGGAAGTCCGCGCTCTCGGCCGCTCGACGGAAGAGGAGGCTTACCGGCCGCAGCTCGACCGTCGGCAGGGTGACGATGTAGTCCGGGCCTATGAAGGCGTCGAGCTCGCCCGCGTTGAGGCGACCGACCGTTGCGTCGTAGACCGGGAAGTGGAGGACGGTGAAGAGGTAGCCGCCGCGGCCGTCGTCGTCCCCGGGATAGACGTCGACCTTCGGGCGCTGGCGGCGCGAGAGCACGTCTTCGACGTCGAGCGGATGCCAGCCGAAGCGTGTGGCAAGCGCCTGAGCCTCGTCCGTGGTCGGCGCGAGAAGGTGGACCCAGGTGACGCCGCCGGCGCTGAGCTCAGCGGGGCCGGGACGCGGCTCGGCGACCGGGCGTCCCGGAGCGGCGCGGCGCGGGCGGATGCGCGGCAGGCTGGGCACCGGTACTGAGGGGGTCGACGGTCGCGGTCATGGCGCGGGAATGCTACCCGCTCGCCGCAACTGGCAACGCTCGAGCCTCTCCGTACGGCGTTCTGCGCACCCGCTCGGGGAGCCGCCGCTCGAGCGCGAGGGCGCCCGCCGCGCAGGCGACGTTGACTCCTGCGGCGAGCGGCCAGAGCAGGAGCGGCCGATGCTGGAGGATGAAGCCGCCGGCTGCCGGGCCGAGTATCCAGCCGATCTGCCACGAGATGCTCGAGGCCGCGAGGTAGCGACCGACGAGCTGCGGCGGGGCGAGGTCGACACTGAGTGGGGCCTGGATAGCCCCGTGGAGGCACTCGCCAATCGCAAAGACGAGCATGGCGGCAGCGAGGATCCCGAACGCGGCGGTGGTCCGTGCCCACGAGCCGGCAGCCCAGACGGCGAGGAACGACGCCGCCCAGAGCAGTCCCATCAGTGCCAGCCCGCGCATCCGGCTCCGGCCCTCGACGAGCTTCACGACGGGCAGCTGAAAGAGCACGACTCCGACGGCATCCAGGGCGAAGACGATGCCGACCTCCTGCTCACTGATTCCCGTCACGTTCTTCGCGAACGCCGGCAGCAGCTCGACCGCGAGCGAGATCGCAGCAGTCATGAACGCGGCGTTGAGCAGGGTGAACTTCGTGAACACGCGGTCGCGCAGAACGGCGCGCCAGCTGCCGCCGAGCCGACCGTGGTGCAGGGCAGGTGCAGGGACCCGCGTCAGGACGAGCATGTAGCCGAGGAACGTCACGCAGTTGATCGCGAAGAGGACGGTGAACGTCCCGGGGTCCCCGACCGATGCGATCAGCCCCGCGACGACCCCGCCGAGCGCGACGCCCACGTTCATCGAGAGCCGCTGCAGCGCGTACGCGGGAGCGCGCCGAACGGGTGGAGTCAGCCCGGCCAGCAGGGCCGACTGGGACGGCCAGAACGACCCGCTGCCGATCCCCCACACGGTATAGACGGCGAATGCCTCCCACGCCGTCCGGATCAGCGGCATGAGCGCGAACGCGACCGTCATCACCGCGAGGGAACCGAGCAGCACGCGCTTCGGACCGACCCGATCCGAGAGCGTGCCGCCGAGGAAGCCGCTGGCGAGCGCCGCCGCCGACTGGACGGCCGCCGCCGCGCCGGCGAGCCCGAATGGGATCCCGCGCACGTTGTGGAGGTAGATGAGGAGAAACGGGAGCACGACGCCGCTCCCGAACGCGTTGACGAGGGCGCCGAGCTCGAGCACGTAGACCACGCGTGGCAGCCGGGGATCGAGCGAGCGAAGGTAGGCCGCGAGCGGGCGCATCCGCGGAACGTAGCCCCTGCCGATCGCCGTTTGCGCCTTACGTCGTGGGTTTTCCCGGCCGTCCAGGGGAGGCCGCGGGCGAGCTTTCGCCTATGACGTGTCCAGGAGTCAGGAACTGCTGCGGCGACGGCACGTTGACTAGCCATTAACGCCCGGTGCTCAAGGGGGCGAGTACGAACCGGGGACGTGCCTTTCCTGACGTGGAGACGCCAGCCGAGCCTCCATGGACACTTACGGGGACTGGTGCACGCCGCCGCGTTCTCCGATAAAAGGCAGACATGCCACGTCACCCCCGTGTGAGTCGCGCCGTTCTTCTGACCCTTCTCGTGGTCTCGACCGTTGCCCTCTGCTTGTCGGTGGCGGCAGCAGCGGCGAGGGCCGACGACCCGCTACTCGCCCCGGCGAGTGTCTGTGGCGACCCCTCGGCCACCGCCCCCCTCACGCCTCCGGCGCATCGCAGACTGCCCGGCCCGAGGCGGCTGCCCGCCTGGTACGGGGCCTGGCAGGCGTGGCGGCTCGCCGGTCACGGCAACCGGCCGGCGAGGGCTCCCCGCAAGATCCCGGGCTGGGCAAAGCGGCGGCTGAAGGCGTACAGGGCCGCGCATCCGAAGGTGCCGAACACGCAGCTCGCGTCGATGCTCTGCTACCACAACTGGGCGCGTGGGCACAACGGGGCGAAGGCGCTCGATTACAGCAAGGCGCTTGCCGCCTTCTCGACCCAGAAGAGCGCCAAGATCGTCAAGTGCGGCGTCTTCACGCACTTCCCCTGCGGCGAGGACGCCTTCGCGGGCTTCCCGTCGGGCTTCTCGTACGAGGGAGAGAACCTCGTCATGATGGGGCCGGTCGGAACGGTGCGGCAGATGTTCGCCCTGTGGCTGGGCTCGCCGGGTCACCGAGCCAACATCCTGAATCCCGACTTCAAGCAGATCGGCCTGCACCTCTACGTCGGCCCGGCCTTCGGCTCCAGCGCCGTGATGATGTGGTGCGCAGACTTCGGCGGTTAGAGCGCGGCTCCTACGCCGCCACCGCCTTGCTTTCCCAATAGGCATTCAGCGCACGCTGGATCTTGATCGTCCAGACGAACCAGCCGACGATCGGTAGCAACATCCAGAGGCCCGTCCATCCGGTCATGGGCCCGGTGCGCCCGTCGTCCCGATACATCCTCCCGACCTCCGACGGCATCACGAACCAGATGACGACGCCGAGGAGGATCGCGATCACCAGCGCCAGTACGCCGCCAATGCCCTGCCGCGTGTGCCGGTGCATCTCTTCGAAATTCTTGTAGACCCAGTAGAAGTGGTAGATGCCGAAGGTGACGATCGAGAGCACGATCACGAACGCGACTCCGCGCGGCTGACCGATCGGGCCTTGCGGGGGCGCCGAAGTTGCAGGAAGAGGCGGCGGGCTGTATGCCGCGGCCGGTTGCGATGCCGATCCTTCCGACCCCGCTGTGGTGGGCTCTTCGGTCTCGCTCATCAGACCCTCCCGATGTCGTCTCCTGGTTCGCGGAGTCTACGACTCCGACTGCGGATCCGGGTCAGTTGTGCTCTCTCTCAACCATGCGGTTTCCGCGAGCCAGGATGCCGAAGATGCGCCAGGCAGGAATCGAACCTGCGACCTCGCGCTCCGGAGGCGCGCGCTCTATCCCCTGAGCTACTGGCGCCGGGGAGAGGGCCAGTCTACCGGCGCCTTCACCTTGGTACGTTCCGGCGGTGGACGTTGCCGCGCGGATCGTCACGCTCGAGCTGGCGGAAACGTTCGTCATCTCCCGGAGCGCGCGCGACACCGAGGACGTCGTCGTCGTCGAGCTGCGGCACTCCGGCGTCTCCGGGTTCGGCGAGGCGCAGCCGCTCGATCACTACGGCGAGTCGGTCGAGTCGGCACGGGCATACGTCGAGGAGCACGCCGAGCTCCTCGGCGACGACCCGTTCGCGGTCGAGGAGGTGATGGACCGGCTGCCCGCGCGGGAGCTCGCGGCCCGAGCCGCCCTCGACGCCGCGCTGCACGACCTGCAGGGCAAGCTGCTCGGCCAGCCAGTCTGGCGGCTGCTCGGGCTGCGTCGCCCCGGCCCGCCGACGAGCTGGACGGTGTGGCTCGGCGATCCCGACGACATGGCCCGCCGTGCGGAGAAGGTGCTGGAGCGATTCCGCCGCCTCAAGCTCAAGCTCGGCGGCCGAGACGGGCTCGACGTCGGGCGGGTCCGAGCGGTTCGCGGCGTTGCCGGCGACCTCCCGCTGCAGGTCGACGTCAACGAGGCGTGGAGTCTCGACGAGGCGCTCGAGGCGCTTCCCACACTGGCCGAGCTCCGCGTGCAGTACTGCGAGCAGCCGCTGCCGGCCGGCGATCCGGGCGGCCCCGAGCTGAAGCAGCGCTCCCCGCTGCCGATCTACGTCGACGAGGACTGCCACACGCTCGGCGACGTCGCGGTTTGCGCGGAGCGCGCCCACGGAATCAACGTCAAGCTGGCAAAGTCGGGCGGGATCCGCGAGGCGGTGCGCATGGTGCACGCCGCTCGTGCGCTCGGGCTCGGCTGCATGCTCGGCTGCATGGTCGAGTCGGGGCTCGGCATCTCGGCCGGTGCGCAGGTCGCGTCGCTCTTCGACCACGTCGACCTCGACGGCAACCTCCTGCTCGCGAACGACCCGTGGCCGGGCGTCCCGTTCGTCGACGGCGTACAGCTTCCACCGGAGGAGCCGGGGCTCGGTGTCCACGCGGTATCTGCTGCTCGCTGAAGGGTCGTCGGGCGACCCGCTCTACGGGAAGACGATGCGCGGCGTGCTCCGCTACCGGCGGGAGGACGTCGTCGCGATCCTCGACTCCACGCGCGCGGGGGAGACCGAGGACGGCGTGCCGGTGGTCGGCAGCGTCGAGGAAGCGGTCGCGCTCGGGCCGACGACGGCGCTCGTCGGGGTGGTGACGCAGGGCGGCTACTTCCCGCCTGCGTGGATGGAGCTGCTCCGCGCCTGTGTCGAGAACGGGCTCGACGTCGAGAACGGCCTCCACGTCTTCCTCGCCGACGATCCCGAGCTTCGCGCGCTCGCCGAGGAGCGCGGCGTCGAGCTCCGGGACCTACGCCGCCCGCCGGAGGCGCTCTCGACCGCGACCGGCGAGAACCTCGACGTCGACGCCACGATCGTCCTGACCGTCGGCTCCGACTGCGCGATCGGGAAGATGACCGTCTCGTGCGAGCTCGACCGCGAGGCGCGGAGGCGCGGGATCCGCTCGGTCTTCGTCCCGACGGGGCAGACGGGCATGGCGATCGCCGGCTGGGGAATCGCAGTCGACGCGGTCGTGGCGGACTTCGTCGCAGGCGCCGCCGAACGCCTCGTCGTGGAAGGGCGCGACCGCGGCGGTGAGCTGCTCTGGGTCGAGGGCCAGGGCTCGCTCCTGCACCCGGTCTACTCCGGCGTCACGCTCGGCCTCTACCACGGGAGCGTCCCGCACCTGCTCGTGCTCTGTCACGAGTCGGGCCGCGCGGAGATCGAGGGCGCCGGCGGTGGGCCGCATCCCATCCCGCCGCTACGCGAGCTCGTCGAGCTCCACGAGCGGCTCGCCCTGCCCGCGCGTCCTGCGCGAGTCGCGGCCGTTGCGCTCAACACACGCGCGCTCGGGGACGATGAGGCACGCGCGGCAGTCGCAGCCGCCGAGGCGGAGACCGGGCTGCCGGCCGACGATCCGGTCCGCTTCGGCGCTGCGAGGCTCGTCGACGCCGTGCTCGCGGCGGCGCCGTAGCGGTGCTCGTCGCGGTGGTAGCCGACACGCACATGCCGCGCGGCGGGCGGCGGTTGCCCGAGGCATGTGTGGAGCGCCTGCGTGCCGCCGACCTCATCCTCCACGCGGGCGACGTCGTCGGCGAAGCAGTGCTCGAGGAACTGAGCGCGCTCGGGCCGCCCTTGCATGCGGTGCACGGGAACATGGACGACCGCGCTCTGTGCGAACGGTTGCCGGAGGCGCTCGTCGTCGACGTCGACGGGCTCCAGGTCGGGATGACGCACGATCCCGGCCCTCGTGGCGGGCGGGAGGAGCGTCTGGTGCGGCGTTTCCCCGGTTGCGCCGCCGTCGTCTACGGCCATACGCACGAGCCGGAGGTCTCGCGAGCGGGCGAGGTCTGGATTCTGAACCCGGGCTCGCCGAGCGAGCGACGGCGCGCTCCGGTGCACACGATGCTCATGCTCGAGGTCGCCGACGGACGCATCGCGCCCGAATTGATCGAGCTCCCTTGACAGACGAACAGACGTTCGTCTATCATGCGAACAGATGTTCGGGAAGCTCGTCATTCTGGTCTGCATCGCGGCGCTCGCCGTCGGGCTTGCCGCCCGCGGGTCGAACGGCGCCGGGCCGAAGAGCACATACGTCGTGAAGCCTGGCGACACGCTCTGGTCGGTCGCCGAGCACACGTACTCGGGGGATCCCCGAGAAGGAGTCTGGCAACTCGAGCAGCGAAACCACCTCGCGTCGGCGACGATCGTCCCGGGTGAGAGACTCGCAGTCCCCTAAGACGCCGCGACCGGAAGCTCGATCCCCGAGACGTAGATCTTCTCGCCCCGGAACAGCCGCCGTTCGGGATCCCACGGGAACCAGATCACGACCTTCCACTCGAGCCGGCCCTCCTCCGGCGGCTGGCCGAGCCACGGCGCCTGCTGGGTCGCCGTGACGTTCGCCTCCTCGCACACGCCCTGCGGTCCGATCACGATGTCGGTCAGGTCGAAGCGGATGTCCGGGAAGGCGGTCAGCAGCTCGGTGTAGAAGCGGCGGGCTCCGTCGTGACCTTCCCAGCGGTGTCCGGTCTGAACGAGCTCGTAGACGCAGTCGGGCGTCAGCGTCGAGATCAGGCCCGGGAGATCTCGCGCGTCCTCGGCAAGGGAGTGCGTCTTGTAGAGCTCCCGCACGTCGCGGTACAGCTCCGGCGTCACTTCGCGGCGGTAGACCTCGAGCACCGTCGGGTCGGCCATGGCCGTGAGCCTATCGCGGCAGGGACTCCTAGACCGGAACGAGCTCGCCGGCCGCCGGATCGACGCCGAACAGCTCGGGCACGCGCTCCACGAGCGCGACGAAGGCGTCGACGACCGCCGGAGCGAACTGCGTGCCACGGTTTCGCACCACCTCGTCGGTCGCGTCGTCGAGCGACCTGGCGGCGCTGTAGCCCGCCGTTCCTAGAATCGCCGGGTGGATCTCGACGTCGTCTTCCTCGGCACGGCCGGCTCGATGCCCACGGCGCAGCGCGGGCCCGCGGCGCTGCTCGTCCGGCGCGGCAGCGAGCGGCTCCTGTTCGATTGCGGCGAGGGAACGCAGCGGCAGCTGCAGCGCTCGGCGATCGGCCTGCCCGACCTGCAGGAGATCTTCTTCACGCACTACCACGCCGACCACTTCCTCGGCCTGCCCGGGATGCTGAAGACGTTCGCGCTGCGCGGCCGGGACGAGACGCCGCTCACGGTCTACGGGCCGCGAGGCCTCAGCGATCTCTTCAACCGGCTGCGGCCGTTCGTCGGCCGGCTCCCGTATCCGCTGACCGCCGTCGAGCTCGAGCCCGGGGAGGCGCTGCAGCGCGGTGAGTACTCGATCGAGGGATTCGCGGTCGAGCACGGCGCCGACGCGCTCGGCTACGCGATCGTGGAGGCGGAGCGTCCCGGACGGTTCGACGTGGCGGCCGCCGACGAGCTCGGCGTGCCGGACGGCCCGGCCCGCGGGCGACTGCAGGCGGGGGAAGCCGTGACGGTCGAATCGGGACGCACGGTCACGCCGGCGGAGGTGCTGGGGCAGCCGCGGCCTGGTCGGAAGGTGATTCTCACCGGCGACACCGCGCCGTCGCCGCTCGTCGTCCAGGCGGCGCACCGGGCCGATCTGCTCGTGCACGAGGCGAGCTTCGCCGCGGAGGAGGAGGAGCGTGCACGGGAGACCATGCACTCGACGGCTGCGGGTGCCGCCGAGGTCGCGCGCCTCGCGCAGGTGCAGCTGCTCGCGCTCACCCATGTCTCGCCGCGTTACTTCGGACCGGAGCTCGCGGACGAGGCGCGCGAGGTATTCCCTGAGACGGTTGTGCCCCGCGACTTCGATCTGATCGAGGTCCCGTTCCCCGAGCGGGGACTACCGAGGCTCGTCAAGAGCGGCGCGCGACCGCCGCGTGGGGAGACCGAGCGGGCCGAAGCCCCTATGATCGAGCACACATGAGCGGAATGGTCCAGGCTGCGGTCGCCGGCGACGTCGCCGAGGCGGAGGAGATGCAGGAGATCCTCCGTAACGCCGGCATCGAGTCGTCGATCGAGCAGGCGGCGGAGGAGGACGCGGTGAGCGTCCTCGTCCCCGAGGCGGAGCTCGAGACGGCCCAGGACGCGATCGAGGCGCTCACCGAGCCCGACGACTTGATCTCGGAGCCATAGACTGATGCCGATGTCGACGATGGCTTTCTTCCGTGGCAGGGCGCGCCTCACCGCAGGCGCGGCCGCGCGGCCGCCACGCTCTTCGTAGTCGCGCTTTCGCAGACGAAGTCGTCCGCGACGCCCGGTTGGCGTCCGGCACGCTCGTGCTCGATCTCGGCGCAGGCGCCGGCGCTCTGACGCGCGCGCTGATCGATGCAGGAGCACGCGTACGAGCTGTCGAGCTCGACCCGGCTGCGCTCGTCCGGCTCCACGCGCGCTTCGACGCCGATTCGCGGGTCGAGGTCGTGGAGGGGGACGCGACGCTCGTGCAGTTGCCGGCCGAGCCGTTCGCCGTCGTCGCGAACCTTCCCTTCGCTGCAGGCACCGCAATCCTGCGCCGTCTGCTCGGCGATCCCCGCGTACCGCTCAAGCAGGTCGACGCGATCGTCGAGTGGGGGCTCGCTGCGAAGCGCACCGCAGTCTGGCCGTCGACGCAGCTCGCCTGTTCGTGGGGAGCGTGGTACGAGCTCGAGCTCGTCCGGCGGGTGCCGCGCGCCTGCTTCGCCCCGCCGCCCGGCGTCGACGCCGCGGTGCTGCGCGCGACGCGGCGGCCGGAGCCGCTCGTGCCGCCTCGGCAAGCAAGCGCATACGAGGCTCTGCTGCGAAGGGCGTTCGCGGCGCAGATGCCGCTCGACCGGATCCTCCCGCGCGGCCTCGTGCACCACGTCGGGCACGAGCTCGGCTTCGACCCGCACGCGAGAGCCCGCGACCTCGACGTGCGCCAGTGGGCCGGCCTCTACGCCGGAGTCAGATCTGCCACGCCCCGCCCACGAGCAGCGGGACTTCGTCGCCGCCGCGGGTCACGCCGCTGACGGTGACCTCGTCCGATCCGACCATGAAGTCGACGTGGATCGCGCTCTCGTTGATCCGTGACAGATCCACAGGATCGGCGACAGGGCTCGCGTAGGCGTCACCGAGCGCAAGATGGCTCGCCGAGTTCTCGTCGAGGAGAGTGTTGAAGAAGGTGCGACCGAGCCGGCCGATGCGGCTGTCGCCGTCGACGAGCGCAACCTCGCCGAGTCGGGAAGCTCCCTCGTCGACGGCACAGCGCTGCCGTAGCGCGTCCGCGTTCGCGTCCGCCTCGATCTCGACGGCGCGTCCACCGTCGAAGCGGAGCCGCAGCCCGGACACGATCGAGCCGCTGACGTCGAGCGGCTTCGTCGAGGTCACGACCCCCTGTGTCCGCTCGGGATCCGGCGTGGTGAAAAGCTCCTCGGTCGGGAGGTTCGGCATGTGGTGGATTCCGGTGCGCGTCGTCGAGCGACCACCCTCCTTCGCGAAGCGGGAGCTGGGAAGCAGGCCGACGCTGAGATCGGTGCCCGGCCCGACGAACCGCAGGGCGTCGAGATCGAGCTCGTCGATGCGCGAGGCAACCTGCCAGATCTCGTCGATCCGTCGGCGCCAGGCCTCGACCGGGTCGGGCTCGTCGAGCCGGCAGATCAGCTCCAGGTCGCTCCAGAGCGCCTCGAGGGCGGCCGTCGGCTCGAGCTCGGGGAAGACGACCTGCGCCCACGCAGCGGTAGGGAAGGGGGAGATGGTCCAGGCGACGGAGCGGTCGTCGACGACCTTGAGGGTCTCGGACAAGCTCGGCAGCCGGTCGCGGCCGGCCCGCGCCGGGTCGACCCCGTTCAGGAGCCCCGGGGGGACGATCGGCGTGAGGACGATCCGGGCGGCGTCGAGCTCGCCGAGATCGAGCATGCGGCGGCCGAGCCACGGCGGTATCCAGGTGAGCGACTCCTCCGGCGCCGCCTCGATCCGGATTCGCTTCACGAGCGGGTCGAAGTAGACGACGTCCACGTAGCGTGCTCCGCGCTCGTAGGCGAGGCGTGCGATGCGGCGAGCCAGCGGTGCGGCCTCCGGCGGGCCTTCCACTGCGAGAACCTGGTCCGGCTGGACGTTCGCGCCGAAGCCGACGATGAGCTCGGCATACCGGTCGAGGAGGTCTTCGTTCACGGCCTGGACGGTATAGCGTCGGCCCGGTGGAAGCCGCCGATCTCGAGCTTCGCCGACGGACTTACGCGTTCCTCGTCGAGCACGGCAGGGGGCCGACGCCGACCGAGCTCGGGGAGCCCGCGGAGATCCTCGCCGGCTGGCGGCGCCTCCACGACGAACACGCACTCGTGCTCAATCCGGCGACGGACGAGCTCCGGATGCTCAATCCCTTCTCGGCCGTTCCGACCCATACCGAGTGCAGGCCGGTGGGCGCTGGTGGTACGGCAACTGCGCGTGGGACGCAATCGGCATCTGTGCGGCGCTGCACGACGACGGACGGGTCGAGACGTCCTGTCCGGACTGCGGCGATGCGCTCGTGGTCGAGATCCGCGACGAGCGACCGGACGACGAGTCGCTTCTCTTCCACTGCCTCGTCCCGACTGCGCGCTGGTGGGACGACATCGTCTTCACCTGAAGCACGATGAATCTCTTCCGGTCGGAAGAGCACATCGCCGGCTGGCTCGGCGGAAGGGAGCCCGGTGCGACGATCTCGGTGGCGAAGCTCTCGGAGCTGGCGCATGCCTGGTGGGACGATCGCGTCTCTCTGGAGTGGGTTCCGCACACGCGTGAGCAGAACCAGGCGATTCTCGAGGGCCTGGGGCTCGTGGGTGAGTTCTGGCAGCTTCCGTGAGCCTCACCACACTCGTCGCGCTCGGCGACGAGGTCGAGATCGGCGGAGACCGGGCTGCGCGGTACCCGATCTACAGCGTCACGAAGACCGCCGTCGCCGCAGCCGTGCTTCTTCTCGTCCGCGAGGGAGCGATCGAGCTCGACTCGGTGCGAGGGCTTCTCGACCACACGAGCGGCGTGCGCGACTATGGCTCGCTGCCCGAGTACCACGAAGCGGTGCGGACGCGTCCTGGATCCGCGTGGGACGACGGCGAGTTCCTCGCGCGTACGGCCGCGGCGGGGTCGCTGTTCGAGCCCGGGATGGGCTGGGCGTACTCGAACACGGGCTATCTCTTGTTGCGAAGGCTGCTCGACGAGCACGGAGGGCTCGCGGCGTTTCTTCCCAGGCTCGGCCTGGTCGGAGCGACGGTCGCCGAACGGACGGACGACCTCGGCGTTGCGGCCGCGGCGCCCAGTGCGCTGCTCCTCGACGGCGTCGACGACGTTCGCGGCGTCTACGACCCGAGCTGGGTGGGGCACCGGACGCTCGTCGCACGTGCCGAAGATCTCGTCGGCTTCTGGCGCGCACTGCCGACCGAGATGCTCGACCCGCGGACGTTCGTGCCGATCGGAGCCGACGCGCCGGGCTTCGTCCGGCCCTCCTACGGCATGGGCGTGATGGCCGATCCCGGGAGCCCGATCGGGACGGTCGTGGGCCACGGCGGTGGCGGTCCCGGCTATGCGTCGGCGGTCTTCGCGGTGCCGGCCGCAGACGCCGTCGCGATCGTCCTCGCCGCCGACGAGCGGTACCCGGCGCAGGAGAGAGCGCTCGAGCTGCTGACGGCGGCCGTCCGTCGCCGCAGCTAGGCTGCCTGCAGCACGAACCCCTTTAACCCGGTCCAGCGAGGCCGGAAAGGAGTCGGATGAGCACGCACGCGCCCATACAGGGCAAGAGTCTCCTCGATGCCGACGGGCTCGCGAGGACCCTTTCGAGAATCGCCCACGAGATCATCGAGGGCAACCCCGAGGTCGACGACATCGCGCTCGTCGGAATCCAGACTCGCGGGGTTCCGCTCGCTCGCCGGCTCGCGCGGCTGATCGAGGAGCGCGCCGGCATCGAGCCTGCGCTCGGCGCCGTCGACATCACCTTCTACCGCGACGACGTCACGGTTCGCGGCGGCGAGGCTCCGCTCGCGGCGCAGCCGCTCGTCCGCGCCACACAGCTCGACTTCCCGCTCGATGGGCGGACGGTCGTCCTCGTCGACGACGTCCTCTACACGGGCCGCACGATCCGCGCGGCGATCGAGGCCCTCTTCGACTACGGCCGGCCGGCGCGCGTCCAGCTCGCCGTGCTCGTCGACCGCGGCCACCGGGAGCTCCCGATCCGGCCCGACTACGTCGGCAAGAACCTGCCCACCGCCCGCGGCGAGCGGATCCAGGTGCAGCTCGTCGAGGTGGACGAGCTCGACGCCGTCCTCCTCGTCGCGAATCCCGAGGAGGAGAACGGATGATTCGCCTCGTCACGGACGACCTCCGGCCGCCGGGAGACCCGCCGAAGCGCCACCTCCTGTCGGTCGCCGACCTGACGCGCGACGACGTCGAGCGCCTGCTCGGCACGGCGCGCACCTTCGAGAGCTCGCTCGAGCGGCACGTGAAGAAGCTGCCCACGCTCAAAGGACATCTCGTCGTCAACCTCTTCTACGAGTCCTCGACCCGCACGTCGTCCTCGTTCGAGCTCGCGGCGAAGCGGCTCTCGGCGGACACGCTCACCGTCAAGTCGACCGGTTCGTCGGTCGACAAGGGCGAGTCGCTCAAGG
>Ga0335076_10004925_pt1 | contig 13538 bp, 9 predicted proteins | sample Lox_Sample_25_FD_206717 | JGI IMG/M metagenome (GOLD analysis project Ga0335076, IMG submission 206717) | Soil microbial communities from Loxahatchee National Wildlife Refuge, Florida, United States - Lox_Sample_2.5 | ecosystem: Environmental > Terrestrial > Soil > Wetlands | place: USA: Florida... | reverse complement strand
CCGCGTGTGCTGGGCTGGGACGCAGCCGGAACAGTCATAACCGTTGGATCGGAGGTCACGCTGTTTAAGCCTGGCGACGAGGTCTACTATGCGGGCGACGTGACGCGAGCCGGCTCCAATAGCGAGCTGCAGCTCGTCGACGAACGTATCGTGGCGCTCAAGCCCAGGACGATGGACTTCGAGCAGGCCGCAGCCATCCCGCTCACTGCGATTACGGCCTGGGAAGCGTATTTCGACCGCATGAAGATCGACCCAAAGGGAGGTCACCGCGGCTACACACTGCTGATTATTGGCGGGGCTGGTGGCGTGGGCTCGATCGGCATTCAGATCGCGAAGGTCGCAGGCCTCGAGGTTATCGCGACGGCGTCGCGTCCGGAGACGATTGCGTGGGCCAGGGACTTGGGCGCGGACCACGTCGTCGATCACTCGCAGCCATTGCGTCCTCAAATAGAGGCGCTCGGGTTCAAGTTTGTCGACTACATCGCGAACTTCAACGACACCGATCGTTACTGGGAAGCGATGGGCGATCTCATCCGCCCGCAAGGCGCAATTGCGCTGATCGTAGGGAACCGCGGGCAGCTCGCACAGGAAGGCATGCGCGGGAAGAGCGCGACCGTGTGCTGGGAGTTGATGTTCACTCGCCCGCGCTTCAAGACTCCCGACATGATCGAGCAGCATCGCCTGCTGACGCGCGTCGCCGAGCTGATCGATGCCAAGAAGATTCGCGGCACGATGCGGGAACGCCTGCGCCCGATCAACGCGGCCAGCCTCCGCGCTGCACATGCAAAGCTCGAGTCCGGGATGACGATCGGGAAGCTTGTCGTGGCAGGGTGGGGGAGCTGAGCGCGCGCCGCGTATGCTCCTATTCCAGCGGCAACACGGGACCGCGTTGGATATGCGCGGTGAGCCCACTTCCCGTTTTCATCACCGCCACTTCATCGCCGAGGATATTGACGGCCTCGTCGAGCAAGATGTCTTTTGCATCCTTCTTGGCCTTTTCGGCGGCCAGGTCATTCGCGAGCTTACGTTCGTTCGGCTGCAGGCCATCGTCCCGAAGTGCAGCGCTTTTCTTGGCCGTGGACGCCTTGCCGACGACTTCGCTGCGGGCGTCCTTGCGTGGTTCACGGGCCATCAGTCGGGCCTCTTCGGCGGCCTGTTCCTTGCGACGTTCGGCCTCGTTGAGCGAGATCAGGTTCTTCTGGCGCCGAAGCTTTGACTCGGCGAGATCCTCTTGCAGGTACTGGAAGTCTTTGTCCTCCTTCACCCGCGTATCGTGTAGTGCGGTGAGAACGGGCAGCAAGCCTTTCAAGTCGCCAGCCGGGGAATAGTTAGCTGCCTTGATCTGCGTCCAGGGCAGTGCATTGTCGAAGCTGGACTCGCCAAAGCTCTCCGGATCGGAAACCAACGGGAAGAGAATATCCGGGGTCACGCCGCGCAGCTGCGTAGTGCCGCCGTTGATGCGAAAGAACTGCGCGACGGTCATTTTCAGTTCGCCGAATTGCGGCTTGCTGTTTTTGGCGACTCGATCGAGATCGATCACGGTTTGCACCGTACCTTTGCCAAAACTCGGCTCACCGATGATCAGGCCGCGGCCATAGTCCTGAATGGCGGCGGCAAAAATCTCCGAAGCCGACGCCGAACCCCGGTTGATCAGAACACCCATCGGGCCGTCCCAGGCAACACCGGCCTGCGTATCGCTCTCCACCGCGATCTGCCCGTTTGCGTTGCGCTGCTGCACGACCGGCCCCACGTCGATAAACAGACCGGTCAGCTCGACCGCCTCGGCCAGCGAACCGCCTCCGTTGTTGCGCAAGTCGATCAGTACGCTGTCGACCTTTTCTCTTTTCAACCCCTCGAGCAGGCGGGCCACGTCGCGGGTCGCGCTCCTGTAATCCTTTGCACCTTTTCGTCGGGCTGCGAAATCCTCATAGAACGAGGCCAGCGTTATCACGCCGACGCGGCGAGTGACATTCCCGTCAACGATGGAGTGGATCGACGCTTTCGCGGCTTGCTGCTCCAGACTGATCGTCTTGCGGACGAGAGAGATCAGTGTGTGCTTGCCATCGGGGCCGGCGTCTGCCGGTAGCACGTCGAGCACGACCACCGTGTCTGCAGGCCCACGAATCAGCGCAACAGTGTCGTCAAGGCGCCAACCCATGACGTCGATCATGACACCGGCTTCGCCCTGGGCAACCCCAACGATGCGATCTCCCGGCTTCAGCTGACCAGAAAGACTCGCCGGCCCGCCAGGCACCAGTTCTCGTATCGTCGTGTATTCGTCCTGCTCCGAGAGCACTGCGCCTATTCCCACCAGGGAGAGCCTCATCGCAATGTCGAATTCCTCCGCCGCGCGCGGTGCCATATACGTGGTGTGGGGGTCGATGGCCATGGTGTAGGCGCTCATGTATGCCTGAAAGGCATCTGCGCTGTTTACCCGGGCAATACGCTTCTGGAAATTGTCGTAACGCTTATCCAGTATTTCGACGATGCCCTTGTCGTCCTTCCCGGCGAGCTTGAGTCGCAACCATTCGTTCTTGACCCGCTTGCGCCACACCTCGCGCATTTCCGATTCTGTCTTCGGCCAGGCTTCCTTTTCGCGCACGTATTGGTAGCTCTCGTTCTGCTGGAAATCGAACCCCTTCTTGAGCAGAGTGCGCGCGAACGCGAAGCGCTCCGCCGCGCGCCGCTCGAAGAGATTGAAAACGGCGAATGGCGCCGTAAGGTCTTCCTTGCGGACGGCGTCGCCGAGCTTGGTTCGATCGCCGGAAAGCTGGTCGATGTCCGCCTGAACGAAGAAGATTTTCTCCGGATCGAGCGACTTCAGGTACTGGTCGAATACCTTCGCCGACAAGGCGTTGTCGACCGGCATCGCTTTGTAGTGGTAACGGGCCAGGAGTTCAGCCGCCAAGTGCGCCGCCTGAGCCTCTTGCGGTTCCGGTTTCAGCTCCGGCGGATAGGTTGCGCCGTCAGGAGCCGCGCCTTGTACGGCTGTCGACAAGGCAAAGATCAACCACAGCAGTGTCCGTTTCATTCGTACTCCATGTAGCGCCCCAAAGGCGCCGCCGCTTGGATGTGAAAAATGCAGAGACCTGAGTTTGGCACTGATCGATTTTGACACGAGCGCCAACAGCTTTCGTTGTGCGCAGGCGAGGCCGGCTTGGTCCAAGGGGTCCGAAGACCTCCCTGACAACCCTTGCACGAATACCGCTGTTCTAAGACGTTGTTCACCCCGCAATGGTTCCCTTCGCGTGGATCGATCGAGGGTTGGTCGACCCGGCCGCCTGGTGTCCTACGCCTGATAATTGTCCCATTCAGGACCAGATGAGCAAGCATGTCCCGCTATCTGCATCGCGGAAAAGAGCGCAAATGATACGTCGTATACTCACGTCATGTAGCGGCAGAGAGTGGTTGGGCGTCATCGAAATTTCGCCAAATACCGGTATCAAGACGATGTCCCGTGGACACAAGGCGGCGACAGCAACCGCCTGCGCAATGCCGACCGGTTCATTTTCGGAGCCACGTTCGACACCAACAAGCTCTTGGGCTGGTCGGGCGGCACCTTTCAGATGACCATTACGGATCGCAATGGGCAAAACCTGAGCGCCGATGCCAACCTCGGCACTCTGATCCAGGTGCAGGAGATCTACAGGCGCGGCAACACCTTGCGCTGGACCCAGTTCTGGTACGACCAGCTGCTCTTGGACAACGTGGTCGATCTCAAGCTCGGACGCATGGGGGTGGGCGAGGACTTCATGTCCTTCTCCTGCTATTTCATGCACCTGAGCTTCTGCGGGTCGTTACCCGGCAACATCGCCTCCACTTGGTAGAACTGGCCGGTGAGCCGGTACGACAGCTCCAACCAGCGCCCAACGTCTTCCTTGCCGTCGACAGCAACCCGCTGGTGTTGAGCCCGGGCGTGCCCGCCCTCGTGGAGAGCAACGAGCCCGGATGGTACCCGATGGCTCAGCAGCAGGTTGCGACGGTACGTGGGAAGTCCCGCAGTAAATGTCCACCCGGGCGGCACCCGCGAGAACGGCAACGTCGTGGTGCTTGGATTGAAAGCGTCGGTCAAGTTCTGATTGCGCCGAGGGTCGCGGCGACGCGCCCACGCAGATCAGACGGCGGCAGGCCCCCGCTCGAGTGCGCGCAGCGCGATCGGCATCGTCAGCTGGGGAGCACGGAGCGTCACGGTGACCCGCAACGCTCGCAGGCCGTGCACGCCCTGTAACTCGCCGAGCTCGAGGTCCTCGACTTCGCTGCCGAGATAGCCCAGATACTGCAGGTACTCGATGTAGGTACGATACTCGACGGCTTCGTCGGGTTGGGAGTAGACGATCGCGATCTTACCGGGCTGGGTGATACGCTCGCTCGAACCTCGCACGAGCGCTTTGTCGATCCGTTTCTTTACGATCTCGTAGCGGATATCGTAAGCACCATCCACGTCGAAGCGTTTTTCGTCGAAGCGAAACCGGATAGACAGCGGCGCGTGTTGGACCAGGATGAGATGCGTAGTTTGCAGCGGCACCGGCAGGTCGGTCGCGAGCCGGTCCACGCGGGCGGCAATGCCGCAGACCACCATGAGCTGCCAGAGCCGCAGATTCTTGAGGTAGAACGGGTCGAAGCGACCGTCCTCCACCAGAGAGGAACCGACGTAGATCTGGTGATCGACACCGTCGGTCTTCTGCTTTTCGAAGTAGTGAGGATACATGGCCTGCGCGGCCTGGTCCTCGAGGTCGAGACGAGCCGAGATCGTCTCGGCGATGCGGGTGACGCTCTCCTCGAACACTTGTCGACGCCGATAGACTACCCCGCGCTGGGGATCGAGCGCGCTTCGGTACGCATCGATACGCGCCCGCACGGCACTGCCGAAACCCTGCAGATGGTCGAACATCTCTTCGACATCGGATCTCAGGCGCGTAATCACGCCGACCTCGGCGCCGGCGGCAAGCTCGCTCTCCACCTCGGCAATGGCCTTGTCAATCCGATATAGCAACTCGTCAAGCGCCGGCAAGTGCCGGGCCTGGTGCGCCGCCCGGATGACCTCGCGCGCCAAACCGAGCTGGGTCAGGAGATCGCTTTGAATCGCGAGCGCCCTCTGCATCGAAGAGCCGCGGATGTCGGACAGCGCATAGAGCGGGTAGACGTCCGGGAACACGATGGGCTGCAGCTCGAGACTCGCGGGAGCGCGATGCATCTCCAGACTGTCGAGCACTGCTTTGCGAAAACGCCATTCCACCACCGGGTGGATTGCCGTGAACTTCTCCTTGATCTGTGTCTGAACGCGCGCGTTGAGCTCTTCCATGCTGCGCTGGACGGCCATGGAGAAGAGCGGCAACACCTCGTGCAGCTTCGGCAGATGGTGCGCATCGAGATCCCCCGGGTTGGGCGAGCCCAGAGACAGCACGCCGATGATCCTGTCCTGATAGTGCAGCGGGGCGACTACCTTGTTCAGCACACCGTTTTGGATCGCGTCGTCCTCGGCTCGCGTCCGCTGAGGTTGTGCACTGAGATCGCGGATGACCAGCGGCCGGCCCGCTTGCACCGCCCGCTCGAACACGGAACCCGCAAAATCCGAGGCCCGGTAGTGGGAGGAGTCGGCGAAGATGCAGGCATTCTCGTGACGCGTGCCATAGTTGAGCAGAAGCACACGGTCGCCATCGATAGCAGCCAGACCCAGGAGCAGTTGCGGACGGCGGAACAGCGTGCGCAGTCGGTTCTGCAGACCGAGGAACCGCTCGTTCGAGACGATCGATTCACGGTCGATGAGATCACGCTTGAGCGCCGACAGCACTTCCTGGTCGGTTACCTCTACTGCGCGGAAAATCGTGAACCCGCGAATAACGAATTGCTCGGGTGGCAGTGCTTCGCGCAACCATACGGGATCGAGCAGATTCGCGTGCAGGCGCTGCCGCACCTCGTCGCTCAGAGCTGGCACGCCATTTCTGGTCACTACCTCCTCGAAGCGCCAGTCGAAGAACACACGGAAGTGGCGCTCGAGACCGGTGGCGGGATCGGTAACGGCGCAGATCAGCGGATAGTCGACGTCCACCTCGATGCCATATACCCGGCGTAAGACCAGGGCGTAGGCGTAGCCCAGTCGCATCGCCGCAACCGTGGGCACGTCGAGGTTGACCCGCGCCCGGATGGCGCCCTCTTTGTCCAGCAAGTGGCGCTGCATGAGCGGTGTGGCGTAAAAGCTCCGAAGCTGAAAAGGGAACATGGCGGCGCCATATTCCTGCTCCCATGAAGCCCGTGGGAACACCGCTGCCATCAGGACGTCGACCAGGTCCCGGTGTCGCTCGATCACGGAAGGATCGGTGATGGTGCCCATCAGTTCCGGCGCACCGCGAACCTCGTCGGCGACGATGCTGGCTAATGCCGCCTTGGCCGGGCCCTCGGCGGCCGCGGTCCGGGTCGAGAAGGCGATCAGCGGTTCCAGACTCAACTCGCAACGGAATGGAAACTCCTCGGGATCCGCCCGGAGCGCCGTCTGGATGTCCGCGAAGTCCTCGTGCTTCGGCTCGCCGGGCAACACCAATTCCACATCGCTGGCTTTCATGACCCCAATTGTAGCAGGCGAGGCCCCGATCCCTCGCGAGAACTGTCTCATAGTCGATTGCCGCTCTCCGCAGATTCCGGAGGGAGACTGTCGAAATGGCACGCCTGGCTGGACGAGAGACTCGCCGCGGGCCGGCAAGTCTTTGAAGATCTCGAGTGACAAGTCCGAACAGCTGTAGCGACGGGGAGACAGAGCCAAAGCTCTGCCACCCGTAGCCTATCAGTGCTGCGGCTCGATGCGCCCGTAGATGCCGTGGGCCTCGTTGCCGGGACCGGCGGTGAAGAAGAGCGTGTCGGTTGGCTGATCGACAACGCCGTTGCCGAAGCTCAGACCCCAGAGACCGTCGAACTTCAACGGGCGACCGTCCACGCCCTGCAGCGTTCCCACGAAGAATCCGGTGGCGATATCGAACGCGTTGATCCGCCCGTCGCCGAAGTTACCCACCAGCAGTCGATTCGCGAAGCGGCCGAAACTCGCTGGAGCAAGAGCCAACCCCCATGGAGCGTTGAGCGGAAAACCACCTGTGAACCGGCGCAGCAGACAGCCGTTAGCATCGAACACAAGGATCAGTCCGAGCCCCGGACCACTGACATCGTCCTCTTGCTCCTTGTCCTGTTTGGCGTAGGTCACGTATAGATCGCCATGGATGTTCTGGATGCCGAACGGCGCGAAGTGCTGCGGCACCTCGGCGGAAAAAGAGCACTTCAACTCTCCCGCAGCGAGCGCGTCTTTGAAGTTGGTGTCGAAGACATCGATCCTGCGGTTGCGGAAGTCGGTGGCGTATAAGAAGTTGCCGGTACCGTTGGCCGCCAGCGCCAAACCCTTGTAGATGGCACCGGGCTTGCCGCCTGCATTTTGCGCCTGCGTGGGGTTGATCGTCGGCGCCCAGGCCGAGACGATGCCCGCTTCCGATGAAAAGATGAACGGCGTGGCCTGCTGGTTGACCTTGAAGTCCGGTGTGCCGTTGAACACGATCCCCGTGGGTTTGCCACCGGGAATCGCAACTATCAGCGGCCCGCCGGGTGGCGGTGGCGAAGGATTGGGCGGCGGCGAAGGATTGCCTTTACCGTCGTACAGTGTGGAGCTGTCCGACCCGTTGTCTGCGATCCAAACGAAGGCGTTCGGATTGAAGGCAATGCCCCACGGATTGATGAGCTTTGGATCCACATGGGCCGGCGATTGCGATGTGTCCGTCACCAATATGGTCACTTCGTACAAACCATGCGCGATTGCATCGCAGGGTGTTGTGCACACTGCAGCGAACGACATGCCAGCGAAAACTGCTGTGCTGAGCTTCATAGCTATCCTCCGGATCAGAGTAATGCGCGTGCATGAGAGTTGAAGCGGGGTCCAATGAATTCGCCTGAGATGGCAGGATCAACAACCCGATCTGCAGCACCCCACCGCAGAGAACACTTTGTCCGTAGCCAAAAGGTTTATTCCCTCGCAAGGGCGCTTGGTTCACTGCCGATCTGATCGCGCCTAGCTGCGTTGCAGGCACATTGACTCAAGAATGAACTCTACGAATCGCGAAACACGGAATCTATCGGCGCAAATCCCAAATCGGCATCCGATGTCGTCCTACAAGTGCGCACAGCGTCGCCTCTGAACGTCAGCACGAGACTCGAACTTCGAGGGCCCTGTTCATCTTCTTCTGACCAGGGACGTGCCTGATTGGGCGCAGAACCGGCGAACAGGGTGCTACGCACTCGGGGGAATGGTGGCCCCTTGAATCGCCGGTCTGCATTTGGTCGGACTCACGCTGCATGCGCGCGCGTGCTAGGCCTGTGCGGTGCTCTTGCTGCCGGCGTCAGGGATCTGTTTGTGGCAGATCTCTTCCGGTAGCTCTCCTTGAATGAATTCGATAACCAACCAGCCCGTGACAGCTGGCATATGACGTTCGATCTCGGCCCGGATCGAGGGCCAGAGGTCACGAAAGGTAAGGTTCATGCGTGGGGCGGGCCGGCGCAATGACTGTCGCGCTGCCTGTCGAGGCTTCCATGTGACCCATACCACTGCCTCCACAGCTCTTCATGAGCGCAGGCGTGGGGACCAGCAGCGATATTGCGATCAGAACCCGCCCGATGCGGCGCATGGTTAGCCTTCATGATTGACGGTCTCGGTAAGTGCCGCAAACCTGAAGACGCGTTCAAATTACGGGTGAATTCGCTTGGGTTTTCGAGCGGGTGACATCGCGTCGAGGCCGGGCGCCGCCGATCTGCGGATGATTCCGCGGGCCGCTAGTGAGGCATGCGCCCCGGCAGTTGCGTTGAACTCCTGACAGGGCGACGTTCCCAGTGCGCGGTGGGGCTCGCCGTGGGAACAATGTCGCCTATTGATTACGTCGGTCATTACCCGATACCGGCAGAGCGCCTCGAAGCGTAAAGTCTCACGCATCGTCATGTTTCCTAGAACCTGCCTTGGGCGCTTCGTTGATGCGATCACCAAAACGAGCAGACCTACCGCGTGCGATCGCGATCCTCTTGGCGGTCTTTGTGATGGAAGCCCACGCTGTGGCGGACCAAGCATCTGAGCCGGGTAAATTTTTCGACCGAGCCATACAGGTGATCAGCAAGGATGCGAAGAACGTTGCACACGCTAAGCAGGCAGGTAAAGACATCGGCGATGCGGCAAGTAAAGCTGCAAGGAAGGTTGCGAGCGTCTTTAAGAGGACTGACAGCAAAGCAAGGAGACACCCAAGTAGCTACAGGTAGCGCTGCGTGTTCATCCAGGTCAAAGAGAGGTCAATATGTCGAGCGCTAAATTGGCGATAGTGGTGGCATCACTTGTCGTGGTCAGTGCGGCCGATGCCCTTGGTCGGGGTGGCGGAGGAGGGCCGGGCGGCGTAGGCGGAGGCATCGGCGGCCTCGGGGGATCTCACGCTGGCAGCATCGCACCTGGCGTGCCTTCGCCGCCTTCCCTTCCGACTTTGCCTTCACCCGGAACCATCTCCCACCTGCCGAGTACACCCCCGCACGGCTTGCCGAATGTGCCTTCGGCGAAGTCGGTGCACAGCCAGGCAAAGAACAAGGCTCGAGGTCTCAACCGGGCGATGTCGAGGATGAGCCCGCAAGGCGCAAAGAACACGAATAACCCGCTCTCACCTAACCGGGCACATGGCCGGGCCCGGGCCGAGGAAAGGCACGCGCTATTGGACCGCCCGGGCCGGCGCTAGAGGCTGCGTCCGCCCACTTCAGCTTCTAGGTGGCTCTCTGGCATCCGCTATCTGTTGAACCTTCCTTCGCATCGGGCTGCTCTGACGGCGTGCCTGTTCAGGGGAGGCACTAAGATGCGGTCGCATCAGTCGGGGTACGCTCCACGTCGCAACTGAGGCAATGCTTCCCGGGTGGGTCTGAAAGTTGTCGGTCTGCGCATGTGCAAGCCGCAGCAGACGCAGTCTTGGTGTTCGCCTGTCGAACCATGCTCTGATTTCATCGATCTAAATTCCATAAGGAGAGCTTTGTCCGTCGGCCTTCCCGCTCGGTCACGGCTGCGCCTCTGACTACCTAGAACCTCCAGATAGCGGCACGAGCTTATCGAATGTTTGGGCACCGTCACCGTTGGGCGAGTTGCAGTCGCACAGGGCGTTCGGCGGGGCCGGCGTCGTTGCTGTTCGGTATTGCGGTTGCAGCCCTCGCCGTAGTGGTGATCGTTGTTCTCACCTTCCTCGGCGGACACTCCTGACCCGCAAACACGAGCGGGAGACAGGCACTGGAAACTCGGGCAGGGCGGCACCCTGTAAGCAGGATGACAGCTCCAAGCTGGAGCTAGTTGCTTTGTAGGACGTTGACTGACGCGTAAATCGGACTGTTACCGACATTCATCTCTCCGGACCACGCTCTAAACTCATGCGGCAGCTTGACGCTCTGGAGGACGAGATGAGTTACCCGGACGGCACTGAGGAAGCGCGTTTGCTACAAGACCTACTGACGGATGCCCATGCGCGGGTTCGCGAACTTGAATCGCGCGTTGACTGGCTTGCGAGCGAACTGCTGACGCGAATGTTGAACGACCGTCGTCGCGCCCTCGGATCTCCTGTGGACGTGAAGCGTGAACGCCGTCGCCGTGCTGTACATGCCGTCGAATCGACGACGGCTCGCACCACGACAGGCTTGGGCGCATAGTCACTTGTGTCAGCTTAACAGCATGATGACCCACCGGGCGGTGTTCGATCTGAAACTCGAGAGCGGAAGCACCGAGGCGAGGGAGTTGGAATTGATCGCCAGTTCGACGCCTCTCGCCAGGCTGCAGGCGGAGCAGATGCTGTTCCGCGCCTACCGCGATAGGGCCCGAATCACCGAATTCGTTAGTTACTTCGAAGAGACAAACGGCAGAAGTTAGCAGTGCCAACGTCCGCGCACCTCATCGCCTCGCGCGAGCGCGACGTGGTCGAAACGCTAGGCAACGCACCGCGTTACGGTCGTCTTCAATCCAGGCAACACGCTTCTTGCAACTCGCGTCGAATCCGTTTACACGTCGCCCAGATTTTTCGGCCATCCCGACGTAGGCCTTTGTCTCCCTTAAAACTTTCAATCAGGCTCGTCCGATGCTTCCATGCCTTGATAAAAGCAAGCACGTGGGAGTGGGCATGGTTGTCCTACGCATTCAGCCGCGCATTCTTCGCAAAGAATACGGCGCTTTCCTGGACCTGCTCTTATACGACGAGGAATTTCCCACAACGTACGACGAATGGCGGGAAAGCGCTGCCCAGCAGCGTGAATACTATCGAGCGCGAGGCCAGATCGTTAAGGACATCACGATCCATCCGAGGGAGTTTGCCAATTGGTGTCGAGCTACCGACGTTGAGCCTAGAACCGGTCAACTCATAGCGTTTGCGGTTGCGAAGGCGCACTGGAAGAAGGAATACTGATGCCGTGGTCGTTGGGGTTTCCTCCTCGATCGACGCGACGAAGCCAGCAGTCAGTGCGGTAGCGCACAAACATCCGACGCGCGTTTGCACCAGCCCGTTGAGCGCCGCGCGTCCGGCAGTGGACGCGCGGGCTACGACGATTACTGCTGCTTGGCTGCGGTAACCGTGACCTCCACGCGTCGGTCGGGTTGCAGGCAGGCGATCAGATTCTGCTTGCCCTGTTCGCGGCAACCTTGGTAGCTGGCGAACTCCTCGGTGTCCCCGCGCGCCTCGATTCGGACCTTGTCGGAAGGGATACCTTTGCTCAGAAGATACTGCTCCACGGCCGCTGCCCTGCGCCGCGATAGATCCTGATTGTAGGTATGCGTGCCAATCGGGTCGGCGAAACCGACACTGATGACCTCGCCGTAAAGAACGCCTTTCAGTTGTTGCACCAAATCGTCGAGCTTCTTGCGAGATTCGGGTCTTATTACGTACTGATCGAAATCGAATAGGGGATCCGCTTCCACGGTGATCGTCATCGGAAGCATGGTGGCATCTGGCAGCTTGGCTTGCTCTGCCTCTGCCAGTTTCTCGTCGTCGGCAAAGGTCTCCGGCGGACGCACAAGGTCCTCAGGCGCCGTGCCGGCGTCTTGGTCCCTGAACACTTCGGGCGGGACGCTCTCTTCTTGGGCCGAAGTCGTTGCGTCGTCGTTGAACCGGTCCCGCGCCACGGGTTCGTCCTTGGTGGTGGGCGTCTCGTCGGTGAACTTTTGCTGCGCAACGGCATCGTCTTCGGTCGCCGGCGCAGTGTCGTCGGCAAAGCGTTGCTTGTCGGTGGTGCTGTCGTCCTGCTGCGGGGCGGCCTCGTCCGCGAAAGGTTGCTGCGCGAACGGCTTCTCTGCTGCCGCGGGACCCGTTTCGTCGGTGAAACGCGCGGGAGCCTGAGTCTCTGACTCCGCCTGCGTTCCTTCATCTGCGAATAGCTCGGGCTGCGTGGGATTCTCCTCCTGGCCTGCGCTAGAGGCGTCGTCCTTGAAAACCTCGGGAGTAGCCGTCGTTTGCGGCGAAGCTGTGTGCGGGTTCGCAGGCTCCGTATACGAGGCCGGCCGCGAGTAGGCGGGCTTGGTTGCCGCCACAGACACCGGGGCGGCTTTCTCCGCCTGTGCTTTGGAGCTCAGTTCCCCGGAGCCCCGGTGTTGCGCGTTGCTCGCGCACCCGACGAGGGCGGCCGCAAGGACTATCGGCACGACCTTGACCGCGACCGGACGGATCGCGGCGTACGGTAAGGTTACTGAAAGCCTGCCCGAATTCGAAACGAAGTTTCCCATTTGCGTAATGCTCCTGTCAGTTCCCATCGGTATCTCGAATTGAAGCCATCGCCGACGACATGATCGAGTCCCACGAGAGCGATCCGCGTATGCCGCTGCCTGACTTGCAATCGGCGTCCAACTCAGCTTTCTGCAAGGCCGGTGCGTACGTTCCATCGGACTGGCCTGGTAGCACGCCCGACGGACACAACGCGGCACTTGACTGCCATTCTTCGCGCTCGCCCCGTGCCCAAAGCAGAAGTAACGCGATGACAGCGACGACCACTCTCCAGAAGTTGCGCTTCAAACCTCGACCCTTCCGCGTCAGAGACTTACTCCACATACATTGGGACAAATCATATTCTGTCAAAAGCACATGTCAAGACCAGAATGTAAAGGCAAGTGCCTCTGACGGTGCTAGGGTGCGATAGGTGCAAACAACGGACCAGGCATCGTGACGCTGACCGCGCCTGGCTCGTCGCAGGCTCAACGCGGATGGAATGCCGATGCGGGCGAGAAAATCAGGCGAAACGAGGGAGGCGTGGAGGGGCGCTACAGTTACGTGGACCAAACGCGTGTGGGAATGGTAGACGAGAGATAGTGCGCCGCTAGATGTCCTCGAGGTGTGTTTTCGAAGCCTCCGGTGCTCGCACTTTCATGGCCTGGAGCAGTTCTGCAAGCTGCGTGTCGAGTGCCTTCAAATCTCTGGCCTTGAGGCTCTCCAGGGCGTCGGGCAACACGCCTCGAGCGGGCTGAGGTGCAAGCTTGATCAGGCGTGTCCCCGATTTTGTCAGGTGGAGACGCACCGCACGAAGGTCCG
>Ga0335076_10004924_pt1 | contig 13538 bp, 10 predicted proteins | sample Lox_Sample_25_FD_206717 | JGI IMG/M metagenome (GOLD analysis project Ga0335076, IMG submission 206717) | Soil microbial communities from Loxahatchee National Wildlife Refuge, Florida, United States - Lox_Sample_2.5 | ecosystem: Environmental > Terrestrial > Soil > Wetlands | place: USA... | reverse complement strand
CGAAACCTGCCGCGGCCTGACCGCCACCCTCGAGCGCCTCCGGGTCGACCGGCAACTCGAGGAAGCCCTCACCTGCGGTGCCGACCCACTGCACCTCGCCGCCGTGTTCGGGATCGACGACACCACCGCGATCCGCTACGCGGCCATCGCCCGCCAGCTCCTGGAAACCCCGCCTGGCAGCACGAGCCCCGCGAGCTCCCGCGAACCCAAGGACCAGAACAGCCCATAGAGCATGAGCGCCCCTGAGTTCCCGCTGAAGACCCTTCAGTTCGCCTGAACTCTGGGCAAAGCGACGGCCCCTTCCCGAACCGTGCTGGCGGGTTTCCTCGCACACGGCTCTCCAGTGCTTATGTCCGGGTGATGGCTGTGGTCCGTCCGGCGTGGATGTCCTGGTGGCATTGGCGGCAGACCACGAGGGTCTTGCGTCTGCGCTGTGCCATCAGCCTGATCCAGCCGGGCCGGCCTGGCCGGCCCGGCTTGTCCAGGTGGGCGAGCCTGCGTACGTGGTGAACGTGCAGGCCGGTCCGTGCCTGGCACCTTTCGCATTGCCCGGCGAGGATCCGCCGGATCAGCTCGTTGCCGGTCATGCGAGGTGGCCGCCGGTCGTCGATGACGGCGGTGAGCTGGCGTTTGAGCGGGATGCCGCCAAAGCGTGCGACCAGCGGTTCCTTGCCCTCGCGCGGCACGCTGACCTGGAAGCACGTCCGGGAGCCGTGCGGGGTATCGATGACCGCTTTGTATTTGCGGGCCATCGCCGCGACGGTGGACTTGTGCTTGGCGGCCAGCGTCTTGAGCATGGAGGTTTCCATGACCCAGCGCAGCGCGTCCAGGCGGTGAACGTCCTGGGCGGGCAGGTAGTACTGGACGTAGCCCCGGTATTCGGCGCCGTATTGCGCGATGATCGTGAAGTCCGAATCGAACATCATGCCAGCGCGCGCCGCGGGCTTGCCCGCGCGCATGTAGCCTGCGCACCGCCTCCGGATCGCATCTTCGGGCACAAACAGTCCGACGACGCCGTTGACCGACCGCTGGCCTGCGGTGATCTTCGTGTCCTCGTACTGGGTCTTGATCTGGTAGCCGAGGAACCGCGCCGCCTGGCTGGCGGCATGGTGATTAAGGTCTTGGATTCGGACAGTTCCAGGTTGAGTTCCTCGCCCAGGAACCGCCGGAGCCGTTCCCTGATCTCCTCGGCCTCAGCCCGAGGGCCTGCGAACCCGAGCAGAACATCGTCGGCATAGCGGATATACCGCAGCCGCCGGTATTGCGGGTCGTGCGGCTCGCCGCTTGGCAGCAGGCGGCGCCTGCGCCGCAGCGCCCGCACCGCCTGCCGGTCACCGGCCTGTTCCGCCGCCGCGATCTGGCGGCCCGCGCGTGTGTACGCGCGGCTGCGCCGCCGCCGCTCCCCTCGGGTGTATTCCGGTATCAGCTCCTGCTCGACAAACCGATCGAGCCTGTCCAGGTAAATGTTGGACATGACCGGTGAGGCGATCCCGCCTTGCGGGCAGCCGCTCAGCGTGGCGTGCCACCGCCAGTCCTCCAGGTACCCGGCTTTGAGCATCCGCTCGATCAGCTGCAGGAACCGGCCATCGTGGATGTGCTCCGCCAGCGCCGAGACCATGACCGGGTGGCCAAAGCTCCCGAAGCAGTCAGCGATGTCACCCTCGATGAACCAGTGCGTCCCGCTCCAGGTCCGCTGCACCTCCGCCAGCGCGGTGTGACAGCCCCGGCCTGGGCGGAACCCATGGGAGTGGCCGGAAAACCGCACGTCGAAGTACGCATCAAGCAGCATGCGCACCACCTCTGCCACGAGTTTGTCCGACCAGGGAGGCACGCCAAGCGGGCGTCGCTTCGAAGAGCTCTTCTTCGCGATGTAGACCCGCCGGGCCGGCTGCCACCGATACGACTCGGTGCGCAGCGCGCCGATGATCGCGTCGATCTTGGCCAGGGACATGCCGTCCACGGTCTCCCCGGTGACCCCCGGCGTCATCGCCCCGTCGTTGGAGTAGATGCGCCCGTAGGCCCGCAGGAACAGTTCCTTGTTGAACAGTTGCCGGTATAGCCGTTCCAGCGGCAGGCCACGCCTGCCGCGCTCCCGGATGACGTCAAGGACAGTTTCAGCATTCTGCATTACGCAGCCCTCCCTGCCCTTCCCGTCCCCGAAGCACCTGCGCCCCTTCGCCCTGCGCCTGGCTTTCCCAGGCCCCGCAGCGGGTCGTCACTCCCGCGACTACTACGGGCGCTCCGTCACCCTGGGGCTCGCGCCCGGTAGGTGATCCCGCGGTACGTTCCCTGCTGTACGTATCGAGCGCGACACAGGCCACCCACTCATCCCCTTGACCACGCTCGCTGCGCAGCGCTGCACACCCCGGAAGGTGCCCGGCGCCCACACTCATCGCCAGGCAGGACATGCCACCGGCTCCAGGCGCCATTCCGGCGGGTGATCGTTTGCACCGCTGGGGATTAGGTTTCAAGCAATCAAGCCTTGGCCATATCACACGGGTCTTGCGGCACCCCGCCCTGAACGCCTCCAGACGGCCACCGCTTTCCTGGCATGCTGCTTTCCCCCTCAGCTTTCGCCTCAAGGTAGGCCAGGCGACCCATGGACCTCCTTCCGAATCCATCCCGGCTGCACCGGGGATACAGCAAGGCGCCTCACGGCGCACGCGTGGCACGATAGGCGATCACGTGGAGCCTTCCCGTAGAAGGTTGATCTTGTGGTGAGACCTCTTCTACTGGGGCTCCACGCCTATCTCCGGGCAGCCCGGTTCCTCCGCGTGTCTGCCCGGATGTGCCCGCCTGGGCTCGATAAGCCCGACTGTCCCAATCTATTTCGCTGAGATCACTTCACTGGCTGCGGCAGCTTTGAGCGCGCGTTTGGGGCTGGTGGCTTACCGTTCCGGGGCCGGGGCCGGATCGTGTTGCCAGAACTGGAGGAGGGTTTCCTGGACGCGGCGGGCGGCGGGGGCTGCGATGCGCTGGTAGATGGCAAGTGCCTGCTCCAGGCAGGCGGCGGCTTCGCTGGCGTGGCCGTCGCGGAGGTGGCTGCGGCCGATGCCTTCCAGGGCCCGTGCTTCCTCCAGAGGCGTGCCGAGGTCGCGGGCGATGGCCAGCGCCCGGGCGTGGTGGTCGCGGGCCTGCTGGCCGTCAGCGGTCCGGGACGTTAGCTCACCGAGGCAGTTGAGGGTCTCGGCCTGGCCGAGCCGGTTACCGTCGTCGCGGAACAGCGCGAGGGCCTGCTGGTGGCTGGCGGCGGCCGGGTAGTCGCCGGTCAGCTGCTGCACCAGGCCGAGCTCGTTGAGCGCGTAGGCCTGGCTGTTGTACTGGCGGAGGTCGCGGCATAGCTCGATGGCTTGCTGGCTGCTGGCGGTTGCGGCCGGGTAGTCGCCGGCGAGCCGCTGTGCCGCGGCGAGCTCGGTGAGAACCTGGGCCTGCTGGTGGCGGTCACCGAGGTCACGGCCGAGCGCCAGGGCCTGCCGCAACGTAGCGGCCGCGGCCGGGTAGTCGCCGGTCAGTTGCTGCACGGCACCCAGGCTCGTAAGGGCGTCGGCGTGGCCGGACCGGTGACCAGTGTCACGGCAAAGTTCCAGCCCCTGCCGGAGGCAGGCGGCCGCGGCCGGGTAGTCCCCGGTATAGCGGTGCACCTCGCCCAGGACGTTGAGGGCATCGCCTTGTCCGCGCCGGTCGCCGAGGCCGCGGAATAGCTCCAGCGCCTGGTGCAGTTCGGCGGCGGCGGCCGGGTAGTCGTCGGTGGCCACGTGCAGGAGGCCCATCATGGTCAGGGCCTCTGCCTGGCCGGCCTGGTCGCCGAGACCGCGGTACAGCTGCAGGGCCCCGGTCGCGCTGGCGGCGGCGGCCTGGGTGTCCCCGGTCATGAGTTGCATGGGGAACAGCAGCAAAAGAGTGTATGCCTGGCTGGACCGGTCACCGGCGCGGCGGGCGGCCGCCAGCGCCGCCTGGTGCAGCGCGAGGCCCTGATCCCAGTAGCCCCGGGTCGCCAGGAATCCGGCCATCGCGGCGGGGATCGACATGGCGTACCGGGGCCGCGCGGTGGCGGCGGCGTAGCCGGCGACCGCGTGCAGGTTGGCGCGCTCGGCCTCCAGCCAGCCAGCCGCCTGCCGGGGCGTGGAGACTGGGGGCGCGCTGCCCGGCGGCCGGCCCGGCGCCGCGGGGCCCTCGGCATTCACCCACGAGGGGATATGCCTGCTGGCGGCCCGGGCGGTGTGCAGGTAGTAATCCAGCAGCCGGGCGGCAGCGTCCCGGGCGGCCGGGTCATCGGCGGCGGCGAGGGTCTGGGCGTGCTCGCGGATCAGGTCGTGGAACCGGTACCGGCCGCGCGCGGGCTCGGTGATCAGGTGCTGGTCGTAGAGGGCCTCCAGGCTGCGGCGCGCGGCGGCCACGCCGCTGCCATCTAGCGCCGCAGCGGCATAGGCATCGATATCAGAACCGGGGTGCAGGCCCAGCCGGCGGAACAGCCTTTGCTGGGTGGCGTCCAGGTCGTGGTAGGACAGGCCGAACGCGGCCGCGACCGACAGGTTCTCCGCGGCCATCAGCTCGAGCCGGTCGCGGGCCGCGGCCAGGTCGCCGGCCAGACCCGCCGCAGTCCAGGCCGGGTGGTGGGCCAGCTGCCGGCCGGCCATCCCGATCGCCAGCGGCAGGTACCCGCACAACGCCGCCAGCTGGGCCACCCCCGCATCGTCGGCGGCCACGTCGGCCCGGGCGGCCAGGCGGGCGAGTAGGTCCGCGGCTTCGCCGGGGGTCATGGTGTCCAGGCTGAGCACGGCGGCGTCTTCCAGCGCGGCCAGCCGGCGCCGGCTGGTGACCAGCACCAGGCTACCCGGAGTGCCCGGCAGCAGCGGCCGGACCTGCTCATGACCGGCCGCGTCATCCAACACCAGCAAGACCTTCTTCCCCGCGACGTGGCCGCGCCACCGTGCCGCCCGCGCGTCGGTCCCCGGCGGGATCTGGCTCGCGGGTACCCCGGCGGTCAGCAGCAAGCTGGCCAGCGCGTCGGCCGGGTCCACCGGCCACTGCCCGGGGGTATGAGCGTGCAACGGCAAGAAGAACTGCCCGTCCGGGAAGGACCCGGCAAGCCGGTGCGCGGCGTGCACCGCGAAGGTGGTCTTGCCGATCCCGGCCATACCGCCGATCGCGTGAATACCCACCACCCCGCCGCCCGCCGCCGCCTCAGCCCACCGCGCCATCAGCTGCCCGAGCTCGGCCTGGCGGCCGGTAAAAGCGGCGATATCGCGCGGCAGCGTCCGGCTGGCCGCCGCCGCCGACCCCGTCCCGGCCTCTCGCGCCGCGGCCGCCAGGACGTCGCCGGCCGGCGCGCGGCCCCGCGCGGCCACGACGAACAGGTCGTGCGCATGGCCACCCAGGCCCAGCGCCCCGGCCAGCAGCAGCGCGGTGTCCTTGCGCGCGGTGGCGTTGACGCCGCGTTCCAGGTCGCTGATCGCCCGCTGGCTCACCGCCGCGGCCTGGGCCAGCTCGTCCTGGGTCAGCCCGGCCTCATCGCGCAGCCGCCGTAACAGCCCGCCGAAACCCAGCGCGGCCTGCCCGGCCGCCGACCCATCGACCACAGGCCCTGGCCCCCTCCGCCGCCCGGCGCCAGCCCTCCACCGGTTCCCGGCGCCAGCACGGCCTCAACACCCAGCTTAATCCTGTGCCTGTCCTGTGCGCGGCTACGTATGGTGACCGCCCGCCCCGGCCCGTGACAGTGGAAGCACAAGGCAAGCCCGCCACCGCCGGGAAGGAGGTGACCGTCATGGACCAGCTCACCCAGCTGGCCGACGACCGGTACCGCCAGCAGCTCGCGGACGCCGAGGCGCAGCGTCCTGCCCAACGCCTGGCCACGCTGGCCCGGGCCACCCGCCGCGCCGCCCGCCAGGCCCGGCGGCTGCGTGCCCAGCTCCAGGCCGCCAGCGACCAGTGACCAGCCGCCGGCCACCTCAACCCCGAACGACCATCAGGAGGTTCCCAATGAACCGCACCCGCCCATTCCGCCCGATCCGCCGCCTGGCCAGCATCCTGGCCGCCCTCGCCGGCGCCCTGCTGGCCGTCACCGCCGCGGCGGCCCCGGCCGCGTTCGCCCTGCCCGTGCCCCCCGTGGGCGGCGGCGACGGGACCGTGGCACCACCGCCCACGGTGCAAGTCGTCGCCGGCGGTATGCCCGGCTGGCAGATCGCCCTCATCGCCATAGCCGCCGCGGTCGTGGCCGCCGCCTTGGCGGTGTTCCTGGACCGGGCCCGCGCCGGCCGCCGGCACCAGCCCGCGCCCAGCGCCTAACCCGCGCCGACATCCCAGCGCCCGGCCGCGCAAGCCACACAGGCCACGCGGCCGGGTGCCGCCAGCCCGCCTCGCCCTCCCGGGGCCTGGGACCAGCACGAGGGATGCCGGACCCCGGCCACCTTCTTCTCCGCAGTGCAGCACGCTTACCCCGCCTGCCGCGCGCCAGGACCAGGTGCCATCGCCACACCAGATGCGGTTCGTCGGCCCGGAAACGGAAAACGCCTGTCGGCCAGGCCAGCCACCAGCAAACCGCGCCAGAACAGGCCGGTCTGCGCGTGACCAGACGATGCCGCCCGCAGGGCTACGAACCATAAACAGTCGGCGAGCTGGCCTCACGTTACGTCCGCAGTAGTTTGACGCACCGTAACTAGCGCTGGCCTGCTACTGACGCGCAAGTATCCGCCCTATGCATGGTCTTTTGGTGCCGGTGTCGCACCTGCGTCGGGGACCGAACGGCTGTTCTGTGCTGGGACAAACAGGCGGGCAGGCCCGGGTTCGCCGACTCATCCCGGTGACCACGCGGATGCCGTATCGCTCGCCGATCCGGCGGCGCTCGTCGTCGGTAGACGCGGTGTTGATTGAGTGGGAGTAGTCCTCGATGCCGCCCGGGACGGCGATCAGCAGCAACCGGGCGGGTCGGCCTACGGCCCAGGACCGGCGCGGGCGCCTGCGGGGCGGGAGTACAAAACTGCCCGCGGTGGCGCCGAAGGCTCGGCCGCCGCGGCAGTTCGGCGGCTCGCCGTCCGGGACGTGGAAGCACTCATCCTCGTGGTCATGAACATGCAGTGGCGGGCCGCCCTGATGCTGGTCTCAAAGACGCTCACGGCTCCGCCCGCCGGGCTGCGACCCCTTCAGGCCCGGATCGCCTGCCAGGCCGGCGCTGGCCGCAGCCAGATAGCCGGTCAGGAAGTTGGTCATGGAGCCCATGATCGCCCGGGCCCGGCTGTGTCGCTGTGGCCTGTCTGGCTGAGCCGGGCGGCTACAACGCCGCCTCGTTGGGGAACACGCGGGCGACTGCTGCCGCGCGGCTGGACACCTGCAGCCGGGTGTAGATGTCCTCCAGGTGGCTGCGCACGGTTCCCTCGGTTATGCCGAGCTGGCGGGCGATCTTGGCGTTGGTGTGCCCGGCGGCGATCAGGCGCATCAGTTCCCGCTGCCGGGGGGTGAGCCGTGGCGCGCCGTGGCGGCGGCGTTCGGCGTCGAGGTAGGCCTGGTGCAGGTGTGGTTGCAGCAGGGCCAGCAGGTCCCGGTCGCGTTCGGAGAAGTCGGGGCCGGGTGCGCGGAAAAACATCATCTTGGCGCCCGAGCAGGGCCAGGCCGCCGGCCCGGGCCGGCCAGGCAGGCACAACTGGAGCACGTGCTCCATTCCTAGCGGCCGGAGATAGTCGGTATACGGGATGGTGCTATGCCACTGCCGGGCCGAGTAGAAGTCCGAAACCAGCGTCACGCTGCGCAGGTCGCCGCTGCGGTCGGGATAACCGGTGTACTCGCACCAGTGGCAGCCGTCGGACGCCTCCACGTCGACGTTGCTGTAGTCCGTGGGCGGGATTTCCTGCATGAACGAAACCGCCAGCCGGTCCGACTGGTAGTCCGCGTTCATGACGGACACGTTGTCGCAGCGGACCTGGTCCATCAGGTCGGCCAGCAGGGACAGCGGCAGTCCCGCCTCGGGGAGGTCGTCGCGGTTGTCCTTGACGATGCCCAGCAGGGTGCGCAGGTCTCGTTCGCTGACCGTCACAGGGGCTGTCATCGCGCCCCCCTCCCTGGCTGATCTCACGCTACTCCCGGTAGCACTGGTCTGGCCATCCGTAGCTGGCCACCTGCGGAACGTCGGATGGTGGCCGCGCGCGGGCCTGCGCACACTGGTAGCCGACCCGGCAGGAAGCCTTCCGGTCCGCACCGTCCGCACTCGCGTCACACGAGATCACCATGAGCCGTACTTGTGCATCTGCCGTTCGCACCGGCTTGTCCGGGCACGCCGCCTGCTCTCCGTCTGCGGCCTGGCCGAGGTGCCCTGGCCGGCCGGATGCGGGCTGCGCGACGGCGCATGACCGCAGGTGCCGCTGGAGGCATCTCGCTGGCTGGGGCCGGGGTCGGCACTAGCCCGGAAGGAGGGACAGCAATGACCACCGTTGTTCCGCCAGCCTCGCCGCCGCCGGCGGATGCGGGCGTTAGCGCACCGGTGCCGCAGGCGGCGCGGGGGCGGTGTCTGACCGGGCGGATGATCCCGGTGTCGGCCACGCTGGCCGCGAATGAGGCGCTGGCCGTCCGGCGGGCCCGGGGCCAGCCGGTACTGCCGCTGGTGTTCGGGGAGGCCGGGCTGCCGGTCCACCCGGTCCTGCGCGACGCGCTGGCCGCGGCCACCGCGGCCAACGGCTACGGCCCGGTGGCCGGGCACCCGGCACTGCGGTCGGCCGCGGCCGGGTACTGGGCCCGGCGCGGCCTGCCCACCAGCCCGGGCCAGGTCGTGTGCGGCCCGGGCAGCAAGCCGCTGCTGTTCGGGCTGCTGCTAGCGCCCGGCGGTGACGTCGCCCTGCCGCGGCCGTCCTGGGTCAGCTACGCCGCCCAGGCAGCGCTGATCGGCATCCGCCCGCACTTCGTGCCCGCGCCCGCCGGTGAGGGCGGGATACCCGACCCGGACGCCCTGGCCGCTGCGGCGCGCGCGGCAGCGGCCGCCGGGCGGCCGATCCGGTCGGTGGTGGTGACCCTCCCGGACAACCCGACCGGCCGGGCCGCATCCCCGGCCATGGTGGCCGCGTTCTGTGAGGTAGCCGCCGCCTGCGGGCTGGTCATCATCTGCGACGAGATCTACCGCGACCTGGTACACGACCCCGCGGCACCGTTCCTGAGCCCGGCTCAGGTGGCGCCGGAACGGACCGTGATCACCACCGGGGCCAGCAAGAACCTGGCGCTGGGCGGCTGGCGGATCGGCGTGGCCCGGATGCCCGCCGGGCCGCTCGGCCGCCGGCTGCGCAAAGCGCTGCTCGGCGCGGGCAGCGAGATCTGGTCGGCGCCGTCCGCGCCGGTCCAGCACGCCGCCGCCCTGGCCTTCGCCGAACCCCCGCCCATCTGCCAGCGGATCGCGGCCAGCCGCGCCCTGCACGCCCAGGTCGCCGCCGCCGTCGCGGCCGTATGCGCCGCCGCTGGGCTGATCGTCCCCCCGCCGCAGGCCGGCTTCTACGTCTACCCCGACTTCGAACCCTGGCGCGGCCACCTGCGAGACCACCACCAGGTGACCACCTCCGCCGGCCTGGCCCGGCTGCTGCTGCACCGCTACGGCGCCGCGACCCTGGCCGGCAGCGCCTTCGGCGAGCCCCCCGAGGCGCTGCGGCTGCGGCTGGCCACCGCCCTGCTCTACGGCGATAACGCGGAGCAGCAGGAGGCAGCGCTCGCCGCCGCCGACCCCACCACGCTGCCACCTATCGCCGCCGCGCTGACCCGGCTCAGCCAGATACTCACCGACCTGGCCAGCCCGGCCCCCACGCGCCGCCGACTCCCGGGGCAGGCGCGCAGAACAGTCAGCCGCGACAGCGGTAAGCGCCAGACCAAGCCGGCCTTATTGCCGAGCTAGCCCGGGGACTAACCGTCGTCGGGGCATTGGGCTGGGGCCCGTCTAGGCGCAGGCTTCCCGGACGCGCCGCGCGATGGCGGAACCCGGCCCGACGGCCAGCGACCGCCGCCCGGCCGCCCATCGCAGCCGCCGCCAGGAAGCAGGCCATGACCTTCCACGAATGCCTCGCCAAGGCCCGCCAGCACGACGCACAAAGGGCCGGCGAGCGCGACCGCCTGCTGCGGACGGCGCGGCAGGCCCGCACGGCACGCCGTCACCGCACCGGGCCGGCCGCCCGGGCACGGCGCCTGACCCGGCTGATATTCCGCCGGGCTCCGACATAGGGCATTGGGCCACCTTCGCGTGGCCAGCCTCAGGGCCGCGAGTCCGGCAGGCGTATTGAGAACAAGAGTGCGCTCCTATGGCGTGAAGTCCAAGCGGACAAGAAAGCCAGCGCGGTGCAGACCTCGCTGCTACCGCACCGAACTGACACTGTGGACAATCTGAGCGTCTCTAACGCTGCAGCCAGCCAAAAGCTCAGCGCAAATATTCGGCAGGGAGCGCGGCCCTCGATCCGAACGGCATGACTGAGTTGACGATCGCCGCCACCGTTAACAACATACAGGTCGACGAATAAGTATGCGGACTCGCAACGCCCGCTATTCGGCAGATCCGGACGTTCTGGTGCCCCGTGGGCACGCATAGCGATTGCCTGGTTCTGATGCGGGGACTGTCCGTGACAACCCCGGTCACGTGATCGCCGTCAGCCGACACGGCCAGGTGCAGCACTCACTTCTTCCACATCGACGGCGGTGCAGGCGACGACGACGTGCCGGTCAAGGTCGATCTGCACCCGCTACTGCGTCCTAGGAGGCCGGCGGGTGGACCGCCGGGTGGAGCATCCAGCGGGCGCCGATCACCACGGCGGTCAGTGTACCGGCCAGCCACAACGCCAACCACACCAGCCGGGGAATGCTGGTGCGATCCCTGAGGAGTCCGGCGTCGCCGGAGTTGACGCCGCGTTGCACGATGATGCGGACTCCGGAGAGCAACAGGAACCAGGTGATCACGTAGGCGGCCAGGATCTCAGCCGTCTGCGACGTGTGTTTGAGGACGAGGAATATTAGGAGCCCCGCCAGGGGAACGGTGACGCACCCGAACGACCGCTTGAGCATGATCAGCAGCAGCCCGAGCAGGAACATGCCCACCCAGAGCGCCGCGATGATGTGCCCGTACTGAATGAGCCTGGCCGCGCCGAGCCCGAATGCGCTCGGCCCCAGGTAGCCGGCGAAGCCGGCCACCAGGTATCCCGGGCCGGAGGTGGGGACTACCCTGGTTTCGCCGCCCGCGTCCGATTTCAGCTCGATGTACTCCACCGTGCGGCCAGAAAGCGACCCGACGACTCCATGCATTCCCTCGTGCGCCATGACCTGGAAATGCTGGACCAGCTGCCAGGTTGCGGACGGGACGAGCACGATGGATACGACCACGCCGACGAGCACGGTCTCGGTGCCAGACAGCGGCGTCTGGGTCGCTTCCATGCCTCGAGCGTCCGCCACCCGATAGGACTTGGCAATGCCCATTCCGGCTCGCCGTAGCTGGCAGATGGGAATTCCCCGCTGTCCGGCAGGCAGATCCCCGACAGCAGGCCCAGCCCTGATCGGAGATGTCACGTGCCGCTTCGACGCCTTTGGCCCGCAATTCGGCGGGGTGGCGTGGATGTCGCCACACATCGGGTACAGCTCGCGGCGGCCGTCGCCGTCAGCAGCATGGACGGCAGGCTCGGCAGGCGCCAGCGCGAAGATGAGCCAGCCGCCGCCCGTATCCACGGAAGGGCAGGTACAACATGTAGACGAAGAACGCGCAGCTTCACGCCGTCCGGGGAGAAAACGATCGCGAGCATGCCAGTGATCACGCGTCGAGCCTGGCTGCCGCCGTGGCGGCGGTGAGGGCCTGAGCTAGGTCGTCCGCGAGGTTCGAGAAGCGACCAGAAGGAGACCCCGGCCCGACCGCCAGGGCTCCGGCGTGTTCCGTTAATGTCTGCATCTGTCCTAATCGAGGCCGTGGAGGCGAAGGGTTTCGGCGGGGATGGTGTGGTCGCGGCGGCCTTCGGGGATGTGCAGGTAGCCGGCGTCTTTGAGGGCCGCGATGACGGCCGCGCGGAGGGTGGCCAGGTTGGCGGGCCCGCTGCCGGTGCGGCTGGTGGCGGCATCTTCGCCGAAGGTCACGTCGCGGATGTGGTGGTGCGCCTCGATGGACCAGTGCTCGCGGACGAGACGGGCCAGGTCCTGGGCGGTGGCGCAGGCGCTGGTCAGGCTGGTGATGGCGTAGACAGTTTCGCGGGTGGCCTTCCCGGTGGCAGTGTCTTCCCGCCAGCGGGTGATCTTGATGGCCTGGCAGGCGCCCGGGAAGTCCAGGCGGCTGACGTGGGCAGATTTCAGGGTAGGAGTCTCGGTGCGGCCGTGCCCAGTGTCGCGGGCGGTGGCGCTGGCCGGTACCTGACGCCAGGGCAGTGCCTTGACCCGGGCGCGCAGCAGCGGCTGGTTGTGCTTGACCACAGCGATGTAATGGGCTTGCTTCTGGCTGGTCAGCCAGTCCAGGTTCGCCCGCACCGTGTGCAGGGCATCGAAGGTCACCACGGCGCCGGCCAGGTCCAGCGGTTCGAGGAGTTCGGTGAAGTGGCTGGTCTCGTTGTGCTTGACGCCGACTTCAAGATGGTCCAGCAGGCGCCCGCCATGTTCAGCGACGCCGAGGAGATGGACCCGGGTGCCATCGGCGCGGCGGGCTCCCCGCGATGTCTTGCCGTCCACAGCCACCGCCCTTAACCGGCCGCGGGCCAGCGCTTTGGCCTGCCCGGCGGCACGCCGGGCAGGGTAGCTGCGCACGCTGGCCGAAGACGGCCCGCCGGGGCGCCGGCGGCTGCGGGGGCCGAGCAGCGCCCGGGCCAGGGCACGCCGGTCAAGCCGGTCCAGCACCACCCGGATCGTCTTCTCATCCGGGACCCGGTACCGGCCAGCGAGCGGATCCCACGGAGCGCGCAGCCGGGCCAGATCAGCCTGGCTGGCCCGCCGGATCCACTGCCCAACCGCGGTGAACCGGTCGTTCCCCGCCGCGGTGAACGCGCAGACCGCGATCGCAACCAGGCAGGCCAGCGGGTAGATCCGTCCCCGCCGCGAGCGCGGGTCAGGCAGCGCTTCCAGCCGCTGCCACGCCCCCGCCACCAGATCCTGGCCGCCGGGACCGGACTCGACCGCGCGCGCACCGGCGCGCGACAATGCCATGGCGGGCATGCCACACCTCGTTCATGCAGACCTCAGAGCCCTACATGAACATCGTGGCGTGCCCGCGCTTACCACCAGGCCACTTCACCCGGCCGCCCGCACCCCAGACAAAACCGGCAAAGCCGGAACTCGCCGGAGCCCTGGGGACTCGGGTGGACTTGATGGGAAATGATCCAATACCTGCGCCGCTCTGACCAGGCACATTCCGAAGCTACGGACGCCAGACGGACAGGACGCGGTTTTCGCGCGTCGGGGAATGGGGAAATTGCAGGTCAGCGGCCATTCCGATGGGCAATTATGGGCGGTCTGTAAAACCGTCGGCTTCGCCTACGTTGGTTCGAACCCAACACCTGCCACCGCGCGCCGAGGCCATCCGTGAGGTCGCCGGAGTACTGCGGGCCCTGCTCCCCCTGGGCGGC
>Ga0335076_10004923_pt1 | contig 13539 bp, 19 predicted proteins | sample Lox_Sample_25_FD_206717 | JGI IMG/M metagenome (GOLD analysis project Ga0335076, IMG submission 206717) | Soil microbial communities from Loxahatchee National Wildlife Refuge, Florida, United States - Lox_Sample_2.5 | ecosystem: Environmental > Terrestrial > Soil > Wetlands | place: USA... | reverse complement strand
TACTTACATACAACGACACGATAAGCGTCTCCTAGCGGCGGTGACATTACTCTGGTGTGTTCTGTTCTCGACCGCCAGGTGGAGCGCAACTTAATTTACCCCTCCACTGACGCATCATAGCGATGACGTCTCGAACAGGAGCCCACCTCATTGCCGAAACCCTCCGAACCCTCGAAATCAACGTCCTCTTTGGCATAGTCGGCATCCCCATCGTCGAAATTGCGGAAGCCTGCATAAACAATGGAATCCGCTTCATCGCCTTCCGCAACGAACAATCCGCTTCCTACGCCGCTCAGGCCTACGGCTACCTCACGGGCCGCCCCGGCGTTTGCCTCGTCGTCGGGGGCCCCGGAGTTATCCACGCTATGGCCGGGATGGTAAACGCTCACGTTAACCATTGGCCAATCTTGGTTATTGCGGGGTATATTGAGAATCACCAGAGGGAAATGGGTGGATTTCAGGAATTCGATCATGTGAGTCTCGTCAAGACGGTTGCGAAGTTTGCTGCGCAACCGTCCGAGGTCGGGAGCATCCCGTTTTTGATTGAAAAAGGGTATCGGACTGCGTTTTATGGAAGGCCAGGCCCGACGTTTGTGGACATTCCAGCTAATTTTATCCGTGCTGGGGTCAGTGACTTGAAAGGTGTCGCAAGTATCACGTCCGTGCCCGATGCTCCAAAGAGTATGGCTTGCACGGAAATGATTCGCCAGGCGGTGTCAAAGTTGAGAGAGGCCAGGGCGCCCTTAGTCGTCATCGGAAAGGGATGTGCCTATGCTCGGGCCGAACAATCCATCCGTTCCTTCATTGATTCCGCTAACATTCCTTTCCTCCCGACGCCCATGGGGAAAGGTGTTGTTCCCGATTCACATCCTTTGAACGTCGCTGCTGCCCGAAGTACTGCCCTTGCCGGTGCCGACATCGTCCTCTTATTCGGCGCCCGATTGAACTGGATTCTGCATTTCGGAGGACCGCCGCGCTGGAAACGTGACGTTTGTTTCATTCAGGTCGATATTGCCGCAGAGGAACTCGGAAACAATGCGCCGAATTCAAAGATCCGACTCCTTGGTGATGTGGGATTGATATCTGAGCAACTACTGCAGGCGTTGGCAGGCTGGCGATACGCCGCGGACTCCTCGGAATACGTTCGGACTATTCGCGCACGCGCAAAGAAGAATGTTGCCAAGACACGAGAATTGGCAAAGTCCGATCGCATTCCTATGAACTATCAGCGTGCTTTGACAGAAATCAAGGAGGCGGTTGCGGGGGCGGACGTGGTTTGGGTTAATGAGGGGGCGAATACGATGGATATCGGGCGATCAATCTTCCAGTGTGAACTTCCGAGACGACGGATCGATGCGGGGACATTCGCAACGATGGGCGTTGGAATGGGATATGCTATTGCTGGTAAGTCCGCCTACGGTACTGCTGATTTTTGTTAGCTCAATGTGCCTATCCGGACAAGAAAATCGTTGCCGTTGTCGGAGATTCCGCATTTGGATTCAGGTGGGTTCCTTTCATCTCAATCGAATTGATGGTTAGTGCAATGGAGGTAGAGACCGCGGTTCGCTCAAAGCTACCGTTGCTTGTATATGTCATCAATAACAACGGGATATACCATGGACTCGATGCAGAGGCCTATGAAGCTTCCAACCCATTGCCCTCGACAGTATTAACCCCCGACACAAGATACGACTTAATAGCTGAGGTAACTACACTTCATAAATTCCATCTCACTACGTAGGCCTGCGGAGGTCAAGGATACTTTGTGCATGACCCGCTGGGAATTCGGGAAGCTACTGCATCGGCGCTGAAGAAGCCATGTGCTGTCATTATAAACGTCATGATTGAGCCTTCGGGAAAAAACGAATTGGTAAGGGTCAATCCTCTGAGTCTGTCTAATTTCGCCAGACCTTTGGGTGGATGTCGGATGGGGGGGCTGAAAAACCAAAATTGTAAAGATTGGACAATTTTTGTGCAAATAAACATAGATGATCGAATTTTAACTCCCAACTATCCACAGAATCACTGTCTTCTTTTGCTTGTGATTATTGTTTTTCTTCCGCACGAGCAAGAGTCTGTAGAATCCGTCGACTTTGCTGTCGCGTGTTTCGCAACATCATACCGTGAACTTTTTCACATCCCGACATAGCTAGACTAAGCATTGTTTCAAACGATTGCATGGGAAACGGCCGCTCAGACTGTCCATAAGCAAACCGCCAACATTAAGCCTACCTGTATGAGTGTAATTTTTTCTGACTTGCCGAGCGTGGCAATGGTACAGTGCGGAATATCGGCTTCTTCAATACTATTCAAATCTAATATTAGACAACAATTCGAGGGGCAAACCGAGAATCGCATTATTATCTACGAGGCCGGCGGACGTAGCACATATATAATCGTTCATAGGTATCCCTGCATCTACAAGTGCCAGTGTCACCGCATTAATGGCCGTCTGTAAGACACCGCCATCCTGTTCGAGCACCAAGACCGAGATATCAATTTGACTCCGTGGGGACAGCTGTGTTTGCACCGCCTCCTCAAAAGTCTGTCTCAGAGCTAAACTAAACTCCTGTATCCTCCTGCAGCCATCAGACTCTTCTTAAAACACGCCCTCAATATACCAAGGGGTGTGCGATGCCTCACCTTTCAGTTTTACTCCGCTTTTTGCGTTCGAGAGTTGAGAAGGCTGCAATTGCAAAATCGACATTAATAACTGCACGATCGGGCTGTGTTCGCACACGGGAGGAAGACGGAGGCTCCCTTGGGCCATTGACGGTGCATATTATGGTGGTGTTCCCGTGCGAGACGAGGGAGGAGCCGGATGCCGATGGTTGGACGGAGGTTTGGTAGGAATGATGTCTTAGTTCGTTCCAGCGACGGCCATCTTAACCGGTTAGAATGGTGCCAGAGGGAGAAGAGATACCCGCTCTGATGCCATTGACAATCTCGGCTCGAGACTAGACCATCAGTTCACGTCGGCGCGGCCTGCATACCATATTTGTCGGGCAAAGACAGGCTGTGTGAGTTTGCCGATCTTTTCAGTCTGACGTAAGGAAAAAACTTGTTGATGACGAAGAAAATCTTGTGGCCCGGGAGGATTGGGAGAGGTGTCGATGGCGGCACGCCGACAAGTTCTCGTCCGCAGAGGGATTCAGTGTTTCTCTCTACAGGGGAGAAGCCTCAGAAGACGCAGCCTGATCTGTGCACGGTGTTTTCATTCGATCAATCCAGCGCGTGTCGAGCAACAGTCGCAATTGGACAGACCGCTTTCCCCAGCAGAACGTTTTCGTCGGAGCTGGTCGAAGCCTGAGGACACAGCAACCCGTCCTCCCAGAAAACCATTCACACTCCATGAACTCGCTAAAGCAGCTCACCCAGAACCTACAGTACCAAAAATTGAAAAGGCCCAATCGGTGTGGTTAGACCCGCTAGCAGCGGAACAGGAGGAACAACTCCGTCAAATAGAGGAAGAAGCGGATCTGGACACCTTGGAGGCTCTGCATGATGTCGAGCTCGACTTTGATATCGATGTATTTGAGGGCGAGATTACAAGAGGATATGCGGGTTCCTTGCCACTAGCCGGGAGGGAGATGGTCAACGCAAAGCAGTTCATCAAGCAGGGCTCTCTCATAGAGACAAGAGGGTACAATGCCAATTGAAGCCCCTTCTGAGAAAGAAAACAAAAGCAGCTCGTTATCGTCGTAACCGATCGATATCTCGAAACGCATCGATTATATTACGCGGTCAACAGTGCCGGAAGACTAACTGTGTGTCGACCTAGCAGTACCTACTTCACAATCCCTAACTTTTCTCCACTTGAACATGTCAGAGCAGTGGACGAGGCCCTCGATACTGCAAATCAACCAAAACCGAAGTTTCCCGATCGAATCGTCCAAGTCCTCCCCGGAAAGGAGGAAGCATACGCAAAAGCTATAAGCAGCCTTACCCGTCAGCTCGTCACCTTCATGCTTGAGAAACAAACAGCGACGCAAGAAGCACAGCGGACAACCAAGTCGATTTATGACTTGGTGCGAAATCCCAACGCCACACAAAAGACCTCTGTCTTCACGCCCAATGTAGCGAAATTGATATTTAAAAACGAGGAACCTAGTCACGCGCAGTTGTACGCAACGCATAAATTGTTGGCAGACGATCCCGTACACTTTGCTCCGGATCCGATACGGCATCTCGAAACGGCGTCATTCATTGTCCAGGCACAGCGGGATATTCTCCTTGTTCAACGCGTATCATCATGGATTCGAGACAACTCCGAAGTCCTACAGGAATTCATGGACAAATGTCGGAAGATTATCGACATATCCCGCTCATTACCTTCGCCAGTAGAACCTACCCGCCTACAGCAAGAAGTCCCGAGAGATCTGTGGTTCAATCGAAGGGAGCAGAGGATCATCGAATATATCGCTGGATACGTAACAGGGCGAACGGGATTCATCCCCGAAGATCTCTCTTCGCTGACCCCAACATTGATTAAACGACTTGGGATGTACGGCCCCGACATCACGCCAGATCCCAATCGAAGAGCAGCAATGTTACTACTGACCGAGATTGGTGCCTGGCAGCCGTCGGAGAACCTCGCCATGCACACAGACGCGGCACGTATCACCCGGCAAATCTTCCAACCCCGAAAAGCTTTTGACACTTATCCCTCCGACAATCTCTCACAGTACCGTCATGACTTTGGAACGCAGACAATATATGTAATTGACGATGCATCGGCGCACGAACTCGATGACGGCATTTCGATGGAGACGACATCTGACGGAACGTGGTTGCACGTGCACATCGCAAATCCATCCGCTTTCTTCGGCCCCGAATCCCATGTTGCGAAATTAGCTCGACTACGACAGACCTCGCTTTACCTTCCGGATACGGCGTATCCGATGTTACCCACCATCGGGTCTGGCGGCGACGGATTCTCAAGAACCGCAAGCGAAACCCCGACGATGACATTCTCTGCTCGACTGGGGTCAGATGGTAATATTCTTGATTACAAAGTTCGTCCTGGAATTGTGAGGAGTGTCAAGATTATGACTTATAGCGATGTCGACTCCGGTGTTTTCTCGGCGATAATGGCTCCCGAACGAGCTTGGTGGACCGCATCGTACACTTCGCCCGTTCATGAAGGGAAGGAATTCGACCAAGTCACAGAGGAGATGCGGACGCATATTCTATCGATGGCAAATGCTGTTGATGCGCATCGCCAGTGGCGGTTCCGAAACGGCGCTCTCAAGTTGGACTTCGCAAGGGCAAATGTTAGGGTGTCCCCGCCACCCTTAAACATCGCACCCTCTCATCCGGCCTCACACGAAAATCCCATGCAACCAATGTCCAAATACACGATTCCAACATTCGTACGAGGTTACGCCGGGGTCAGAGTCTCGTTCGGAAATCCACAATCACCATCTTCATCTCTCATCGAAGAAATGATGATTATTGCCGGACGGGTCGCTGGTTTAGCAGCCAAAGAGAATAACCTCCCAGTGGCGTACCGTGGGTTATCCACTCGTATCCCAGAAGATTTAATGCGAACGTGTCGTGATCGTCATCTCGCCGGCGAGGCGATAATTCCAGTTGATCTAAGTCGACAAGTCCTTGGGACGGCAGGAAGTTGGAATCTTCGAATCTCGCCGACACCACAAACGCATGATTTCCTGGGCATCCCAGCCAAGGAGGGCGGATATGTCCAAGTCTCCTCTCCATTGCGGAGGTACCTTGACGTCCTTGCGCACTGGCAATTCGAGGCATTCATCAAACAAACCCCGCTTCCGTTCACGCACGATGATCTCGCCAGCACAAATGAGTTCTCTCTTCATCAAGCCTCAAGACGAATTTTTCGGAGAATCCATTTTACCAGACAAGTCAATCGGTTTTTCGTTATCCACGCCCTCAGCCAGCTTACTCGCGAGCCTGGCAGCGTTGGTTCAACCCATTTGACTTATAAGAATGGAAACGTCACGTTGACGGGACACCTCATGGATCGGGAGATGGTGGGCTGGGCGGCCGGATTGCCGCGATCGATTGAGGTACAAGAGTTGGGCGTGGGGGGGATGTTGAAAGTTAATAGGGGGGAACGTTGGCCTCTGTATGGCGAGCGGTTCGGTGTTGAGATCGAGAAAGTCGACGATATTCTCGGACAAGTTTTCTTTAGATTGGCGAAACCGTGACCATATATCCCGCTATATACGGCGTACAGGCAAATTAGAACGATACCCTGGCGCATTCGTTAGCTCAGAGATATCCGTTCTCGGAGTGGTTTGAAGGTCGGTACCCTTACGATTGCAGTGATAATGAATGCCATTGCGAAATCGACGATGCGATGACCCCCGTCATGACCTTGTCTCTTATAAAACTGATGGTCCCCCTTCAATATTCAAGGGCAATCCTGGGAGTGCCGTTCTGCACAGTTCCAAATCCCCGTTTGCGGTGGCTTTTTCAATCCAATTATACCGCATGCTCTAGGATCCGAACGTGAAACAGAGTCGTGATCCTAATACGTCGATCTTCTCGACATCTGGAAATATGAGTGCAAATTTCTTCTTCCCGCAGCAAATGACCAATTGCGGTGGCTTGAGCGATTGTGAAAGAATCAAGAGATGACCAGGGCAAGTATGCCCCATGCGATGCGCTGGGAATATTTAGCATAGCAGGCTGGCTCATCTATTTTGGGTACTCCATCTGACAAAGATTAGAACTGATAAAAGAATGCGGAATATTTCAATGGTCACAAGCCTTTGTCACATTCAATACCGTCACTCTATCGCCTTCATGCTTCCCCTGGCGAATCCAGAAAATTCATTGACACATTACGTCGCTAAATTGGCTGCCGGCAAGTCAACTTGTCAATTGATCTTCTGCGATAATTGGACTATCTCTCACTCAAACGCAGCGACTAGGCGTCGTCGCATCCTGCACTCCAAAGCTCCCTTTACAACTCCCCAGTGTCTATTCCACTCCAGTCTTAAAATTGCAAGGTTGATTGAATGCGGCTTCCGAGGGATGCCTTTCGACCGGGATCAATTCTGCAAGTCAGAAAGCCATACAGACGGATGAAAGACTGTGATGCGGTATTCCTTTCTCGGTTGGAGGCCGCTCTTCTTGGTAGCCAATTTGTGCTCGCCTTGTCTTCTCTTTCTGGCTTGAGAGGGTATCGGGCAGGTCTGTCCACATTCTCCTGCGGAGTCGTGGATGGAAGCTCCATCTGTTTAAGAAGACGCTCTCTTTGGAGCTGTTTGCGGTTCGTCTCTGCCGAGCCCCGCTTCTCCTGACAGGTTGCGCAAAGAACGACGTCCGGGGCTCTCGACACGACTGCCAGTATTTCGCTCAGCTTGGTGCCGACCATTTGAAACACCGGCCCATCGCCGACGAAGGATTCGAATCGAACGGTAACGACGCCACAGTCGGTACAGTTTATGTTGAGAGACTGAGTTGGCCTTCGAGAGCTCAACGACATGACTGACGATATCCCAGCCTAGGCGAATATGTGGTGATTATTCTGCCCAGCGTGGGGCGGACCAAGACGGGTGGCGCGGAAGAAGGGTGCGGCCGGTCGAATTTAAAATTTACAGCTGGTGCTGATGGCGACTGCTTGGTTTCCGATGCCTGGGATGTTTCATGCCACCAGTGAACAAGGATAGGGGGTTCAACTGGTCTCACAGGGAGCAGCCGGGTGAGAGAAGTACACATTCTGAATCGATTTTGATTCACAATTGTTTACCGGTTTCTATACGAATCGCGGAGTCGTTGATCCATCAGATCCAGATCGGTGAAAGCTTTTGGAGGGTTGGGATTTGTCGTCGTGGGATGCAGAAGGGACATGTGGCGATCTTTGAAAATGTGGGGCCTCCCATATATTTCTGCATGAACGACACGGAATAACTGTTGAACAACGTAATCTTTTATCTTGGTCATCTATCTATCTTGCATATCGGCCTTGTCGAATACACAATTCCATTATGAAATGGAATTGCGACGAGGGCTAGACTTCGAACTACCTACCCTCCAACTACGTAGACTCCGGACTTGATGCCGCAGTTCTCAAATACCCAAATTTGATCCCACAATCCGCGTTGCACCGGTACAATCCATGCAGTTCTAAAATCCAAGCAACAGTTTAACTTCCCCCACCGACCTCGGAAACACCGTCTGGGACAACTCAATATTCTCCCGAATCGCATCCTCCACCCGCATAAAATCCGCCACAAACCCAGTTGCAGCCTCCTGCGTCAACTTATTTGCCAATCTCAGCGAACTCAGCCGCCTCAATTGCGCCTGTGCATCCATCAGCGCATTCGGAAGGAATTCCTCTAGCGTGCGTGATAGTGCCTCAAGTTTTTCAACGGCGAATTCCGGTTCTCTCGATAGGGGAACACGTTTTTCTTTATCGGCAAGTATGGTGAGGTACGGTTGGATTCCGGAGGAGGAGAGAAAGAAGTTATGTTGGGAGGTTACGATTTTCCGTTCGACGGATTGCATGGCCGTACTCAAAGATTCGAGCTCTGCAGTTGCAAAGGGGAATAATTTCAGGGTCATCTATCTTCAGTCAGGCACTAAGAGGACCAGACGATGGCCAGATCATAGCAGTTCGCAAGCATAATACATTGCGATAACTCTGGCAGCGATTCAGACATTTGCTCGCACTGCCGAAGATACGGAGATAGAGCGCTCTCAATAATCGACCGTACTTCCTGATCGTCCCGTGCCATGGGTGTCAATGAGGAATCGTACGCCGTCAAGATCGTTCGAAGGTCGGTGATCGCATCCATGAAGAAGAGGGGGGGAGCGAGGTCGTCGTCGAGGCTGAGTAGCACGTTATGTGCCTTTTCTGATATGAGGAGGTGGAATTGTCTCATCGCGTATTTCTCGAGACTGCGCCGTATCAGTACGGCGAAATAGGGGTCGGGGTTGAAGGTTGGTACTTGGTGATGATGGACACTAATTGTGCATTGACATGGAGTAGCCGGGTGAGAGTTTGCCGGTAAAATTTCAAAAGCATGCTAAACCGAAACAGCGCAGTCGGATCCTCCTGCGTCGTAATCAAATGCTCGATCCGCGACTTGCCCCAGTCAGCCCTCCAAAACCACGTTTTAAGACGAAACGGGAGGGGAAGGGAGAAAGAGGGAGTACCCGAATAGGCCGACAAGTCCCCTCGAGATCCTTCTCCATCAGATCCTCGAGCGCAGAAAGAATTGTCCTATCCTCGAGCCATCGCTCATTCCCCGGCTCCAACTGACTCTGCTTCGAATTCGCCGCAACCCCGAAAATCAATGTCAGAATTTCCTTCTCCCCGGCGACCGCTTGGTGTGTCCATGCTAATATATCGGAGAGATAGCGGAGAGGATCATGCGCAGCGACGTCAATGGCTCGGGCAGATGCGTTTTCGCCTTGAGTGAGGGCTTCCATGAAATCTTGCAGGACGACCTTGCGTCGGACTTCAGAGAACGTATCTAGGCATTTTCTACGGATTCAGTATTGAAGAGCGGTGGTTAAGGCGGGAAGGGGTACTGGAAGAGGGCTGGTCTCTCTGCTAGGGTGCGAAGCGCTCTTCGGGCGATGGCGTCGACTTCTGGGGAGTCATATTGTAGAGATTTAAGAAGTTTTTGAGTCCACTGGAATAATTTCTGGAATGCAAAATCCAAATGTCGATTCATCTGTTCCATAATCTCAATCCTGCACGCTCATTAGAGCAACATCCGGATTTTGGGTACCCAGCGCGATGATTTTCAGTGGTAAGCAGACTTTGACAATTTGAATGGATTGACTTGACTTTATCAAAGACTTCGAAAAAGGACTGATCCACGGGGTCGGTGACAGAAGTAAGAATAAGGACTTGTTCGTCCGGAAGCGTAAACGCCCTTTGAAACGCGGAGAGAATGGTATGTTTTGTTCCTATTTGATCTCGGCGGGATTGCAAGAGTCCTGCATCGGCGAGGGATTGGGAGATTTGGAGATAGGCAGCTTTCGTATGAGCCTGCATCGTATGGCAAGCCTCCGTGATGTCTGTGACCGACGCCTTCAGGTTATTAAGGGACTATTCCACGAAGATTAGCTGCGGAGGGGTGACGTGAGTACGGCAATGACTTTTTCGTATTGAAGGAGGAGGGCGCCGGAGCGCTGGAGGTCGTTTAATTCGAGATGCGCTCGCAATTGTCGTCTCGCATTTGGGGTGTTGTGGGGGAACGTGTCCGCCAACGATTCGACAGCAGTCTTGAAGGCATAGTCGGTGTACGACGTGCCAAGGACGTGGGACAGTTTGGCAGAAAGGGGATTCTGTGCAGAGGACAGGGAGGCAGCGGAGAGGGCCATCGACTCCGCCATAGCCGCCAGCTGGCGAATGCTCCAAGGGGGGATTCGTGCGCGCTTTGCTGGCAAATTTACAGCAATCGCGACATGGGCCCGCGTGAATACGGCCGCTTTATTAGAGCCGACGCCATAAATCCCCCCACGAAAACATAGCTGCAGGCAGTGAGCGACTCCTGACTCAACACCCCTATTATCTGCACAGAAGCATCTTGATCGCCTCGCTGATCGCGTGGATGGTGAGCAATGTTGTCCCGAGTCTTTGGCCGAGGCTCTGTCTATGAGACGCTCGACCTCGACGACCACCCGCGGTACCACGACAGTGACCGCGGCCCGCCCTCTCTCCTATACCAACGCAGTGCCCTTCACCAAGACGACACCGACCCCATCGATTCTCGACACGAGGCCTTCCCCCTCTCCAACAGAGCAGGGTACTCTGCTGGGACCCGGGGCACGTCTTCCCGGCCTCATCATCACCACATCAGTGGCTCGCTCTACCCACACTACGAGAATACGCTTCCGGACTTGAATGAGGAGGAGGGCAATGATGATGTGCCGGGATCGCTGTTGGTGGAGGAACAGCCTCATCAGCACCGGCAAGATGCTACGACCACAGAGCAAGAAGCATTTTACGAGCCATTCGACCCGGCAGGGGAGCAAGACCTGGATAATCTGGAGAGGGGTGGGCTGACAAGTCCGCCTCGACGGGGCGGGGCAAGAACGCCTGATCCGACTATGTGGCTCGGACTTGTTGACCCCAAGGAACGAGCGTTGTGGAAGTGGGCAAACGTGGAGAATCTCGATGTCTTTCTTCAGCAGGTTCAAACCCCCCGCAACACACTTGAGATGTTTTGCTTATTCCAAGGTCTATGGCTATTATATTGGCAAAGGCATCTATTGTATCGTGCTTGCCCGATTTTTGAATTTAGCGTAACTTGCCGTTCCCCCAAGATGCTGATTATAGGACCATCGCATTTGTTGTTGGTTTTTCGACGTTTTTGATTGCATGTATAGACTGGGCTCATATCCGCGGAAGTCATTCCCTCCATGAAATTCTCATCCCTCATGGACTCTCAAAGTACCGCCGCCCCATATTACTAGAAATAAAACTAATCCCATGCGAGAATCTCAGCCACAGGAAACTTTCTTCTATGGTCCTTTGCGCTCTTCTGGATCATAAAACTCATTCAATACGTCTTTGACATCCAAAGACTCCGAGACCTTCAAAACTTTTACCACCATCTCCTAGATATCAAAGACGTGACACACACCCTCCCTTTACCTTTGTTGACGACAGATCGATCTACAAACAATATCATGGCAAGAAGTTGTCCACCGACTCATGACGATCCGTGGATCGAACCCCAGCACCGCCGAACACAACCGACGTCGAAACGCCCTATTTTCAAAGCAGAGGATGGATGCTCACGATATCGCCAATCGTATCATGCGCAAGGATAATTACTTTATTGCCATGATTAATCGGGATGTGCTGGACTTGACGCTGCCCGTGCCGTTTCTGAGGGCGCGGTCAATGTTATCAAGGACATTGGAGTGGAATTTGAATTTATGTATTATGAAGTATGTTTTTGATGACCAGGGGCAAGTGAGACCTGCTTTCATCAATGATAAACATAAAAGACTTCTTTCCGAGGGGTATCTCCATCTTAATTTCTCAAGTGATTGTTAGTCTTCAACGTCGATTTATTTTTGCCGGCTTCATGAACCTGAGTTTTGCCCCGTTTATCGTCATTTATCTTCTTCTCCTCTACTTTTTCCGCTACTTTGAGGTTCTTCCACCTGTAAACGCGATGTTGATTGATAGGAATACCACAAGAACCCTGGCGCTCTCGGTTCACGGCAATATAAACCCCTCGCTCAATGGAAATTCCGCGAATTCAACGAGCTGTACCACATCTTCAAAAAGCGTATCGACTTTAGTCACAAATTCGCGTCAAAATACATCGATCAGTTCCCCAAGGAAAAGACAGCCCAATTATCAAGGTATCCATTCCCTCTCCAAAATATTGAGGCTGATTTAGTTTTATTGCGTTTATTTCCGGGTCTTTTGTCGCGGTGTTGTTCCTTGTGTCATTGATCGATCCAGACCTCTTCCTGGGGTTCGAACTCACGAAGGATCGCACCGTATTATTCTACCTTGGGTTATTCGGGACGATATTCGCCGTAAGTCGAGGCATGATTCCAGAGGAAAACTTGGTGTTTGAGCCTGAGGCCATGCTAACTCAAGTCATTGAGTACACACATTACTGTCCCACCCACTGGAATGGCAGGCTCCATTCCGATGAGGTCCCCCCCCCCCAAATAAAACCAACTTTGGTTATCTGACCGTTTGGTAGGTCAAGCGGGAATTTAGTAGTTTGTACGAATTGAAAATTATGATTTTTCTGGAGGAGGTGTTGAGTGTGTTGACGACACCGTTTGTATTGTGGTTTGCCCTGCCCAACTGCAGCGATAAAATTGTCGATTTCTTCCGTGAATTTACGGTTCACGTCGATGGAATCGGTTACGTCTGCAGTTTCGCTGTCTTCGACTTTGAACGCCCTGGGAAGGTAACAGCCCCTATAGCACCTATGTCCGGTGTTGCCACAAATCTGACTCTGGGGACCAGGACGTACGACGACCCAGACGATTAAACAGAGATATACGAACAGATCAGAAAATGGAACAGTCAATCATGAATTTCCGAGCAATGCATCCGGATTGGATGCCCCACGCAATCGAAGATGATGACGCAAGCGACTACGTAAACCGTGTTAACGATCCCCTCCGCTCAGCAAACGCATACCGCATGGGCGCAATCCCCCATCAGCGCCGAACAACACCAAGTCAACCGTACCTCGGCTTCGCCGCAAACTCACATTTCGGACAACAAAGTAGCAGTGGTCGCATGGATCAAAGTCGTGTCGGGCTTTTCCCAGACCATCGCGGATCCTACTTGCGTCGACCGCATCCTCTGTTTAATTCACGAGCAAATGGGGTCGAGGAGTCGGATTTACTAAGGGGACTGGATGAGCGGGCTCCTACGCTGGAAGAAAACGAGGAACCCGAGCGATTCGAGAGTGAATTGGGGGATTCGTTTTTGTCGCCTAGTCAAGCTGTTCGGGAGAGGGAGGGAGACAGGGATAAAGGGGAAGAGGGAGTTTTCGGGCTGCTTAATCATTTGTATCAGGAAACGGGAACGGGGAAGGGCATTCAGGGGTT
>Ga0335076_10004922_pt1 | contig 13542 bp, 10 predicted proteins | sample Lox_Sample_25_FD_206717 | JGI IMG/M metagenome (GOLD analysis project Ga0335076, IMG submission 206717) | Soil microbial communities from Loxahatchee National Wildlife Refuge, Florida, United States - Lox_Sample_2.5 | ecosystem: Environmental > Terrestrial > Soil > Wetlands | place: USA... | reverse complement strand
TTCCTCGTGCTCGTGGACGCTCCGTTCCCGTCCGCCGGCCGAAGGCGGAGGGCGTGGCTCCGCGCGCGTTTCCCGGCCGCGGCACGCACGTGGGAGCGCCTCGGCTACTTCCGAGCGCGGCTCCGTCACCACGCCGCTGCCTTGCGCGCGGCGCCGACCGGCCGGCTCGCCTATGCGCGGCGCTTCGGCCGCGTGGCGGCGGCCGGGCTCGCGGTCGGATCCGATCCATCGGAGGCGCGCCCGCGCGGCGTGCGAGACGGCTACGTGCGCGCCGCGCTCGCCGAGCGGCCGGGCTTCTTCGACGGCGACCTCCTCGTCTTCGAGAGCGAGGAGTTCTCCCGGCGCGGCGACGCCACGCGCTGGAGCCGCGCCGCCGCCCGTCCGGTCGTCGTCCGCGCGCCGGGTGCGCACGCGCGTCTGCTCCTCGACCACGAGCGGCTCGTCGGCGAGGCGCTCCGCCGCGCGCTCGAGCGGATCCGCTAGGGGGAAGGGGAGAGCGCCGCGCCCCACTTCTCCTCGAACTTGCGGCGGTTCTCCTCGTAGAGCGCGAAGTAGGCGTCGCGGCCCAGGCGGCGGAAGGACGCGTTCTGCCAGTGATGCACGAAGACGTCGCGCGCGCAGCGCACCCGCCAACCCGCGGCGCGGACGCGGCGGTTGTAGTCGCCGTCCTCGAAGAGGCCGAGGCCGAACCGCTCGTCGAGCGGACCGACCTCGTCGAGCGTCCTGCGGCGGATCGCCACGCAGAAGAAGGCGAGCATCGGGATGTCGAAGGTCTCGCCGTCGTGCGCGCGGGACCAGGCCGCGGCCCACGCGGGCAGACCGCGCACGTCCGCGTAGCCGGCGTCCACCCGGGCCTCGTTCGCGATCGCGTTCGTGACCGGCCCCACGAGGCCGAGCGCCGGATCGGCCGCGAGATGCCGGCGCAGGCCCGTCAGCCAGCCGCGCGTCAGCACCGTGTCGTTGTTCAGGAGGACCACGGGATCGCCCGCGCTCTCGGCGATCCCCGCGTTGACCGCGGCGGGGAAGCCGCGGTTCTCGGGCCAGGCGCGGACGCGGACGCGCGGGTGCGCCGAGGTGAAGCGGGCGAGCATCTCCGGCGTCCCGTCGGTCGAGCCGTTGTCCACCACGATCACCTCGTAGCAGGGCCATTCCGTCCGCGCGACGAGGCTCTCGAGGCAGAGGCGGTTCAGGTCCAGGTTGTCGTGGGTCACGATCACGATCGACGCGAGGGGAAAGGCCGCCCGCATCCGGGCCTCGAGAACGGCGGCGTCCTCGCTTTCCGCGACCGTCAGGCTCGCCCAGCCGAGGCGCGCGTCGAGTCCCTCGAGCGGCGGCTCGCCGCGCCGCGGGAGGATGGTCGCCCCGAGCCGGTGCTCGCGCCGGACGCGATCGAGCGCCTCGATCGAATCGCCGGGAGTTCCGGCGGCGCGGAACACGCGATGCCCGGCCGCCGAGAGGGACCGGATGACCCGGTCGCCGGCCGGGAACTCGTCGGCGAGAACGACGACGTCGAAGGCGTCGTCCCTCTCGACCGGCAGGGCGGCTCTCGCCGCTTCGCGCGCGCCGTCCGGCCCGGCCCAGTCGCCCGGCGGGCGGCGGAGGAGCCGGCGGAGGAGGCCACGCGCGCGGGAGGGCATCTCCCGCGAAGTCTAGCCCCGCCTCAGACGGCGGCTTCTTCCAGCTCCCCGACCTTGTGCGGGCCGGGCTCCTCGGCCATCGCGGCCTCGGCCCGGTGGGTCTTCGCGACGAGGACGTAGATCGCCGGCACGACGAAGAGCGTGAAGGCGGTGCCGATGATCATGCCCGACACGAGCATGATGCCGATCGAGTTGCGCGCGCCGGCGCCGGGGCCGCTCGCGAAGACGAGCGGCATGTGGCCCATGACCGTCGCGGCGGTCGTCATCAGGATCGGACGGAGCCGGGTCATCGCCGCCTCGACGACGGCCTCGGCCTTGCCGACGCCCCGCTCCTGCACGCTGTTGGCGAACTCGACGATCAGGATGCCGTTCTTCGCGATGAGGCCGACGAGGGTGATCAGGCCGACCTGGCTGTAGATGTTGAGCGTCGTCAGCCCGAAGAACGAGAAGAGGAGCGCGCCCGACAGCGCGAGCGGCACGGACCCCGCGAGCACGATGAACGGGTCGCGGAAGCTCTCGAACTGGGCCGCGAGCACGAGGTAGATCAGGATCGCGGAGAGGAGGAACGTGAAGAGGAACTTGCCGCCCTCGACGCGCAGCTGCCGCGACTCACCCGCGTAGTCGACGGTGAAGCCCTGCGGGAGGATGGCCTTCGCCTCGGTCTCGAGGAACGAGAGCGCCTTGTCGAGCGACACGCCCGGGGGGATGACGCCCTGGATGCGGACCGCGTTCAGCTGCTGGAAGCGCTTGAGGTCCCGCGGCTCGGTCGTGTTCTTCAGGCTGGCGAAGGTCGAGAGCGGCACGAGCCTGCCGCCCGCGCCCGTGACGTAGATGTTCTCGAGCTGATCCGGGGTCAGCCGCTCGGTGCGCTTGATCTGCGGGATGACCTTGTAGCTCCGGCCCTGGATCGAGAACCGGTTGACGTAGTTGCCCCCGAGCATCGTCGAGAGGTCCTTGCCGGCGTCGGACAGGCTCACACCCTGCGCGCGCAGCTTGTCCCGGTCGAAGACGACCTCCGTCTGCGGCTGGTCGAACTTCAGGTCGGAGTCGACGTACATGAACATCCCGCTCTGATACGCCTTGCCGATCAGCCGGTTCGCGAAATCCACGAGCTGCTGCGGCTCGGCGGTCGACGCGATGACGAAGTCGACCGGGAAGCTGCCGCCGCCGGGCAGGGCCGGGGGAATGAGCGAGATGACCCGCACGCCCGGGATCTTCGAGAGTCCCATCGCGGCCTCGACCTGGAGCTGGGACGTCTTCTTCTTGCGCTGGCTCCACGGCTTCGTGACCATGCCGCCGAAGCCGCCGCTCGGGTTGGTGATCTGGAAGACGCTCTCGTTCTCGGGCATCGCCTTGTAGACGTCGTACACCTTGTCGGCGAAGAGCTTCGTCTGGTCGAGCGTGGCGTTCGGGGCCGCCTGGATGACGCCGAAGACGACCGACTGGTCCTCCTGCGGCGCGAGCTCCTTGGCCGAGAACATGTAGAACGGCACGATCATCACGACGACGATGACCCAGAGCACGAACGTGACCGGACGGTACTTGAGGCTGTCCGTCAGCATGCGCCCGTAGAGCTGCCGCACCTTCTCGAAGTGCCGGTTGATCATCCCGGCGAACCCGCGCTGGCTGTCCTTCTCGCGGAGGAGCTTCGAGCCCATCATCGGCGAGAGCGTCAGCGCGACGACGCCGGAGATGATCACGGCGCCGGCGAGCGTGAACGCGAACTCGCGGAACAGGGCGCCCGTCAGTCCTCCCTGGATGCCGATCGGCGCGTACACCGCGGCGAGCGTGATCGTCATGGCGATGATCGGGCCGACGAGCTCGCGGGCGGCGCGGATCGCGGCGTCGAAGGGCTTCTCGCCCAGGTGGAGGTGCCGCTCGACGTTTTCGACCATGACGATGGCGTCGTCGACGACGAGACCGACCGAGAGGACGATCGCGAGCAGCGTCAGCAGGTTGATCGTGAATCCCGCGATCAGCATCAGGAAGACCGCGCCGATGAGCGACAGCGGGATCGCGACGATCGGGATGATCACGGCGCGGAAGGAGCCGAGGAAGAGGAAGATGACGATCACGACGATCAGGAGCGTCTCGGCGAGGGTGTGGAGCACCTCGTCGATGGCGTCCTGGATGTAGGCCGTCGCGTCGTAGGGAATGCCGAGAGTCATGCCGGCCGGCAGCCCGGACTTGATCTCCGGGAGCGCCGCGCGGACGCGCTTGATGACGTCGAGCGAGTTCGCCGTCGGCAGCACCCAGATGCCCATGAACGTCGCGGTCTGGCCGTTGAAGCGGACGTCGTCGTCGTAGGTCTCGGCCCCGAGCTCGACGTCGGCGATCTCGCCGAGCCGCACGACCACGCCGTCCTTCTGCTTGACGACGAGGTTCTTGAACTCGTCGACCGTCTGCAGGTTCGTGTTGGCGACGAGGTTGACGGACACCATGGAGCCCTTCGTCGCGCCGAGGGCCGAAAGGTAGTTGTTGTCGGCGAGCGCGTCGTGCACGTTCGTGGGCGAGATCCCCAGGGCGGCCATCCGATCGGGCTTCAGCCAGACGCGCATCGCGAAGACGCGGCTGCCCAGGATGTCGGCGCGCTGCACGCCGCTGATCGCCGAGATCTTCGGCTGCACCACGCGCGTCAGGTAGTCGGTGATCTGGTTCTGGTCGAGCTCGTTCGAGCCGAACCCGAGGTACATCGAGGCGAACTGGGTGTCGGCCGTCTGCAGGTCGATGATCGGCGCCTGCGACTCGGGCGGCAGATCATTGCGGACCTGCGCGACCTTCGCCTGGATCTGGGTCAGCGCCGCGTTCGTGTCGTAGTTCAGCTTCAGGTGGACGGTGATCGTGCTGACGCCCTGCGCGCTCGAGGACTCCATGTAGTCGATGCCGTCCGCGCTCGCGATGACGCGCTCGAGCGGCGTCGTGATGAACCCGCGGACGAGGTCCGCGTTCGCGCCGACGTAGATGGTCGTGACCTGCACGACTGCGACGTCGCTGCGCGGGTACTGCCGAACGGACAGCGTGCGGATCGCCTGCAGCCCCGCGATGAGGATCACGAGGTTGACGACGATCGCCAGCACGGGCCGGCGGATGAACAGGTCGGTGAACTTCAAGCGTTCCTCCCGCTCGTGGGGCAGCCCTTAGCTGTCCTCGGGCTTCGGCGCGGGGTTGTTGCCGGGCTGCGTCGTGTTGTTGACCTGCACTGCGGCTCCGTTGCGGAGCTTGAAGACGCCCGAGGTCACGACCTCCTCGCCCGGCTTGATGCCGGAGAGGATCGCCACCTGATCGCCCCGGCCCGGTCCGACCTTCACGAACTCCTGGCGCACGCCCTTGTACGTCTTGCCGGATTTCGGATCTTTCAGCTCGGAGACGATGTAGACGGAGTCGCCGTACGGCGCGTGGTTGATCGAGGAGGCCGGGATCGCGACGACGTCGTTCGTGCTGCCGAGCACCATGCTCGTGTCCACGAACATGCCGGGGTGGAGCTTGCCGTCGGTGTTCGGGAACGTCGCCTGCACGGCGATGTTGCGCGTGGCCGGGTCGATGACGGAGTCGACCGCGGTGACCTTGCCGGAGGACGTCGTTCCGGACTGCGCGTTCGTGACCGTGACTCCGGTCCCGGGCTGAACCCGCGACATCTCCTGCTGGGGCACGGAGAAATTGACGTAGATCGGCTGCAGCGCCTGGAGCGGCACCACCGGACTGCCGCTCTGCAGATACTGACCGACGTTGACCTGGCGGATCCCGAGCACGCCGGTGAAGGGCGCCCGGATCGTCTTGCGCTCGATCGTGGCCTTCAGCTCGCCGACCCTGGCCTCCGCCGCCTTGAACTGGGAATCCGCGTTGTCGAGCGCCTCCTGCGAGCCGATCTGGGTCTCGACCAGCCGCTTCGCGCGGTCGAGCGAAACGCGCGCCCACTCGAGCTGCGCCTCTGCCGCGGCGAGCTGCGCCTTCTCCTGCCGGACGTCGAGTTGGACGAGGAGGTCTCCCTGGCGCACCCGCTGCCCCGACTCGAACGCGATCCGGTCCACGATCCCGGGCTGGTCCGCGCTGACGGTGACTCCCTGGACGGCCGCGACCGTGCCGATCGCGGTCAGAGAATTCGGCCACCGGTCCGCCTTCGCCACCACCGTCGTCACGGCTTCGGGAGGCATCTGGAAGGCCGCCTGCTGGGCCATGCCCTTCTTGATCTGACCGTACTTGACCGCGCCGATCGCCGTAATAAACGCGGCGATCGCCACGATCATCAGGAACATCCGCTTCTTCATCGGAACCAAACCTCCACCTTCGTACGACCGTCCCCGATCGGGTCCGCGGGAATCGCCAGAGAGCGGGAGAACGCGCGCCGACGAGTTCAATTACGAAATAGGCCGGAATTCGTCCCGGGGATTCCGGCGACGGGCGGAAACTGTCCCCTGCCAGGGACGGCGGCCGCCCGGAGTCGCGCAGTCTATGCCGAGGAGGCTCCCTCCGGGACCGAAATCTGATGACCCGCGGGCCTCGCCGGGTCCGGGCGAACGCCGGACCCGCTGGCGGGCGCGACCTGCTGAGCCGTTTCGTCGGTTCGTACGTAGGTATCCTCTGGCGATACGACGAATGGCCGACGAGACTTTCGACCAGTACACGGCGCGGATCTTTTCTTACGTGGGGAAGCGGGATCCCCTTCGCCTGCTCTGGAATTCGCCCGCGGCGCTGGCGAGGCGCGTGGCCGGCGTGCCGCGCCGGCGGCTGACGGGCCGACCCGCACCCGGCAAGTGGTCGGTCGGCGAGATCCTCGCGCATCTCTCCGAGATCGAGCTCCTCTGGGGCTACCGCGTGCGCACGCTGCTCGAGCGCGACGAGCCCGAGATCGTCGGGATGGACCAGGAGGTCTGGGCCCGCGTCGGGCGCTACGAGCGGCGGGATCCGCGGGACAGCCTGGCGCTCTACACCGCGCTGCGGCGGTCGAACGTCGCGCTCCTGTCGGCGCTCCCGCCGAAGGCTCTGGCGCGGCGGGGGCGCCACTCCCAGTTCGGCGGCCTCTCGATCGCCGACATCGCGCGCCTCCTCGCCGGCCACGACGTCAACCACACGCGTCAGATCGACGCGATTCTCCACGGGAACCGGAAGCGTCTTGCGGCGCGCTGAACTCCGGCGCGCCGTCCTGCCGGTTTTGGCCGCCGTCCTGGCGGCCGCGTCCCTGCGCGCGCAGACGATGTCGATCGAGGACTATGCCCCGAAGTCGACGCTCGTCGTCCCGGAGCACAGGCCGGTCCGCGCGAAGTATCCGTTCGTCGACGTGCACAACCACCAGGACCGCGACATGTCCGCGGCCGACGCCGCGCGGCTCGTCGCCGACATGGACCGGATCAACCTGCGGGTGATGGTCAATCTCTCGGGCAGCCAGGGCGCCGAGTTCGAGAAGGGGTATCGGAATCTCCCCGGCCGCTACCCGGGCCGATTCGTCGTGTTCGCCAACCTCGACTTCTCCGGCATCGAGAAGCCCGGCTGGGGAGAGCGCGCGGCGGCGCAGCTCGAAGAGGACTACCGGCACGGCGCGCGCGGACTGAAGATCTTCAAGAATCTCGGCCTCACGGTGACGGACGCGAGCGGCAAACGCGTGCCCGTGGACGATCCGCGCATCGATCCGGTCTGGGAGAAGTGCGCGGCGCTCGGCATCCCCGTGCTCATCCACTCGGGCGAGCCGCGGTCCTTCTTCGACCCGATCGACAAGTCGAACGAGCGCTGGCTGGAGCTGAAGCAGTTCCCGCAGCGCGCCCGGCCGCCCGACAAGTACCCGCCGTTCGAGCAGATCCTCAAGGAGCAGCACCATCTCTTCGAGAAGCACCCGAAGACGCGCTTCATCGACGCGCACCTCGGCTGGCTCGGCGGCGACCTCGCGCGTCTCGGGGCCCTGTTCGACCGGCTGCCGAACGTCTACACGGAGATCGGCGCCGTGCTCGCGGAGCTCGGGCGGCAGCCCCGGTTCGCCCACGACTGGTTCCTGCGATACGCGGACCGGGTGATGTTCGGCAAGGACGCGTGGGGGGCGGACGAGTACCTCGTCTACTTCCGGGTCCTCGAGACCGACGACGAGTACTTCGACTACTACCGGAAGCGCCACGCCTTCTGGAAGATGTACGGCCTCGCCCTCCCGGACGACGTGCTGAAGAAGGTCTACTTCCAGAACGCCCTCCGGGTGATCCCCGGGATCGACGGTTCGGCCTTCCCGCGCTGAGCCGGCTCGCGTAAATCTCTCGATCCATGGGCCCTTCGCACTCTCCGTGCGGCATGATGCTTTTGTATCTGGCAGGGCCTTGCCCGCGGCCCTATCTTCTCGAACGTGGACATTTGCTTTCCCGGCGGCCTGCGCGTCGAGGCCCTCCACCAGGGGTTCTGGATCCGGACGGATCAGCCGGTCGCCCAGGGAGGGGGAGGAAAGGCGCCCTCGCCCTTCGACCTCTTCCTCGCCTCGATCGGCACCTGCGCCGGGTTCTACGCTCTGCGCTTCTGCCAGCAGCGCAACCTGCGGACCGACGGGCTGGCGCTGACCCTGACCGCGGAGCGCGACCCGGAGCGCAAGAAGGTCGTGTGCGTCCGGCTCGAAGTCTCTTTGCCGATCGATTTCCCGGAGAAGTACCGCACGGCGATCGTGCACGCGGTCGAGCAGTGCAGCGTCAAGAAGCACCTCCTGCACCCTCCAACGTTCGAGATCGCCGTGACCGGTCCTCCCGCGGAGGCCCCCGCGCCGCCGCCCTGCGCCGAACCCCCCACCGCGACCGTCCACCTCTGAATCGGCCGCGCGAGGCGCACGTCCCGCCCGCCTCTCCGGCTCCCGCTATGATTCCCACAGGGATGTTCCTCGGAATTCGCGGTTTCCGCGCCGGAGTCTCGCTGTGCCTCGCGGCGCTCCTCGGGCTCGCCGGGTGCGCGTCGTCGAACCGCCAGCCGGCGGTGCCGGCGAGCCGGGTGCCGCAGGCCGACGTCATCGGCTACCCGAACGACATCCGGTATTACCCGCGCGACTTCGAGGACGTCCGGCAGTTCGAAGAGGACTTCGTCGCCTCGTGGGCCAGGGAGCGCGCCGCGCTCGGCCTCGCTCCCGGAGCGCCCATGCCGCCGGCCGCGTACCTCGCGATCTCCGGCGGCGGCGACAATGGCGCCTTCGGGGCGGGCCTTCTCGCCGGCTGGACGAAGGCGGGAGACCGCCCCGTCTTCAAGCTCGTGACGGGCGTCAGCACGGGCGCTCTCATCGCGCCCTTCGCGTTCCTCGGGTCCGCCTGGGACGACAAGCTCAAGGCGCTCTACACGGGCATCTCCATGAAAGACGTCGCGGAGGAGCGGCCGATCTGGTCGGCGTTCTTCAGCGACGCGCTCGCCGACGCCTCCCCGCTCTACAGGCTCGTTCAGAAGACCGTCACCCAGGAGATGCTCGACGCCATCGGTGCCGAGTACGGGAAGGGCCGCCTCCTTTTGATCGGGACGACGAATCTCGACGCCCGCCGCGCGGTGATCTGGAACGTCACCGAGATCGCCGCGCTTCACCGTCCCGGCGCGCTGGAGCTCGTCCACAAGATCCTGCTCGCGTCGGCGGCGATTCCCGGGACGTTCTCCCCGGTGATGATCGACGTCGAGGAGGACGGAAAGCGCTACCAGGAGATGCACGTCGACGGCGGGACCGCGAACCAGGTGTTCGTTTATCCGGCGGCTTCGGATCTGGCGAAGCTGTCGAAGGAGAACGACGCGGCGCGGGCGCGGACGCTCTACATCATCCGGAACGCGCGTCTCGATCCCGAGTGGGCGCAGGTGGACCGGCGGACGCTTCCGATCGCGATGCGCGCGATCGCCTGCCTCATCCAGTACCAGGGGATCGGCGATCTCTATCGCATCTACACGATCACGCGCCGCGACCACGTGGATTACCGGCTCGCCTACATTCCCGCGACCTTCACGACGCCGCACACCACCGACTTCGACACGCCGTACATGAAGGCCCTCTACGACGCGGCGTACGACATGGCGGCCGGAGGACACGAGTGGGAGACGCACCCGCCCGTGCTGCTGTCGGGAGAGGGCGCCGAGGCGCGCGCGCGTGCGGCGCCGGATTCGACACCCGCGCCCTGAAGACGTCGAAGAGCTAGAAGCCCAGCGCCTGGGGAGGCTCGGCGCCGGCGGCGGGGGAACCGGACGCCGACGCGCACGTCGCGTGCAGGTTCACCATCTCGACGAAGAGCGCGAGCCGCTCCATGAAGGTGTCGATGACCTTCGGCCCGTCGCTCGCGCGGCAGGTGAAGGAGATGAGTCCCTTCTCGGCCTCCAGGCGGTACCGCCGGAACGAGTCGGAGTCGCGGGCGACCTGCTCGTAGGAATCGAGCCACCGCTCGTCGACGGTGCCGGCGAGGCTGACGATGTGACGCTGAAAGAGCGGCCCGAGGATCTCCTGCCGCATCGCGTTGCGGTCAATGCTGACGTTGTACATGCGAAGCCTTTCGGGATCCGGAGAGAGCAAGGGCGAAGCCAGAAGACCTAAACCATTTCTCTGCAGCGAGTTGAGCCTGCCGCCGTTCTCCCGGGTGACGAGAATCGTCCATGGGCAGCGCGCCGACTGCCACGGAGGGGCACGCGCGGGACGGCCCGCCGACCGGACAGGGCGGTCTCCTCCGATTCCTCGCGCGCCGCAGCGAAAGCGATTGCCCGCCGCGGCGCTCTCGTCCCACACTGTCGGAAATGGCGACGGAAACGGCGACGGGGCCGCCCGCAGGGACGAAAGCGCCCACCTTCGTCTACTTCTCGGACCTCCTCGCGCGCCCGGTGGTCGACGCGGACGGCGCGCCGATCGGCCGCCTCTGGGACCTGTCCATCCGTCTTCCGGAAGCCTACCCGACGGTGACGCAGATCCTGATCCGTCCTCCCGGACAGGTCGACCTGCTGCTCGTCGCCGAGGGCACTCAGGTCCGATCGTGGGCCGAGCGGAGAATCGCGCTCGCCGTCCGCGTGCGCGAGCTGCGGCCGAGCCGCCGCACGGACAAGACCGAGATCCTCCTGCGGGAGGCGCTGCTCGACAAGCAGGTCGTCGACGTCTCGGGTGCGAAGGTCGAGCGCGTCAACGACCTGCACTTCCTGATCGCGCGCGAGGGCCAGCTCATCCTCGCGCACATCGACGTCGGCCTCCGGGGCCTCGCGCGCCGCCTCGGCTGGGAGCGCGGCGTCGAGACCGTCCTGCGCGCCGTGCACCCGCGCGCGCGCTATCTCTCGAAGGACGACGGGCTGATCGGGTGGAAATACGTGCTGCCGACCCTCGGCGATCCCGCGGGCCTGCGCCTCGCGTTCTCGCAGAAGTCGATCGGGCGCATGCATCCGGCCGACCTCGCCGAGATCCTCGAGGACCTCCCGGCCGGCTCGCGGCGGGCCGTCTTCGACGCCCTCGAGTTCCAGACGGCCGCGCGCGTGCTGCCCGAGGTCGACCCGACGATCCAGCAGGATCTGCTGCCGGCGGAGAGCGACCCCGAGCGCGCCGCCGACCTCCTCGAGAAGATGCCGCCCGACGCGGCGGCGGACGTGCTCGGCGAGCTGGCCGAGGAGGACGCCCAGGACCTCATCGAACGGATGCAGCCGGAGGACGCGAAGGCCGTGACGGAGCTTCTCGAGCACGAGGAGGACACCGCGGGCGGGCTCATGACGACCGACCTGATCACCTTCCGGGGCGACATGACGATCGGCGACGCCTTCAAGAAGCTGCGCGAGATCGCGCCGGACGTCGAGTTCCTCTACCAGTTCTACGTCGTCGACGAGCGGCGCCGTCTCGTCGGCATCGTCAACATGAGGCGGCTGTTCCTGGGTGCGGAGACGGTGCCGCTGAAGGACGTCATGGCGCCGTGGACGATCCGGGTGCACCCGGAAGACTCGACCTCCTACGTCGCGGAGGTCATCGAGAAGTACAACCAGGCGGCCGTCCCCGTGACGGACGCCGAAGGCGTGCTCGTCGGCATGATCACCGTCGACGACGTCCTGACCGAGATCCTGCCGGAGGCATGGAAGAAAAAGCTGCGACTCTGACAGGGCGCCACCCGGCGCGTCCCGGCCGCTGGCGGCAGGTCGTCCTGTTCCTGGGCGTGATCGGCCCGGGGATCATCACGGCCAACGTCGACAACGACGCCGGCGGCATCACGACGTATTCGCTCGCCGGCGCGCAGTTCGGGACGCGCCTGCTCTGGACGCTCATTCCGATCACGATCGCGCTCGTCGTCGTGCAGGAGATGGCGGCGCGCATGGGCGCCGTGACCGGCAAGGGGCTCGCGGACCTGATCCGCGAGAACTTCGGCGTGAAGCTGACCTTCTATCTCATGCTGGCGCTGCTCGCGTCGAACTACGGCAACACCGTGTCCGAGTTCGCCGGCGTCGCGGCGAGCATGGAGCTCTTCGGCGTCCCGAAGTGGATCTCCGTGCCGTTCGTCGCCGTGGCGATCTGGCTCCTGGTCGTCCGCGGCACGTACCGGCTCGTCGAGCGCGTCTTCCTCGTCGCGTGCGTCTTCTACTTCGTCTATCCGGTCTCGGCGTTCCTCGCGCACCCGCACTGGGCGAGCGTGCTGCGCGACACGGTCGTTCCCGCGCGCGTGTCGTTCGACTCGGGCTACGTGGCCATGCTCGTCGGACTCGTCGGCACCACGATCGCGCCGTGGATGCAGTTCTACCTGCAGTCGAGCGTGGTCGAGAAGGGCATTCGGAGAGACCGCTACTGGGTGACCTGGTGGGACGTCGTCGTGGGCTGCATCGTGACCGACGTGGTGGCGTTCTTCATCATCGTCGCGTGCGCGGCGACGCTCTACGCCCACGGCGTCGCGATCGAGAGCGCGGCCGACGCGGCCCGTTCGCTCGAGCCGCTCGCCGGCAAATACGCCTCGCAGCTCTTCGCCTTCGGCCTCCTGAACGCGTCGATGTTCTCGGCGGCGATCCTGCCCCTGTCGACCGTGTACTACGTCTGCGAGGCCTTCGGCTGGGAGGCGGGCGTCGACAAGAAGTTCGGCGAGGCGCGCGCGTTCTACGGCATCTACACCGCCATGATCGTGCTCGGTTCGGCCGTCGTGCTCTGGCCCGGCTTCCCGCTGATCCGAGTGATGTTCCTCTCGCAGGTCGCCAACGGCATCGCGCTGCCGCTCGTGCTCGTCTTCATGCTGCTCCTCGTCAACCGCGAGGAGCTCATGGGGGATCAGGTCAACGGGCGCGCCTTCAACGCCGTCGCCTGGGTCGCGACGGTCGTCATGATCCTGCTCACGCTGCTCCTCGTCGCCAACGGGTTCGGGCTGAAGCTCGGGGCCTAGGGCTTGACGATGATGATGTGCCCGTCGACGGTCGTCTTGTCCAGAGTCTGCGAATACTTGAAGTCGAGGCACTGCTTGCCGTCGAGGGATGGATGGTTCGGCATCGGCGTAGGGCAAGGAAGAGGGCCGGGAGTCGAGAACACCGCGGCGACCTTCGGGTTGAGTCCGTACGAGAAGCACGTGTCGCCGTCGCACCGCATGGACTGAGACTTGCTGGGCGTTCCGCTCACGAAGGGCGGCTCGCCTTTCACCGGAGTCGGGTAGTCCTTGACGTCGAAATCGATGGCGAGTGGGTGACCCGATTCCAGTGATTTCCAATAAACGACCGGCTGCTGGCCGACGTGGATCTGGAGCTGAGGGTCGCTGAGGTTTGCCGCGGTCGGACCGACGATGACGACGCTGGCCGTCGACGACAGCAACGTTCGCGCCTCCTTGAGCTGGTCCGCGCAGGCTTTGAGATCATCGGTGCAAGCCTTGAGCTCCTTCTGGTCGGACCTCCACCGGTCGATGTCGCCCTTCTTCCAGAGAAACACGGCGATCGCCCCGATGACGAGACCCAGGGTGAAGAGGACGGCTCGGGTGTTCACGGTCTCCTCCTTGTCTATGTGCCG
>Ga0335076_10004920_pt1 | contig 13543 bp, 17 predicted proteins | sample Lox_Sample_25_FD_206717 | JGI IMG/M metagenome (GOLD analysis project Ga0335076, IMG submission 206717) | Soil microbial communities from Loxahatchee National Wildlife Refuge, Florida, United States - Lox_Sample_2.5 | ecosystem: Environmental > Terrestrial > Soil > Wetlands | place: USA... | reverse complement strand
ACAGATAACGTCCAGGCGGTCAGCAGTAGCGGAGCGGTGCATCGCAGCACCGTCCAGCCCGTCCACAGAAACAGGGGCGACGTCGGAGAGAGGACGTCGGCCGTGGGATACTCGAATACGTGCCGGATGAGACTGCGCCACGATTGAATGCCGACCTCTCCCTGCCAGACGATAAGACCAAAAGCGCCGCACATCGCCAGAGTTCCTGAGATCTCTCGCGAACGCGCCACTTGCCCCTGTTCGCGGGCTTTCTGTCGTCTTCGCGGTGTCGGTTTTTCTGTCTTGTTATCGCTCATGGTTGCGCCGCTAAATGCAGGATCCGCTCGGTGTATGCCAGCGAACCAGCAAAATAACGCTCAAATACCTGTGGCCAATAGCGGATGACCGCTACCATCAACCCGAGACCCAGAAGACTCTTGATGGCGGGCCCGAGTTGCATCAAAGGCATTTGCGGTGAGGCCTTGCCTAGAAAGCCGAGCATCACGTCGGCCACCAGCGTCGCAGCCAGAACGGGCGCCGCAATTTCCAATCCGGTCTGCAAGACAACCGTAATTCCGAGCAATAACTCCGACGTAAAGCCCCGTCCCAGGTTGATGGCACTGGGAGACAGATACTCAAAGCTCTTGGCAATCGCCCGCAGAATCCAGTGATGAATATCCATTTGCAGAAAAAGAAGGAAGGCCGCCATCTGATGGAACATTGCAACGACGGGTGTATCCACCTGAGTTTGGGGATCAAGAATATTCACCAGCGAATACCCCATTTGGATGCCCAGCGTACTGCCTGCAATCTGTGCCGCTTCGAATACAAAGTTCGTCACCAATCCGATTGCTAAGCCAATCATCAGTTCACGAGCCGCGGTTCCAGGCCATTGTGCGAGAGTAACGATTCCGATCTTCGCTGAGTAAACGGGATACAAGACCGCCGTGATCAAGATGACGATCACTGCCTTGACACGCGGCGGAATCGACGCATTCCCGAAAAAGGGAGCAAACAACATCAGTCCTGAGACGCGTAGCGCCACAATCATCGGCCCACTCAATAACTCGGTCAGCGAAATTTCCATAATTAGCGCAAGTATGGGTGAAAGTCAGACAGCAAAGAAACCGTGTATTGGCAGATTTGCCGCCACATCCAGGGCATCATCACGAAACCGCCCGCAGCAACTGCCAGCAGACGCGGCACTGAAGAAATGGTCGTCTCCTGGAGTGAGGTCAGCACTTGCACAATGTTCACCAACAAACTGACGACGATCGCGATCCCCAGGATTGGAGCCGCCAGCAATAGAACCTCCAGCAGCGTGTGTCGGCAAACATCGACGACTTGGGATATAGGCATTAGCTGAAGCTCCTCATCAGCGATCCGATCAGCAAGTTCCAGCCGTCTACCATCACGAATAGAAGCAGCTTTAGTGGTGTCGAGATCACGACCGGCGGCAGTTGCAGCATACCGACGGACGTCGTAATCGAAGCGACCACCATGTCAATTACGAGGAAAGGGAGAAACAGCACGGTCCCGATCTGAAATCCGGCTTTGAGTTCCGAAAGGATGTAGGCAGGTACAACCACTCGCATCGAAAGGTCTTCCGGATTGCGCGGCCGTTGTTCTTTGGCAAGGTCGATAAATAATGCGACATCCTTTTCACGGACGTAATGCAGCATGAAAGTGCGAATTGGCGTTGAGCCCCGCTCCAAGGCATCCATTGCCGAAAGCTTGCCTTCCTGAAGAGGAAGTACCGCGTCGTTGAGGATCGAGGTTCCTACTGGCTGCATCAGGAAACATGTCAGCACCAGGGACAGACCGATCAAAGTCTGATTGGTGGGGGTCGTCTGAAGTCCCAGAGCTTGGCGCAAAAAATGGAATACGATCAGCAGCCGCGCGAACGGAGTCATGCACAGCAGTAACGAAGGGATGAGAGTCAGAAGTGTTAGCAGAACAACGATAGTCCACGAGAGTGAACCTGAACTTGGCCCTCCGGGCAAGCTAATGCGTATCTCGTTTGCTGACGTCACGCTCTGGGCTCCCGTCCTGGGCGCCGCACCCGCTGCGGCCCAGACCGATGAAAAGAGCAGAACAGTCACGATCGCGATCTTGAAACCTCGAAGCAGCGGACTCACGATTGTCCGGCCTCCCGGTTCCGCAAAGCGTCGGCGAAACTTTCAGATTCCAGTCGCGCCAGCAGCGAAACAGAGCTGGGCGCGCCTCCGATCAAGAACCGTTCATCTGCGACCTGCACCACTGCCACGAATCGTTTTTCCCCCAGCGACACACTCTCGCACACCTTCAAAACCTTTCGGCCTTGCTGCTTCTTGGCTTTGTCGAGGATCCAGGCAATCGCGCGTGGCAAGCGCTGCCGTAAATTCAATCCTCGAGTCAATGGCTCGGAAGAGTTCTCTGCCGTTGAAGTCCTCTCTTCCGCGCAGGGGCTTAGCGTACAGACTCCACTCAATTCGATCATGCAAACTCCGTAATGCGAATCGCCAGGCGTTCGCCGATGACTTCAAACTTTCCCGAACCCAGCGAAATCCGGTTGATCTGGATCGGAATGTCTTTGGCACAAGGCGTTGCGGTCTGCACAATGGCACCCGGCGTCAGCGCCAGCAGATCCCCCACCGTGAATCCGGGCACCGGAATTTCTACTTTTGCCTGGCAAACAAGCCAGTAGAACGAATCGAATACCGACTCGCTCACGGGAATTTCCGCCGCAGATGATTCGATTTTTGCCGGTGCAACTCGGGCCGTAGCCATTGTCGTATTGAATCCTGGCGCAGCACTCCATGTGCAAGGAAGCCGGAGAGGTGCAATCGGGGTGCCGCGCCCGTTCCATCACGGGCGTGGCGAATTGGTTCTGATTTCCTGCTGAGCCGCAGAAAGAAAAGAGGTTAGGCGCTATGATTACCGACGTACAGCAACTGTCAGAAATGCCGGTCACGATTAGAAACAGAGTAGAGCGATGCATTTCCGGCGCGAATTGCTCTCGCGCCGGAAATGCTCTAATCGTCAACTAACCCGTCGGCTTACAGCTGCTTCATGTTGATGGTGTCTTGCGTGATCTGATCGAACGTAGTGACCAGGCGCGCATTCGCTTCGTATCCACGCTGCGTCACGATCATATTCGAAAACTCAGTCGCGATATCCACGTTCGACTGTTCCAGAGACCCGCCGGTGATTGTTCCGCGACCACCGGTTCCTGCTACACCGATAACCGGCGAACCAGCCGCCAGAGTGGTCATGAAGCTGTTGCCGCCAGCGCGAATCAAGCCGTCCGGATTGGCGAAATTCGCCAGAGCGATCTGCCCCAGCGGAAGCGTCTGGCTGTTGCTGAACGCTCCTTCGATCGTACCGTCCGCCGCGATATTGAAGCTGACCAGAGTTCCACTGCTGAAGCCGTTTTGTGTGGTATTGGCTGTCGCGCTCGGAGACGTGGTCTGAGTTAAGAGCGAATTTCCGTTGACGTCGGACAGGTCCCAGGTAAGGTTCATATTGGAAGCGCCATCCGCTAATCCGTTAATGGCAACCCCCGTTACCGGTGTGGTCGGACTGGCTAACGTTCCATTGCCGTTGAAATTCAAGGTGCCGGATGCTACGACCGTCGGGTTGCCAGTCCCGCCAGTGTCGGCCGCTGGTAACGTGATCTGGTAGCCCCAGGTGTTCGACGCCGTCTTCGTAAATTGAAGCGTCAGCACATGCGATGTACCCAGCGAATCGTATACGCTGATCGGCGTCGAAAAACTGTCTCCGACCGCGGCGCTCGCGTCAAGATTTGTCTGAGTTTGCATCGTCGTGGTTGCGGCCCCGGGAATGAGCTGACCCTGGTTGATCACAAGAGGAGACAGCGTCTGGGAAGGGCTGATCACGCCATTGACAGCCGGGTATCCCATAACCAATTGGCCATCCTGCGTCGTCAACTGCCCGGATAAGTTGATCGTGAAGCTGCCGTTTCGCGTGTACTCCTGCACTCCATTCTGCTCGGTCACGAAAAATCCGTTCCCTGTGATGGCCGCGTCGGTGGGCACACCGGTGGCTTGAATACTCCCATTCGTCCAATTTGTTGATACAGAGTCGATCGCGACTCCTTCTCCAACCTGAACGGGATTACTTGCGCCATCCGTCCCATATGCCTGATAGAAGAGGTCTTTGAACGATCCTTGGTCTGACTTGTAGCCAACCGTATTCAGGTTTGCCAGATTGTTGGAAATGACCGACAGCTCTTCCTGCGCAGCTGCCAGCCCGGAAAGTGGAATTGAAAAGTTAGGCATCGTCGTTGTCTCCTATTGGATGGACTGCGATTGCGTGTACTGTGAAGCTGCGGACTGGGTCGATGCCGCAGGCGTGGACTGTGAGGAACCAGTCATGCTTTGCAGGGTCTGTTGGATCTGAATCAGCTCATTGAGCTGATTCATCGACAACATCTGCCCTACCATCTGCGTAGGGTCCATGGGAGACGTTGGATCCTGGGTCTTGAGTTGGGTTACGAGCAGCGTCAAAAACATGTTGCTGGCATCGTTGGCAATCGAATTGGCCGTTGAACTTGAACTGCTGTTGGTGTTCGCGCTAGAACTTGTGCTGTCGGCAGGCCGCGCACTCAGCGCGCTGTTGAGTAAGCCGCTTGCCAGCGTGTGTGCCGCCATTAACGGATTGATCGTCATCACTCCTCCTTTTAAATTCGGATGTCCAGCCGCTCCGTGGCTGGTGATACAACTTCCAAAATTGGCGTCGCCTTGATGTCTGGCGCGAGTCCCGACATCGGCAAATTCGGCTCGTACGGCGCCGCGGGCTCTTGTCTCTTGCCTTGGTCGAAACCAGCGAAAGTGGAAAAACCGTCGCTGTGAATCTGAATTGGTCCCGCGAGAACCTTCTGATCAGCAAGACGTGAATAAAGACCAGGCAACTCGCTGGAAAGTGTCCTCGCCACCTCACCGTGCTCAACGAAGATTTGCGCGGTGAACGTATGCGCTGCCAGCGAGGTGTGAATGTCGATGCTGCCTAGTTCCCGCGATTGCAATCCGATGCGAAGTTCCGACTGGCCCATCGCCTGCATCAGTCGCGCGGTATTTATGATCGAAGGCGTTGGCGCTGCGACCTCGCCGGTGTCGACCTCGATCGGATTCCCTTGGCGTAGCTGCGAACTCACACTGTCGGCTTTCGCTGGCACGCCCTTTGCGGACGTACCCACAGTCGTTGAAATTTGTGCTGCTTTCTCGATACTGGCGGTCGCAGTCTGCGACTGAGCAGAATCTTGCTTTGCGGCCGGATGTTCCACTGTCGAAGCTGCTCTACTGGACGAAGCGTCTGGCTGATCTGAACTCTGCGCAGGACCCTCTTTCGACTTTGTCGAGGGCTCGACGCGGCCCCCAGGCTCTTTCTTTTGAGAGTTGCCAAGAGATGTGAGGCGTAGCGTCTGAGAAAACGCTGCTCCAATGCTCGCTTTTTGCTTCGCGCTTGACGGAGTGATTGGTTGTACCGACGCGCTGCCAGGGGCAGAATGCGGAGCATCGGCAGCGGCGGCGTTCTGCGATGAGCTCGCCGCAATCAACTGGGACTCAGCTGGAATTGCGACTGCATTCCCGATTAACTCACCAGCGGTCACAAAGTCTGATTTCAGGTTGAACGCAGGTGCCCCAACGACGCTCGCATCTTCCGCTGGTGGGGAAATGCTCGTTTCCTTTGTCTTTTCGCTTGGGCTCGGAGAAGCGTCATGCTTCCCGATCTGTGCAGGTTGAATGGCCTCTATGGGGGTTGAACCCTTCTGCTCTGAAATCCCCAGGCTCGTTTCAGCATCCGGAAGAGAATTGAATTCTTGCGGAAGGTGTTTGGAATCTCGCGAGGAGATCTCCTTCTGAGCGTTGGGACTCGTCAGTTTGAAAGAAGGTGTGATCGACGACGCTGCGGGACTGATTACCTTCTTTGCCAGATCTAGGCCGTTCAGCGATGTTGTCTGCGGAGCTAACGGCATGCTGCTCTGCTCGGTCAGCTCTGAGGTGGATGCATTGTCCCCAGCGTCCGAAAGAGCTGTCGATTGATTAGACTCGTTGCCATCTGACCCGGAAGAAACCCCGGTGTTCAGCAAAGAATCGGTGTTCGCTGCAGGAGCGGTGGATGCGGGGCTGTTCAAGTTCGTGGAGAAGAGGTGGTTCGGCGAGGCGTCCGCGCTTGCAGTGGCAATTGTGCCGACTGGATGGTCCGCGAATTCCAAACTGCTTGCTCTCGATATGCTGCCTGTGTTCGGCAGGCCACTCGAATTCGTCAGGGTTGGTGAAACTACCGGGGTGAGAATACTCGGATTCGCTGTTTCTCGAGTTATAGGAGTATCCGCCGACAATGGGCTTGTGTTGGGGACGATCGGCAGAACTACTTTGGGTCCGGGGGTAATCGTGGCTGAGGTTTCGCGCAAGTGATCGGCGTGACTATTGCCGATATTCCGGACGGGTGTTTTCCCCGAAGTGCGCGCGGTGGCGACGGAGCTCAATTTCCCCGTTGATGCATCGACCCGTGTGTCAGTCGCCTCGGCAAACGAGGATGCGACGAGTGCCTTGAAGTCAACTCCGGGACTGGGGTTTGTAGTTGATGCCGCGAGCAGGGCATCCAGTCCGGAACCATGAGGCGCCAAACCAGCAATGCCGGCGCCGGCAATCGCATTCCCGTTGTGTACGGTCGAAGTCACAGTCGGATGAAATCCGACCTAAGTAATGCACCCCATCGGCCAAAGCGGCTCGATTCGGGAATGTTTCTGAAACCGGAAAATTCGCCTCTGCACTAAAGACTTAGGCGGAACTTGCCGATAAACTGCGTGCGAAAAATAGGCTGATAGCTCGAAGTGGGCAAAGCTTGCCTAGTCCCCGCTAGGCAACTCCTGCCGCCTTGCCCGATCCGACCACGCGGAATTCCAGCTCACGAAGAGCGCGCCTTCGCAGTTTGTTGCGAATCGATCGATCCTCCCGTCCACGCTCGTCCGGCGCTTCAGACAGTCCTCCGCAAGCAGTGGGGTTTTGTGAAGAATCGCACCTCTTATACCGATATATTGCGCGCACATCGCGAAGTCCGTTATGGACGACTTTTCAATCTCGTCAAGACTAACGCCGCCGGCATCCGTATCGGACTCAGCTCGGTCTCGCCTGTCGCGGGAGCAAGATCGTCAGCAGCCGAAAGGCAAACAGCGACCCGATCCCCGTCGTTCCAGCGGGGAAGAGGAGTCTAGTGACGAAGATTCGCAACATCAGTTAGATGAAAAGGCCTAGACACGAGAATTCATCTTGCCTTCGCACTGAAATAGCTAAGGAGTACTACCATGAATCCCGCTTTGAATTTATCGCAGGGTGTCGCGCAAGTCAGGAGTAGCGAAGCCTTGCTGCTGGCTGCAGGTCTCGCGCACGATTTTAATAACATCCTTAACGTGATCGACGGGTATCTGCAGTTGATTCAAGAAAACCCGGATTCATCTGATCTCGTGGCGAAATATTTGATGAAAGCGCGAAAGGCCGTTGAGGGCGGGTCGTTTCTAACGTCGAACCTCCTCACTGCCGGCAGTGCACACCAGCAAACACTGTGCGTTAATCGTGAGCATGAACACGCTCGTTGAAATCAGATAGGCCACGCGCTGCTGTTCGCAAGAAAAAGGAAGTCCCGGGCAATTGCCGGAACTTCCGAGGTGATGTTTTGACTTCGATTATGAAGCGCGGCGTTGGTTGTTCTGATCTTCCATATCGTTGTCTTCGCCGTGGCCACCCTTCTTTTGTGGTTGCTGGCCGCTCTGCTGATTCTTCTTCTCACTCTCCTGATCTTGTCCTTGCTGCTGCTTCTTCAAGTCATCTGCCATGTAGTTCTCCCCTTTTTTCGAATTGGAGGCCCGATCTGAACAGCCGAAGACGACTGTCCCCCATTAGTTGCGCTCTTGCTGACGAAGGTTGATCCGGCTGAAGCGGGAGTGCAAACAGGTTAATATCTCTCGGACAATTGAATCGAGGGACTCTCCTTCACCGGCAGAGCTCTTAGGCGTTCCAATTCATCCTGCGTCTTTCTCCACGTATCAGCATTCCGCTTGGTTGCGATCGGAGCTGCGGGATCGCCATAAAAGGCAAGAATGTTCTGACGCAACTCGGGTGTCATCTGATCGAAGCTTTGTTTCGCCAACTGATCCAGGAGATGAGCGTAGGTATTGTCGGTCAATACATACTCGCCTGCGTGGGTCGGCCTACCAGTATCAAAGTCCGTATTGATCAGATGAAGCTTATTGCTGCTGGCCTTCGAGATGAGGTTGCGACATTCCTCGCCGCTGTGGTCGACGCTGGCGATGTACAGATCCTCTGTTTTCTGCGTCGGAATTTTGAAATCGAGGGCCTTGAAAGGCCCTACCTTGGGAACGAGCTTCAGAAAGAGAGCCAGAATTCGAGTGCCGAATCCCGGCCGGCGATAACCTTTACCCCACTCACGTTGATAATTCGTACGGGAAAGATAATAGCGGAACTTGCGGGCGTTGAAGTTCGGGGTCTCAGCTACCAATTCCTTCTTACGTGCGAGCAATGCGACCCTTGTCATCTCAGGGATAATCTTGCTGATCGCCCTGCGGAAGCTTCCAATCGCGAGATCCTCGTCGGAGATCACGTCGTGAAGAGGAATACCGTAGGTATCCTGGAAGGCTCGCTCCAGCACTGGTTTAGATACCTCGAAGCCAATGAAGTCGTGGTAGCGATCGGAGGTGTAGCGGTTCTTGGCAACTTGCGCCATGTCGAAGCCGAATTCTGTCTGTATGTGCGCTTTGGGGTTGTCGGCATACGTCACTTCGCTTCCGTATTTCTCTCCCAGCTTCGGAAATTCGAGCGCGACTGAGCGATTTATCACAGGATGGCCGGTGTTGTCGGCGGCGTAGTGCGCTAAAGCTCCCAGAGCAAAGGCGTATTCGTCAAGGTCGGACGATTCGTTAATCAGATTGATGATGAAATCGCCGCTCCGCACATAGTGGGTAAGATCGCTAAAGTACTTATTGCCGAATGGGTAATAACCCATGTCCTGAATCAGACAACCGCCGTAGGCAAAGGCATGAGCTCTCCTCAAGTCTTCGGGAGTCGTGCCCGGATACCGCTCAAGCAGACGCGGAACGATGTCATCGTGCCACAATAAGTCAACGATCTCTTCGTGAGTGAGCACGGAGTACGCGTGACAGGCTCCGACTACTACCCAGACAAATGCGAGAGCAATCAGAATCTGGCGAACACCAGGGAATCGTGTCATTCGTTAAGGCTCCGCACCAGTTGCCATAATTTGCGTTGGCTCTGGTGCTGAGCAGCAAACGTTAGCTGCACGAATGAGAGTAAGGTTACGCACCTTCCGGTTGGATATGCATTGAATTGTACAGCCAGATTGGCGACTGGCTACAAGAAGCCCGGTAATGACAGGTCAATAATCGAAAGCTAGGCTGTTCTTTGTCAGATTCGACTTCGATTTCGGAGGATGCGATGAGCATTTGGACGATTCTTTTTGTGATCCTGTTAATTGCATGGATTACCGGTTTCTCTGTGTTTCACGTGGCTGGTGGATTGATCCATCTACTCCTGATTTTCGCCGTAATCTCGTTGATCTTGCATTTTGTACTGGGCAGAAGTGCGGCTTGAGCTGGCGTCAAATAGAATATGCTGTTGCGGTGGATTTTGCTGCTGGATGGTTCGATAGAAAGCGCACTCGGCGCATGCAGTCGAACCGGAAAGGAAGGATAGTGTGAACAGGTACGCAAAGCTATTGCTGAGAACGGCGTTGAATCTCATCGACGATTATTCTGACCAGGTCGGCAGAGCTTCCGATCGCGTTACAGATATGGTCGACCGGGGACGTGACATGATCTATCCGCAAGACAATACATTACGGAACGTCCTGAGTTTTGCTGCAGGCGTTAGTGTCGGCGTAGGCGCGGCGTTGTTGCTGGCGCCCTCGAGTGGTAGCGAGCTGAGGCAATCCATCAAAGACAGGATGCAAAGAGCAAGTTAAGAACCCACTCCCTACGGTATTCAGCCGTGATTTCGTCCAGGAATCGCGGCTGAAGGCCGATTAATTCCTACTCGATCTCCTGTGTTGAATCCTTGCCGTTCAAAGATCGCGCTCCAGATCCGGGACATAAGAAAGGGCAATCGTGAGGGTCGAATGTCGCCCCAGCGACGCTAACCCATGATTGCCCTCGTTCATTCCTTTGTTAACGCTAGAAATACCGCTGCCTCCGATCGCCGACAATACAGGGAAATCCGTATCTACCTTTAATATGAGGCCGCGTAGTAGCCAGTCCGGAAATGCGGTTGCAGGTAAGGAATGTGGGCCGGTAGGCGCATTCTCACCTTGATGCGATGCCATTTCCCGTCGTGATGAGCCTCGGTGGGCCTATATGCCAGCACGTATTGCATGCGCAGTTCCGTCCCGATGCGATGCGCCACCGCAGGCATCTCAGCGGCACTGCCTAGTACAAAGGCCCGGCCTCCTGTAGGCTCGGCAATTTCGGACAGTAAGCGTGGACCCTGGGCCTCTTCCACTGTCGGCACGTACCGATCAAAGGTGCCGATCGAGTAGATCATGACATCCGATTCCTTCGCGACCACTTTCACGTCCCGCGGAGTGTACCGGCTGTGATTGTCACCTCCATCGGAGATGATCAGGAGAGCTCTTTTCTGATACTTCGCACTCTTCATCTTACTCAGTCCCATATAAATTGCGTCGAGAAGAGCCGTGCGACCCTTGGGATGAACGAAGAGGAGTTGGCTTTCGATTTCGCTGGAGGAGAGAGTGAAATCAGCCGCGAGGTGCGGCTCATCCGCGAACTCAATCAAGAAGAATTCGTCTTGAAGATTGGCGGCATCACAGAATTGATGTACGGCCTCCCGAACCCGAACCAGCTTGTCGGCCATGCTCCCACTCGAATCGAGAATAATTCCTACCGAAACGGGCGCATCTTCGGTGGAGAAATCGCGAATTTCCTCGGGCGTCCTCCCTTCGAATATCTGGAAGTTATCCCGCCCGAGGCCCTGTACTAGTCGTTCCATTCCGTCGGTGACGCTGACCGGAACGAGAACCAGATTGGCTTCGGTCTTGATGAGATGAAGGGCTGATCCAGCGCTCTGGATCGAGGCCGCCGACGCTGATGCTCTTTCTCGCGGAACTATGTGAAGGTCATTCAAACTGGTTTGCGCTCCAGAAAAACCAAGGCAACTAATCAACAGGAGGACCGCGATGATCATGCGCGAAAAGCGCATTGGAACCAGAACCGGTTCGGGGAGGGCCAGCATATCTCACCGCCTTACAGCGAGCCACTTTCCAAAAGGCTCACGTGCTTGCTTGTACGATGAAACAGCTCCTCAGGCCATCAATCCGAGTCTGTAAGACTGCAAGATTCTCAATGCACCCAGGTGCGGCTTTTCCTCACAACCTCTAAAGTGAAATCCAACTCTAATCCATCGGCATCGAGCGAAGTGTGTGTGTGTGTGTAATTCAGCATTGAGGAAAGCGGCCTATTCAGGGCAGTTCCGTAGTCGATCATTGATCTCAGGAGAAACACCTTGAAAACGCAACTCGTCCGTGCAGTGCTGTTCATCTTCTTGGCGCTCGCAGCGTCGCAGTCGTCCTTCGGTCAATTGCGCATTTCAGTTTCGTTTGGGCCGCCGGCGCTTCCGGTTTATGACCAGCCTCCCTGTCCGGCGGACGACTACATTTGGATTCCCGGATATTGGGCTTGGGATGACGGAATCGACGATTACTATTGGGTGCCCGGCACGTGGGTGCTCGCCCCGGAGCCTGGATTCCTTTGGACTCCCCCCTACTGGGCTTGGACGGACGGTGCTTTTGTTTTCTATGACGGCTATTGGGGTCCGCATGTCGGATTCTATGGCGGAATCGACTACGGTTTTGGCTACTTTGGAGAGGGCTTCGACGGCGGGCGCTGGCAGGATGGGCACTTCTTCTATAACCGCACTGTCGTGAATGTCAACGTCACCAATATTCGCAATGTCTATACCACAACGGTCGTCCACAACGAGACGCACGTCAATCGCGTTAGTTATAACGGCGGCAGCGGAGGTGTAGTCGCTCGGCCGACAGCAGAGCAGGAATCAGCGATGCGAGAGAAGCATCTTCCTCCGGTGGCGGCACAACAGCAACACGTACAAGGTGCGCGAGGCAACCCTGAACTGCGCGCCACCGCGAACCACGGAAAGCCGCCGGTGGCGGCTACTGCAAAACCGGGACAGTTTAGTGGCAAAGAGGCTTTGGCGGCACGCGAAGCCGGAGGAACTTACAACCCGCCAGCGGACAGAAAAGCATCGCATCCACAGCCTGAAAACAATCGGGCACAACCTGAAAACCAAACTGCCAATCCTGTTCACCCGAATCAGCTCCCTCCAATCCAGCGCTCCACGCAGCCGAACACCGGCAACGCCAAGCTTGACCAGAAATATCAGCAGCAGCAGGATAAGCTGCAACAGAAACAGCAGCAGGAGAGAGAAAAACTGCAGTCGCGGCAAGATCAAGAACACCAGCAATTGTCTGCGAAGAGTGCTGACGCGTCCCATCAACAACAAACCGAGCAACGACATCAGCAACAAACGCAACAGCTGCAGCAACGCCAACAGAAACAGTGGCAGCAGATGCAGCAAAAGCAACAGCCGGCACGAAGCGAACCCAAGCCGCCGAAACGACCTTAGGTGCCTGTCAGCGCCTTGTCCGGCCCGGGAAGCGATGTGGGGCTCCGTTGCTGAGACGGAGACTCTTTCCCAAGGAATGAGAGTTCTGACAGTTTACGAATCTGCAGCATTGCCTCGGACAAGCTCGTGACTGCGGTGCTGCAGTTTTGTCCGACCCGTTCGCTCGCTTTGGCTGCTCCGCCAGTGAAGTTCCAGAGCCCAACGACGATTTGAAGTTCAGGCAGGTGAGCCTTAAGTCGCTTGCAAAGCGAACGCGCGGGCCCGATCGCAAAAGGCGGGACTGCTGAGATGCAAGCTATGGTGATTCGACCTGGGGCCATCTGCTCGGCGAATTGCGCTACGCCCTGGAGCGAAACGTGAGTAGCCTGATTGCCGCTCAATCGGAGAAGTTGAGCGAGCATGATGGCGACGAGTTCGTCCGCGTCGTCGCTGGCGGGTGCACAGAGCACCTTGAGCGTGCTGTAACTGAATGCACGAGGCTGGGTCTGACTGATACCTGAGGCAGACTGCGCCTCGAACGCCTGCTGCTCATAGCGCTCTCCGAGATCTTCGATCAAGTCCCTGAGATTCTGAGTAAGCGATTCGTAAACCGTATCGCTCACGGCGTCCATATGTCGATCCTGCTCTGCGAGGCTCAGCGCGGGGATCAAGACAGTATCGTAGAAACTTTCAAGAGATCCCTCGCGAAGATAGGTTTCGGCAATACTTCGCGCTTCGTCCGGATCCATGGCCAGCATCCGCTGGTAGAAGTGTTCCTCCGGACGCAACACGGGTTCATCGCCAAGCACAACCTCAAGAAACTCCAGCCTGGGAACGTATCGCCCAGCCAGCATGAGGCATAGCGTCAATGGCGTGGACAGAATAAGACCTGG
>Ga0335076_10004919_pt1 | contig 13543 bp, 8 predicted proteins | sample Lox_Sample_25_FD_206717 | JGI IMG/M metagenome (GOLD analysis project Ga0335076, IMG submission 206717) | Soil microbial communities from Loxahatchee National Wildlife Refuge, Florida, United States - Lox_Sample_2.5 | ecosystem: Environmental > Terrestrial > Soil > Wetlands | place: USA: Florida... | reverse complement strand
ATCTCACTCATGGCCTTCTCCCGCTGGCAACTACTTTCCTACTTAGAAAGTACCCCGTTACTTTCCCATCAGGCAAGTACTTTCCAGACAGGTGAGCGAAGAGGACATTCCGGCAGCAGGACGCCGCGGGTCAGACGAAGATGCGGCGCGTCACGATCCCGCGGGCTAGGTCGCGGCCCCGCCAGATGGTGAACAGGTCGCCGGGAGCCAGGCAGTCGTCGGGCTCGCGGCCGAACGCCTCGACGGTCACGAGCCGCGACATATCTGCCTGCGCAGGACCGTCGTCACCGGCAGAGACCAGGCCGCTGAACATCTCGCTCGCCCCGCTTCCGTGATGCCGCGCGTACAGCACGGCCCGGTAGACGGGCTCCTCGGGAAGGCCGCCGCCATCCTCGCCGGCGGGCAGCAGCCTGATCAGTGCCTGGCACTTGTACCGCTGCCGGCCGTGCGGTTCCTGACGGCCGGGCGGCGCCGCGAGCGCTGCACCGCCGGCCGCCCGGCGTCGCCGCTGCCGGAGGACGGCCACGCCGACCGCTGCCACGACGATCACCAGCGCGACGAACGCGGCCGCCCAGACCGCGGCGGCCGGACCCGCCGCCAGCGCGCCGATCCGGTGGATCTCCGGCAGGCCGAAGCTGGTCCCGAACCGCATGCTGGCCGTCGCGTACATGCCAACCGGGAAGGCGATCGTCCACGCTCCGGGCGGGCAGCTCACCCGCAGCGGCCGCGGGCGGCTGCACAGCCAGAGCCGCACGCTCGTGCCCGCGAGCACCGGGATGAGCAGCGTCGCCAGCGCCCAGAGCGCCGCTGTCACGCAGGTAGCCGCCAGGCGGGCCGCACGCGGCACCGGCTGGCCCGGAATGCGCAGCACGAGCGCGGCCGCCAGCACGCTGATCGAGGCGGCGCCCATCGCCACCCAGTACGGCGCCCGCATGCCGGCCGGGCCCGGGCCGGAAGTCAGCAGCCGGAACGCGACCAGCGCCAGCGTGAGCACGTAGAGGGCGATCCCGGCGAGCCACAGCCCGCGCCCGGCCCACGAGGCCGGCGCGGCTGGCAGCAGGCCAGCGCCTGCCAGGGCCGCCGCCGCGACCGCCAGTCCCTGGGTTGCGACGGCCCACAGGAACCACGTGCCGTTGACGTCGGGCACCGCCGGGGCCGCGCGCCGCAGCAGCGCCAGCCGGGCCGGAACCATGAACGTCAGCGCGAGCCAGGCGGCCAGCGCGAACGCGGCGAGCGCCGCTCCGGCCCGCGCGAAGCCTGCGGCCACAAGTCCCGCGCACAGCACGCACGCGGCGGCCGGCACCGCGAAGGCAGCGAACGCGCGCTCGGGCACCATCAGATCGGCACGCAGCGCGGCCGGCTGCCGGACGGCCCGCCAGCACGTCGCGGCCGCGAGGAACACGAAGCTCGCGGCGGCGAGCGCCAGCGTGCCCGCTGCCAGCTGGGCGTGGCCCGACAGGCGCAGCTCGGCAGCGGTGATGCCGGTCGCCATGACCATCGCGAAGCTGGCGAGCGGCAGCCCCGCCGCGCGCGCAGACCGTGACACGACATGCCCCCTGTTCCCGCCGGGATGCCGCGGACCGGGATCCCGCGGACCGGGATCCCGCGGACCGGGCGATGCCGCCACCGCGGAGCCGCGGGTTAGGTGTATCGTACCACGATGCAGATGAGCCGCCAGGGTCTGCTGGTGCCCGAGCGAACGGCGGTTGCCACAGCGCGCCTGCGGCCTGGTCGTCCCGCAGGCCTACTCGTCCGCAGGCCTGGGCGTGACGGCGCGGCCGAGCCAGTACCCCGCGGCTGCCTGCACGATGGCGACCAGCAGCGTCAGCGCGAACCCGGCCGCCGCGGTACCCGGCAGGCCGCCGAGCGCGGCTATCACCCTGGCGACCGCGCCATAGGGCTGGTGGTCAGCGGCCGTCTGCCAGATCAGCGGTAGCCCCCAGCCGGCGAGCGCCATCGCGGCGACCGCGGGCAGCGCGACCCGGGTACGCCAGCCGGCGATCCGGTTGGCCAGCCCGGCGGCCACGCCCGCCGCGAACGGCAGGTACCACCAGCCCGCGACGGCACCGCCCCAGATCGCCAGCGCGCCGGCCAGCAGCGCGAGCAGCCACGCCGACGCCGGCCCGCGGCGGATGTCGCGGGCGAACGACGGCCGGAACGGCGGCGGCGGCCCGGCCACCCCGATGCCCTGCGCGCGCAGCCTGCCCAGCCGGTAAGAGCCGCGCTTGCCCAGCCGCTTGAACTCGGTCGTCATGGCCGCAGCTTCCAGCTGACCCCGCCAGGGCTGGCCGGCGCCGCCGGTCCCGCGGACCAGGGCATCGGCAGGTACCTGCCGTCCCACCACTGGCCGATCAGGTTCTGGTACCACGGCGACGCCGGGTTCTCGCTCTGCCCGCCGGGATAGATGCCCTCGGCTTCCGGCCTGCCGGCGCCGGTCCAGGACACGATCATCCGCCAGCTCGGGCCGATCTGCGATGCGGTGCCGCCCTCTGCCGCGTCCACCGTCCACGGGTCCCCGCCCGCGCCCCGCGGGCCGTAGCCGAGCGCGCTCGCGCCGAGTATCGACGGGAGCTGGCGGGTGTGCACGGAGCCCCAGGTCCAGGTCGTGGGGTCGGAGCCGAGCGTCTTCGTCACGCTCGCCACCGCCGTCGCGAAGGCCGCCCGCATCACCTGCTGCGCGGTCCGCGGCGGGCTGCCCGGCGGGGTGAACGCGGGGTTGCGCGGGTCACGCAGCGTCCAGCTTTCCAGGTCCTCGTCGAGGCTGGCCTGGCCGGGCCCCACGGCCAGGCCGCCGGGGTCGACGTGCACGGGGACCCGAGCCGCGTGCCACCACGGCCGGAACACCGCCGACAGGTAGTCCGACCAGAACGTCCACCAGACAACCGCGCTCGTCGAGCCGGGGGTCATCTGCTGATTCCACCCGGCCAGGTAGGCCTCGACGAGCTGCTGCGTGCTGGTCAGCGGCGCGGGTTTCAGCGCGGCCACCAGCTTCGGCACGATGACCGACGCGAGCTGATCGGTCAGGTCGGTCTGCAGCGCGGCGAACGCGGCCTGGTGCATCGAGGACCGCCGGTCCAGGAACTGGTACTCCGCGTCCGCCCGGTAGCCAGGGTCGAAGAAGTCAGCCGACGTTCCCAGGTAGTACGGGTAGGCGGCGGAGACCGGGCGCTGGTTCGCGGACGCGATGACATGCGAGGGCGGGTCGTAGACGTGCGGGACCGCCGGGTAGGGAATCACGCCGGTCACGTCGTCGGCGCCGGTGCCCGGCAGCGGCTGCCACGGGTCGCCGTGGCGCACAACCGGGTAGTAGCCGGGCGCGACCGCGCCGATGTTGCCCTGGTCGTCGGCGTAGACGAAGTTGAGCGTCGGGGACCGCCACGACGCCAGCGCCGACCGGAACTGCGCCCAGTCGCGTGCCCCGTCGACCGCGAGGACGTCGGCCAGGTCTGGTGAGCCGAGCGACCCCATCCAGTCCGCCGCGACCGTCTGCCCGGCCTGGGTCAGCACCGGCCCGTGCACGGTCTCGTCGACGGTGAGCTGCTGGGTCGCGCCGCCGCGCACCGGGATCTGGTAGTGCAGCACCCGCATCCGCCGCCACCGGCCGTCCCAGAAGTACTCCCCCGGCCTGCTCGCGGCGGTGCGCTCGGCGTAGAACAGCGTGGACTGGTTCTGCGCGTTCGTGATCGACCAGGCGATGTGCGCGTTGTGGCCGATCAGGACCCCCGGCATGCCGGGGACGCTGACCCCCGACACCGCCAGCCCGGGCGCGCGCAGCGCTACCTCGTACCAGATCGAGGGCAGGGTCTGGAGCAGGTGCGGGTCGCCGGCCAGCATCGCGCCGCCGCTGGCCGTCTTCGGCCCGTTGACCGCCCAGGCGTTGCTGTCCGGTGCCGTGTGGATCTGCCCGGCGGGCAGGGCGTCCGTCTGCGCCAGGATCGCCGCGGCCGCCGTCGCCGTCGCGGCCGGGATGTGGGAACGGCGGCCCGTGCCGTCTCTGGCGCTGGCCAGCTCGGGCCGCAGCGGCGCGACGCCCGAGTGGTGATACGGGCCGGTGTCGTAGGGCCGCTGCTGGCCCGGCGGGAACTCAGGGAACCACTGGCGGGCGCGCTGCGCGCCGAGCGAGCGGGACAGCAAGGCGTAGTCGAGCGGCTCGGTGCTGAAGTCCAGCTGCTGGGTCAGCGCCTCCTGCACGAGCAGGCTGTCAACCGGCGACCAGTCCGCCGGGTAGACCCCGGCCAGCGCGTACACGGCCGGCCAGTGCCCGCTGGCGCGGACCTGCGCCAGGTAGTCGTTGACACCGCGCGAGTACGCGACGAGGGCGCGCGCGGCCGGGCTGGTCTTCGGCATCGCGGCCCACTCGCGCTGCGCGATCCGCGCCAGGCCGAGGCGCAGCTCGAACTTGTCCGACGCGACGCCCTTCGGGCCCGCCAGCGCGGCCAGCCGCCCGCCGGCGATCCGGCGCTCCAGGTCCATCTGCGTGAGCCGGAACGACGCGTGCACATAGCCAAGCGCGACGAACGCGTCGTCCTGCGACGCGGCGGTGACCGACGCGATGCCCTGACGGCTGAACGACACGCGCGCGGGCGCGGCGAGGCCCGGCAGCGCGAGCGTCTCGGCGGCGGGCAGCCTGCCGCCCGCCGCCGACTCCCACGCCCCGTGGCCCGGCACCAGCGCGGAGCCCAGGGCCGGGATTGTCGTCAGGCCCGCCGCGAGCAGCCCGAGCACGAGGACCGAGGTCAGCATCGCCGCCGCCGCGTTCCCGTACTGGTGCAGCGGACGCGAGCGCCGCCGCTCCGGCATCATCCGATCACTCCCCCGTGGTGATGCGTCCCCTCGCATGTTAGTGACGCGGCGGCGGGAAAGCCCGCACCCGGCCGGGTGCTCAGCCGCCCGAGTTCACGAGATTCAGGAACCTCGCGACGTGCGGGCCGTCGGTCGGGCCGCCCTCCCCGCCGTTGACCTCGACCATCGCGAACGCGACGGTCCCGTTGAACCCGACCAGCCAGGCGTCCTGCCGCAGCGGCCGGCCGGAGCCGTACTGCGCGGTCCCGGTCTTGGCGAACGTGCCGGGCGGCAGACCCCGGCCCGACGCAGTCCCGGTGGCCACGACCCGGGCCATCATCTTGTGCAGGTCGGCTACCACTCCGGCGGGCAGCCGGGCGGCCGGGACCGTGTCGTCTGCTGCCCCGCTCACCAGCCGGGCGGCGCGCACCGTGCCGGCGTCGACCGCGGCCGCGACCATCGCCATGTCCAGCGGGGACACCAGCACCCTGCCCTGGCCGATCGTGGTCGCGGCCAGGTCGGCCTCGTCGGCCGGCCGCGGCACCGACCCGGCGTAGGCGGGCAGGCCGAGATGCAGCGGCACGCCGATCCGGTACCGGGCCGCGGCGGCCGGGAAGTCGGCGGCCGACAGGTGCCTGGTGGCCAGGCCGATGAACGCGGTGTTGCAGGACTCGGCGAACGCGTGCAGCAGGTCGCTGACCGGCGCGGTGCCCTCGGAGTTGCGGAACACCGCGCCGTCGACCGTCAGCTGATGCGGGCAGCTGGCCGGCGAGGCGGGGCTGAGCCCGTGCTCGATGAGCGCCGTCGAGGTGATCACCTTGAACGACGAGCCCGGCGGGAACGCTCCGTCCAGCGCGAGGTCGAAGCCGCCGGCCGGCACGGTCGCAGCGGCGAGCACCTGGCCCGTGGCCGCGTTCACCGCGGTCAGGGCAGCCTGCTTGCCCCGGGGCAGGTCCGCCAGCGCCGCCTCGGCGGCGCGCTGGATCCGCGGATCGATGCTCGTCCGCAGCGGCGTGCCGGGCCGCGGGCGCACGGTCGCGACCGTCGCGGTCTGCGAGCCGTCCGCGCTCGTCGCGATGACGGTCGCACCCGGCTGGCCGGCCAGCTGCCGCTGATAGGCGTGCTCCAGGCCGGTCTGCCCGACGACGCTGGCGGCCGTGTACGGCGAGCCGAGCTGCCGCAGCTGTTGCGCGGTGACGGGACCGACGGTGCCGACCACGTAGCCGAGATCGGGCGTCAGCGGCTCGCGCTCGCTGGTCGTCTGGAACACGGTGCCGGGGACCGGGTAGATCGCCGGCTTCAGCCGCTGGTAGCGGGCCATGCTGACCGTGTAGACCGGCTCGAACCAGGTCGGCTCCGCCCTGGCGCCCCTCAGCGCGCTGGCCAGCGCCGCCGCCGGGGCGCCGGCCGCGAGCAGCACCCTGGACACGGTCTTGGGGCTCCTGATCCGCTGCCCCTCGACGCCGACGGTGACCAGCCGCGCCTGAGTGGTCAGCGGCTGACCGTTCCCGCCCAGGATCGGCGCTCGCGGCGGCCAGTCGATCCGGAGCGACAGCCTGCCGCCCGGCTCGAGCTGCGGCGCGATCGTGGCCGGCGACCAGTCGACCAGCCAGGCCGAGTGCACGTCCGTCAGCCGGAGCTGGGTCCTGATCGTGACGGTGCCCACGCCGGGGACCTGCAGGTGCTCTGCTACCGGCTCGCGCGCGGTGCCGCCCGTGACGAGCAGATGCCCGCCACGGTAGCTGGCCCGCCGCACGCCGAGGTCGGTGAGCGCTGCCGTGTTCACCGCGCCGAAGTTCGCCGGCGGGCCGTGCACGAGGCCGCGCATGCCGCGCCAGTCCCGGCCCGCCCAGTCGGCGAGGAAGCTGCGCGCGGTTCCCTGCGGGGTGGAGCCGCCGCCGCACGCGGCGATCAGCGGCCCGGCCGCAAGCGCGGCGGCGGTCACCGCCACCGCGAGCCGCGCCGCCCCCTTCATGCCGACGACCCTAGACCCGGCCCAGAAACTACGGGGAAGGATTATGCGCCAGATCCGGCCCGGAATCCCTTCCTCATCGTGCGGACTGGCCGGATCTGCGCGGGCTGCCGGCCGCGGCGGGCTCGGGCGGCAGGTCGCCGCCCTCCAGCTGCAGGTGCGGCACCACCGGCTCCATCCATCTCGGCATCCACCACGCGTGCCTGCCGAGCAGCGTCATCACCGACGGCACCAGGATCATCCGCACGATCGACGCGTCGATCAGCACGGCGAATGCCATGCCGATGGCCAGCATCTTCACCACGGGGTTGGTGGACAGCACGAAGCTGGTGAACACCACGACCATGATCGCGGCCGCGGTCGTGATGACGCGCGCGGTGCTGCCGATGCCGATCGCGACGGCGCGGTGCGGGTCGCGGGTCTGCAGCCACGCCTCGTGCACCCGCGACAGCAGGAACACCTCGTAGTCCATCGACAGGCCGAACACGATCGCGAACACGAGCATCGGCACGTACGCGGGGATCGGCAGCGTGGTGTGCAGCCCGATGAGGCTGTCACCCCAGCCCCACTCGAACACCGCCACGATCACGCCGTAGGCCGCGCCGATCGACAGCAGGTTCATGACGGCCGCCTTGACGGCGATCACGATCGACCGGAACGCGCACGTCAGCAGCACGAAGGCGATCGCCACCACGGCCAGGATCAGCCAGATGAGCCGGCTCTTGATCTTGTTGGTGAAGTCCAGCTGGCCCGGCGTCGTCCCGGTCACGTACGTGGTCACGTGCGACCTGGGCAGCACGGTAGCGCGCAGCGTGTCGATCAGGTCATTGGTCTGGCCGGCCTGCGGCCGGGTGCCGGGCACGACGTTGAACACCGCGGTCGTCTTCGCCGAGTTGATCGCGGCCGGCGACACCGAGACGACGTCCCTGGTCGCGGCCACGTTCTTCTGCATGCCGCTCAGCAGTGCGCTGGTCGCCGACGCCGACTGCTTCGGCAGCACGACGACGACCGCGAGCGGTCCGTTGGATCCCACGCCGAAGCCCTGCGTCATCAGGTCGTACGCGCGCCGGTTGGTCTGCGACGTCGGGTTCGTGCCGTTGTCGGGCTGACCGAGATAGATCGACAGCAGCGGGATCGCGAGCACCAGCAGCACCGCGACGCTCAGCACGAGCCACGGCCAGGGCCTGCGGCTGACCATCCGCCCCCAGCGCGCGAACGCGCCGTGCTCGTGCTGCTCGCGTGTCGCGGCGGCGGTCCGGCGAGCCTGCTCCTGCACGGTCTCGCCGGCCTTGTGCGCCCGGACCCGCGAGCTCAGCGCGCGCACGTTCCCCCGCACCACGCCCATGAACGCGGGCACCAGGGTGAGCGCCGCCGCCATGGTGAGCGCGACGACGATGGCCGCCGCCAGGCCCATCGCGCCGACGAACGCGACGTCGGAGATGTACAGGCCGAGAATCGACACCACGACGGTGGATCCGGCCACGACGATGGCCGCGCCGGACGTCGCCTCGGCGTGCCGGGCGGAGTCGACGTAGTTCGTGCCGGTGTCGAGCTGCTCCCGGTGCCGGGCGACGAGGAACAGGCCGTAGTCGATCGCGACGCCGAGGCCGAGCAGCGTCGCCACGGTGGGCGCTGTCGTCGGGAACGTCATCGCGGCCGCGAGCAGCCCGAGCAGCGACAGGCCCGCGCCGACGCTGAAGATCGCCGAGATCAGCGGTATCGCGGCGGCTAGCAGCGAGCCGAACATGAACAGCAGCAGGACCAGCGCGCAGGCGAGGCCGATCAGCTCGGAGTTCCTGTCGTTGTAGGTCTGACCGATCTCCCCCGCGCCCGCGCCGTACTCCACCTCGAGCCCGGCCCGGTGCGCGGGCGCGACCGCGTTGTCGAGCCTGCTCAGGTACGACGTGTCCAGCGAGTACGGGTTCACGCTCCAGGACACGGCGGTATACGCGATCGTCTTGTCCTTGGATACCGCGCCGGCACCCTGCTGGCTGAAAGGCGTGACCGCCTTGAGCACGTCCGGCAGCCCGGCCACGTTGGCGGAGGCCTGGTTCACGGCGGACTGCTGCCGCTGGGTGAACGTCCCGTGCTTCGCGTGGTACACGATCTGGCCGGAGTAGCCGCCCTGCGAGCTGAACGTGTCGTTGAGCCTGTTCAGCCCGGTCAGCGACTCGGTGCCGGGGATGTTGTAGTTGTTGACGTACTCGCCGCCGGCGTAGTGATTGCCGATCAGCAGGCCGCCGAGGATGATCACCCAGGCCGGGAACACGATCCACCACCGGCGGGCCGCGAAGCTGCCCAGCCGTTCCAGCAGCCCGGCCATGACAATCCCCCGTGAGGTCGGTCATACCAGCGCCGAACTGGCGCGGGCATCGACCTCTAGCCATTCCCCGAACGGGGTCGCGCGTCATCACCCGGCGCGGGTGATGCGCCGGCCGCGGCCTAGCCCTGCCAGATCGGCGGGTGCCTGTCCCGCCACGGCCGTGCGGCCTCGAGCTGCGCGGACAGCGAGATCAGCGTACCCTCCTCGCCCATCCGGCCCGCGAGCATCACGCCGATCGGCAGCCCGGCGTCGGTCCAGTGCAGCGGCACGCTGACGGCGGGCTGGCCGGACAGGTTGAACAGCGCCGTCCACGGCGTGAACTGGGTCTGCCGGATGAAGTTCTCGGCGGGCTCCACCTCGTCGAACCAGCCCACCGGCCGCGGCGGCATCGCCACCGTCGGGGTCAGGATCGCGTCGTAGGCGTTCATCGCGGTCATGGCCGGCCGCACGCTGCCCTGCAGGATCGCCTGGTGGAAGAAGATGTCAGGCGCCGAGATCGCCCGGCCCTGCGCCCGCAGCCACTGGGTCAGCGGCAGCAGCTCGCCCTCCTGATCGGGCGGGATCGGGGTGAACGCGGCCATCGTGAACCACAGCGCGAGGAACGACGGCACCGCTTCTTCCGGGAACGGCAGGTCCACGTCCTCCACCTCGTGTCCGAGCGAGGCGAGCAGGGCGCTGGCTTCCTCCCAGGCCGCGACGCAGTCGGGATCGACCCGGGCGCCCTCGACCACGGTCTGCACGGTGCGCGCGATCCGCAGCCTGCCGGGCTCGCGGCCGGCGTAGCCGAGGAACGACTCCCCGGCCGGCCGGGCCGGCAGCGTGTACATGTCACCGGGGTGGTTGCCGGTCATCGCGTCGAGCAGCAGGGCGGCATCCGCGACCGTCCGGGCCAGCGGACCGTCGGTGGACAGCCCGGTCAGGTCCGGCATCAGCGGGCCCTGCGAGATGCGGCCGCGGGTGGGCTTGATGCCGAACAGCCCGCAGACGCTGGCCGGGATCCGGATCGAGCCGCCGCCGTCGCTGCCCTGGGCGGCCGGGGCGAGACCGGACGCCACCGCGGCCGCCGCCCCGCCGCTCGATCCGCCCGCGGACCGGCTGAGGTCCCACGGCGTGCGGGCCGGCGGCCCGATCCTGGTCTCGGTGTAGCACGGCAGGCCGAACTCGGGCGTGGCGGTCTTGCCGGTGATGACAATGCCGGCCGAGCGAAGGTGCTCGACCGTGTAGTCGTCGGCGTCCGCCACGTTGTCGGCGAGGATCGTGCTGCCGTAGGTGAGCCGCACCCCGGCGACCATGTTGAGGTCCTTGATCGGGATCGGCACGCCGGTCAGCGGCGGTACCTCGGTGCCGTCCCTCCGGCCGGCCGAGGCCGCCTTGTCGGCGCTGGCTGCCTGCTCGCGGGCCAGCTCATGGGTCACCGTGTAGAAGGCGCCGACCTGCTCGTTGAGCCGGTCGATGCGGTCCAGGTAGTGCTCGGTGGTCTCGGCAGCCGAGGTCTGGCCCGACCGGATGGCAGCGGCGAGCTCGGTCACCGTGAGGTCATGAATCTGCGTCACGTTACCGAAGGGTAGCGGCACGCAAGCGCCAGGTCGACTGTCAGGTGAAGGCACCGCCTCCGGGTTGCGTAGGTGTTCAGTTACGCTGTGATACGTGGACCGGGATACCGGGCCCGAGCAGGCACCGGCCGGAGAAGCGGCCCCGGTCCGGGCGACTCGGGATCTGCCCGTACGCTCGCGGCCCATCATTGCCGGGCTGGCCGCGGATCCCCGGCTGCCCGTGTGGATCAGGCGCGCGGTCATCGCCGTCGTCGTCGCGGTCGTCATCTCGATCTTCGGCAACTGGCGCTGGGGCCTGACCGCAGCGGCCGCGGTGGCGATCGTCGACACGATCTACCAGTCCAGGACCATGGGCCTGATCCCGGCGGCGGCGCGGGTAACCTCCGCGCAGCGAAAGACCAGGCGCCGGCTGTTCCTGCTGCGGCCGAACGGCTACCTGGCAGTGAACGCGAGGGCCATCCCGGGCACCGACTCCGTGATCGACCATCTGGTAGTCGGCCCGGGCGGCGTCTTCGCGGTGGACTCCGAGCGGTGGGATCGCCGGCTCCCGATCCGGACCGTGGCGGGCAACTCCGCGGCCGGTCCGGTGCTCTATCACGGTCCGTTCAGCCAGAAGGACAGGCTCGCGCACGCGCGCTGGGAGGCGGCCCAGGCATCGCGGCTGCTGGGCGCCGACCTGGGCCGGGAGATCGCGGTGCACCCGGCAATGGTGATCTACGGCCCGATGATCCCGTGGGCGGTGGCAAACCTGCGCGGGGTCGACGTGTTCGCCGGCCGCGCGGTCGGCAAGTACTTCCGCGGCCGCAGCAGGGCTGCCCGCAGCGGCCGCAGCACCGGCCGGCTGAGCTGGGAGGAGGCCAGCGAGATCTTCACCGCCGCGCAGCGGATCCTGCCGCCGGCCTAGCCACCCTGGCCGGCCGCGGCCGATCCGGCACTACCCTGGGCATTCCACGACCCGGTGGCGAGCACGAGACGGAAGAGCGGGGCGGCGCAGGGTGGCAGACCTGAAGACCTGGATCGCGGGCGCCCGGCCGCGCACCCTCCCCGCCGCGATCGTGCCGGTCGTCGTCGGCACCGGCATCGCCATCGGCTACCACCGGTTCTCCGCCTGGCGGGCCGCGCTCGCGCTCGTGGTCGCCCTGGCGCTGCAGATCGGCGTGAACTACGCCAACGACTACAGCGACGGTGTGCGCGGCACCGACGAGGTCCGGATCGGTCCGGTCCGCCTTGTCGCAGGCGGCCTGGCCAGGCCGCGGCGCGTACTGGCGGCTGCGCTCGGGAGCTTCGCGGTCGCGGGCGCGGCCGGGCTGGTGCTGGCGGCCGTCACCTCCTGGTGGCTGCTGCTCGTCGGGCTGGCCGCGGTGGCAGCTGCCTGGTTCTACACCGGCGGCAGCAGGCCCTACGGCTACCGGGCGCTCGGCGAGGTATCGGTGTTCGTGTTCTTCGGGCTGGTGGCGGTCGCGGGCACCGCGTACGTGCAGCTGCGGCACTTCAGCTGGCTGGCGGTGGCGGCGGCGGTGCCCGTCGGGCTGCTCGCGTGCGCCCTGCTGGTGATCAACAACCTGCGCGACATCCCGACCGACAGCCAGACCGGCAAGCGCACCATGGCCGTGGTCCTCGGCGACCGTCGCACCCGGGTGCTGTACGTCGACTGCGCGCTGCTCCCGTTCTGCGTCGCGATCGCGCTGGCTCCGGTCTCACCGCTGACCCTGCTGACGCTCGGCGCCCTGCCGTTCGCGTTCACCCCGGTGCGCGAGGTGCTCAGCGGCGCCGCCGGCCGCGGCCTGATCGTGGCGCTGGGCCAGACGGGCAGGCTCCAGCTCGCGTTCGGCGCCCTGCTCACCCTGGGACTCGCGATCAGGGTGTGACCTGCGTTACAGCCGCCGGCGGCAGTCCCGGCGTGTCCGCCCATGACCTGACACGACCGGCCGTACTGGCCAACCCAGCAAAAAAACCGCTGTAGGGTGCAACCATCGTGCCCGTCGCACCGTTCGAGGGTTCGGGTACATAACCGGACGTTATATGGAGAGCCCCCCAATGGCCATCAGCAGCGACCATCAGCGGCCCCTGTCGGATCACACCGTGTCCTACGACGAGGCCCCGACCTCTGCCATGACAACCGGGCAGCGCGCCCAGTTCGAGCAGGACGGCTACCTGATCATCCGCGGCGCCCTGACGCCGACCGAGGTCGAGTACTACACGGCGGCCATCGACCGGGTCTACGCCGAGCAGCAGGCTGCGGGAGCGGTCGCCCCCGGCAAGGCCATGCACATGCTCAGCGCGGTCGCCAACTGCCCGGAGGCCGTGGGCCTGATCGACCACCCGGCCACGTTCCCGCTGGTGTGGTCCATACTCGGCTGGAACGTGCACATCTACCACTCGCACCTGGACGTGCACCCGAACATTCCCGTCAAGCCGCCGTTCCGGTTCGAGTGGCACCAGGACGGCGGGCGGCAGAACCGCGAGCTGGAAGGCGACCCGCGCGAGCGGCTGTCGGTCAAGTTCGCATTCTGGCTGTCCGACGTCTCCCAGCCCGGCCGCGGGAACTTCAAGGTCATCCCCGGCAGTCACAAGACCAACTGGATCGCGGGCCCGCCGCGGCGTGACGTCGAGTGGCCCGAGCCCGAGGGGGCCGTGGAGGTCTGCGCGAACCCGGGTGACGCGGTCTTCTTCGACCGGCGGCTCTGGCACACGCGCACGAACAACTACTCCGACATCACCCGCAAGGGCATGTTCTTCGCCTACTGTCCCCGCTGGATCGCGATCCGCGACGAGATCGCCGGCGCGGACGACCCGGCCTGGGTGGAGTCACTCAGCCCGGTCCGCCGGCAGCTGCTCGGCCACATCGGCAAGGGCATCCCCGGCGAGCTCGAGGGCGACCACGCCTGGGGTCACTACCCCAAGACGACGCCG
>Ga0335076_10004918_pt1 | contig 13544 bp, 17 predicted proteins | sample Lox_Sample_25_FD_206717 | JGI IMG/M metagenome (GOLD analysis project Ga0335076, IMG submission 206717) | Soil microbial communities from Loxahatchee National Wildlife Refuge, Florida, United States - Lox_Sample_2.5 | ecosystem: Environmental > Terrestrial > Soil > Wetlands | place: USA... | reverse complement strand
AATCTCAGCCGTTTCAAGGTCCGGGCTCCCATCAACAACCGCACTCCCATCCGCGGCGGCCGCCAGTGCAGCAGCAGGCCCCTTGAACGAAACTCCTTGATCTTGTTCGCCCTGGTCTACCCACCCCCGCAAAGGGGGTTGTACAATTAACATGTGAACATTATGAAGCGGGGGCTGATGCAAGGGCGGGGGGAGGTGCCTGGGGGCGCAGGCTTATCTTCGTGTGGGGAGAGCGGGGATTTGATCGGGGATTTGGGCGCGGCCATGGATCAATTGAAGGCGAATTGCGTTGTTCAAGAGGAAGTTGAAGGGTGGTGAGGTTTCTGTCAGGGGTGGAGGGATGCCTGGGAGGGTAAGCATGTGCTAAAATTAAACCTGGTAGGTCACCTGGTGCGGAACCTCCACCGCAGTTGCCAGTGGCCACCCCACTGGTGGCCCACAAATGTCCGCGAGCATTGCGAGATTACTGGGACTCCTTTTAATACGATCGAGTTCTCCAAAATCCATCGTTTCTTCAAATCCCAAGTTGTCGTTATTACGTACGTCACCGTACGTGCAATAATCAACGGAAACGATGCGCAATACGTAACTCGGCCATCTCATCTGGCGGCCAAATTGTGCATTGTAGCCAAGGTGAGAGGGTGCTTTTCGCCAAGAACGTCCTTCTGGTTTTGAGCCTGACCCGTTGCGTTTCTGCGATCGTTTCCGCGTAGAGAGCGTCATAATTGACTTGACGGACTTGTGAGCAAATTGCCCGTGTTCTGTATTCCCTCAAGACTCGAGAGTCGAATTGGTCTTCGTGTCAACTCAGAAACGTCGACAGAGGGCCGTCGATGTCGCTGTGGCAAGGCTCGCGATGGACGACCCGCCAGAGCCAATCGACTCCGCAGCTCCAAGTCGGCCGCCTCTCTCTCAGCGGCAACTCGTCCGCGGCCACATCAACCGTCTCCCTCGTCAGTTCCTCCAGTGCCGGCAACGTGACACCTCCACGACGGCCCCTGAATCAACTCAACCTACGACTGGAGCAGCGCAGTAATAGTATTTCGCGGAGCAAGACGGGGGAAGTGGTGAAGTCGGATCATGATCCCCTGAAGACTTTGATCGGGATTTTGGGGGAGATTCCTCAGGAGAGACGGACGGAGGAATTAGCGGAGGAGGCGACTCTGGAGACGAAGGGCGCGAAGGTGGATGCGGGTGGGAAAACATTGGAGGCGTGGCTTGACGAATTGGAGAAGGGTAAACTAAGTCGATTATCGAAGGATATTGAACGACGTATATCTCCAGTTTTGACCGTGATTAATCTCAGAAACGAATGCACTGAACCAATACATGGAATTGCAGACGTCAGTCACGGTAGGTCTCTTTCCTCTGGTTCTAATTCCCGTGAAAGAGCTGTGATAATGTCCTTAAGGAAGTCGAGGCTTTCCTCTCATCCTTCCAGACCGATATTGGCTCCGTTAGCGCAGAAATCGAATTCCTCCAAGCCCGTTCAATATCCCTCTCCCAAAAAGCCCTAAACAGAAAGGTTCCCCATTTCTTATGGCCACAAGTCTCATCATTAGCAAGTTGAAACTCACTTGGGACCTATTGTCGATGATATCGTGCTGTCCCCGGCTATAATCCATCGGATCTCAGAAGGCGAGATTAATGACGCCTGGGTCCATGCTCTCGTCGCATTCGATGCGAAATTTGCCCCGCTTTATGAACTGGAGAAACTAGGTATCAAGGCGATCGAAGACGTCAAACCTCAATTCGAACTCCTGAAAACTCGGGTAGCCAAATTTAGTGTGAGGAGTTGACGATAGGCACTTATTCGTATACGAGATTTCCTCGTGGAACGAATACGGGCGTTACGTGTCCCGAATAGTAACGTCCAGGTAATCCAACAAACGACAATGTTGCGATATCGTGCCCTATTCGATTTCATGCTTCAACACCATCCACAACTCGCAAATGAGATTAAACAGGCTTATATGCATACCATGCGCTGGTACTACAGTCACCACTTTGACCGATTCAAAAAAGCCTTGGAAAAGGTCCGGATCGTAAATCGAGTTGATATGCTGGGAAGTGACGATTCAAAAAAAGGAGGACTATTTTCTACCAAGGGAGTCACCGGTGGATTACCAGCGAACGATCCATTCCATCTCGGCGATCGAATCGACATTCTCAAAGAAGGCAATGATCTCGTCTCCATGCAAGCCAGAGACCTCGAGAAACCCGTAAACCCAATATATCGCAAAGCTAATCACAGTACCTCTCCGAAATTCTATTCCGAAATTACACTCAGACGCTCATTGACAACGCTTCCAGCGAATACTTTTTCCTAACTGACTTTCTCGGCACCCACAAATCCCACGACATAACAACACTCTTCAACGCCATATTCGATCCTACAGTTCTTCTATCCACCCAATTCACAAAACACATCGCGTCCAACACTACCGATGTTTATAGCATCCTACTGTGCATACGGGCTACCCAACACTTTGCCTTTTCCCTGCAAAAACGGCGAATGCCAGCGCTAGATGGCTACATTAATAGCACGAGTATGGTGCTTTGGCCGCGGCTTCAACAATTGATGGATGCCCAGGCGGACAGTCTTCGGAAGTTTGGTGTGCCGACCGGGGCGAGGAGGGGAGAAGGGAGTTTGGCGCCGCATCCCGTTACAGTGAGGTTTGCGGGATTGTTGGAGGGGCTGTTGACCTTGTGTGAGGAAGAGAGAGAGGATGAACCGTTGGTCAATAGGTATCCAAGAACCCCCAATCCCCCCGAAAAACAACGGGTGGGCGTGCATGACAATCCGTGCGCTCCTTTACAAATTTGCTTACTTGGATTAGTTTGGGACGTGTGCGGAGTGATTTCGAGGCCTTTTTGACCAAGTGGAGTGCAAGCATTGGCGACGGTCCCAAAAGGGAACGATTCTTGTACAATAATTATAGTCTTGTGAAAACTGTTCTGTCGGTAGGGCTCAGCCAATGAACGGAAGAAGCTAATTGTAGAACATTGATGGGAAAGTGGCTAATCGGGAAAAGGAGCATTTTAATAGTTTGGTGAAGGCATTTAACAGTGAGCAATCTCCGGCAGCCCGGACACAGCCTGCTTAATTTAATTTGCAGAGATGTCATACTTTCCATATATCCCACTTTGTTGTTTGCCCGTTTCAAATCGATTATGTTCCTTCCGGCCGGACTAGAAAGTCTTGGTGCTCCTGGGGCCGCTAAAAGCTTGTGGCCTCCTTCCACCTCTGCTCTTCCTCTCAATCACCTTGCACGATGTTGTGGTGCCTTGAGTTTCTCGAGTTTGCGTTCAGTGTTGCTCGTATGGCTCCCCCTTTTCTATCATTGTTCTGATCTCAGTGTTGAGCTTGGCCGCTGTGTTGGGATCGAATTACGCAGTAATCGGTTTCTGGCCAGTATCTTTTGTCCTTCTTCTCACCGCTGTATGGGGTCCGCGATGGTACTCCGTTGCTAACTTTTAGGGAGCCTGGTCCTTGTTCGTGATCTGCTTGGCGTGTTGTTTGACAGATGGAACCGGGGCATTCATTGGCTTGCTTCATTTATTAGCCTTTGGAATCAATATTACAGCCTTTGTATATGGGCTCACGAATCCACCATTTACCACCGGTTGTAGCACAAGTGGGTTTGTGGGATGTCAGATTCTCAAGTCCGCGATTGCGATGGCTGGGGTGTTAATGTATAAACTTTCTTTATGATGGCGCTAAAATTGGCAGGGTTTTGTTCTTGTTTAGTGCGTGTATTATTCTTTCTTATGAGATGGGACGAGCACCGTCTCGTGCGGAAAAGCGACGTAGAAGGGGGATGGATTACGCTAATAGGTAAAGTCGCTTAAGGAGATGTAATCGTGGGAATTGGGTCCGAGGAAAGGTGCTGGGATGGGACACAATTCGGGCTAGAGTAGTACATTCACTATGAAAAGTTGAAGATAGTCGATACATTCTGCTTTTCGGAACCAAACGAATCCTCGCAAACATCATTACATTACAAGACCAGTTCCAAGCACCCTTCATCGGGTATTCACAAATCGAGGACGTTCAAAAGGGTGTCACGCACAGATATTGTGAAGGCGAAGGACGAGTGGACGGCTCGAGATATCCTGACATTGCTCTACCTAACTAAAATGCCAGAACAAATGCAATTCCACAACACGTCATCTAGAACCGAAGAGGCGTGAAGAACCACTTATTCTTTCCAGACTAACAAACATCAGGAACTCTAACCAAAAGAACGGGGCGCGTGTACCTGAAATTTCTCCTCAAAGCTCTTCTTGACAATCTTCTTCGCCTCCTCCCGTTGACTAACCTCTTTCAAACTGTCACTGCCAATCTGCGTCTTCATCTGCTCAATCCCATCAAGTGCATATCGTGTAGGCATCAAGTGATTGTAATTGACGACCTTGAGGAACGGCTTTACTTTTGATCGCTTAGCAATACGTTTCTTGCCCATTCGAGCGGTTATCTTTCCTGGGTAGCGCTGAATGCCGGCGACGAGAGCGTGGCCGTAGGGATGGGCCTTTGTGCCGTCATCAAAGGGCTTGAGGATCACGGCTTTGCGGCCGGCGTAGCGACCCCGCGTGACGAGTGCGACTTTTCCTGGTTTCAAGACTACAGGAAGGCAAGTTAGCATTGCGCATAGATGGTGTTTGGCAGGATAGGGGGTTGGGATTATTACATTTCGGCATCTTGAGGGACAGATTCGTGATGGCGATATATTGATCTTTCCCAAGGTCGCTTTTGGTGGAGCCCCGTTTGAGTGACTGCTTTTCCAAACCCGAGCCCTAATCTTTGGGGCCGACTGACGTAAGCCCCTCAAACTTTATTTGGCGATCGCGTCAACACGGACACTCGCGACACAGACCTTCACTGCGAACGATGACCACAGGGAGACGCCGCAGCCGTCGGCAACTGGATGACGACGAGGAAGATACGGACGGCTACGCCCACTCGCCCCTGTCCAGCAGACCCGCCAGCGTGTCCCCACAGGCATTATTACCCCCCCCTCCTGGCGCCCTGTTCCGACGGAGTCGCTAACTTTTGATGCAGCCGAGACCCGGCAAGAGGCTGCGGACCAGCGATGAAGGCAGCAGCAGATCAGCCGCGAGTAATTTCGACGATGAGGGGATCGAAGTGCAAGACCCAGATGAGGACGAGGGTGAGAATGATCCAGAGGAGGAAGAGGCAATGCGAGAGGCTGCTACTCAGCGTGTGCAGAACGAAGAGCGCGTCCGGCGAGAACGCGATGCAGGCGTATGTTCCCTGACACGCGTGGCTCACTCCTTAGAATACATCCAAGGAAGTCCTCAAGTCCATTGAACTATTCAATTTCATGGTAGTTTCTTTCATAGTCAGAGGGAGGGACGCTAATGCCAGTGCCATACCCGTCTTGAAATCCAACTGGGCGACCAAATCAACTTCATTATCGGACACAACGGATCCGGCAAATCTGCCATCTTGACGGCTCTTACCATTGCACTTGGCGGCAAAGCAGCCGTCACAAACCGTGGAACAGCTCTCAAAGATTTCATCAAACATGGCCAACAGTACTGCACTCCCCCTTGGTAGTTGTGGTCGATACTAAAGGTGATCTAGAACCGCAGTCGTCGTCGTCAAAATTCTTAACGGCGGCAGCGACCCCTTCAAACCCGACCTCTATGGCGACGTCATAATCATCGAACGCCGCTTTTCCCGTGACGGCACCTCTGGCTACAAACTCAAATCCGCCAGTGGCCAAACCGTCTCCCTCAAAAAAGAACATCTCCAAGAAATACTTGATCACTATCAATTCCAAATCGATAATCCTATGACCATTCTTACGCAAGACACAGCGCGACTGTTCCTGGGAAGTTCCTCACCCGCCGATAAATATCGCTTGTTTATGAAGGGGGTGCAATTGTTACAACTGGATGCGGATTATACGATGATGGAGGGAACAGTGTCGACCATGCAGAACACACTTGAGTCCAAGGCTGAGGCCCTAGATGAGTTGAAGGAGAATGATAGGCGGTGGGGCAGTCAACTGCAGATTTTTGAGCGGTCGGCGGCGATTGAGGATGAGGTCCGCAAACTGCAAAATATGTATGCTTGGGTTCAAGTCAAGAATGCGGAGAAGGTGCACCCCGACGGATTCGGAAAAGTGTTAATATATACGTAGGTGGTGGCGGACAACGACGAAGCTGTCAAGCAAGCTGAAGAGAACATTCAAACCTGCACGACGGAAGTCCAAGCCACACTCGAAAAATTGAATGAGCAGGACGTCAAAGTCCAGGATGCAAACGACAAAAAGAAGGATCTTGAAAATCAGGCAAAGGACCTCGAAGGCCATCTCAACGAGGCGAAGGAAGCTTGGAGAGTTGCCGTGGACGGCCTTAACAAGCTGAAGGTTACTCCACGATATATTCAGATCTGACTGCTAGGACGACCGGATGGCGTTAGAGGCTGCGATCGCCGAGGAGGAATCCTTGGTCAACGAAAATCGGGCTAGGATTAGGGCCGAAGAAGCCAAACAAAATGACCATGGCGAACGTCAGAGGAAACAAGAAGAATCCGAACGTCTCGCCGCCGAAGTTGACGACTGGCAGCGCAGAATTTACGATACGAACGCCGCAGCACAACGCCTCGAGGCAGAAATACGCAGCAAAGAAGCCACAGATAAAGAAAACCGGAAACGAAAGGACCAAGTCCGTGCGCAACTTGACCAGGCGAAAAGCCACGTCGATGGTCTCATCCGTACAAAACAGAATTCCCTCACGAGTTTTCATGTGAATATGCCCAAGGCATTTATGGAGGTGCAAAGGAGAGTGAGGCAATTTAGGGATCCGCCGATTGGACCGTTGGGGATGCATGTTAAGCTTAAGGATACCAAGGATGAGGAATGGGTCAGGATTTTGGAACGGTTGTTTGGGAGGAATTTGAACGCTTTCCTCGTCACCAACCATGACGATCGAAAGCAACTCTCGGCAATCTTGGAGGCGAATAAATGGTATCATGTTCTCAGGATTAACGCGACTAACGACAGTGACGTACCCATCATTGTTTCGAAGCGTGATCAATTCGACTATCGATCAGGAGAACCGGATCCAAAGTTCAAAACTGTCCTCAAGAGCCTTGATGTGCATTTTTTGTTTGGAAACAATCTAACTTCTAGATCAATGATCCGTATGTAAAACGTCAACTCATCACTCAAAATCACATTGAATCGACCATCCTAATCGCAGACAGACGCGAGGCTGATCTAATTATGTACTCTCGTCCAAACAATATATTCGCCTGCTATGCCCTCAGCAGGGATAGAAGGGGCACAGGGTGGCGAGTTGGCGGAGCGTACAATCTCCGGCACCCCAAGGCTAATTCTCAGGGCGGGAGGAAGCGGGACATCCCCCGTTATGCCGTGGAATGGTTCTACCCGGATATCATCACGTCCAATCGAGCAACAGATTGAGTATGCTCCTTCACCCAGTAGTTATTCCGATCTGACTTTTCTTAGAGAGGCGAAAGCCGCAGTCGGTTCGCTTCACCACGAATTCGAGAGGCTTGAGCATCAAATCGTTCGGGGCACCAGCGAACTGAGAGAATTACGAAGGAATCTTCAAACAGAGAAGAAAACTGCACAGGAAGCCGAAATCTCAAAGCAGAGGGCCGAGGTTGCATTAGAAGAAGTCCGAGAGTATCTCAGCAGTCAAGATCCTGCGTCAGGCCTTATCGTCGCCTTTGAAAAAGCCATTACTGTATGACCTTTCCTAATAATGAGTTATCTGACATCGACAGGAAGCAACTGAAAGGAAAAAGATTGCTCTCAATCAAGTCCTGGTCATTGACGGCGAACAACGACAAAAGGTTCAAGAATTCGGAGCCATCGCCCAAAACAAGAAAGACAAAGAAGCAGCGCTCGCAGAGCACAATGAAGAGTGTGAGCAATCAGAGGTTCCATCCCCTGGATGTCACATCACCTGACAGATTAACAGCTAAATCTCGCCGAAATCATGAAAGAACGAATGCAGCTTACCACGAACGAAGGCCATTGGAAGAAACAACTCGTAAAAATGGAAGATGAGTTTCGCAAAGCGTCCATCGCATTAAACGAATCCAGAGAAAAGCTTATCGTAATAACTCCGCCACTTGTCTTTCTCCCAAACTCACAGAAAGGGTTGCACCGAGGGCGCGCAGCGGTTTTGTCCTGAACGCGTTCCGGATCATGAATTGCGGTTTTCTCTGGAGCAAATTGTGAAGAAGATTGCAGTACAAAAGAAACGATTGACTGAAATGGCGGAACAGTACCGATTCCTCGTCCCGCTTTCTCTTCCTCGTCTGGGAAGTGGCTGACTTCGGGGTAGGGCAGGAATGTCGGAAGATGAAACTCGCGAGAGATATCTTGTTGCTCACAAGCAGTATAAAGATGCTCAGACCCAGATGGATAATCTCAGTGATACATATGCCGTATGGGTTCCGTCACAATAGTGATGTTAACGTTGCAACAGGGTCTTTACCGATCCCTTCTTGGCCGGAAAGAGAGATTCAAAATGTTTCGTCAGGCTATTTGTGTCAAGGCCAGGGAACTCTTTTCCCATCTCTTAACTTTACGTGGATTCCACGGCAAACTCATCATCGACCATAAACAGTGTGAGATGAAAATCAAAGTTTCTCCTGGTAGTGGGAAGGGAACGAGAAAGGATCCTAGATCCCTTTCTGGTGGGGAAAAGTCGTTTGCCCAAGTTTGCATGTTACTTGCAGTTTGGGAAGCGATGGGATCCCCGCTTCGGGCTCTCGATGAATTGTAAGGGCCCATTTTTTCCAAACAACCTCATTGGCTTGGGCCTGATTTTCTAGTGACGTTTACATGGACGCTGTCAATCGGAAAATGGCGATGGGAATGATGGTAAGGAAAGATCTCGAATTTAACACTGACGATAGATTGAATGTGCGAGGAGCTCAAGCGCCAAACAGTTCATTCTTATCACCCCGCAAGATATGGGAACTGTTGCTGTTGGTCCTGATATTCGTGTGCACAGGTAACTAGTCGAAAACACCACATGGCTAATCTCAGAATGCGTGATCCTGAACGTGGTGAGCAAACAGTACTTACTTGAAAAGAGTTTCTGTATCTTGCAGGATAAGGTTCTCAGATTGAAAGGTCCTCGAGAGTGAACAGTGACGTTGTCTTTGAATTTTATTAACCTGATTTATATTTGTATTTATATATCCTTCGGCTGTATCAGAAAAGTGGTGAGATTCACTCAAAACATTCCTGTTCTGATAACGCGAAATCGCAACACCCAAGAATCGCATCTGCGATTGATTGATTAATCAGGGAGGGGCGTGCTGGGTACAATGAACGAGGCCACAGTCATATCCGCTGAGCAGCTCTTCAAAAACTGGATGTCAAAATATGACAGTAGCCATGTCTCGTGTTGAACCTGTCGGAAAAGAGCATTACCTCACAACTTCTGAGGTTCCCTCGCCCGTGGCCTTGAAGCTGGCTGTGTCACATAATGCAGAATGAGCGGGGTCAGTTGGCCGGACACAATATCGGTGGGGCCAATTCAGGAGTCACCAAGTTGGGCGGTGTTTTCCACGACAGGCGCGATTTCAAGTAAAGAATTATCAAAATCGGAGACGCGAACGAATCGCTGTCGGGCATTTCAGATCAACAGAGGTCGCTACTCGTTGGCACCGTTAACACGGCGTCTTACTCCATGGAAATAAAACAAAGACGTGCCTCAGATTGGACGACAGGCATTTACAGCACTTAAAAGCACGCAACTGCATTTTTTCTGTCAGATGGGAGTGGCTATGAAGCGAACAGCTCCGGTTTTGGATTTCGGCTAACATCTCAATGAATTGCGAGATTTGAATAATGCAATACCGCCTTACATATTTTCCCACCACATACCTAGATACCAACTTCAGACCAGAATGACCATTTCCCGAGTTCTGTACTACGTCGTTATCGCTAACCGCTCGATTCCTTTGAGATTTCTTCCCAAGCGTCATCAAATCCGTGGCCAAACATGGCCCATCTCTTCTTCCGCTCAATCTTTTCGCGGACAACCAAACCAGCGGCATCCCTCGCCAACTCTTCGTCCATTTCATGATTCTCGGCAATGACACGCAGTGCTCGAATGACCTTGGGTACATGCAGATCTTCATCGGCCCAGGTCTTTTGTGTGATCTCCTCCCATGTATACGGCGTCTTCGGCAGTTTCTCGGGTTGAATCGCGGGTCTTCCACGAGCGACGTAGTAGGTCAAACCGGCTGCGAGGTCGACCCGCAATGCCAATCGTCGTCTATCCATCGGGATGTAGGGGAGAAGAACTCGCATTGCATACGTTGAGGTCAAAGTATGCCTTTCATTAGATTATTCAGAATAGGAGGCGTACATCAAGAAAAAATCGAGGAGAGGACGAAGTTCCTTATCTTTATATTTGGGATCGGCCAAGATGTGCTGGGGAGGGAACGCTGCAGATACAGTGAAGTGGGTAACCAACTCGAATAGTTCTGTCCACGCTTTCGCAAAGCCTTCGGGCGTCTCATCAATCTTCCACTTCATAACGTATTCCTTAATCCGATCACATGCCACCTTGTGCTTGAGAAGAGGCTCGCTCTTGGGGAAATCAGTGTACTTGACGACGCCATCGAACGCCATATCATTCCGAATCTCGTCAGCAATCTCGAGAAGACGCTTGTTATCGATTGATGGGTTCGAGTATAGTGCAGAATCTACGACGGGCGCGAAAGCAGGTTGTGTCACACAACCCTCAGCTAAGCCTTCGGCCACGACGATTTCAGATCCAAATTCGACTCCGAATCCAGTATGAATCAACGGATGAACGGCACCGGAGACAAAACTTGGCAACATGGCATTATCGAACGCATACTTGAGCACCGTCCTCTGAGGGCCGTGCGTGGCGATCTTCTTCTTGAAAAAGTCAAGATAATTGGGGTAATACTTGTCGATTCCGATGTGGTCTGTCCAATTGTCGTCTGTTATATCCGGAGATTGCTTTGGGCCAAGGGGACTCAAATAGCTCTCCAGCGCCCATTCCTTCTCGAGTCGAGAATCCGGGGCTCCAAGAGCAAACTGGGAAAGCAGGGTATGTGGAAAGTGATTATGGAAATGGTGTTCTCCGAAGAAGATATCGTGTTCTTTATCGTTTTTCTCGAGGAGCTCTTTGACTCGATCGGTCAGATTGGGTGTTGGGAGGGGAGGGAGCGGAGAAGCGTGGACATTGAGAGAGGCGAGTCTTGACTGGACGGCTGCTGCAGACATGCTGAGCTTGAGCGTGCGGCGAAGCGGCAGACGAAGAATGGCCGACCGCGTGGAAGCGGCAGGGGCCGGCTCTTTAATGGTAGCGTCGTCATGACAACGTGGGGTGCATCCGTCCGCCGATCTTGAAGCATTGTGACTGGCGGATTCAAACTTTTTCCTCCGTGATTTTTCGCCGTCTCCGGCACTGATTTCAAAGCAACGCTCCGCACTTCTCATGGTAGTCCGCTTACAGGTTGGCGGCTCATTCGTCTCCGAGGCCGGTAGTGAATCGATATTTCTCTTTCTGTCAGTGGACAGTCATTGTTGTCCTTCGGCGAGAAACAGCCGACAATTCCTGACCGCTTAAAAGTGAAGTTTGTGACACTCTGGGCCAAGAGGATGCAACACCTCTGTTCCAATTTACAATACAAACGAGATCGAAAATTGCCATTACTCACCAAGTGACGCTATCTCCTCGGTGTTTCACTTGGTCCTTTTAGGACAAAACATATATCATGTACAGCTTCCAGATCACCTCTATTTGCCTCTTCAGTTTACTATCTGCCTACAATGCATTACATTTCTTTAAAATTGATTCCTGAGCTATTCCATTGCAGCTGGAAATAATACACTGTGTCACATTCAAACCCCCCCCGGGATAGCCTCGTAATACCAGTCCAGCAGAAATCCATAATTCTGCTAAGTCGTTGCTTCACTCACACAAACAGGAACTCTTCCGTCCCCGATAAAGGCAGCCAAATGCATTCCTAACTCTCTTGGATAATCCGGAGGCCAGGTTGAATAGCCAACCCTGAAAAAACGGATGCGCATGCTATCTCGTGAGAAGTTGGTCGGGGAATCTCAACGCCCGGTTAGATCTTCTATAAAGGATCCGGGACTTGAGGTATATCAATGTACCTCGTCCGGCTATGCTTCTACGACGCAATGCGTGCGTCAAGGGTCGTGACAGACGTGATGCCTGCATCGGGGAGGAAGTCTGGGAGAGCGTGACCTTTCCGAATGGTAAGGCGTCCGTGGGTATATGGGTCAAATATGGGTCGACAGACAGTGAACCTTCCCAGAACTTAGTGGGAATAGAGAGAAAATCTTGGTCCTCATGGCGATCGAAAAGGGTTGTATTGACTGCATTTTTCAATCTAGAAGTGGATGACTGAAAACGGTATTAGGTTGTGCTGTAGAACTCCAATAGAAGAGGTGATCATAACATATTTCGCTTCTAAGGTGCATTTCATTACATTCGAATTTCAGTCATTGTTTGCAACGAGGCACGGTTCCTGAGAACGGCATTGGATATGACATTCCCAGATGATAGAAAAATATTCCCCTTCTCCTTCAAAATGGTCTGAACCCCCGTTGGCTGGTCATGAACACATTATCCTGCCACAAATCCGCGGAGGCATAAGTATAATTGGTAACGGCTTCGGTCCAACTGCTGAGATCTGGCGGCTCACCGTACTCCCACTCAAATAGCCACCATGTAACTGTTTGGTCACCGGCCATATTCGCCGCCCAGTTATTCAATGAGAGGCCGGTCTGGCCGCTTTAATCTGATTGACCGAACCGTGCCTGAAGTGATATCCACCGTTGGTTGGCCTAATCGTTAAATGAACTATCATAATGTTCGAGAATCATATCGAACTGCTCCGTTTCCGCGCATCCAGTTTAGTTGAAATATAAAGATAGAATATTAGTACAATTTGAATGCACGTTTGTCATGTTACGCCTCTCATCGGCATGGGTAAAAATTGGCGAGAAAGACTTCAATGGCGAGATCCCACATGGGATTTGATTCTGCTGTGCGGTTGTTTATGGTTCCCTGAATGCAATGGGTACCCAATTCGATTGTATGACCTAGTAACTCCGTTGATCTCAGTCAACTACCCGACCCGTTCCGAGCGTGCACAATTATAAAGCCGGAGATATTTCCTTGGGCGAGGGTCGGCGCAGTGAAAGTTCCTGACATTCGTCGGGCTACTTACGCTTTGATCGATTGGACCTGAACATCTTGCAAAAGACTGCAATAATCGATAACCACACAAATCCTCGGAAGGAAACCGTCATTCATTGACGGGGGATGGCGATTCGGTTGACCGAGACGTCGTATCATGGAACCAGAATTGTCTCAGATGTGCGTCCGACAGGCATCGCATGAAGGAAGAGATAAGGATTGGGAAATCTGATAAGAAATCAAAGCAACTGCCCGATCTTGGCAGACAAAAATTACTCACACAGGTCGACCCAAAGGATACAGTTTCCCGAGCC
>Ga0335076_10004917_pt1 | contig 13545 bp, 9 predicted proteins | sample Lox_Sample_25_FD_206717 | JGI IMG/M metagenome (GOLD analysis project Ga0335076, IMG submission 206717) | Soil microbial communities from Loxahatchee National Wildlife Refuge, Florida, United States - Lox_Sample_2.5 | ecosystem: Environmental > Terrestrial > Soil > Wetlands | place: USA: Florida... | reverse complement strand
GCAAACGTCACCATCGGCACGCCAAACACGAGCACCGCGTCGACTCTGCGCTGGCCGGCTCCGCGCCATGCATGCGCGATCGGCACCGCGACATAGGCCAGAAACAAGCCGATCAGAAACGGCTCCACCAGACGGAAGTAAGCCGGATCGTAGTACTCCCCTCCCCACCACAACGCGAGAAGAAACGTGCCGGCGAAGCCGATGAGATCGAGCCAGCGCCAGGCACGAAACCACGCGACCGCGAGGATCACTGCGTTAATGACTGCAACGTAGCCGAACAGCGGCAACGGCTCGGTGACCGCCTCGACCAGAAGCGGTGCAAGGAGTCCGCCGAGCATGGCCAGGGCCGCGAGCGCCTGCGCGTCGAACGCCAGCGCGAGGAGGATCGCCAATGTGGAAATGGCCGCCAGCAGGATGAACGCGGTCGCCGGCGGCAGCAGCGGAACGAGCTCGAGGGCCGCGAACGCGGTGAGATACGAAACGCCCAGACCGCCGCCGACGAGCGCGAGCGCGTACGCGCGCCGGCCCTTCCTGAGCCACGCCCCGACGATGATGAGCGCCAAGCCTGCGAGGGCAACGCCCGCGAACTGGAACTCGATCGGAACGCTGACGTGCTCGGCAAGATACGACAGAAGAAAGGCGATGCCGAAGAAGAGCACGACGACGCCGATGCGGGCGAGCGTGTTGCCGTTGGTGAACCAGGACCACAGCGATCCGGTCGCGGACGCCGTCGCGCTCGCCGGACGCGGCGCCGCTGCGGCGGTGCGCTCGCCTGCGCCACCCTTGCGTACGGGAGTGAGCGCGGGCACCGCCGCGACTTCGGTCGGGCCAGGCTCGGTGGGGGCAAATCCGACCGCTGGTTCGGCCCGCGGCTCAACCGATGCGGTCGCGACATCGCCGGGAGCGCTCGCGGGCGGCGCCGCGCCCGAGCGTCCCAGAGCGGCCTCGAGCGCTGCCACGCGCTGCTCGAGCAGCGCGATGCGTTGCCGCTGGCGATCCGGAGAGGGTGACGGCACGCGCATCGCCGACGATCGTTGCATCAGCCATCCGACGAGGACGCCGAGCGCGGAGCCCGCGGCGAGGCCGCGCAGCCCGAAGAATGCGGCGCCGAGCAACGCGCCGATGAGCAGACCGAGCCACGGCATGGCGCTCTAACGCCGATCGCCCCGCAGCGCGAGCACCGTCTGCTGCAGCGCCTCGGGGGTGGCCCGGTCCGGTGCGAGCGGCGGCCCGGCGACCAGAGCGATCCTGCTAAACAGGCCACGCAAGCGGCGCATGGCCCGGCCCTGATACGAGCGGCTGAAGAAACTTCCCCAGAGTCCACGCAGCGCCATCGGCACGACCGGCACCGGCGCCTGCTCGAGAATGCGCTGCAGCCCCGGCCGGAAGGGATTGAGGTCGCCGGTGTCGGTGATCCTGCCCTCGGGGAAGATGCATACGATTTCGCCGGCGCGCAACGCCGCGGCGACCTCGGCGAAAGCCCGCTCCTTGAGCTCGACGTCCTCTCTCGCCGGCGCGATCGGAATGGCGCGCATGGTGCGAAAGATGAAATTGAGCAGCGGCAGCGCGTAGATCCGGTGATCCATCACGAAGCGAACCGGCCGGCGCACGCAGGCCGCGATCACGATCGCATCGACGAAGCTCACGTGGTTGCAGACGATGACGCAGGAGCCCTCGTCGGGCACCTGTTCGAGACCTTGCTTGTCGACGCGATAGAGGCTGTGGATCAGCAGCCACGCGAGGAAGCGCATCATGAACTCGGGCACGAGCGAGTAGATGTAGATCGCGACGACCGCGTTCATGAGACCCGTCGCGAGAAACAGCGCGGGGATCGAGAGTCCCGCCTTGAGAAGCCCCAGCGCGATGCCTGCCGAGGCGACCATGAAAAGCGCGTTGAGGATGTTGTTGGCGGCGATGAAGCGGGAGCGATACGCCGGATCGGAGCGCTCCTGGATCAGCGCGTAAAGCGGCACGATGTAGAAACCGCCGAACACGCCGAGCAGAACGAGATCGGCGACGATCCGCCAGTGCGCGGGAACCGAAACGAAGTGCTCGATGCCGGCGAGGCCGCCCGGCTGCAGGTTGCGGCTCGCGAAATAGAGGTCGATCGCGAACAGCGACAGTCCGATCGAGCCGAACGGGACGAGGCCGACTTCGACTTTGTGTCCGGACAACCGCTCGCACAGCAGCGACCCGATGCCGATGCCGACCGAGAAGATCGCGAGCAGCAGCGTCGCCACATGCTCGTCGCCGCCGAGCACGTCCTTGGTGAAAGTCGCGAACTGCGTGAGATAGGTCGCGCCGTAGAACCAGAACCATGAGATCCCGAGCATGGACAGCCACACGACGCGGTTGCCATAGGCGAGCTTCAGGTTGCGGCCGGTCTCGGTGAACGGGTTCCAATTGATCCTGAGCTCGGGCGCGACCGCGGGCGTGTGCGGGATGCCGCGGCTTACCAGATAGCCCGCCACCGCGATGGCGATCGAAGTCGCGCCGGCCACCATCGGTCCGCTCGGCTTGATCGCGATGACCAACCCGCCGACGATCTCGCCCAGAAGAATCGCCACGAACGTGCCCATCTCGACCAGGCCGTTGCCGCCGATCAGCTCGTCGCTGCGCAGATGCTGCGGCAGGATCGCGTACTTGACCGGACCGAACAGCGTCGAGTGCACGCCCATCAGCGCGAGCGCGGCGAACAGCAGCCACAGGTCGCGGCGATAGAAGCCGATTGCGCCGATCACCATGATGCCGATCTCGAACAGCTTCACGAACCGGATGAGCCGCGACTTCTCGAACTTGTCGGCGATCTGCCCCGAGGTCGCCGAGAAAAGCACAAACGGGGCGATGAACACGGCGGCGGCGATGTTGACCAAATCGTTCGCGGAGAGCGTAGTGAGGCTCGCGGCCTGGAAGGCGACAAAGATCACCAGCGCGTTCTTGTAGACGTTGTCGTTGCCCGCGCCGAGGAATTGCGTCCAGAAGAACGGCGCGAAGCGGCGCTCGCGCAGAAGTTGGAACTGGCTGTGTTCGCGCATCGTGCCTCCTTGACGCACTCGGCTCGGTCGTCCCGCGCTTCGTTCAGTGACGCTCGTCCAGGTAATCCTGCACCGCTGCGAGCGCCGCGCGGACCAGGGCGACGTCCGGCCAGAAATAGACTTCCCGGCCGGCTTTCTCCGACTTGAGCACGCCCGCGTCGCGCAGCACGCGCAGGTGGTGCGCGACCGCGGTCCGGGAGAGCGTCGACGCGGCGACGATCTCGCCGACGTTGAGCCGCTCGCCGCGCTCGAACATGAGGAGGATTCTCTGGCGATGCGGATCGCCCAGCGCGACGAAGATACGCGCGACGCGGCGCCAGGCTGCGGGAACCGCGCCGGGCCGGGCGCGCTTCATTCGGAATCTCCCAGCGCAGAATCGACCGCGACAGTCGGACGCGGCATCAGATTAATAACTATTTAACTAGTCACGTAGTTGTATCAACTATACCCCTCGGCGGCCGGGTGTCAAGCCCGGCGCCCGGGGTCCGGTTCGGCTAAAATGACTCTGCGCGCCCCTCCTCCTCTTCTCCATGCGTCAGTATCTCGACTTCATGCGCCACGTGCGCGAGCACGGCGAACGCAAGAGCGATCGCACCGGCACGGGGACTCTTTCCGTGTTCGGCTACCAGATGCGCTTCGATCTCTCCGCGGGCTTCCCGCTGTTGACGACCAAGAAGGTACACACCCGGTCGATCATCTACGAGTTGCTGTGGTTTCTCCGCGGCGACACCAACGTGAAGTATCTGCGCGATCACAGTGTAACGATCTGGGACGAATGGGCCGATGCCAACGGCGAGCTCGGACCGATCTACGGCTACCAGTGGCGATCGTGGCCCGCGCCCGACGGACGACACATAGACCAGCTCTCGCAGGTCATGCGCGAGATCCGCAGCAATCCCGATTCCCGCCGGCTCATCGTATCGGCTTGGAACGTGGGCGACATCCCGCGCATGAGACTGCCGCCATGCCACGCATTTTTTCAGTTCTACGTCGGCAGCGGGCGGTTGTCTTGCCAGCTCTATCAGCGCAGCGCCGATATCTTCCTCGGCGTGCCGTTCAATATCGCCTCGTACGCGCTGCTGACCCACCTGGTGGCGCAGCAGTGCGACCTCGCGGTCGGGAACTTCATCTGGGTGGGCGGCGACTGCCATCTCTACCTGAACCATCTGGAGCAGGTTGCGACTCAGCTCGCGCGAACGCCCTACCCCCTACCGCGGCTGGTGATCAGGCGACGCCCGGCTTCCCTGTTCGAGTACGAGTACGAGGATTTCGAGATCGCCGACTACCGGAGCCATCCCACGATCAAAGCCGCCGTCGCGGTCTGAGGCCGGCGCAGGCCCAAAAAAAAGCCCGCTGGGAGGAAGTAAGCGGGCAAGGGGGATTCCGATGGTCGGAGCGCACCCGGCTCCGAGAGGGTCAGGCGTTTAAGAGCTCATCGCTCGTGGCCGCCTGCGGCCGTGAAAGGGGTCTCGCGTTCTCCTCCGTTACAGGACGGTGCGCGCCGCGTTGACTCGCTCGGCCAGCTCCTCGAGCGCCAGCTGCTGCGACTGCGACAGGCTGTGCTGAGCGGAGCCGCCCTCGGCGTGGCGTTCTTCCGACGGCTCGGCGTCGCTCATCCAGAAGGCGGCGAACTCCGGTGTGAACGTTTCCATGGTGCACCTTTTTCCAGCTTCATTGATCGCCCAGCCCTGTGAAGCGGCTAAGCAACCCTCGTGCCAAGCCATTCGCACTCATCACGATCAATAACTTATCGTATACGTGTGAAGAATTCGCGACGCGCCTTAGGCGTTACGTGCCGCAGAGCAACGCCGAGGTGTCGCATTTTCCCGACGATCTTTCTTATGACAATGTCAAGGCTATGATTCGAAGGAGTTTTATTTGTCGCCGAATTGCGACAGGGCTGCCGCGAACGCAACATCCGGCAAGCGCTGAGCTGACATCGAGGCAACGGACGTCCACGGCACTCGGCCGGCCGATGATCGAGAGCGGCCCGGGAAAGCCGTTCAGCTCACGGCTTGGCGTCTTTGAACATCGCCGGCTCCAGGCGGTGGCGCTGGAGCAACTTGTAGAACTCCGTACGGTTGCGCTTGGCGAGGGCGGCGGCCTGCGTCACGTTGCCGCCGGTGATCTTGAGCAGCCGCACCAGGTAGTCGCGCTCGAACTGCTTGCGCGCTTCCTCGAACGGAGCCAGGACGCCGGCGTCTTCGCGCAAGGCGCCCTGCACCAAGGTGGCAGGAATCACGCTGGTGGTGGTCAGCGCCACAGCCTGCTCAAGCAGATTGAGGAGCTGCCGAACGTTCCCCGGCCACGGCGCGGCAATCAGAACCGCCATCGCGTCGGGCGCCAGGGTTGGGACCGGTTTTTTGTAGCGCTCGGCGAGCTTGCGCAGGAAGTGGCTCGCGAGCAGCGGAATATCCTCGCGGCGCTCGGATAGCGGCGGAAGTTTCAGCGATACGACGTTGAGCCGGTAGAAAAGGTCCTCGCGAAACTGTCCCGCTTCGCGTTGCGCGTCGAGATCGCGATGAGTGGCGGAGATCACGCGCACGTCCACCGGCATCGATTGCGTCGCTCCCACGGGACGCACCTCGCCTTCCTGCAGAACCCGCAGCAGCTTTACCTGCAGCGCGAGCGGCATGTCGCCGATCTCGTCTAGGAAGATCGTGCCGCCATCGGCGGCGAGGAACAGCCCCTTGTGCGCCTGGATAGCGCCGCTGAAAGCGCCGCGGGCATGGCCGAAGAGCTCCGACTCGAGCAGCGGCTCCGGAATCGCCCCGCAGTTCACCGCGACAAACGGCCGCGGCGCCCGCCGGCTCGCTCGATGGATCGCCTGAGCGAGAAGCTCCTTGCCCGTGCCCGAGTCGCCGAAGATGAGAACGCTCGCATCGGAATCCGCCACGAGGCGCGCCTGGCGCAGCAGATCTTCCATGCGCGCGCTGCGGGTGATGATGCCGGAGCGCCAGTCACCGCTCTGCTGTTTCACGTCCGGCGCATCGCCGGTAAGGCGAACCGCGGCAGCAACTTTCTGCAGGAGCTCCTGACTGTCGAATGGCTTGGTCAGGAATCCGAACACGCCACGCTGCGTCGCCGTGACCGCATCCGGAATCGTGCCGTGCGCCGTGAGAATGATCACCGGCAGCGCGGGATGCTGCCGGTGGATCGCTTCGAAGAGCTGCAGTCCGTCGATGCCCGGCATGCGCATATCAGTGATCACCGCCGCGGGCCGAGCTACCGCCAGAGCCGCCAGCGCGGTCTCGCCGCTGTCGGCGGTGCGCACGCGGTAACCCGCGGAGGTGAGTCGCAGGCTGATGAGCTTGAGCAGATCGGGATCGTCGTCGACGAGCAGGATCTCGGCCGAGTGGGTCGCCATCGAAGTCATCGTCCCGTGCCGCCGCCCCCGCCCGCGCCGCCGCCGCCCGCGTTCCGGCTGCGCTCGAGCAACAGGCTCCTTTCGACCGCACGCAGAGCGTCGAGTTTCTCCTGCGCGGCCGCCGTTCGCCGCTGCTCTTCGCGAACGATCCTCGCGCGCTCGACGATCTGCGCATACAGCAGCGAAGCGATCTGCTTGAGCGGCGAACTCGTGCCCGTCTTGCCGACCAGCGGCTCGAGCAGGCTCAACGCGCGCGCGTCGTCCGGCGGTCCGGCAGCGGGCAAGGTTAGCAGCATCGCCAACCGGATCCGATTGGCATCTGTCCGCGTGCGCGCCAGCGCCGCGTTGGCCCCGGCGAGCTCGCGCCTCAGGTCATCGGAGGAATCCGAGACATAGCGCTGCAGATCGGCGAGCAGAGCGAGCGCCTGCTGCTCTTCCTCGCTGACCGGCGGCTGCGCGATCGGCGGCGCCGCAGGCCCAGGGGTCTGGACGATCACCACCGCCGGCACGGGAAGCGGCGTCACCGGCAGCGGCTCGGACTTGGCTGCTGTCGCGGCGGCGCCGGGATTGGCGGCGTCCGCCGCAGGCGCGGCCTGCTCCGCGACAGCAGGCGCCGGCACAAGGGCTGCCAGAGCCAGGACCCCGGCCAGAGCGAAGGCGCGCGGCCGCGGTATCAACCCTGCTCCTGCAGCGTGGCGGGCGCCGCAGTTGCTGCGGCCGCGGACGCCGCCGTTACCGCGAGAGGTAACCACACCCGGAATCGCGCACCCCGCTTGCCGTCGGCGCGATCGAGCAATTCGATGCGGCCACCGTGCGCGAGCGCGTATTCGCGCGCGATCGCGAGCCCGAGGCCCGAGCCCTTGATGCGTCCTTCTGGCGCGGGTTTACCCTGATAGAACGATTCGAAAATGCGCGCGCGATCGACGATGTCCACGCCCGGTCCTTGATCGGCCACGTCGAGCACGGCGTTGCCGTCCTCGACCACGAGCTCGATCGACACCGTCCCCGAGCGCGGCGAATACTTGATCGCGTTGGACAGCAGGTTGTCGAAGATCGCCCGGATCTTGTCGGCATCGCCGACGATGATCGCCGGTCTGGTTTTCACTTCGAAGGTGACCATCCGCGCGAACGCGGCGAGCTTGTGCTCGCGCACTACGCGCCGCACGACCTCCGCGAGGGGAACCGGTCCGAGCGTCTGCGGCTCGATCGTCCGCGTCTGATGGTAATTCAGCAGATCCTCGATGAGCTTCTGCAGATTGAGCGTGTTCTCGCGGACGATGCGAACGATCTCCTGCTGCTGCGGCGAGAGCGCACCACCGACGCGGTCGCGCAGCAGCTCCGCGCCTTCGCGCACCGCCGTGAGCGGCGTCTTGAGCTCGTGCGACACGTGGCGCAGAAACTGAGTCTGCTGGGTCTCCAGCTCGTGCAGGCGCGTGCGCAGCCACTCCAGCCGCTGGCCGAGGTAGCGCATATCCTGCGGTCCATTCACTTCGATGGCGTGAGTGAAATCGGCCGTACCCATTCTGCGGATCGCGAGATCGAGCTGGCGGATCGGCCGCGCAATGAGCACGGCGAACAGGATCGCGAGCGCGAGCGCGATCGCTCCTGCCGCGAGCGCGAGGTAACCCCAGGTCCTGCGTCCTTCGGCCGCGGTCTTCTGCAGTCGCTCGATCTCGCGCTCCGTGAGATTGCTGCTGGCGGCGAGCATCGCCTGCGCGCCCTGCGACAGATCGGCGTAGCCCTGCGCGAGCGCAGCGGCATTCATCCGTTGCTGGCCTCTCAGCATGGCGTACAGGCGGCTCTCGCTCTCGGCGAGCTTCTCGAGCTCCGCGAGCTGCTCGCGATCGAGCGGAAGCTCGCGCAGTTGCTGCGCGGTCTGGCGGAAGTCCTGGCGCAACCGCGAGTAATCGTCGACCAGCTGAGGATCGTCGAGAATGAGATGCTGGCGCACGACCCGTTCCAGCATGGTGGCCTGCTCGTAGAGCTGGCGACTGGCGCGTCCGGCCTGTGCCGCCTGCAGCACGGCCTGCTGGCTCTGCGAGCCCAGCCGATCGAGGCTCACGATCAGCTCGACAAGCGCGTACAGCAACGGCAGACTGACCAGCAGGAAACCGAGGAGAATGAACTTTAGAAAGGAGCGGGGATAGTACACGGCTGACGACAGGCGACCGCTATAATCATTGTGGTCGAACGATGCCCGAGCCTGACTTGAGGACGCCGTGCACGATACACCACCGTCCACCGGCTCGCCAAGGGCGTCCGGATCTCATCGCATCGCGCTGATCGCCGCCGTTGCCAAGAACGGCGTGATCGGCGTCGACAACCGCCTGCCTTGGCGGCTGCCCGAAGACATGAGGCGCTTTCGCGCGCTCACGCTCGGCCACAGCGTCATCATGGGGCGGCGCACCTGGCAGTCGATCGGCAAGCCGCTCCCGGAGAGGCAGAACATCGTCGTGACGCGCACCGTTACGGATCCTCCTGACGGCATCGAATTCGCGCGTTCGCTCGACGACGCGCTCGGCCGCGCCCGCCTCCCCGAGCCGGTGTTCGTGATCGGCGGCGAAACGCTCTACCGCGAGGCGCTGCCGCACGCCCGTCTCATGTATCTCACCGAAATTCAGCGCGACTTCGAAGGCGACGCACGGTTTCCCGGATTCGATCGCGCAGAGTGGCGCGAGACCTCCCGCGAGCGAGCGCGCGCGCTGGACGACGCCGGTGCCTTTGCCTATCATTTCGCGGCCTACGAGCGGCGCTAGCGATCGGGCCGCCGCTTTTCTCGATCATTCTCGCATCCAGGGAGCCTCACGCATGTCCGAAGGACATTTTCACGTTCATGGTCCGCACGACCACGAAGCCGAACATCGCGCGGAGCACGATCCGTTCGCGGGCCGGATCGCCGTGATGACCGCCATCTTCGCCACGATCGGCGCGCTCTTCGGCTACATGGCCGGGAAGACGCAGAACGACGCGCTGCTGTTCAAGAACGAGGCGGCGATCCGCAAGACCGAGGCCTCCGATCAGTGGAACTTCTACCAGGCGAAGAGCAGCAAGCAGAATATCGCCGAGCTCTCCGCGACGCTCACCTCAGGCGACGTCCAGGCGCGCTACCAGAAGGAAGTGGAGCGCTACAAGAAGGACAAGGACGAGATCATGCCCGAGGCGAAGAAGCTCGAGGAACAATCCAAGGCGGCCGAGGAGAAGAGCGAAGCCTCGATGCACGTGCACCACCGCTGGGCGCAGGCGACTACCCTCATTCAGATCGCGATCGCGCTGGCGGCGATCACGATCCTCACGCGCAATCGCGGGTTGATGTACGTGTCCTTCGGCGTGGCGGTGGCGTCGGTCGCGGTGGGGGCGCTCGCGTTCGCACACGTCTGACGCCCCTAGCGACGAGACTCCCGGCTCGCCAGCACGCGCCCGTCACCCCAGGCCGGCCCTGTTCCAGGGGCAGGGTGGAGCGCGCCTATCCCAGGTTACGCAGCTCGCGCAGCGCCACCGACAACATCGGCGCATCGACCAGCGATGCGGCGCGCAGCTCGCCGATGATCTGACCCACGCGCTGGATGCTGCGCTGGTTGCGCCCTTCCCAGGCCGCAACCAGCTTGCCCGAGCTCGCGAGGTCAGTCCCGTTGGCCAGCGCGCCCATGCTGATCGTGCGTTGCAGGCTCGCGAGGTCGTCCTGCATCGCTCCTTTGGCCAAGGTCTGCCAGTGGGCGTCCCCGGGCAGCGCGGCGATCTTTTCGCGCAGCCAGGGTAGCGCGAGCCGAGTCGAAAGGTCGAAATACACTGCCGCCACGGTTTCCACCGGCCGTTTGGCCGCGGCGGCGACTTCGACGATATCGAGCGTCGCATACAGCGTGTCGAGCGCGACCACGCGGGCGGCGAGCTCCTGAGGCACGCCCTTCGCCACGTACGCGGCGGCCTGCTTCTCGGCGCGCGCGCGCTCCGCACCGTCGAGGAGATTGGCGAGATGGGAGGCGAGACCGCGCGCCTGCGGCGCAAAGTGGGCGATGGTCGCCGCCATGTCCTCGCTCAACCGGGGCGAGCGCAGGAACCACGCGGTTCCCCGCTCGAGCAGCCGCCCGCTCTCGAGCAGCATCGCCGAGGTGACCGCATCGTCGACCGAGCTCTCCAGCGCCTCGACCGCGCTCCACAACTCGACGAAGCCGAAGACTTCGCGAGTCAGCAGATAGGCGCGCACGATCTCGTCGGGCTTCGCGCCGGCGCGCTCGAGCAGCCGATGCACGAACGTGCCGCCGACGCGATTGATCATGCTGTTGATGACGTAGGTCGCGATGATCTCGCGCTTGAGCGGATGGCGCGCCATGTACTGCGGATAGCGCTCGCGAAGCGCTCCGGGAAAGTAGCGCGAGAGGGCAGTGGCCACCCATGGATCGTCCGGCAACGGCGAAGCGACCACTTCGTCGTAGAGCCAGATCTTCGCGTACGCGAGCAGGATCGCGCGCTCGGGGCTCGTGAAGCCGACGCCCTTGGCGCGCCGCTCCGCGATTTCGTCGTCACCGGGCAGAAATTCGAGCGCACGATTGAGGCGGCCGATCTTCTCCAGAAACTGGATGAACCGCTGGTGCGCGTCGAGCGCCTGGGGGGCGATGCGGCCATTCACCGACAGCGATTGGGTCTGGAAACGGTTGTCGCGAAGCACCAGCGCCGCCACCTCGTCGGTCATCGTGGAGAGCAGGCTGTTGCGCTGCTTTTCCGTGAGCTCGCCGTCCGCGATCGGAAGCCCGAGCAGGATCTTGATGTTCACCTCGTGATCGGAGGTGTCCACACCGGCGGAGTTGTCGATCGCATCGGTGTTGATCCGGCCTCCATGAAGCGAATACTCCACGCGGCCGAGTTGCGTGCAACCGAGATTGCCGCCCTCGACGAACACCTTGCAGCGCAGTTCGACGCCGTTCACACGCACCGCATCGTTGGTGCGATCGCCGACCTGCGCATGGGTCTCGCGCGTCGACTTGACGTAGGTGCCGATGCCGCCGTTGTAGATCAAGTCGACCGGGGCCTTGAGGATCGCGTTGACGAGCTCCGCAGGCGTGAGCGCGTCCGCCTCGATCGCGAGGGCCCGTTTCACCTCGGGCGTGATCGCTATCGACTTGGCGCCGCGTGGATGGACTCCGCCGCCTTTCGAGATGCGCTCGACGTTGTAATCGGCCCAGGACGAGCGCGGAAGCTTGAAGAGTCGCTCGCGCTCGCCGAAGCTCGCTTCCGGATTCGGGTCCGGATCGAGGAAGATATGGCGATGATCGAAGGCGGCGACCAGCCTGATATGCCGCGAGAGCAGCATGCCGTTGCCGAATACGTCACCCGACATGTCGCCGATGCCTGCGACCGTGAAGTCGGTCGTCTGCGTGTCGACCCCCATTTCCCGGAAGTGGCGCTTGACCGCTTCCCACGCGCCGCGCGCGGTAATGCCCATCGCCTTGTGGTCGTAGCCGGCCGAGCCACCCGAGGCGAAAGCGTCGCCGAGCCAGAAGCCATACTCCTTGCTGATCGCGTTGGCGTAATCGGAGAACGTCGCCGTGCCCTTGTCGGCGGCGACGACGAGATACGGGTCGTCCTTGTCGTGACGCTTGACGTCCGGCGGCGGAACGATTGCCTCGCCGACGCGATTGTCGGTCAAGTCGAGCAGTCCGCGCAGATAATCCTGATAGCAGGCCACGCCCTCGCGCAGATATGCTTCGCGATCCGCAGGCGGCGGCACGCGCTTGAGCACGAAGCCCCCCTTCGACCCGACCGGCACGATCACGATGTTCTTGACCATCTGTGCCTTGACCAGCCCGAGCACCTCGGTACGGAAATCCTCGGCGCGGTCGGACCAGCGCAAGCCGCCGCGCGCGACCTTTCCTCCGCGCAAGTGGACGCCTTCGAAGCGCGTCGAGTAGACGAAGATCTCGAACATCGGCTTCGGTTCGGGCAATCCCGGCACCTTGTAGGGATCGAACTTGAACGAGAGGAAGCTGCGGCGGCGGCCGTTAGCGTCGCGCCGCCAGAAGTTGGTCCGCGTGGTCGCCTGAATCAGCGCGAGGTACTGGCGCAGCACGCGATCCTCCGAGAGATTCTCCACGGCGTCGAGCGCGCTCTCGATGGTCCTCAGCTGCTCCGCCGCACGCACGCCCACGGGTCCGCGCTCGGCGGGATCGAACCGGAGCCTGAACAGCGCGACGAGCTCGCGGGCGAGATCGGCGTGCGCGGCCAAGGTCGACTCGATGAAGGCCTGCGAGAGCGCAAACCCGATCTGCCGCAGATACTTCGCATAAGCGCGCAGAATGTCGATCTCGTCCCAGGACAATCCGGCGGCGACCACGAGCCGGTTGAGATCGTCGCTCTCGACCTCACCGCGGAAGACGTGCCGGAAGGCATCGGTGAAAACGGGCTGCAGGATTTCGACGTCGATATCGGCCTGCGACGCCGGAGCAAGCAGACCCAGATCGTGGATCCAGATCGGCGGCATGTCCTCCGGCGCGATGCGATACGGGCGCTCTTCGAGCACCTTCAGGCCCATGTTCTCGAGCATCGGCAGGCTGTCCGACAAGGTGACCGGCCGGCCACGATGGAAGAGCTTGAAGCGCATGCTGCCGGGCGGCGCCTCCAGCGGCCGATAGAGCAACATCCCGAGCGGCTCGTCGTCGGTCAGCCGGGCCATCATCTCGACGTCGGCCACGGCGATCCGTGCCTCGAAGTCCTCGCGATAAGCGGCAGGAAAGGCGCTGCCGAACTGGCGCAGCCGCTCGTTGCCGCTGGCCTCGCCGAGCGTCTCGATGAGCGCTTCCTTGAGATCGTCCTCCCAGCGCCGTCCGGCGGCTGCAAGCTCCGCTTCGATCGCGCGAACTTCGTAATCGGGAATCTTTCCAGGCGTCGTGCGCACGGTGATCATCACGCGGGCGAGCGCCGATTCGGAGAGATGGACGTTGAATTCCGAGCTCGAACCGCCGAAGGCGCGCATCAGAATCGCTTGCCACTTCTGGCGCAGCTCCGTCGTGTAGTTTTCGCGCGGCGCATAGATGAGGCAGGACAGGAAGCGCTCGAAGGCGTCGCGTCGGACGAACAGCCGCAGTCGCTGCCGCTCCTCGAGATGCAGGATCGCCTTCGACGTGCGCAGCAGATTCTCTTCGCTGGTCTGGA
>Ga0335076_10004915_pt1 | contig 13550 bp, 12 predicted proteins | sample Lox_Sample_25_FD_206717 | JGI IMG/M metagenome (GOLD analysis project Ga0335076, IMG submission 206717) | Soil microbial communities from Loxahatchee National Wildlife Refuge, Florida, United States - Lox_Sample_2.5 | ecosystem: Environmental > Terrestrial > Soil > Wetlands | place: USA... | reverse complement strand
GTCGTCCAATTTTCGAATCAGGCGTTCCGCACGTGCCTTGGCGTCCGTGGGGTCGCCCTGCCGACGTTTTTCCGCCTGGTAAAGATCATCCGCAATGTTGAGGGCGGCGAGGATCGCGATCTTGGTGGTGTCGACCGTCGCCGTCCGTTCCGCCACTTCTTTCATTCGGGAATCGACGAAGCGGGCCAGGTCGTGGATGTAGCCACTGTCCCCCTCGGCGCGGACGCTGTACGTCTGCCCGAAGATCTCGACCTGGGTCACACTGCCCCGCTTGTCCACAAGACGCTGACTCCTTTCCCGCGCGAGTCTAAGGTGCGCCGCCGGATCGAGTCAACGCCTAACTCTAACTAACGGAGGCACTAAGACTTCTTTTCCTCGGCCGCCTCGAGGGAGCGGATGAGCTTTTCGAGCCGCTCGCGCACGACTTCCTGCTCGCGCTCGAGCCGCTCGACCGTCCCGCGGGACTCGCCCGCGTCCTTCTCCGCCTTGCGCGCGGCGGCGAGGTCGGCGCGCAGCTTCTCGTTCTCGGACTCGAGCTGCTTCAAGCGCCCGAGGAGCCTCTCGATCCTGCGATCCAGCGTGTCGAAGACCTTGGTCGTGTCCATCCTTCCTCCACGGGCACGGGGCCCGTCCTTCTCCGGCTATGCCCCGAACGCGACTCCCGGCAGGGCCGAGAGCTCCGCGGCGAGACGACGCACCTCCGAGTTGACCGCCTCCTGCTCGAGGGTCCGGTCCGCCGCGCGGAACGTCAGGCGGATCGTCGTCTTGACCTTCCCGCCCTCGACCCCCGGCCCCTCGTAGCGGTCGAGGCAGCGGAAGGACTCGAGGTGCGCGAGGCTCCGGCCGACGACGAAGGCCGAGAGCTCCTCCCAGGTCAGGTCCATCGGATGCGCGAGCGACAGGTCCACCGTGATGGCGGGCATCGTGGGGAGCTCGCGGAAGCGGAACGGCTTCGCCCCCGATGGGATCGCGCCGACGAGGATCTCGCCCGCGAAGACCGGCGCGGCGAGCCCGCGGCGCTCGCGCTCGGCGCCCGACACGAGGCCGGCCAGGCCGAGGAGCTCGCCCGAGGCGGTCCGCACGAGCGCGCCGGCGCCCTCGGTGAAGGCCGCGACGCGCGCCGGCTTCCAGCGGAGGTCCTTCGGAGCGATCCACGGCTCGAGCAGCCGCTCGACGACGCCTCGCGCGTCGAAGAAGTCGGCGGGGCGGAGCCTCTCGGGAAAACTCCAGTGCGCGCGCCGCTCGCCCGCGAGGGCGAACGCGAAGCGCCGCGACTCGTAGGACTCGGGAAGGTCCGATTGACCCACGGCCCCGAAGGCGCGGCCGACCTCGAACAGGCCGACCTCGCTCGCGCCGCGCCGCAGGTTGCGGGCGGCCGCGTCGAGCAGGCCCGGCAGCAGCGTCGCGCGCAGGTGGCGGCGCGACGCGTCGAGCGGGTTGGCGAGCGGCAGCGGCTCCGGCGCCGACTCGGTCAGCCGGAGCCAGTCGGCCCAGAGCTCCTCGTCGGCGGCCCGGTCGACGAAGGGATAGTTGACGGTCTCGAAGAGACCCGCCGCGGCGGCGGCGTCGCTCAGGCGGTCCTCGACGCGGCGCAGCGGCTCCTGAACGGTTCCCGCGGTGGCGGAGGCGGGCAGGCGCGACGGCAGCCGGTCGTACCCCCACACGCGCAGGACCTCCTCGACCAGGTCGTCCTCCCGGCGCACGTCGGCGCGGAAGAGCGGAATCGAGACCGAGACGCGGCGGCCTTTGCGCTCCGTGGAGAAGCCGAGGCGGACGAGCGCCTCCTCGGCGAAGTCGAGCCCGATCCGCTCGTCGCCCGAGAGGAGGCGCAGCCGCGAGAGGCGCAGCGCGGTCCGGCGGATGCGGAAGAGCTTGCCCTGCGCGTCGAGGAGTCCCGGCGCCACCGCGCCGCCCGCCGCCTCGAGGAGCAGGCGCGCCGCGAGGTTGAGCGCCCCGGGGATCGCGTCGATGTCCGCGCCGCGCTCGAATCGGTGCGACGCGTCCGTGTGCATGCCGAGGCGGCGGGCCGTGCGCCGCACGGTGGCGGGGTCCCACCACGCGGCCTCGAGGAGCACGTTGCGGGTGGCGTCGGTCACCGCCGTGTCGAGGCCGCCCATGATGCCGGCGAGCGACACCGGCCGCTCCGCGTCCGCGACGACGATGTCCGAGGACTCGAGCGCGCGCTCGATGCCGTCGAGCGTCACGAGCTTCTCGCCGCGGCGCGCCCGGCGCACGATGAGGAGCCCCCCGGCGAGGCGGTCGAAGTCGAAGGCGTGGAGCGGCTGACCGGTGTCCCACAGGACGTAGTTGGTGGCGTCGACGGCGGCGGAGATCGGCTTTCCGCCGATCGCCGCGAGGCGGCGCCGGACGACCTCGGTGGCGGGGCGGCTCTCCGTGCCGAGCACGAGGCGGGCGCCGAACCGGCGGCACAGGTGCGGCACCTGGATCACGATCGAGGCCAGCTGCTCGGTCGTATCGCCGCTCCCTTCGGGCTCGGCGTATCGCGCGGCGAACTCCCGCATCGGACGCCCGGCCATCGCCGCGATCTCGCGGGCGAGACCGCGGTGGCCCATCGCGTCGGGGCGGTTCGGCGTGATCTCCGCTTCGAGGATCGTGTCGTCGGCCCGGCGCTCGAACGACTCGATCGGGATGCCGGCCCGGTCGAGGAGCTGGCGCACGCCATCGACGCCGCCTGCCGCCTCGACGTCGACGAAGTCGTCGAGCCAGTCCAGGGAGAACTTCACGCCTCCCCCGCGAACTGGGCGAGGAAGCGCTCGTCGCCCTCGAAGAGGAGGCGCAGGTCCGGGAATCCGTACTTCAGGAGCGCGACGCGGTCGATGCCGAGCCCGAACGCGAAGCCCGTGTACTCCTCGGGATCGATCGCGACGCCCTGCAGCACGCGCGGGTGCACCATGCCGGCCCCCATGATCTCGATCCAGCCCGAGCCCTTGCACTTCGGACAGCCGTCGCCCTTGCAGAAGATGCACGTCATCGAGACGTCGACGCCCGGCTCGACGAACGGGAAGAACGTCGGGATGAAGCGGGTCTTCGTGCCCTTCCCGAAGAGCGCCTCGAGGAAGGCCGCGACGGTCCCCTTCAGGTCGGCCATCGAGATGCCGTGGTCGACCACGAGCCCCTCGACCTGGTGGAAGACCGGCGAGTGCGTCGCGTCGACCTCGTCCTTGCGATAGACGCGCCCCGGCACGATGAGACGGAGGGGCGCGCCGTGCTTCCGCATCTCGCGGATCTGGACGGGCGAGGTGTGCGTGCGCAGGAGCAGCGGCGAGGCCGCGGGCCGGTCGACGAGCAGCGTGTCCTGCGCGTCCCGCGCGGGGTGCTCCGGCGGGAAGTTCAACGCCTCGAAGTTGTGGAAGTCGTTCTCGAGCTCGGGGCCGTCGGCGATCGAGTAGCCCATGCGGAGGAAGATGTCCTCGATCTGGCGGCGGACGATCGTGATCGGGTGGAGCCCTCCCCGCCGCGGGCGCCGGCCCGGGAGCGTGACGTCGACGGCGGCCGCGCGGTCGCGCGAGGCCGCCTCCCGCCTCTCGAGCTCCGCGCCGAGGCGCCGGACGGCCTCCTCGATCTCCGTCTTCGCCGCGTTCGCGCGCGCTCCGAACGGACCGCGCTCGGCCGGCGGGAGCGCCTTCAGCCGCGCGAAGAGCTCGGGCACGAGCCCCTTCTCCCGGCCGAGAAACCGGCCCTTCAGCCGCTCGAACTCGCCACGGGTCGAGACACCTCTCCCGACCTCCTCCCGGAAGGAGTCGAGCAGCGCCTGGATGGGATCGGACGCCACGTTGCCGTCAGCCGTCTGCGGTCTGCCGTCCGCGTTCCGGCGTCAGGCGATCTTCAGCGCCTGCTTGGCGACGCCGACGAGGTGGCCGAATGCGGCCGGGTCCGAGACGGCGAGGTCCGCCAGCATCTTCCGGTTGATCTCGTTGCCGGCCTTCTTCAGGCCGTCGACGAGCTTCGAGTACGAGATCTCGTGCTCGCGGGCCGCGGCGTTGATCCGCACGATCCAGAGGCCGCGGAAGTCGCGCTTCTTCGCCTTCCGGTCGCGGTACGCGTAGACGAGCGACTTCTCCACCTGGAGCTTCGCCATCCGGTACGACTTCGACTTGGTCCCGTAGTACCCCTTGGCGAGCGCCAGCGTTTTCGACCGGCGATTCTTTCTCTTGGGTCCCCTCTTTACGCGAGGCATCGTCTTCTCCTTGGTTTTCGTTTCTTCGACGCGGCGTTCCCGCGCCGCGAATCGCTTTCGCGGCGGCCGCGCGAATGGGCCTACGCGTAGGGCAGCATCTCGCGGACGCCCTTGAGGTCCGCCTTCGAAACGCTCGTCCCCTGCGCGAGCCCGCGCTTTCTCCCGGGCGCCTTCTTCGTGAGGATGTGGCTCTTGAAGGCCTTCGCCCTCTTGAATTTTCCGGACGCGGTCTTGCGGAACCGCTTCGCGGCACCGCGATGCGTCTTCAGCTTCGGCATGTGTGTGTCTCCCTCAGGCGGCCGCGATCAACCCGCGGCCTTGGTTCCCTTCTCGTGCCGGACCGGCGAGAGGATCTGGTAGAGCCGGTTCCCGAGCATCTCGGACCGCGACTCGGCCACCGCTTTTCCCGACAGGTCCGTCAGGAGACGATCGAGCACCTTCTGGCCGTTCTCCCGCCGCGCCATCTCGCGGCCGCGGAACTGCACGGTGGCCTTCACCTTGTCGCCGTGCGCCAGAAACTTCTCGATGTTCTTCATCTTGAACTCGTAGTCGTGGTCGTCGATGTTCGGACGGAACTTGACTTCCTTGACCTGCGTCGTCTTCTGCTTCTTCTTCGAATCCTGCTGCTTCTTCTTCTGCTGGTAGATGAACTTCCCGAAGTTCATGATCCGGCAGACCGGCGGCTGCGCCGTCGGAGCGATCTCGACGAGGTCGAGCGCCGCCTCGCGCGCCTTCTGGAGCGCGTCGGACATCGTCACCACGCCGAGCGCCTCCCCCTCGGCGCCGATCAGGCGGACTTCCTTCCACCGGATCTGTTCGTTGATGCGGATGCTTTTCTTATCGATCTTTCACCTCCGTCGTCAGTTCCTGCTTTCGTCCCGCGACCGCCGCGGCGGCGGCCGAGAGGAACGCCTCGATCGACATGGTCCCCGCGTCGCCGCCGTGGCGGAGACGAACGGCCACGGTTCCGGCGGCCGCCTCCTTCTCGCCCACGACCAGCATGCACGGGGACTTCATCAGCTCGGCCCGGCGGATGCGGGCGCCGAGCTTCTCGTTGCGGTCGTCGCACTCGACCCGCAGGCCCGCCGCCGACAGCCGAGCGGCGACGCTCCGCGCCGCCTCCGCGAACCGGTCGGAGACGGGGATCACGACGGCCTGCACGGGCGAGATCCAGAACGGAAAGTTGCCGGCCGTGTGCTCGATCAGGATCCCGATGAACCGCTCGAAGGAGCCCAGGATCGCGCGATGCATGATGACGGGCCGGTGCGCCTTCCCGTCTTCGCCGATGTACGTCAGGTCGAAGCTCTCGGCGTGCTCGAAGTCGCACTGGATCGTCCCGAGCTGCCATGGCCGGCCGAGCGCGTCCTTCACGCGGAAATCGATCTTCGGGCCGTAGAACGCGCCGTCGCCGGGCGTGACGACGTGCCTCCGGCCCGACTTCTCGAGCGCCGCGGCGAGCGCCTTCTCGCCCCGGTCCCACTGCTCGTCGGAACCGATGCGCTTCTCCGGACGCAGGCCGAGCGAGATCTCGACGTCCGTGAAGCCGAACGCGCCGTAGACCGCGTCCGTGAACTCGAGGAAGCGGAAGATCTCGTTCTCGACGTGCTCGAAAGGCGTGAAGATGTGCGCGTCGTCCTGCGAGAACGACCGCACGCGCGTCAGCCCCGCGGTCACGCCCGAGAGCTCGTAGCGGTGGAGGCGGCCGAAGTCGGCGAATCGAACGGGCAGGTCCCGGTAGGACCACAGCCGCGTCTGGAAGAGCAGGAAGTGGCCGGGGCAGTTCATCGGCTTGACGCCGAACTCGCGCTCGTCGATCTCCGTCCAGTACATGTTCTCGTGGTAGTTCTGGTAGTGGCCGGAGAGCTTGAAGAGCTCGGCGTCGAAGATCTGCGGCGTCAGGACCTCCTGGTAGCCGCGGCTCCGATACTCGGCCCGCAGGTACTCGAGGAGCTCGTTGTAGAGGACCGCGCCCTTCGGATGGAAGAAGGGCGACGCCGGCGCCCACGGGTGAAAGGAGAAGAGGTCGAGCTCCTTGCCGAGCTTCCGGTGGTCCCGGGCCTTCGCCTCCTCGATCCGACGGAGGTGCTCGTCGAGCTCCTTCTGCGTGAGGAAGCAGGCGGCGTAGATCCGCTGGAGCATCGGGTTCTTCTCGTCGCCCTTCCAGTAGGCGCCCGCCGTGTGCGTGAGCCTGAAGACGCCGAGCTTGCCCGTCGAGGGGACGTGCGGCCCGCGGCAGAGGTCGATGAAGTCCTTCTGGCGGTAGCAGGAGACCCGGTCGTCGGGGATGCCCCGGATGATCTCGACCTTCAGCGAGTCCTTCTGGCCCTCGAAGATCCGGATCGCCTCGTCCTTCGACATTTCGAGGCGCTCGACCGGATTGTCCTCCGCGATGATCCGGCGCATCTCGGCGTCGATCGCCGACAGATCCTCGGGCGTGAACGGCCGCTCGGGGTTGAAGTCGTAGTAATAGCCGTCCTCGATCGCGGGGCCGATCCCGATCTGCACGGTGGGGAACAGGCGCTTCACCGCGTTCGCCGTCAGGTGGGCCGTCGAGTGGCGGTAGAGGGGCAGCGCGTCCGGCGACTTCGGCGTGACGATCTCGACCCTCGCATCGCTCTCGACGCGCGCCGAGAGATCGACGAGGCGCCCGTCGAGCTTGCCCGCGAGCGCGTCCTTGGCGAGCCTCGGACCGATGCTCTCGGCGATCTCGCGCACGGTGGTCCCGGACGGGACCGTGCGCGTCGAGCCGTCGGGCAATGTGAGCGTCACCGTGTGCGCCAGGGCTTCCATTCTCTCCTTCTCTCTTCCCAAAAAAACAAAAACGCGGGCACCCCGCGTTCGAGACGTCTACTGGTAGGCGCTAGCGGGATCGAACCGCTGACCTCTTCCGTGTGAAGGAAGCGCTCTCCCGGCTGAGCTAAGCGCCTGTGCGTCGAAGAATCTTGGTAGGCTCGAGCGGATTTGAACCGCTGACCCCCACAGTGTCAATGTGGTGCTCTCCCCCTGAGCTACGAGCCTGTTCTTCGATCCCGGTTTCCCGGGGGGCTGTCGGCCGGAAGCCCGCAGGGGCATTTAGATCCCGGCCCTCGTCCCTGGTTGTGAAAGATCCTTCCCGGGCCGTGAAGCACCGGGACGGCGGAATTTACCAGAGGGGCGGGTTGGGGGCAAACCGCGGAGAGCGATCGGCGACGGACCTCCCCTCACCCCTACGCCCCTCTCCCGGAGGGAGAGGGGATCTGCTCTTTGTATGGCCCCTCTCCCGGATGGAGAGGGGGGCTGTTCTTTGTCTAGGCCCAATCTCCGGCCTTGCGCGACAGCACCGGCGCCCCTTCGAGAAAGGTCAGGACCGCCTTCGCCGAGTCGGCGACGCCGAACAGGATCCGGTCCTCCGTGCGGGCGTACTTCTTCTGCACCGCGAGCTCGAACTGCTGGAGCAGCGGGCCGAAGTAGCCGCCGATGTTGGCGATCACGATGGGCTTGCCGTGGATGCCCATCTGCTTCCACGTGATCATCTCGATGATCTCCTCCATCGTCCCGTAGCCGCCGGGAAACGCGACGAAGGCGTCCGACAGATCGAACATCAGCTGCTCGCGCTCATGCATCGTGCCGACGACCTTCAGCTCCGTCAGCCCGCGGTGGGCCGCCTCGCGGCCCTCGAGCGCCTTCGGGATCACGCCGACGACCCGTCCTCCGGCGGCGAGGACCTCGTCGGCGACGGCGCCCATCAGCCCGCGCGAAGCGCCTCCATAGACGAGCCCCACCCCCCGCGTCGCGAGCTCGCGCCCGAACGCCCGGATCTCCTTCTCGACGGCGGGGTCGAGCGTCGGGCTCGAGCCGCAGTAGACGCAGACGCTCTTCAAGTCCATGCGTCCATCTTACGGGACGACGGCGGGGGCCGGAGTCAGCCCTTCTGGAAGCGGCTGCCCGGCGCGTCGACCGCGACGCCCTTCTTGCAGAGCGGGCACTCGGCCTCCGGCCAGGACGGCACGGACAGGGAGAGGAGCGAGCGCGAGGGGACGGCGAAGGCGCCGGCGGGGAGGCCCCGGTCCACGATCGAGCCGACGGCGAGGATGCGTCCGCCCGCGGCCTCGACCGCCCCCGACGCCTCCCGCGTGGATTTTCCGGTCGTGAACACATCCTCGACCACGACCACCGGCTCACCGCGGTCGAGCGCGAAACCCCGGCGCAGCGCGAACGCGCCGTCCTTCCGCTCCACGAACATCGCCGGAATCCGAAGGGCCCGCGCGGTCTCGTGGCCGATGATCACCCCGCCCAGCGCCGGCGAGACGACGGCTTTCGGCGAGAAGGCGCGGAGCTTGTGCGCGAGCTCCTGGCCCGCGCGCTCGGCGCGGTCCGGCCACATCAGCAGCCGCGCGCACTGGAGATAGCGGTCCGAGTGGAGGCCGCTCGAGAGGCGGAAGTGGCCGGTCAAGAGCGCGCCGGTCTCCTCGAAGTCGCGCAGGGTGATCACGGGGCGGAGTCTACTGGAGAGGGAGAGCGGCGGGATCACCGCCCCTCACCCCCACCCCCTCTCCCGCGGGGAGAGGGGTGGCAGCGTGGCGGAAGGAACGCCCCTCACCCCTACGCCCCTCTCCCGGAGGGAGAGGGGGACTTATTTTGGTTGATCGTCCTCGCGGCTGATCTTGTGGTGCTCGATCTTCTTGTAGAGGTTCGAGCGCGGGGTCTGGATCACCTCGGCCGTGCGGCTGATGTTCCAGCCGTTCTCCCGCAGCCGCGCGACGATGAACTCGCGCTCGGCGAACTCCTTGAAGTCCGAGAGGGTCGCGAGCTCCAGGCCGCGGCTCGAAATCTCCGCCGGCTGCACGCGCACCTCGGGCGGCAGGTCGCGGGCGTCGATCGGATCGGCGTCGGTCATGATGAGCACGCGCTCGACGAGGTTGCGCAGCTCGCGGACGTTGCCCGGCCATGCCCGCGACGCGAGCACGCCCATCGCGGCGGAGGCGAAGCGGCGGCCTTTGCGGTGGTCGCGCTCCGCGAACACGCGCGCGAAGTGCGCCACGAGCGCGGGGATGTCCTCGCGCCGCTCCCGCAGCGGCGGCGTCGTCAACGGCACGACGTTCAGGCGGAAGTAGAGGTCCTCGCGGAAGCGGCCCTGGCGGATCGACTCGGAGAGGTCGCGGTTCGTCGCCGCGATCACGCGCACGTCGACGCGGCCGACCCGGGCGGCGCCGACCGGTTCCACCTCGCCGACCTCGAGCACCCGCAGGACCTTCGCCTGCGCGCGCGCCGACATGTCGCCGACCTCGTCGAGGAAGATCGTGCCGCCGTCCGCCTCGACGAACTTGCCGACCTGCTTGCGCACCGCGCCCGTGAAGGAGCCCTTCTCGTGGCCGAAGAGCTCCGACTCGATCAGCTCCTCCGGGATCGCGGCGCAGTTGACCTGCACGAAGGGTCCCTGCGAGACCCGCGAGGCCGCGTGGATCTCGCGGGCGACGAGCTCCTTGCCGGTCCCGCTCTCGCCGAGGATCAGCACGGTCGCAGCGGTCGGAGCGGCGCGGCCGATCTCGGCGCGGAGGCGCTTCATCGGCTCGCTGTCGCCGAGAAGGACGGACGCGTCCTCGAAGCGGCGCTTCAGCTCCTGGTTCTCGGTGCGGAGGCGGTTTCCGGAGACCGCATTGCGCACCGACACGAGCACCCGCTCGCGCTGCAGCGGCTTCTCCAGGAAGTCGACGGCGCCCCGCCGGGTCGACTCGACGGCCGTGGCGATGTCGCCGTGGCCCGAGATCATCAGCACGGGCGGCGCGCCCTCGCGCGCCACGATCTTGTCGAGCGTCTCGAGGCCGTCCATGCCGGGCATCTTGATGTCGAGCAGCACGCCCGCGAACGGCGCCTCGTCCAGCGCATCGAGCGCGGCGCGGCCGTCGCCGACGGTCACGACGTCGAATCCCTCGTACTCGAGGACCATCCGCAGCGTGTCGCGGATCGCCTGGTCGTCGTCGACGACGAGCACTCGCTGGGCCATCGCCCTCCCCTACATTCCCCGGGTCGCGGTTATTCCCTGCCGGGTTTCGCTTCAGACGGCCGCGCCCGCCTTGCGGCGGGCGCGACGCGGAGAAACCGTCGAGGCCGGTGGCCTCAGTCGCCGATCTTGACCAGGGCGAAGGTCGAGACGTTGGCCCGCGGGTGGTAGACGTACAGCTTCAGGTAGTCGCCCTTCTTGGCCCGAGAGACCACCTTGCCGAAGTCCTCGGTCGAACCGACCTTCTGCCCGTTGACCTGCGTGATGATGTCGCCTTCCTGGATGCCGGCGTCGGCCGCGGCCGAAACCTCCTTGACGTGCACGACGAGCAGCCCGTCGACGTCCGCCTTGAGGCGCTGCATCTGCCGCACCTGCGGCGTCAGCTCCGTCACCTGGATGCCGATCCGCTCGTGCGAGTCGTCGGAAGACGTCTTCTCGGGCTCCTTGCCGGAGGTCTCGTCCTTGCGCTCGGCGAGGCTCGCGGTGAGCGTCACGGGCTTGCCGTCGCGGATCACGTCGAGCTCCACCTTGCTGCCCGGGGCCTTGCCCGAGACGTAGCCGATGAGGTCGCGGGTCTCCTTGACGGGCACGCTGTCGACCTTGACGATCGTGTCGCCCGGCTTCACGCCGGCCTTGTCGGCGGGCTTTCCGGACTCGACCGACTCGACGAAGGCGCCGTCCTCGGTCTTCAGGTTGAATGCCGCGGCGCGGTCGGAGTCCACGTTGACGATGTTGATGCCCAGGAACCCACGCGTGACCTTCCCCTTCTCGCGGAGCTGCGGAAGGACCTGCTTGAGCGTGTTCACCGGAACGGCGAACCCGATGTTCTGCGCGGGACGGAAGATCGCGGTGTTGATGCCGATGACCTCGCCGTTGACGTTGATCAGCGGGCCGCCGGAGTTGCCGAAGTTGATGGCCGCGTCGGTCTGGATGTAGTTCTCGAAGGAACGCGTGGCCGGGTCGGCGGTCAGGCCGGAGCGCTGCTTGGCCGAGACGACGCCGACGGTGACGGTCTTGTCGAAGGCGAGCGGATCGCCGATCGCCATGACCCACTCGCCGACGCGCAGCCTCTCGGAGTCGCCGAGCGGAAGCGGTGTGAGGCGCTGCTTGGTCTCGACCTTCAGCAGCGCGAGGTCGGTCGCGGTGTCGCGGCCGATGAGCTTGGCGGTGTACTTCTCCTTGTTGTTGATCCGCACCTCGATCTTGTCGGCCCCCTCGATCACGTGGTTGTTCGTGACGATGTAGCCGTCGTCCGAGATGATGAAGCCGGTGCCGCCCTGCACCTGCTTGTGCTCCTCGTCGTCGTTCTGCTGCCGGCCGTGCGGATTGCCCGGCCCGAAGAAGAACTCGAAGGGATCGCCGCCGCCGTCGCCGCCGAACGGATTCGAGTACCGGCGACCCTGGCTGCCCTTGACGATGTCCGTCGACGTGATGGACACGACGGACGGCATCGCCTCCTGGGCGATGTCGGCGAAGGAGGGGGCGCCGGGCGAAGCGGCGTGGGTCCGGGGGGCCGACGCCTCGTGCTGCGCCTCCGACCGCGGCGTGATGTTGACGGAGCTCGCGACGACCATGCCGAAGACGACCGCCGCCGCGATCAGGGCGGTGAGGGAAAGTGCGCGTTTCGTGGTCTTTTCCATGACTTTAATGTCTCTCTCCTCGTTCAGGTCCCTTTGCGGGACAACGAAGGAACGCCGGCGCCGGGTCCGACATTCCTCGATTTAGGACGGATCCCCAGCCGGCGGTGCTCCACCAGAATGCAACGGTCCATGGCCACGCCGATGCCGGCCTCCTCGAGCCGGCGCGCGGCGGACGGATCCTCGACACCGAGCTGCATGAAGAAGAACGGGACGCCGCGGGCAATCGCCTCCCGGGCGACCGGCGCGACGTGCTCGGAGCGGCGGAAGACGTCCACCACGTCGATCCGGACGTCTTCCGGAACCTCGGCGAGAGAGGGATAGCAGCGCTCCCCGAGGATCTCCACGTGGTGCGGGTTCACCGGCACGATCCGATAGCCCGCCTCCTTCAGGAATCGCGCGATCTCGTTCGACGGCCGCCGCGGGTTCGGGGAGCATCCGACGACGGCGACCGTCGCCGCCGACTCGAGAGCCGCGCGGATCCCGTCCGGGTCGTTCACTGGGGCCGGCCCTCCTCGTCGACACGCATGTTGTAGAGGAAGGTCACGGTCACGCCTTCCCGCTCCTCGTGGAGATCCTCGGGGAGCGGCCGGAACGGGGACGACTTCAGGATCGCCTGGAGCGCGGCGTTGTCGAAGGGCGGAATCCCGGAGTAGCGGATGATCTTCGCGTCCTGGACGGTTCCGTCGGCGCGGATGTAGAAGCGGACCGTCAGGCTCCCCTTCCAGCCGAGGCGCGCGAGCTCCGGCACGTCCCAGTGGAGCTTGATGCGGCGGATCATCTCGCTTGCGTAGGCGCCCCAGTCGTACCACTTCGTGTCGAAGGAGAGCGGCCCCGAGTCGAGGAAACCGCCGTCGGGGTTGCCCTGCGGCGCGCCGCCCTCTCCGCCCGGCGACCCCGCCGCGCTGCGCGCGGCCTCCTGGATCGCGCGGTCGAGGCCCGCGAGCTTGCCGATCTCGCGCGGTCCGGTCGGCTGACCCCGCGACGGAGCCGGAAGCTGGTTCGGATACTCGGCGGTCTTCGCATCGGTCTTCGGCTGTTGCTCGGCGAGCTGATTCTCGCCCGCCTTCGAACGGACGTTCCCTTGCTCGCCCTGGGGCGCCGGGCGCGGCGCGGGCGGACCGCCGGGCACCCGCGGGGCGCGCGGCCCCGGCGAGAGTCCCGCGATCCCGGAGGACGGCGGCACGAAGGGCGTCGATGCCTTCGGCTTCGAGGGATCGCCGCCCCCGGCGCGCCGGTCGGCGTCGGAGAGGGGCGCGCGCCGGGGATTCGGCCGGGAGGGTCCGGGCGCGTCCAGGATGACCGGGATCGGTCCGTCGTTCGACTTCGGCGCCGGCTGGAGCATGGAGAAGAGGTCCCCGCCCTTCGGGAGCCGCGTCGGGAAGAACAGGAGCATCAGCATCAGCGAGATGTGGAACAGGAGCGAGATGAGGACGCCTCGCTCGATCGGCCAGTCGCTGCCGATGTGCTCCTCGAGACCCGCGAGCTCGGCGATCGTGCTGTGCTGGGTCAGCGGACCGATCGAGTCGGCGTCGGCCTCCGGGGTCGCGGCCCCGTCCAGGGCGAGCATCGACGCCGGCCCCTCGGCATCTTCCTCGGAAACGGCCGCCCCGGACTCATCGGCGAGCCTCCCGAGCATGCTGCGGTTGGGCGGCTCCTCGTCCGCGACGGAGGAAGCCTCCTTCAGGAACCGGGCCGCCGCGTCCGTCTCCCGGTTCGCCACGGGCGTTCCCGA
>Ga0335076_10004913_pt1 | contig 13551 bp, 10 predicted proteins | sample Lox_Sample_25_FD_206717 | JGI IMG/M metagenome (GOLD analysis project Ga0335076, IMG submission 206717) | Soil microbial communities from Loxahatchee National Wildlife Refuge, Florida, United States - Lox_Sample_2.5 | ecosystem: Environmental > Terrestrial > Soil > Wetlands | place: USA... | reverse complement strand
CCGGTCCGGTGGAAATGATTTTAAATATACCCTCGATTGGGTGAGCTGTTTTGCGCTCGCGGTTAATGAAGAAAATGCTTCTTTTGGCAGAGTGGTTACAGCTCCGACTAATGGAGCAGCTGGCGTCATTCCAGCCGTGCTGCAATACTATGTTATTTTCACCAATGAATACAGAGATGAAAAAATCATTCAGTTCCTGCTGACTGCTGCAGAAATTGGGAGCATTTTCAAAAAAGGAGCCACAATATCTGCGGCAATGGGTGGATGCCAGGCCGAGATCGGAGTTTCTTCAGCAATGGCAGCAGGTGCGCTTACAGAATGCATGGGAGGCACACAAAGACAATCCCTGATGGCAGCAGAAATTGCGATGGAACATCATCTGGGGTTGACCTGTGATCCGATCGGCGGACTGGTTCAGATTCCCTGTATCGAACGGAATACCATGGGGGCGATCAAAGCCATTACCGCCTCACAGCTTGCTTTACAAAGCACTCCTGATTTTGCGAAAGTTTCTCTTGATGCAGTAATCAAAACCATGTGGGATACGGCAAAAGACATGAACAGCAAATACAAGGAAACAGCCGACGGTGGACTGGCTGTTCATATTCCGCTCAGCCTGAGTGAATGTTGAGCTTTATTTTCGCATAGGCGATAGTGTTAGGAAAGAATCAGGCTGTGTCACTGGCTCGCTTCAGTCAACATCTCAATGGCTGAAGGAGCCAGTTCCAGTGTGGTTGCTTTTATCAACAAATCCAATTGACCGATACTCGTAGCGCTGGCAATGGGGGCCGTAACTGAAGGACGATTGATCAGCCAGGCGACAGCAACGCTCGCCGGAGTTGAACCATAGTGGGCCGCTACTTCATCAAGCGCTTTTAAAATTCTAAAGCCTCTTTCATTCAGGTATTTTTTGTTTCCCCCGCCCCTGGGGCTTTTTGAAAGATCTTTTTCTGAACGGTATTTTCCTGTCAGAAATCCGCTGGCCAGCGAATAATAAGTGATCACACCGATTTCATGCCCCCGGCACAGCGGTTCCAGTTCCTTTTCAAAACTTCGGTCATACAGGTTGTAGGGCGGCTGCAGGCATTCATATCTCGCATATCCATGCCTGTTACTTATGTCAAGGGATGCTGCCAGCCTTTGGGCCGTAAAGTTGGAAGCGCCAATGGCTCTCGCTTTTCCTTCTTTAATCAATCCGGAATAGGCAGCCAGGGTTTCTTCCATTGGCGTATGGGGGTCATCATCATGCGACTGATATAAATCAATATAATCCGTTTGCAGCCGGCTTAAAGAATCTTCCACAGCCTGGCGGATATATTTTGCGGAAAGACCTTTTTTATCAGGGTCCATCTCCTTCCCTACTTTAGTCGCGATAATTAGTTTGCTCCGGTTATTTCTTTTTTTCAGCCATTTGCCAATAATGGTTTCAGATTCACCCCCATGATTGCCCGGAGCCCATCGGGAATACACATCAGCAGTATCTATCAAATTAAATCCTGCTTCAATAAAATGGTCTAACAACCGAAATGATGTGCTTTCATCGGCAGTCCATCCAAATACATTTCCACCAAAAGCCAGCGGACTGATCTCAATTCCCGATTTTCCTAAATTTCTTTTTTTCATGAGAGATGAATTGACGAAATGCAAAATACTTGAAACAAATGACAAAATGTAAAGTTCAAAACCTGCCCTCCTTCCTGTATCTTGTGCTTGATTGAAAGACCGACAAATTCGAACAATGAATGAGGACATAACGATACATGAAGCGGGCCCTGATGATATCCCTGTCATCGGTAAGCTTGCCTGGGCAATCTGGCCCCAAACCTATGCAGGTATTTTGTCGCCGGAGCAACTGAATTACATGATGGATCTTTTTTATAGTGCCGGTTCACTCCAATCACAAATGCTGGAAAAAAAACATTCCTTCCTGATCGTTGAAGAAAATAAAAGACCCATCGGCTTCGCTTCTTATTCAATTACCGATCAGCCAGGAGTATTTAAACTTCACAAAATATACGTGTTACCCGGGCAACGGGGCAAGGGATTGGGGAAAATGATTATTGATCGCGTCGTTCAGGATATACGTACTGATACAGCGGTTGCATTGCAATTAAATGTTAACCGTTATAACAAGGCAAAAAACTTTTACGAGAAACTCGGTTTCAGGGTGATTCGTGAAGAAGATATAGATATCGGGAATAATTATTTCATGAATGATTATGTCATGGAAATGAAGTTGAGTTGAGAGACTTCGGATACAAATTCTTCAAACTATTCATTCTCCATTCCCATTGCAGCGCGTTTCATTTTGTGTGCGACATCATGTCCGACATAATCTTCAATTCTCCCTTCTATAAAATAAATCAAAGGAGTCAAAATAATTGCTCCCGTGAATTTATAAGTATAGTTCATGATGCCTACTGCAAGAATCAGTTGCCAGCTGAAGACGGAGCTAAAAGCGATGAATAATACAATATAACTGTCAACCAATTGTGAAATCAGGGTGGAGCAGGTGGCTCTCAGCCACAAATGTTTGTATCCTGGCTTTTTTTGATCTGGTGAAAAACAGTAACCTCAACGATCTGGCTCACCAAAAATGCCACGAGGCTGCCAACGATGATACGCATGTTCTGACCGAAAATAGCACTGAATGCATTTTGAATATTTTCCACCCCCTGCCTGCTGCTGCTGCTCAACCACGCATCAGCGGGCGGTATGCCTATTGCGAGATAATACATCAGAAACGCATAGGAAATCAGCACAACTGCAGTGATGGAAATTCTTCTTACTGCTTTGGGACCAAAAAATTCATTGACGATATCTGTGAGCACAAATTCCAATGGCCAAAGTAATACACCACAGGTTAGTGTGAATGATAAGCCGCTCTGTCCGAATAATGTAAAATTTACCGGCTGGCTTCCAAAAAGTCTTTCCAAAGAAAAAAGTTAGTGCCGATGGCTTCCGCTATCAGCGCATTGCAGCAAAAAAAAGCAGTGAATCCTAAAAAAAGTTTTGTCGGTTTGTATTTTAATATGCTATGGATCATTTCAGAAAAAGTATTAGCTGGGGAATAAGAAAAAGAAAATTGGTGATGACCAGCCAAGCGGGAACATGACTCAGCAGGGGTTTGCGAAGTAAAAGCAGGATAAGACACCAGACATTCACAAAGATATTGTCGATAGCCGCAAGTACATAGCCGAGAACAATAATCAATGAAACAAGCGCACCTTCGGGCGGATTTTTCAACCACAGAATAATTACCGCAAACATGAAGCAAATATTGCAGATAAAAGCCACTCTCGACAGTAACCTTAATGTTGACATCTTGGGAGATAAAATAGATTACCAAATGTACGACCGCGAGACGAAATGCATTTGTAAAAGATTTCACTCGTATGCATTCGTTATTGCTCCGGCTTTTTTCCCAAAAATCTGCCATTTTGCTCAAAAAGCCATTATTTTGCCTGATTAATTATCAAATTCATATATGAATTCATCTTTCCTGAAGAAAGCGCTTCCTCATTTCATTGCAGTAGTCGTTTTTTTGATTGTCGCCATGGTTTATTGTAAGCCTGCCCTCGAAGGGAAAACCTTATCGCAAACAGATGTGATCGGTCATACAGGAATGGCAAGACAATCTGAGTTGTTTAACAAACAATACGGTCATTACCCACTTTGGACTGAAAGTTTGTTCAGCGGGATGCCGACCTACAATATTGCCCTACCCTCCTCCTCCACTTTTTTAAATAACCTCGTTTATATTATTTATCTTTTCCCGGCGGGTGTTGGATTTAATCCCATTGTTCTTTTTTTCCTTGCTTCCGTTTGCTTTTATGTGTTGACACAGGTATTGCGGATTAATCCCTGGCTCGGGATCCTTTCTTCTATCGCTTATGCCTATTCGACATTTGATGCAATCATCATTGCAGTGGGCCACAATACTCAAATGGCTGCGATTGGATTTATGCCACTCGTTGTAGCCGGTTTATTGCTGATTACACAAAAGAAATGGATTCCGGGAGCAGCACTGTTATGCGTTTCTTTGGGATGGCAGGCAGCAATAACCCAACATATACAGATTGTATACTATACTTTAATTATTCTCGGATTAATCGGCATCAGTTTTTTGATCAAAGCCTGGCGTGAAAAAACAATCAGGGAAGGTTTTTTTGCTGCGGGCGTTGCAATTGTCGCAGGTATTATTGGTTTGAGCACAAATGCAGTTGCGTTTATCCCGTTGCAGGAATACGCCAAGGAAACCATGAGAGGTGGTAAATCCGAACTCGCCGGCGATAGTAATAATAAAACAAAGGGAGGATTAGATAAAGATTATGCGTTCAACTGGAGTTATGGAATTAGTGAAACGCTTACCCTGTTTGTACCCGGTGCTTATGGTGGAGGGACGATTGGCCGGCAGTTCACCGATAATTCAAAACTGGTTGATAAATTACAGGAAGTCGGCTACCCCGAAGAAGCCGCTTACCAGCTCGTTAACCAGGAAAGTTATTGGGGTAATCAGGATGCATCAGGAAATGTACGTACTGCCGGACCTGTTTACCTGGGCGCAGTGATTTGTTTTCTTTTCATACTGGGTATCATCTTTGTCAGAAGCTGGCATAGCTGGTGGATCATTAGTGCAACAGTTTTAGGAATCATCCTTGCATGGGGGAAAAATTTTTCGTCCATCAATTATTTTCTCTTCGACCATCTTCCGTTTTACAGCAAATTCCGTTCCCCCACAATGGCACTTGTCATTCCTCAATTGACTTTTCCGTTGATGGCTGCCATGGGACTCGATGAAATATTAAAAACAAAAAATCAAAAAGAAATAGTTTGGAAAAAATTCAGAACAGCGGTGTTATGGACGGCGGGTCTTCTTGTTCTCGCCATCATATTTTATCTCGTGCAGGATTATAAAAGCCCACATGATAATCAGCTCAGGGAATATTTCAGCTCAGCCGTTCTGCAACAAATGTCCCGCGGAAAACAGCCCACTCCTGAAATGCAACAACAGGCCATGGAATTGGGTAATTCAGTTGTCAAATCGTTGCAGTCAGACCGGCAATCACTGATGGGGTCCGATCTGTTGCGAACTTTCATTTTTGTTGCGCTGGCTGTTGCATTGGTAGGCCTTTATTTGAAAGATAAAATCAATTCCATCGTTTTGCTCGCCGGTTTATTGATCCTGAGTTCTTACGATCTGCTTGCTGAGGGCAAAAAATATCTCGGCGAAGATAATTTTAAAGATGCCGTGGATATCGAATCCGTGTATACACCGACAGCAGCGGATCAGAAGATACTTGATGATGCTAACAAACCCTTCAGGGTTTTTGATCTCAGCGATCAGAACGGGCCCTTCAACAGTGCAAGGGCGTCTTATTTTTTCAACTCGATCGGTGGTTATCATCCGGCTAAATTGGGACTCTACCAGGATATTATTGAAAGGCAGTTGACCAAACAAAATATGAACGTGATCAATATGCTCAATACAAGATATTTTATTCAGCCGAATGCTGCTACCGGTCAGCCGCAGGCTATCCTCAATCCCGGGGCTTTTGGCCCCTGTTGGCTAGTAAAAGCAATTCATTACGTTAATACCGCAGATGAAGAAATGAAATCGCTCGATAGTATGAATGTAAGAGATACAGCAATTGTAAGAGGCAGCTTTCAAAACGTGATCAAATTTATTCCTGTGGCTGACAGTACGGCTTCTATCAAGCTTGTCGAAAATCTCAATGATTATCTTCGGTATCAGTTTTCATCCAGGACAAACCAGTTTGCCGTATTCAGCGAGGTTTATTATGACAAAGGATGGGATGCTTATTTAGATGGAAAGAAAACAGATTATTGCAAGGTCGATTATATTTTGCGGGGGATGCCTGTTCCTGCGGGTGAACATACAATTGAATTCAGGTTTGAACCTCAGTCCTTAAAAAAAGGCGCAACCATTTCGTGGATCGCTTCTTCGTTGGGAGCTTTGCTGATCTTATACGCATTGCTGTTATGGTGGAGGAATCAGAAGAAAAAAGCCTGAAAATAAAAAGAACTAATTTAAATTGGTTCAATCATCTGCAGCCAGGAATTAGTTTATTCTGCATAACATCATGTCAACAATAGTCAGCCTTATTTCATATCCTTTTTTACCTGCTAAAGTTGGCGGACAAAAAGGCGTCGGTCTTTTCAATAAATATTTTTCGCACTATTATAAAATAGTTTGTGTTACCACTAAAAAAAATGATCCCACTGCAGCCGAAGGATATGAAGTTTTGAATATTCTCTCCAATTCACCGCTACGATATATCAATGTTTTCTATTTTTTTACATTGAGCAAAATCATCAGGCAACGAAAGGCCACTCATTTGATTCTTGAACATCCTTATTACGGATGGCTGGCCATTCTGTTGAAATTGTTTTGCAGGATTAAACTTGTCGTACATTCTCACAATATGGAAGGATTAAGATGGAAAACGCTTCATAAATGGTGGTGGCCCATCATGTGGCAATATGAGAAATGGACCCATCGCTGCGCAGATTATAACTTTTTTATTCATGATGAAGACAGGCAATACGCTATCAGGCATTTTGGATTGAATGAATCTAAATGCATAACAATGACCTATGGTATTGAATGGGATCATCCTCCTTCAGCCCGGGAACGACAAATAGCAAAACAAGAATTACTCAATCAATACAATATTCCATCGGGGCATTGTATTTTATTGTTTAATGGCGCTTTTAATTATTCGCCCAATATTGACGCCCTAAAAAATATTACCGACTTTATTAACGCATTGTTGCTGGAGCGAAAGGATTTACCTTATTCGATAATTATTTGCGGCAGGGATATTCCTGCGGAAATAAGTGAAAAAAAATATCCCAATATAATTTTTGCCGGTTTTGTGGATAATATTAGTTTATATTTTAAAGGCACTGATGTATTTCTCAATCCCATAAGGGAAGGCGGAGGCATCAAAACAAAACTGGTTGAAGCGCTGGGATACAACATGAATGTTGTTTCGACGGAAACCGGAGCCATTGGCGTAGATCAGGCTTTGTGCAACGGGAAACTTTTGTTGTGCGGGGACAATGACTGGTATTCTTTTGCCGGATTAGTTGTGCAGGCTGCGACAATTTCTTCTGAAATTCCTGTGACTTATTTTAATCAGTTCTTCTGGGAAAATATTGTGAAGAAAGGAGCAGCATTTATCTCGTTGCCTTCCTGAAATAGATTGAAAACTCAGGCATAGGGCAAAAAAAGACCCCGCAAACGCGGGGCCATTTCAATTAATTTTTAGCCTTACCATTTATCGACTTCTTCATTATTGCCGGGAGCCGCTGCTGGGGCTTTGGCTTCAGCTTCAGCCTCAGCTTCATTTGTATTGTTGTTCACGACCACAGCAGGAGTGCTGCCATTGTCACTTGGAGAATGATGATCAGTTTCAGCCGGCTGATCATGATTATACGCGTCAAAGTCGAAATCCGGCATTAAATCAGTTTTTACATAGTCTACTGATTCAGTCAGTGCCTTAATGAATTTGTTGAAATCTTCTTTGTAGAGAAAGATCTTGTGTCTGTCATAACCATCTTCATTGAACTTTTTACGGCTTTCCGTAATAGTAAGATAGTAATCATTACTGCGGGTTGCTCTTACGTCGAAGAAATAAGTCCTTCGTTTGCCGGCTCTGATCCGCTTGCTGTAAACGCTTTCCATTCTTTTGTCATTATTCTCGTACGCCACATTAGTAGTTTTTACATTAAAAAAATCGAAATTAAAAAAGTAGGCACAAATATAATATTGTTTTCGAATTAGCAAAACTTGACTCAAGTAATTATTAATACAAGTTGTGCAGAGTATATGAACAGGAATAAAAGAAGATAATCAGGGAACAAGAATAGGTCAAGCCTGGTTTTTGTCTGCGGTTTCCCGACCATTTTCCTGGGCTTCTTCCCTGAGTTCCTGTTGTTGCTCATAGAGATAGGTGTAATAACCGTTTACAGCCAATAACTCACGATGAGTGCCTGTTTCAACGATTTTCCCTTCGTCGAGAACGACTATTTTGTCAAAATCAAACAATGAAAAAATGCGGTGGGTGATGATAATTGCTGTTTTATCTTGCAGGTAAGTATACAAATGATCCAGTATCTCTTTTTCAGTCTTTGCATCAACGGCACTCAGACAATCATCGAATACGACAACGTCATGATGCTTGACCAGGGCTCGGGCAATTGAAATCCGCTGCTTTTGACCGCCGCTTAAGGTCACTCCCCTTTCACCAATCATTGTTTCATATTGCTTAGCAAAACCCATGATTTCCCTGTCAACGCTGGCTGCTATTGCAGCCTGCCTGGTTGTTTCCCGGTTTTCTTTTTTCTCCGCTAATCCGAATTGGATATTACCTGCCACAGTATCGCTGAACAGGAATACATCCTGCGGCACATACCCGATCTGGTTACGAAAATCCTGCAGGTCGAACTGCCGGATATCACTCCCGTCGATGGATACCCGCCCTTCGGTCGGATCATAAAAACGCAGCAGTAGTTGCGCAATAGTAGTCTTTCCGCTGCCGGTTCTTCCAATAATCGCTATTTTTTCTCCCTTTTTTATTTCGAGATTAAAATTTTTCAAAGCATGAATTCCGGTATTGGGATAAATGAATTCTACTGAATCGAATAAAATATTTCCTTCAATTTTTTTAACGACCGGAGAAACGGGATTTTGTATTTGTGAGGGAGTATCCAAAAATTCATTTAATCTTTTTTGAGAAGCTGACGCACGCTGGATCATGCTGGCTACCCACCCGATTGCACTGACAGGAAAAGTGAGCATGGTGATATATATCACAAACTCAGTGATGGTACCCATATCCGTATTATGGGAGCCATAAATAACATACAAACCGCCCACCATAATAGTTAACAGAGTGCTTAGTCCAATAATCAACCCCATCGAAGGAAAATATATTGCCTCCACCTTAGCTAACCCAATTGCGTTTTTCCGGTATTCTTCACTGTTGTGATCAAAAAAACGGAACATGGCATTTTCCTGCACAAAAGATTTAATTACCCGGATACCGCTGTACGATTCCTGCGCATTGGTAGTGAGATCGCTGAGTAAAGCCTGTATATGCTCGCTTCGCTTATGGATGATCGTATTGACGTAGTAAATAGTTATGGCAAGAATGGGTAAGGGCGCGAGCACGTATAAAGTAAGCAGAGCATCTTTGCGCAGCATAAAGAAAAGACTAAAGCCAATAGTGGCGAGTAAATTGCCGAGATACATGATAGCCGGGCCCGTATACATTCGTACCCTGCTGACGTCCTCAGCCATGCGACTCATCAGATCACCGGTGTTATGCGTTTTGTAAAAATTGGCATCTAGGAGCTGATAATGCCGGAAAATTTCATTTTTTTGATCATATTCTATATGGCGGCTCATGACAATAATCGTCTGACGCATCAAAAACATAAAAAAACCACCGATCAGTGCCAATACCAAGAGGGTAACGCCGCAGATAGCGATTTTTCTGCCAAAGGATTGCTTTGACAGATCTATTGTCCTGATAAATTTTTTTACGAGAATATCATAATTGGCCGTGTCCTTTTGCTGTTTGACAGTCTGTTTCTTCGTTTCTGCATTGCTGGTAGGTATTGGATATGCCTGGTTATTGTTGCCGGTATGGTTTCTTAGCTCCTTTTCAACGGAATTGACAACATACCCGGTTACCTGCGGGGTTAAAATGCGGAAATAGTTGGAAAGAATGATGAAAAGAAATCCCAGGATCAGTCGCCAGCGATACTTCCAGAAATATTTGTGAACGGCGCGTAAGTATTTCAAATAAATATCTTTTTACAAAGATAAGATGATGAACCTGGATATAAATGAGAAGAATAACCATAGCATTGAACATTAAGTGTTATTGTCACACAGAAAATAATCAACAATCAATATTCAACACTCAATATTCAAGTTGAAGGACCTCATCCTTTGAATTCCTTTTTTATTTCTTAAATTTATAAGCCCGTCAACACTAATCAGTCCCTCCTTTTCCTTAATCAATGCTGTATCCTGTGTTTTATCATTTGATTATTTCAATCAAAAAATATATATCATGTCAAGGAAAAAAAACATTCACAGACGTGAATTCATAGGCTCTGCCGCCAAAGCCTCTCTTGCCCTAACGATTCTGCCACGCCACGTACTCGGCGGTCCGGGGTTTGTTGCGCCCAGTGATAAACTTACCCTCGCCTATATTGGTTGCGGCACGCAGGGTCTTCGTGAGATGACTCAGCTGATCACCAATCCTAAGTTGCAGATCGTTTCCGTTTGTGATCCCAATAAAAAAAGTACGAATTATGTCGATTGGTCGCCCTTCGAAATCCGCGACAGAATCAGGAAAACGATACAGGAACCTGACTGGGGAGCCGACCTGAACGGAATTCCCGGTGGACGTGATATCGGACAAGAACTGGTTAATAAATATTATGCGAAAAACAAAATGGTTGACAATTATAAAGGATGCTCTTCCTATGTTGATTTTCGCGAATTGCTGGAGAAGGAAAAAGATATTGACGCAGTAAAGATCATGACTCCCGATCATCATCATGCGACAATCTCCATTGCGGCTATGAAAAAAGGGAAATGTGTAGTCATCCACAAACCAATAGCCAACAGAATATATGAGGCGAAACTGTCTATTGAAACAGCGCGCAAAACGGGCGTGAGCACTCATCTGCTTGCATGGAGCAAAATAACAGGAAATGAAACGGTAAAAAAGATGATTGCCGACGGAGCGATCGGCACGTTGAAAGAAATACATAACTGGTCGAACCGGCCCATGTGGCCGCAATGGACGAGCAATCCAACGGATACTCCTCCTGTTCCTGAAGGATTCAATTGGGATTTATGGCTGGGACCGGTGCCGGATCGTCCTTATCATCCAAACTATACCAATGCCGTATTTCGCGGATGGTACGACTTTGGAGCCGGCAGTATTGCAGATATGGGACATTATAGTCTTTGGCCTCTGTTCCTCTCACTTGGAATCAACACGCCGCCATTAAGCGCTGAAGCGTATGGATGCACAACCTGTGCGATTGATAATCGTCATGTGAGCATTGGCGTGGTCAATGATGTGGCCTTCCCTTATTCCTGCACGATACGTTTCAAGTTCCCGCAGCAAAAAGAACTACCCGCCTTTGAATTGTTCTGGTATGACGGCGGAATGAAGCCACATCTTCCTGAAGAATTAGATGCTGATGGAGAATCCTTACAAAGAGAAGGTATGTTATTTGTAGGTGATAAAGGAAAAATCCTTGCTGGTTATTATTGTGATAACCCGCGCCTGATCCCCAAAACCAAAATGGATAACTACCTTAATGGACAGCAGATTCCAAAGGAAATCAGACAACGCACCGATGATGTTTGGATTGATGCTTTCAAAACAAAAACGCAATCTCCGGGAAGTTTTCTTTACGCCGGCCCAATCACTGAGACGATTTTGTTAGGTGCAGTTGCCTTGCGTGCAGGAAAAAAAGTAGAATACGATTCGGTGAACATGAAAATTACCAACCTGCCGGATGCAAATAAATATCTGGTAAGAGAATATCGCCCCGGATGGGAGCTGTGAGAAAAGTTGACAGATAACAGACGACAGTGGACAGTTGACAGTTAGCGATCTTAACTAATATAATTTATTATCAACGCCTAGCGGCCATGACTAAGCGAACAAGGAATATGAGCAACTGTCATTTGTCATCTTAAAATGCTGATCGTTCTCATCTCACTTGAATTTCCGTGTGTGATCTGGAGATAATAAGCTCCTGCTGGCATTCCGGAAACATTTATCGTTAGCTGATTTCCGCCGCTGCTGGCAGGAATATTCATTCTCTGTCCGCTATTGTTGAAGAAGACAACATTTATTTTTTCGCCGGTCGGACAGGATATCGTGATATAATTTGTCGCAGGATTAGGATATACGTTAATGGTAGTACTGCTATTCATATTCACAGACCTCACGTATGAAAACCAATTCTTCCCATCCAGGTCGGTTTCCTGCAGGCGATAATAAGATATTCCGGGAAGAGGATTTTCATCGTTTACCGAATAATATGAATCAGTGCTTGAATTTCCTGATGCATTAATCCTTTTTATATCAGTCCAGCTAGAACCATCACTGGAGCGCTGAATGTCGAAATATTCGCTATTTGCTTCCGATGATGTTTCCCAGTCAAGTTTTACTAATCCATTCTGTGCAACAGTAGTAAAGGATACCAATATCACCGGCAAAGGAGAAGTAATAGCGTTGATAGAACCAATGTAAAAGGTATTGGTAAGGTTAGCCAGCGATATTCCGGTTCTGTTAACCTGCGGATCACTTGTGGTTCCTGCATTTACTCCGGCAGTTCCGACAACGCTGTTCACCAGCATCAGTCGAAGGTCTGACACGCTTCCAATCGTACCGAAGCCTGTTCCCTGCGCATCCAAATCATAATTCCCTCCGGCAAGTCCGTTCGCAGTTGAAACCGCCCAGTTGAGATCTTTTCTCAGCACAATACTAAAAACCCCATCTGCAACTGCAGGCAACAAAACTGTATTGGTAGTTGCATCGGTATACGTAACAGAAACCGTACCTCCGGTTGTTGGTCCTGTCACCGGAGCTGTGACATAGAAAGGCCTGTAGTTAGCTGCAGTACCCACAGGGAATAACCCGTTAATGTTTAAATCGGGAACAGTAGCCGTGTTGAACCATCGCGTAAAAGTTCCTGTATTGATCATCGTTCCGCTTGTTCTGGCGAGGGTGCCTTTATTTGCAACAGATATCCCCAGAGTCAGCGTATTACTGTTCAGGTCGATGTTTCCCTGTGTCATATTCAGTGTTGTTGCTACGGTAACATTGCTTTCCAGTTGAATTCCTGTGCCGGAATTGTTGACTGTGAGGTTGGTGAAATTCTCCCCACCGGAAGAAGTAATAGTTTGTAAAGCTGAGCCATTAAAATTGACCGTACTTGTAGCTTCGGTAAATCCCGCAGTTCCTCTGTCGATCCAGTTGCCAAGCAGGTTGATTGTATTTGCACCCGGAGCCAGCACACCCGTTCCGTTGATAGTGAGATTACCATTGACTGATAAGCTACTTTGCAGGGTGCTGGTATTTGAAGTGACAGTAATATTATAAAAACTCATTCCGACGCTCGTGATGTTAAGATTGTTTCCGCCGAATACGACAGTAGAGGTATTGGTTGTTGCATCCACAGTGCCACTATTATAAGTCCAGTCGCGACTTATGGAAATGATACCCGTCATGGTCAGTGTTCCACCTGTTTTTGAAATCGTGATATAGGGCATTCTTCCCTGGCTGGCTGCAGCAGTGCTGGTGAATGCCTGGGCTCCGGTGCCATTGATCAGGATAAGTCCTGTGCCTCCGCCAGCGCCCGTATTGTTAATGACGATATCGCCTTGCGCCTGAATGGCTGTGGCTCCCAGAACGGGTGTATTAATCGTTACGTTAGACGCACCACTCGTATTCAGGGTACCCGTTACCGTTAGAACTGTTC
>Ga0335076_10004912_pt1 | contig 13553 bp, 8 predicted proteins | sample Lox_Sample_25_FD_206717 | JGI IMG/M metagenome (GOLD analysis project Ga0335076, IMG submission 206717) | Soil microbial communities from Loxahatchee National Wildlife Refuge, Florida, United States - Lox_Sample_2.5 | ecosystem: Environmental > Terrestrial > Soil > Wetlands | place: USA: Florida... | reverse complement strand
CCCCCTGGGCGAGGATTTTGAATCTGCGCGCTGGACCGGCTATTACATCGCGCAGGAGGCTGGCCCTTACCATGTGTTTCTGCAGAATCTTGGCGAGGAAGGCGGAGCGCGTCTTTTTCTTGACGAAAAACTGATTTTCGACGAGTGGAAAATCTGGCGTGCCCTGTTGGACGATAGAGTCATTGATTTAAGCGCCGGGCCCCACAAAATTCGCGTCGAGGCTTATCGCAAGGAGAACTGGAACGGCCCCGGCCTTCGCTTGGGCATCGTAGCCACGTCGGCGGTCGTGCTCCCCGAAGCGCGCGATCTTGCGGCGAAAGCTGATGCCGTAGTCGTGGCCGCCGGTTTTGATCCCATGATCGAGAGCGAAGGGGCCGACCGGTCATTCCGGCTTCCCACCGGCCAGGACGAACTTATACAGGCGATGTTCGCGGCCAACAAGAAGGTCATCGTCGTGGTCACGGCCGGCGGCGCGGTAGATGCTAGCGCCTGGGCCGACCGCACTCCGGCTCTGCTGCAAGGCTGGTATTCCGGCCAGGAAGGCGGCACAGCATTGGCGCAGTTGCTGTTCGGCGATTACAGCCCGTCTGGTAAATTGCCCATCAGTTATGATCGGCGTTTGGAGGACAACGCCGCTTACAACACCTACTATTACCCGGGCGCCAGCGACAAGAGAGTGAAATATAGCGAAGGCATTTTTCTCGGTTATCGAGCTTACGACAAGAATGGAATCAACCCTCTCTTTCCTTTCGGCTTTGGACTTTCCTACACTACGTTTGCCTATCAGAACCTCGCTGTTTCTCCGCCATCGTTTTCCGGCGATGCGCCGGTCACGGTCACTTTCGATATCACGAACACCGGTCAACGAAAGGGCGCGGAAGTGGCGCAGGTGTATGTGGGCGACAAGCATTCAAGCGTTCCGCGGCCGATGAAGGAACTAAAAGGATTTGCCAAAGTCGAACTGAATCCCGGCGAAACGCGGCATGTCTCCGTCACGCTGAACCGCCGCAGCTTTTCTTATTATGATGTGAAGAAGGATAGCTGGACGGCGCAGCCCGGCGATTTCGATATCTACGTCGGCCGCTCTTCAGCGCAGATCGAGTTGACCGGCAAAGTCACGCTGCAAGATCAATAACCGGGCGCGGCTGCCTCGTAGAACCGACGCTACCAAAGTCGGGCGGGGTGCGATATTCTATTCGTGTCCCCGTTTTGCTGCGTCAGTTCTCCTCATTCCCTGATTTGCGAGGCTGTTTGAGAATACGATCTTCGATTTGTCCTGTAGTTCTTGTGCTTACATCTTTCGCGGCGAGTGCAGCTCCCACCACAGTTCCTCCGCTGCGGGAATATCGCCTGCATCTTTTCCACACTCACACGGGGAAGCGAATCGATATAGTCTACCGAAAAGGTGATGATTACGTCCCCGAGGCCCTCACTCAACTCGATGAATATTTGCGCGACCATCGCACCGGCGACGTTCACCATTACGACCCAAGGGTGTTTGATCTGCTCCACGATCTCGACGCAAAATTAGGGCACGCCGACGGCGAAATTGATATCGTTTGCGGTTATCGCTCTCCGTGGAGCAATGAATTTCTCCGCACTCACGGCCACGGCGTGGCTCAGCATAGTTTGCACATGCAGGCGATGGCCATCGACATCCGCATTCCTGGGGTGAAAACCTCGCAGCTGCGGGACGCCGCACTGGCGATGCATCGCGGTGGCGTCGGTTACTACGCCAAGTCAGATTTTGTGCACGTCGATGTGGGCCGCGTCCGGCGCTGGTAGCAGGGCCGCGCCGTGTAACTCGTCACGGATAGGGATATCCCCTGGCCAGCACTTTTTCAAGATCGGCGTCATATCCGTAGATATCGTCGAAGAAATGCACGTCGCCTGTTTCCTCGACCACAGCTGTCCCATAAAGGATCAGCACTGGAATCGGTCGGGTCAGATTGACCTGCACGTTGTCCTTTCCCGTCTGCTTGGCAGCGAGCACGCGTTCCAGCGTCCACTCGGGTTGGTCCCGCAACACCCAGGCCGCCAGCTCCGCGGCTTTTTGAACGCGAATGCAGCCATGGCTGAAGTCGCGCCTTGATTGCGAAAATAATTCCTGCGCCGGCGTGCTGTGCAAATAAACATTGTATTCGTTGGGAAACATCAGCTTCACCAATCCCAGCGCGTTGGCAGGCCCGGGCTTTTGCCGCACCAGCAACTTCCCCGCAGTGAGTTGGCCGAGAATTTCATCGCTGATCTCGCCGGAAGTAACTACCGTGCCTTGCGGAGTCACCACCTCATATCCTTTTTTCGCAATGTAGTTCCGATCTTTTCGGATCGCCGGCACAATCTCTGATCGCTGGATGCTCGGCGGAACATTCCAGTAAGGACGAAACACCACGTACTTCATGTCCCGCTCGAAAACCGGGGTCTCATGCCGGTAAGCCTTGCCAACGATTACGTTTGATGAAAGCCCGATCTTCCCATCGCCCGCGTAGGCGCGCAGGCGAAACTCAGGAATGTTGACGACAATAGGAGGCTGGGAAAACGCACGCGGCACCCAGCGCCAGCGTTCCAGGGTCAAACGCAACTGTTCCACACGAAAAGTGAGCGGAGTGTTCAGTTGCTTCAGCGTTTGCGCCCCCAGGCGCCCGTCCGGAGTTAAGCCGTGGCGATCCTGAAAATGCTTGACCGCCGTGACCAGAGCTTGAGAGTAAATGTTCGCACCTTCATCGACGGTGGCGTCGGATGGTAAATCTCCCAGCAAGCGCAACAGCCGCGCCACGCGCGGAATTCCCTCGTACCGGCCACCCGGGTCGACGGGCGTGGCAGGAACCGGAAGTTGTTCTCCATTGTCCACCTGCGCCAATTCAAGATATTGCCGCAAGGCGTGCTGGGTCCGCTTGTAGCCGGCAAATGGCGGCTCGACGTCATAGAGGGCGGCAAGAATGTCATCACTGCCGACGAGCTTTTGACGTAAAAACAAAGAGAGATCATATCTCTTCGGTCCAACGTCAAGATTGAACTTAAAATGCCGTGGATTGACTCTCCCGATACGCAGGTCGGAAACGTATCGCATCACACCAACCGTCAAGGCCGCGTCGAATCGTGCTTCCGCATCCGAAGATGGCGATTGCAAACGGGTTAATCGCTCGGCCCAACGCGAACCATCATAGTCTTCCGCAAGCAGACCTTTTGCGTCGGCGGCTTCCAAGACTTGAATCAAAGCAAGCGCCTGGGAAGTCGGCTTGCCGTCTTCGCGCAGCCACGCAGGCGCATATCCCGCAGGAGCGTAGAAGCTCTGAAGAGGCACTTTGTAGTCGGAAAACTCCGGCCAGCGAAGATCGGACAAATGGCCGGCGCTGACAATTTCCCGAAGCCGGGTACTCGTTTCGGAAACGCCAGTCGTGCCCTGCGGGCCCAGCCCCAAACCGGCAGTCGCGCTTAGCAAAGCAAGGGCGATTAGCGACAGAAAGCGTGTTCTGTTAGAAGCCAGGAACGTATTCAGGCTGAAGAACACGATTCAGAGAGAAAAAGAAAGAATTATGCGCACTTCACCCAGCTTTTCGACGCCGCCGAGCGCTCGACCGCATCCAACACTCGCTGCACCGCGACTGCATCTTCAAAATTTGGATGAAATGGCCTTGCGTTCGCCAGCCCGCCCAGAAAATCTCCCAACGTCGCGATGAACGTGTGCTCGTATCCTATGATGTGGCCCGGCTTCCAAAAGACGTCGGCGTAGGGCTGGTTCGGGCCGGTCACCATGAGTTTCTTGCTGTCACGCAGGTTGGCCACTTCGGTGGCGTCAGTGAACTCGAGCCGGTTCATCTCCTCAAGGTTGAAGGCCAGCATGCCTTTCGCGCCATTTATCTCAAAGCTATTACGGTTGCGGCATCCGATGCCGAACCGCGTAGCTTCGAACGTGCCAATGCTGCCGTTTGCAAAGCGCGCTAAAAAAAGATCAGCATCATCGACATCACGGCCGGGAAAGAATGTCTGGGTCATGGCGGTGAGTTCAGCGATTGGCCCGTTGAGATAAAGCGCCTCATCGACGGAATGCGAGAGCAAATCGCCCATCACTCCCGACCCTGCTTCCGATTTTTGGTACCGCCATCCCGAGGCCTTGGCCGGATCATTTCCCGATTGATTCAAATAGAGCGCACGGTAATGAAAGACCTGCCCGAGGTGCCCTTCATCGAGTAATTGCCTGGCAAATGCGACCGCCGGCACCCGGCGGTAATTGAACCAGACCATGTTGGGGACCTGGCTTACTGCTTTCGCCATGCTACCGGCTTCCGGCAGCGACACCGCCAGCGGCTTTTCGCAGAGGACTATCTTTCCGGCTTGCGCCGCCGCGATGGCGATCGGCGCATGCAGCGCATTTGGCGTGGCGATATCGATCGCGTCAATATCTTTTCGCTCGACCACTTTCCGCCAATCCGTTTCAACTTCCCCCCATCCCCATTGCGCCGCATTCGCCTCAGCCTTTGCCCGGTCCCGCCCGCAAATGACCTTCAGCCGAATATCATATGGAATTTGAAAAAAGAATCCCGTCTGGCGAAACGCGTTGGAATGCGCCTTGGCAATAAAACCGGTGCCAATCATGCCAACGTTCAGAGTTTTTTTGTTCATTATGAAATTCTCGGAGTGGGCATTGTACGCCGGGCGAGACAGGGCTGTCGCGTGGGGGCAAGAGAAGAAGTCCGAATGTGCGGACTATTGTGCCACGAGTTCGCCCGCGGCGATCTTCGCGGCCGATTCAGCGGCCGCTGGCAATTCCAGCGGGCAATTTGGCGAAAGCAACGCCAGCTTCCGCCGGATGATCTCTGGAGAATATTTCGCCAGATAGTGCACGATGGTTTCAACTCGAATTTTGATCGAGCCGCCCGGCTTGGTCGAGTCGAGGTCGCCGAACTTGAAAAAGAGTGTGCCCGTGGCCTCCACGATCTTTTGCGTCGGAGTGTAGGTCGGCTGGTCCATGCCGCATTCGTAGCTGGAAAGCCGCACCACGCAGGTAATCCAGGGGCAACGTGTCGCGACTTTCGCTCCCCACATGATTTCGTTCGTATTGCTGCTGTACGACGAAGTCCAGACGTCGGAAATATCAAACGGACTCTTGATCCGCTGCTGGCGCAGATCGTCCTCAAAGAGCCAGTTCATGAGGTCGTCATCGTTGGGAAGATATTGGAGCCACAAAATCGGGTAACCATGCGCCTGCAATTCGCCTTCAATCTCATGGCCGATTCCTGTATCCATATGATAGGGCCGCGCCAGCACCAGAATGCACGGCTTCTCGTTCTTCGCACACCAGTTCAGAATTTCGCGGCTGCGCGCCCGCGCTTTCTCAGTAAAACTGTCGAGCGCGACAAACCCCGCCTGCACTGCCCGCCCCGTCTCTTCGGGATCGAGATCAAAAATATCTTTCAATCCCAGATGCAATTGCCCGGTAACCATGTGGCGGTCGCCGAGACTCACGAACGGCGAAGCATAGACAATCCCACTGTCTTTAAAAACGTCGCTCTCTTTCAGGAATCCAGACTTGATATTTTCCGGCCCGGCCATTACGCGCGTGCATGTGACGGTATCGACCACGTGGCCATGCAGCACCGAAGGCAACGAATGAATCATGGGGCTGAACAGAATATTGATCTTCTTTTTTTGCCCGAACACCAGCTCGCCGTAGTGCCCGCTCATACATTTCACGGGATAACAGCAATCCACCGTCCCGCGGCCCTTGCCAAATTCCCGGCCCTGCTCTTCCGAAGTGTCCGAGCTGAAGATGATGTTTTCCGGCGCTACTCCCAGCGCCTTCAGAAAACCGACCCAGAACTGGTGTGTATTCCAGATGTTCAGCACTTTCGGAATGCCCACGCGAAGCTGCGAGCGGTCTTTAATGCGCGGCGCGGCCGCAGGTTTTTTCTTCGTCATCCAGTTTGGCAAAATCGAAACCAGCATTTTTGGCTCCCGTCGCGGAAATCAATGCCCGGAATCTACACTCCAACCCGGCGAAATCCTTCCGTCCGAATCAAATCGGCAACGTTCGGAAACGCACTCTTCGTTTTCTCGATTCCCGCTTTGATGACTTTCATCTCATTCAGGTCTTCGACCAAACCTTTAGGGCAAGAGTTGTTCACAATAACCCGCTCCCATCCCTCTTGCAGCGGAACTTTGCTCCAGGTTCGCCCCTTACCGCCGAGCAGCTGCACGTCGATGAAACTGCGCTGGCAATTCACCGGGCACCAGTGGCAGACCGTATCGACCGAAGTCGCAGTTTTGTAAGAGAGATTCTCGACCTCATCAAAGCCGCGGAATTGGCTGCTGTGGCCTTGTTCTGCGTATTCGAGAGCCACGAGAGCAGCTCCGATCGCGCCAGCCTCGCCGGAATAGGGATGCACCACAACCTCTGCTTCCGGAACTTTCGACATAATAAAGTCAACTTGAGTTTTCACGACCGCAAGGTTCTTGTGCGTGCCGCCCTGCAGAATAAATTTCTTGCCCGCCTGGCGCAGGTTATTCAAGCCGCCGGCATAGATCCAAACGTTCAGAGGCAAAATCGCGCACAGGCCTGCGAGAATTTCATCCGCCTGCCAGCCTTTGCGCTGCTGGTTGACGATGTCGCTCTGCAAAAACACCCCGCAGCCCATGGAAAGCTGGGGCATGGCCTCGGCGCGAAACGCTCCGTCCGCCATTTCGCTCATCGGGATGTTGAACCGCTCGGCCACACCTTGCAGGAACGCTCCATTGCCCGATGAACATTGCGAATTCAAGCGGAAATCGGTGACGGCGCCGTTGTTCAACAGCATGATCTTGACGTCCACGCCGCCAACATCGCAGATGCAATCTGCGTCAGGAAAATAATGCAAGCCAGCGCTAGCGTGAGCGATGGTTTCGACCACCGGACAATCCGCGCCGAGTATATCTTTCAGCAAATCCTTTCCGTAGCCGGTGATTCCCAGCCCAAGAATTTCTCCGTCCCCGATTGCCGTTCGAATTTGCCGGAACAATGCCTTGGCATCTTCAATCGGATTGCCCTTGCTCAGCGCGTAGCAGGAGAACAGCAGATCTTTCTGGGGCGAGAGGCAAACTGCCTTCGCGGTCGTCGAGCCAAAATCGCAGCCTACCGCGACAGAGCCCAAGCCGGTTTGCCTAGCCTCCACGATCGCACTCGCCGAATGCCCCTTGCCATTTCCATTTCCGTTGTTGCCACTGTTTTTCGCGTGACCGTTGCCATTCCCGCCGTATCGCGATTTGAAAGACTGCAACTCGTCGACATCCTTCCATAAGCCGCCGCGGCCCATCTTTTTCTTTTCTTCGTGCTGGCCTTCTTCAATCCACCAGCGCAGTTTTTGAATGCCCTGATAAATTCCGACGGCGGGCGGCTCTCGCCGCGCCACTTCAATGCAACCCTGCGCCGCGTAATACAAAGCGTCGGTCGGAACCTGAATGAACGAAGCCGCGTCCCTGTCGCCAGGCAGTTCGACTTTACGTTCCTTCCAAAGCTTCGCCAGATGGTGACGCCACGCCTCCTGCAATCCGGTAAAGAAAAGGTTCGGTCCGCCCAGAAGCAGAACTTCGGGAACCGGAGTATTGCCGCGCGTGAGCGTTGCCAGATTCTGATAAACCACCGCTTCGAACAATGAAGCGATGATCTCGGGCACGGTTACGCCGGCTTTCAGCAACGTGTTGGCGTCGGCCTCTGCAAAAATGCCGCACTTGCTGCTGATTTTGTGCAGCGTGTATCCCGAATAGCGCATTTTGGAGAGCTGTTCCGGCGGAATCTCCAGCTTACGCGCGGTTTTCTCAATGAACGTCCCCGTGCCGCCGGAACATGCGCTCTGCATCAGCACCTGCTTGCTTTTGCTCGCGCCGTTGCCGTTGAAGAAGATCGTCTTCATGTCCTCGCCGCCGATTTCGCTGACAAACCGTACTCCGGGATGCAGCTTCTCGACCGCGGCCGCCACCGCGACCACTTCCTGAACCAGTTTCGCACCGACCAGCGGCGCAATCAGCCCTGCGCCCGAGCCGGTAAAGAAAATCCGGTCCAGGCCGGGTGCCAGACCGTTTTCACTTTCCAGGCGGGTGAGAAATTCCAGCACTTTTTCCGCTTGCTTGGTGTTGTGCCGTTCATAGGCCTGTGCGATGACCTCGCCTTTGCCGGAAGCAAGCACGAATTTGCAGGTCGTGCTCCCGACGTCGATGCCGCAAAACTTCGCGCGCCCGTCGTTCATCGGAACTTCGTGCACGTGGACTTCAGCGGAGGCTGCCGGCTTGAGCATCACCGGCAGCCCATCCGGCCCGGACTGAATTTGCACCAAACTGGCCATAAGCTGTTTTCCTCGCTCGTCTCTAAGCAGTTCTGCGTTCAGGCCTTCGCCAGACCGCAGTTTTGTGCCAGGTGGTAAACGTAGTTCGTTGAGTGCCCCGGATGCCCCATATGCGGCACGCGGTACGTCGCCCGCCGCATCTCCGGATGCCGCTCCTCATAAGCCCGAATCGCTTCGACAGTCAATCCGGTTTTGGCCAGCGCTTCGTCGAAATCGGCCTGCGCGCGCTTCTTCGCTTCCGTCAGAATCATCTGGCAGCGCGACAAAGCGTGCACTTCGGCGTCGCCCTTCACTTCAATCGGAGCGTAGAGCAAATCAGGATACTTTCCCGTCACATTGGCCATCGCGCCGACCGACATCGTATTGGGCATGCACGAATACGGAGAAAGCTCGCAAATCATGTGTGCTTTCTTGTGATGATAGGCGTGTAGCGCCTTGCCGATCAGCATGTGCCCCTCGCCGCCGCGCAGTTCGAAGTGATAGTACGGCTCGGCCAGGCGCAAAAGCTCAAGTTGATCGGGAAGCTCGTTGGGAAGTTCCGCCAGAGCTTTGCGGAAGCGGTTGTAGGTGCCGCGATAGATCCGCTCCAGCGCCTGCAACATCATTTCCTGCGCGCGCGGGTGCTTTGGCGCGCCGTGCCGATGTTCGAGTTTGCGGATCGCCGGATGCATCAAGTAGTGCAGCCACACCGCGACCGGCGGTGCGATCACTTCGCTTTCTTCCGATTCAAGCCAGCGCTTGATGTTGTAGTTGCCATCGCCCTCATGCGTTTGCAGCCAGAACTCACCGGTGACTTTCACCTTCGCCTTCACGCGAAGATGATCAACTTCGATCGCATCCCACTTCTTGCGAACTTCTCTGAGCGCGCTGGTGAAATAGTTGCCGGCCAAGTGCCAAGCCAGGGCGCCGAGTTTTTCGCCACGATCCGGCCGTTCGAGAAATACCTGATACATGTACTCGACGCACTCTTTGAGCACACGATCGGTCTCACCCGGATTCACTTCATACGGCCGAGTCAGGTATTCGAGATCGGTAATCACATCGCCGCAGAGAATGCCCCAGATGATTCCTAGGCTCATGGGCATGTTGATGTTCAATCCGCCGCCGCCACTTTCGCCCTGGTCGAGCTGGTCCTGCGCAAGCAGAAACATTCTGAAGTCGCGCAAGCCGAGGCCATCGAGCGCCATCGAGTACGACTCGTGATATTGGCCGAAACGGCACGGCCCGCACGCACCGGCAGTGAGGTAAACGTATTTCTTGTTGACTTCGTCTTTGCCATGCGCCGCGACTTCCTTCTTTAGGAAGGTGACTAGATTCCCCGTCGTGAAAATCGTCGGACAGCACGCGCCCACGTCGATTAATTCTTTGCCCGCGTCGAGATCCTCGCGCGCGATGTTGGGCAAAGGCTCGCACTTGTATTTCATGTTGTGCATAGCGCCCTGCACCAGGCGCTCATGCTTCCACGTCAAGCCTCCGAACAAAATGGTTACGTTGTCGCGCTCTTCGCGCGTGAACGGCCGCGGTTTGTAGGCGGTGTAGTGGTTAACGCTGGGCGCGGGCGACGGCGCAATCTGTGTCAACTGTCCCATCTTTTCCTCCTGTGCGGCGAAGTCTTCCTTAACTTCTTACGGATTCTCGAACCCCAACGCGGTCCTGGGCGCCAAACCCGCAGGTTCAGCCTCCCAATGACGAGCCAAAACCGGATGACGAAGACCACTTCTGCGAATGCAAAAGATCACGACGACGAAAAATGCGGCGCCAATGAGTTGCGCGGCAATCGGAATATGTAGAGCGGTGATGAGATCGTAGCGATCAGCAATTTTGCCGACGATCAGCGGCGCGACCGCCATGGCAAAAAGATTGACAAACAAATAGTAAAAGCCCACAGCGGTTGCATGACCTCGGGGTGGAACCAGATCGTGGATTGTGGCCGTGAGCGGCCCGTGATACCAGCTCAGGAAAAACGCGCCCAATCCAAAGCAGAACAAAAACAAGAGCTTCCCGGAAGAATGCAACGCGAAATAAATCGCCGGCGCGCCAAGGACAAATCCAACTGGAACAACCGCGGCCCGTCCCCAGTTCCAAAGCTTCGCCAGATGGTCAGCCAGGTACGCTCCAACTGCAATGCCGCAAGTTCCGCCAAGAACAATGGTTATGGCCAGAACCAGGCTGGCCGTGCGAGCGCTGAAACCTTTGTAGTCCTGCACCAGTTCAGGACCCCAAGCCACATAGGCATAGCCGGCAAAACTGCAAAACCATCCGCTGGCAAGAAGCGCCACAAACGCGGGCACGCGCAGCAGGTCCCAAATGGGCATGCTTTCTTTTGAAACACTGGGCGCGGCTTTGGGCAAACGCAGAGCGCTCAGGCCCAGGATCACTCCCGGAATTCCTACCAGCATAAACGCCGCCCGCCACCCAAACGATGCCGCCATCACGCCGCCGAGAGCAATTCCAGTGGCCCCGCCCACGAACATGCCAATGTCAAACGCACCTTGCACCCGCGCTCGAACTTCCTGTGGAAAAGTCGCCGAAAGTACGGCTGCCCCGGCGGGTGTATAAGCAGCTTCCCCTACTCCCACTAAGCCCCGTGCTATCAATAAAGAACGGAACGATCCGGCCAATCCGCTGAAAAACGTCGCCGCGCTCCAGAAAAGCACGCCCGCAGAAATCACTGCTCGCCGCGACAAGCGATCAGCCAACATTCCTAAAGGAAGACTGGTCAGCGACAAAACGACTGTAAAAGCTGCGGCAAGATAGCCAAGCTGTTCAAAACTAAGGTGAAAGTCACTACGGATTGCAGGAAACAACGCGAAGATGATCTGCCGGTCAACGTAATTCACAAAGTTGACCAGCATCAGGATCAGCAGCACTTGCCACTGCACTCGATTGAATTTACTGAGGTTCATCCCCGGCTCGCCGCTCGGTACGCGGCACGGTGATCCGACTCTGGTTGCTTGGTCTCTTTCCTGCGCGATGCCGCAATTATTGTCATTCCAGATCGACCCGCAAGCGACAAAGCTCGACATTGGCCAAAGTCGCGGCATGGCGAAGCCGCTTATTGAACAAACGTCGCCAGAAGGATAGACTTTGCCACATCCCAGTCTGAGAAAGCCCGCTTGAGGGACCTGAATGGGGTCTGAAGGCCTTCAGCCAACACCGGAATTAGATCAGCGCCGCGCCGCCGACCTCCTGGAAGGCTGGAAGGCGATTGCCGAACACCTGGACAAAACCGAGCGCACCGTCCAACGTTGGGAAAAGAGCAAAGGGCTTCCCATCAGGAGATTGCGGGCTGATCCCCGGGAAGAACAACCGCGAATCTATGCTTACAAGTCCGAACTCGATTCGTGGTGGGTCCGGCACACTGAACTCGAAGATGAATCCAAAACCGACCCGATAGCGATTCGCCAGAGCGCTCAGGAGCCGCAGGACACGGCCGAAGCCGACGAGCTGGACCGAGCTCCCAAGCCGTTCAATCGTTGGATCTTACTCGCATGTTCCTTTCTCCTCGGTGCAGTCGTCGTAGCGACACTGGTTTGGCCACAGATTCGCAACCGCTTTTGGCCGTCGAAAACCAAGGTGGTCCTGGCTGTCAGACCCTTCAAAAACCTGAGCGGCAACGCCAGCCAAGACTTTATTGCCGTTGGACTTACTGAAGAAATGGTGAGCCGGCTCGGGCAACTGCATCCGCAGAAAATGGCCGTGGTTTCCTTGACCCCCGTCTACGCCGACGCCGATGCCGCTCGTCTGGGCAAGGACATCCAGGCAAATTACATCCTCGAGGGCAGTGTGCGGCGCGAAGGCGATGAAATGGCCATTGCGGCCCAGCTCATTCAAGTGAGCAGCCATAGCGTCGTCTGGGGACAAAGCTACTCCAGAGAAGTCAAGGACTTGCTGCGCGTCCAGGGCGAAGTGGCAAGCGCCATCGCGGGCGAAGTCCTGAGCAAACTTCCTCATGACAGCGGCTCGGAAAGGCAAGTCAATCCCGACGCCTATCTGGCGTATCTGGAAGGGCGCTACTTCTGGAACAAGCGCACGCCCGACAATTTTTCGCGCGCCATCAGCCGGTTCCAGAAATCCATCGAGATCGATCCCACCTACGCGCCTCCTTACGCTGGCCTGGCCGACTGCTATGAGCTTTTGGGATCAGCGCCCTACACGGTCGTGCCTCCCGAAGAAGCTTTTCCCAAGGCCGAAGCTGCGGCCAGGCAGGCACTCAAGCTCGATGACGGCCTCGCAGAGGCCCACGTTTCGCTCGGATATTCTTACCTTGTTTACGAACGCGACTATCCCAAAGCGAAGGCGGAATTTCTAAGAGCCATTGAGTTGAGGCCGGACTATGCCACGGCCCATCAGTTTTACGCCTACTACCTGACCACGATGGGCCAGCTCGATGAGGCCATCGCCGAGCGCAAACAAGCTGTGGAGCTTGATCCTTTGAATCCCTTGATGACTTCCGCTTTGGGCGAGGCCTACTATCATGCGCGGAAGTTTGATCTAACCATCGAACAGAATTCCAAGTCGCTCGAACTCGATCCCAGCTATGCCGTCGCGTTAGTCAACATAGGCCGGGCATATCAGCAGAAAGGCATGCACAAAGAGGCGCAGGAAGCCTTCGAAAAGATTCTGGAGCTTTCGCCTGACAATCCCGCCGTGCTCTCATTGCTCGGCCACGAATACGGAGTTTCGGGCGCCAGGACTCAGGCTGAAAAAATTATTGCGAGGCTGCGGGAACTTTCAAACCATCGCTACGTTCCAGCGGTTTACATCGCGCTTGTTTACACCGGGCTCGACGACAAGCAGCATGCCTTCGAATGGCTGCAAAAAGCCTATGCCGAGCGTTGCGAGTATCTGGTCTACCTGCCCACCGAACCCCTCGCCGATCCTCTGCGTGGCGACCCACGATTTCAGCAACTGCTCGACCAGCTGGGACTGGAAGGAATGAAGAAGGTCTCGTGATCCGACGGGTGGCCCACTCAAGCCCGGTTTTGGCTTGAGTGGGGACGTGGGGATGTTCATACGTCACAGATTTAGTCCAACGAACAAAACTAGATTGCCCTTATGGCCTGGGGGCTAACGCGTTTTCACCACAGCGGGCAGAGTCATTTCGTCACTTTCTGCTGCTACCATCGCCGCCGGTTGTTGGCCACGGACGCAAGCCGTCAAATCTTCGAGTCAGCCTTGGAGCGGGTGCGGCGTAGTTTCCGGCTTCAGGTTTACGAGTATGTAGTCATGCCGGAG
>Ga0335076_10004911_pt1 | contig 13554 bp, 11 predicted proteins | sample Lox_Sample_25_FD_206717 | JGI IMG/M metagenome (GOLD analysis project Ga0335076, IMG submission 206717) | Soil microbial communities from Loxahatchee National Wildlife Refuge, Florida, United States - Lox_Sample_2.5 | ecosystem: Environmental > Terrestrial > Soil > Wetlands | place: USA... | reverse complement strand
GACCCTGTTCGCGCGGCGCCTGCTGCCGACGCTCGCCGTGGTCGTGCTGCTGGCGGCCGCGCTGCTGCTTGCCAACGACGCAGCGGGCGGCAGCAGTCGTCTGGCCGCCTGGTATCCGTGGCTGCTCGCCGCCTCGGCTGGCGCGCTCATCGTCCTCGTCGTCGTCATCGTGCAGCGTCTCGTGCGCCTGCGCGCCGAACTGCGCGAGGGCGCTCCCGGCGCACGCCTCACCCGCCGCGTGCTGCTCATGCTGATCGCGCTGGCGCTGCCGCCCGTGCTCGTGGTGTACGGCTTCGCGCTCAACTTCCTCGACGCCACGATCGACGCGTGGTTCAACGTGCGCACGGAGCGTGCGCTCGACGACGCACTGGAGATCGGCCGCGTCTATCTCGACGAGCGCTTGCAGACGGCGCAGCAGACGAGCGCGGCGCTCGTGCCGCAGCTGGCTGGACTCGGCAATGCCGAGCTGCAGTCGCGCCTGGATGCGGACCTGGATGCGCAAGGCGCCCTGCAGCTGACGGTGTTCGCGGGTGACCAGTCGACTCTCGCAACGGCGAGTTCCGATCCGCAGTTCCTGGCGCCCGCGTTCCCGGAGTCGACGGTTCTCCTGCAGGTGCAGAGCAGCGGCCGCTACGCGGCGGCGGAGCCCCTGGGCGAGCGCATGATCCTGCGCGTCGTCCTGCCCCTTCCTGGCGCGGCGCCCGGCGGTGCGCGCCTGCTGCAGGCGCTGTATCCGGTGCCGCAGCGCATGCGTCCGCTGACTACGAGCGTGGAGCAGGCGACGTTCGACTTCCAGCAGCTGAAGTACCTGCGCGATTCGCTCAAGCTCACGTTCACGCTGGTGCTGAGTTTCGTGCTGCTGTTGTCGGTGCTGTTCGCGCTGCTGGCGGCGTTTGGCACGGCACGCCGCCTGACCGCACCGATTGGCCGGCTCGCGGCTGCGACGCGCGCGGTCAGCGCGGGCCGCTACGACACGCCATTGCCCGTGCGCCGTGACGACGAGCTCGGATTCCTGCTCGCTTCGTTCGACTCGATGCAACGCGAGCTGGAACTGGCGAGTTCGCGCCTGAAGCATTCCGCACTGGAAACGGAAGGCCAGCGCGCCTATCTGAAGGCCGTTCTGGAACGCCTGTCCGCAGGCGTGCTGGGACTCGACCGCGACGGCACCCTGCGCACGGTGAATCGGGCTGCGGAGACGATTCTCGGCATTCCGCTGGCCGGGTTTGTCGGCCAGCCGCTGACGGCGGTGTCGCGCGCGCATTCCGAGCTGGCGACGCTCGTCGACCCGATCCTGAAGCATGTCGGCGAAGGCATGCGCGAGTGGCGCGAGGAGATCGTCATTGCGCGCGGCGACGAGCGGCGCGTGCTGATGCTGCGGGGCGCCGAGCTCGCCTCCGTACTCGGCGACGATGCCGGCGTGGTCGCCGTGTTCGATGACCTCACCCTGCTCAACCGCGCCCAGCGCGACGCCGCCTGGGCCGAGGTGGCCCGGCGCCTGGCGCACGAGGTGAAGAATCCGCTGACGCCGATCCAGCTCGCGGCCGAGCGCCTGCGCCGGCGCTTCATCGGGCGGCTCCAGGCCGACGAGGCGGAGTTGCTCGACCGTGCCACGCACACGATCATCAGCCAGGTCGAGGCACTGAAGGCAATGGTGAACGCGTTCGGCGACTACGCGCGGCCGCCGCTGATCGACTCGCGGCCGCTGTCGCTGCACGCGCTGGCCGGCGAGGTGCTCGACCTGTACGAGAATGACCAGCGCATCCAGCTCACGCGGCGCTTCACGGCGAATGATCCCGTCGTGCGTGCCGACGCGGGGCGCCTGCGCCAGCTGCTGCACAACCTGCTGAAGAACGCGATCGAGGCGATTGGCGACGCGCGCAAGCCGCACATCGAGGTGAGCACGCGCGAGATCAACGACGACGGTCGCGCCTGGGTCGAGTTGTGCGTCGCCGACAACGGCCCAGGCCTGCCGGATGGCTTCGACGAGCGCTGGTTCGAGCCGTACACCACGAGCAAGGCGCGCGGCACCGGGCTCGGGCTCGCCGTGGCGAAAAAGATCGCGGAAGAACACGGCGGCAGCATCCGCGCCGAGAACCGCGCCGGCGGCGGCGCCGCATTCACGCTGCGCGTGCCGTGCGATGTGCCTGGTGCGGTGGCCGCGGTGTGAGACGCCGGCAACGCGCGGCTGCTAGCATACGCGCCCGAAATTCCTGCCGGCAGGTGCATCGATGAGCGACGCAATTCCCGACTCGCGCCCGCGCCGCGGCGGCTGGATCCTGTTCATGCTGCTGGCGCTGGTGCTACTCGGCGCCGGCATCGGCTTGCGCGACCCGTGGCCGTCGGACGAACCACGCTTCACGCTCGTCGCCAAGCAGATGGTGGAAGGCGGCGACTGGCTGTTCCCCCATCGCGGCCGCGAGCTGTACGCGGACAAGCCGCCGCTGCTGTTCTGGCTGGAAGCCGGCGCGTACAAACTGGTTGGTGAGTGGCGCGTCGCGTTCCTGCTGCCGTCATTGTTCGCCGCGCTGCTCACGCTCGGGTTGACGTACGACCTCGGCCGGCGCCTGTGGAACCGTCGTGCCGGCATGTACGCCGCGTTCGCCGTGCTGTTCGCGTTCCAGTTCATGTACCAGATGAAACGCGCGCAAATCGACCCGCTCATCACCGGTTGGATCACGCTGGCGAACTGGGGCCTGCTGCTGCATTTCCTGCGCGGGCCGCGCTGGGGCGCGTTCTGGCTCGGCTGTTTCGCCGCCGGCCTGGGCGTGATCACGAAAGGCGTCGGCGTGCTCGCGTTCCTGATGTTCGTGCCGTACCTGGTTGCGCGCCTGCGCGGCTGGGAAGGCGTCACGCGCACCGAGCATGCCGCGTTGCGCTGGCTCGGCGGACTGCTCGCGTTTCTCGTGCCGGTGCTGGCGTGGGGCTTGAGCGTGCTGCTGACGGCGAAGGCGCGCGGCACGCCGGAATACGCCGCCTATGTGCAGGAGCTGTTCTTCCACCAGACCGCCGGACGTGTCGCCGGCTCGTGGTCGCATCCGCAGCCGTTCTGGTATTTCGCGCCAATCGTGCTGTTCAACTGGTTTCCGCTGTCGCTGCTGTACGTCGGCGCCGCGCCGCGCTGGAAGCGCGACCTCAAGGCCGGCGAGCCGCGCGTGCTGCTGCCGCTGGCGTGGAGCGTGATTGTGCTGGTGCTGTTCAGCATCCCGGTCGGCAAGCGCGACGTGTACGTGCTGCCGGTGCTGCCGATGCTGGCACTGTCGATGGCGCCGTATCTGGAGGAACTGGCGAACGCGCGCTGGCTGCGCGTGAGTGCGTTCGTGGTCGTGCTGCTCGGTGGCGCGACGATCCTCGGCGCCGGGCTGTGGGCGACACTGGGCCACTTCCCGCAGGCCGAGGCGTTCGTGCAGCGGCGCGAGCTGGGCGAACTCGGCCTCGCGCTGTGGATGATGGTGATCGCGATCGGCGCCGGCTTCGTGCTGTTCGCCGCCGCATTCGGCGTGCGCCGCGGCGTGCACGGCCTGATCGGCGGCCTGGCCGTGCTGTGGCTGGCGTGGAGCTTCGTGTCCTATCCGCTGCTGAACGATTCGAACTCCGCTCGCGGCGTGATGCAGCGTGCGCGCGCCATCGCCGGCGGCGATGCCGAGATCGGTCTGGTCGGCTGGAAAGAGCAGAACCTGCTGATGGCAGTGGGGCCGACGCGCGATTTCGGTTTCCTCGCGCCGCGGCCGCAGCAGTACCTCGAGGCGACGCAATGGCAGGCGCAGGCGCCGGACAAGCGCTGGGTGTTCAGCATCAAGTCGGCGATGGGCGCGTGCGTGGACAAGGCCAAGGCACAGCGAGTCGGCGTGGCGAACCGGCGTGAGTGGTGGATGTTCCGCGCCGATGCGGTCATCCCCGGCTGCGTGCCGCCGCCGACCGACGACGAGGACGACAGCGCCGACGCCGGCACCTGATGGTCGGTAGCGCTCGAATCGAAAGCAGCTCGCTCGATCGCAAGCGCCGATCCGGCGTTGCTGCATGTCGCAGCTGCCCGGTCTCGGCGAACCGATCGCTTCGCGATCCTGCGCCTGACGCAAACGCGGACGGCCAACTAGTCGGCGCGCACCGGCGGACCCCAGTCCGCCACCGGAATGGTCAGGATGCGGCGCAACCGCGCATACACGCGGCGCGTGTTGTGCTGGTTGAACCAGCGGCTGATCGAGTTGAGCGGCAGCACGTTCTTCTCGCCGAAGCCGTCGACCAGGATCAGGCGCGGCGCGCCGCCGCGCGAATCGGTGCCGTGCACGATGTTGCTCGCGTGCAGGTCGCCTACGATCACGTTAAAACGCAGCAGTTCCTCGAGCAGCCGATCCAGTGCGGCGTCGGTCCAGGCCGAGGCCCCGCCGTTGCGGCGGTAGATCGCGTGCAGCGACGGCGCCATGCCGCCGCGCTCGTCGACGACTTTTTCGCTGACCAGGCCGAGGCCGTGGTCGGTTTCGACGATGCCGACCATGCGCGCCACCGGCGCGACGGCGCCGGGCGAACGCGCGGCCAGCGCCATATATTCCTTCAGCTCGCGCACGAAGCCGGTGTACTGGCGTGCGCGCGGCAGGCGCTTGAGCCATTTTCCGGGTGCGTCATAGCGCCGCGCCACCGCGTCGGGGCGCAGCGTCTTGATCAGTAGGTCGGTGTGCTGCGGATGCTGCCAGATCGCGCGCAGGTTGCCGATGGCGAGCGGTTGCTGGTGGGCGAGGACGAGCATCGGGAGTCGGAACTGCGCTCTACAGCGGTTGGGGCAACAAGTATACTGCGCGCCCCCCTTCCGTGCAGCGGCATCGATGCGCCGAGTCAACCTCATCGCATGGGACAACGGTTTCGGCCTGAGCAAGAACCTGCGCCTGCTCGGCGACGCCTTGCGCGCAGGCGGGCACGAGGTCACCGTCACCGCAATCCGGCGCGGCAAGATCCACAAGCTGCTGCAACCGCTGCGCCTGCGGGCGCGCGTCGCGCTGCGCCGCCTGCGCGGGCTCGACGCGCGCGCGTTCGACGTCAACCTGCTGCTCGAGCGCATCCGACCCGAGGTGTTTCCCCTGGCGCGCCGCAACGTCTTGTTGCCGCACCCGGAGTGGTTCGATCCGCACGATCGCGCGCCGCTGGCGCGGATCGACCGCGTGTTCGCGCTGACGCAGCACGCGGTGCCGATCTTCGAGCAGCTGGGCAAGCGCGTCGATTACGTCGGCTTCACCAGCGAGGACCGCCTCGACCGCGACGTGCCGCGCGAACGCGCGTTCTTCCACCTCGCCGGGCGCAGCCCGAACAAGGGCACCGAACCGTTGCTCGCGCTGTGGCGGCGCCATCCGCAGTGGCCGACGCTGACTGTGGTGCAGAACCCGCGGTCGGCCCGGCCCGGCGCGCCGGCAGCGAACATCCGCCACCTGATCGGCTATCTCGACGACGCGCAGCTCAAGCGCCTGCAGAACGCGCACCGCTTTCACCTGTGTCCGTCCGAGACCGAGGGCTTCGGCCACTACCTGGTCGAGGCGATGAGTGTCGGCGCGGTGACCCTGACCGTGGATGCACCGCCGATGCACGAGATGGTGACGAGCGCGCGGGGCGTGCTCGTACCGTACGCGCGCACCGGCACGCAGAACCTGGCAACGACGTATTTCTTCGATGAGGCGCAGATGGCGGCAGCCATCGCGCGTACGCTGGCGCTGTCCGATGCGGAACTCGACCGCATCGGTGCCGCGGCACGCGCCTGGTACGAGGCCAACGAGCGCGCTTTCCATGAGCGCATCAACGCGGCAGTGGCGGCGCTGGAATAGGAATCAGTCGGCCGCAGCCTCATACATCCAGCGCAGGGTGTCCTGCAGAGCGATCGCCGGCCCGGCGCCGAGTGCGCGGGCCAGGCGCGTCGGGTCACCGCGCAGCCGCCGCACCTCGTTCGCACGCACCAGTCCGGGATCGCTGCGGACCTCGATGCGGTAACCGGCAATGTGCGCCATCATCTGCAGCACCTCGCGCAGTGACCAGGCCCGTCCGCTGCACAGGTTGAACACGCCGCCGGCCGTCACGTCCATTTCCAGCAGGCGCCGGTAGCACGTGGCGATCGTGCGCACGTCCTGGAATTCGCGCCATACGTCCAGATTGCCGAGTGCGATCGACTGTGCGCGCCGGCGGAAGTGATCGACGATCTTCGGGATCAGGAACGCCGTGCTCTGGCCGACGCCGGTGTAGTTGAACGGCCGCACGATCACGATCGGCAGCCGTTCGAACCACAGGCGCGCCAGGTATTCCATCGCGAGCTTGCTCACCGCATAGTCGTTGGCCGGCGCGGGCGGCGTGTCCTCGCCGATCGGTTCGACCGTGGCATTGCCGTACACGTTCGCGCTGCTGGCAAGAATCACCCGTGCAGGCACCTGCGGCAGGGCCGCCAGCGCTTCGAGCAGGTGTCGCGTGCCGATCACGTTGCAACGATAGATCGCGTCCACGTCCTCGTGCGCCACGTGAGCGATCGCAGCAAGATGAATCACCGCGGTGGGTTGCACGGACGCAACCGCGTCCGTCAGCGCGTGGCGGTCGAGCAGGTCGACGACGAGTTCCCTTTCGCCAGGCCGTTGCGACGGCGCGTGGGCGAGTCCGGTGACGCGCCAGCCGGTGCTCTCGAGTTCCGCGCGGACGTAGGCGCCGGTGAAGCCGCTGCTGCCGGTCAGCAGGACGTGACCGCGGCTGGCTTCAGCGGCCGAGCTCACGCCGCTGCCGCTCCAGATCCGCCTCGACCATCATGGTGCACAGGGTCTCGAGGCTGGTGCTCGCGCGCCAACCAAGTTCGGCCTGCGCTCTCGCCGGATCGCCTTGCAGGAGGTCCACCTCTGCCGGACGGTAGAACTTCGGATTCACGCGCACCAGCGTACGGCCGCTCCTTGCGCACACGCCGGTCTCCTCGACGCCGGCCCCGCGCCAGTCGATCTCGAGGCCGGCAGCGCGGAACGACAGCGTGGCGAAGTCGCGCACGCTGGCCGTGCGTCCGGTGGCCAACACGTAGGTCTCCGGGCGCCCGGCCTGCAGCATGCGCCACATGCCATCCACGTAGTCGGCGGCGTAGCCCCAGTCGCGGCGCGCATCGAGGTTGCCGAGTTCGAGCGTGTCGAGCTTGCCGAGGCTGATGCGCGCGGCGGCGTCGGTGATCTTGCGCGTGACGAACTCCAGTCCGCGCAGCGGCGACTCGTGATTGAACAGGATGCCGCTCGCGCCGAAGATGCCGTACGACTCGCGGTAGTTGACCGTGCTCCAGTGGGCGAACAGCTTGGCCACGCCGTACGGACTGCGTGGCCAGAACGGCGTGTGCTCGTTCTGCGGCACGGCCTGCGCCTTGCCGAACATCTCCGAGGTCGACGCCTGGTAGAAGCGGATCTTCGGATTGACGATGCGCACCGCTTCGAGCAGGTGCAACGCGCCGATGCCGGTGATGTTGGCCGTGGTGATCGGCTGCTCGAACGACACCCCGACGAAACTTTGCGCCGCGAGGTTGTAGATTTCGTCCGCGCCGCTTGCTTCGACGAGCCGCACGGAACAGCCGAGGTCGGTCAGGTCGTACTCGGCGAGGGACAGATTCGGGTGCTGGGCCACGCCGAGCGCCTCGATGCGCCAGAAATTCACCGAACTCGTGCGCCGGTAGGCGCCGCACACACGGTAGCCCTTCTCGAGCAGCCGCTGCGCGAGGTAGGCGCCGTCCTGGCCGGTGATGCCGGTGATCAATGCGGTCTTCATGGACGTGCGTGGATCAGGCGAAGGCGCGCATTGTGCCAGAGCCGCCTCAAATGCGCTGTCCGCGCGCGAGCAGCCACAGCATGATGAATTTCTGGCGTACGTAGCCGGCTTCGGTCCACGCGTAGACGAGGCCGCGCCAGCCGTCGAGGAAGCCGGCGCGCAGCACATAGCCGCGCACGAAACGCCAGCACGGATTGAGCACGAGATTCCATACGTGCGCGCGGCGTCCCCGCGCGTGCATGTCTTGCGCCATCAGCTGCGCGTAGCGCTGCAGGCGACGCAACTGGTCGGCATACGAACGGTAGGCGTGATGCTCCAGTTCGCCAGCCAGGGTGACGGCCGTGCCATCGACGCTGGCGTGCTCGTGGATCTCGCGATCGCCACGCCAGCCTCCGCGCCGCCGGTCGAACAGGCGCAGTACGCGATCCGGGTAGGCGTTGCCGTGGCGCAGGAATGCGCCGAAATACTCGGTCGCACGGGCGAAGCGGTAACCGCTGGCGCCGGCAAAGCCGCCGGCGCGCGCCGCCTCGATCGATGTTCGCAGCGCAGGCGTCACGCGCTCGTCCGCGTCGAGGCACAGCACCCAGTCGTGCTGCGCCGACTGCACCGCAAAGTCCTTCTGCGTGCGATAACCGGCGAAGGCGCGCTCGAGCACGCGGGCCCCGGCGGCACGGGCGCGCTCGCGCGTGGCGTCCGTCGACCCCGAATCGACCACGACGATCTCGTCGCAGAAGGACAGCGAGGCGAGGCACGCGTCGATGCGGTCGGCCTCGTTGAAGGTGATGACGCAAGCCGAAATGGCGGGGCGGGCTGTTGGCATGGAGGGCAGGGGGGTTAGAGCGGGAAACATAGCGCAACCGCTGCCTGCGCGCTTTGCGCTATGCTTGGCGTTGTATTTTCGCAACGGGTCCGGACATGGCCAGCGCAACGGTATTGGTAGTCGACGACGAGCCGGATATCCGCAGCACCGTCAAGGACATCCTCGAGGAGGAAGGCTATTCGGTGATTCTCGCCGGGGATGCCGGCGAAGCGCGGCAGGCGCGGGTGCGCGAGCATCCCGATGTCGCCCTGCTCGACATCTGGATGCCCGGCATGGATGGCATCAGCCTGTTGCGCGAATGGTCGGAAAACGGTGCGCTGGCCGGCTGCCCGGTCATCATGATGTCCGGGCACGGCACCGTCGAAACCGCCGTGGAGGCGACCCGGCTGGGTGCCTACGATTTCATCGAGAAGCCCATTTCGCTTGCCAAGCTCCTGCTCACGATCGAGCGGGCGCGCGAGGCCACGCGCCTGAAACGTGAGAACGAAGGTCTGCGCCAGAACCTCGCGCTGCCCCACGAACCGGTGGGCAGCAGCAAGGCGACCGTCGCCTTGCGCACGCAGCTGGAGAAACTCGCACAGCACGACACCTGGGTGCTGATCCAGGGCGAGCCCGGCACTGGCAAGGAGTCGCTTGCGCGCTGGCTGCACGAGCACGGTCCGCGCCGCGCCGGCGCGTTCGTCGCCGTGGCCCCGGGCAGCATCCCGCGCGAACACCTGGTCGCCGCCCTGTTCGGCGCGGAAACGGCCGAGGGCGTGCAACACGGCCTCATAGAGCAGGCAAACGGCGGCACGCTGTTCCTCGACGAAGTCGCCGAACTCGACGCGGAATTGCAGCAGCGCCTGGCCAGCGTCCTGCAGCGGCGCGCGCTGGTGCGCAGCGGCGGACGCGGTCCGGCCGAGCTCGACCTGCGCGTGATCGCAGCGACCGCGCAGAACCTCGAGGCGCTGGTCAGGGCCGGAAGTTTCCGCGAGGAACTCTACTACCTGCTCAACGTCGTGCCGCTCGCCGTGCAGCCGTTGCGCGAGCGCAGCGAAGACGTGCCGGAGCTGCTGCGCCTGCACGCCGATTTTTTCTCCAACCGCGACAAGCTGCCCTACCGGCATTTCTCCGTTGCCGTGCAGAACCGTCTGCGCAACTACGCCTGGCCGGGCAACACGCGCGAGTTGCGCAATCTCGTGCAGCGGCTGCTCGTCATGGGCAGCAGCGCGGAGGTGGAACTCGGCGAGGTCGAGGCGGCGCTGGGCATGCAGGCACCGGTGGCGCTGCCCGCCGACGTTACCGGCATCGACTTCAGCCTGCCGCTGCGCGAGGCGCGCGAGCAGTTCGAACGCGCCTACCTGCTGCGCCAGCTGCAGCAGTCCGGCGGCAGCGTCGGCAAGCTCGCCAAGGCGGTCGGCATGGAACGGACGCATCTGTACCGCAAGCTGCGCGACCTCGGCGTCGACGTGAAGAGTGTCGCGCGCGAGGGCGAGGCGTGACGCGCTGAACTAACGCCGCGCACATCCGTCAAAGCAAGTGCCCCCGCGCCGCCGAGCGGATGCGGCCGGGCGACGATCGAAAAGGAGAACCCCATGAGCGTGAAGAACAAGGTCGCCCTCGTCACCGGCGCTGCGAGCGGCATCGGCAAGCGCATCGCCGAGGTCTACGCCGACAACGGCGCGCATGTCGCGATCGCCGACATCAACCAGGCCGCCGCGCAGGCGGCGGCCGATGAAATCAGGAAGCGCGGCGTCAAGGCGACCGCCGTGGTCATGGATGTCACCGACGAAGGTGCGGTGGAGGCCGGTGTCGACAAGACAGTGAAGGATCTCGGCGGCCTCGACATCCTCGTCTCCAACGCCGGCATCCAGATCGTCAACCCGATCGAGAACTTCAGCTATGCCGACTGGAAGAAACTGATGGCGATCCATGTCGACGGCGCGTTCCTCACCACGCGCGCGTGCCTGAAACGCATGTACGCCGCGGGCAACGGAGGATCGGTCATCTACATGGGCTCGGTGCATTCGAAGGAAGCGTCGAAACTGAAAGCGCCGTACGTGGCCGCGAAGCACGCGCTGATCGGACTCGCCAAGGTCGTGGCGAAGGAAGGCGCCGCGCACAAGGTGCGCGCGAACGTGATCTGTCCGGGTTTCGTGCGCACGCCGCTGGTGGAGAAGCAGATTCCCGAGCAGGCAAAGGAATTCGGCATTTCCGAGGCCGACGTGGTCAAGAACATCATGCTCAAGGAAACCGTCGACGGCGAATTCACCACGGTCGACGACGTCGCCGCCTGCGCGCTGTTCTTTGCCGGCTTCGAGAGCAACGCCTTGACCGGGCAGTCGATCGTCGTCAGCCACGGCTGGTTCATGCAATGAAGGTGCAGGCCCGCCGTGCCACGCGCCCACGCCGCAGAGCACCGACACGCGCGGCGAAGCGGACATTTTCCACAAGTAAACAACGCAGCCATCCGGCAAGGCCGCCGGCGGCCGCGGTGCGCGACTACGAAACCGTCGCCCTGGTCCTGCAGGGCGGCGGGGCGCTCGGCGCGTACCAGTGCGGTGTCTACGAGGGCTTGCACGAGGCCGGCATCCTTCCCGACTGCTTCGCCGGCATCTCCGTCGGCGCAATCAACGCGGCGATCCTCGCCGGCAACGCTCCCGAACGCCGTGTCGCGCGGCTGCGCGAATTCTGGAACCGCGTTTCCACGCCGGCGCTGCCGCTGCCGCGCGCAACGCTCGACTGGCAGCGCGAATGGCTGGATGCGTTGCCGAAAAGTGGCGCATCGAGTGCCTGGACGGATACGCTGGCGGCGCTGGGCGCACTCTGGATCGGGCAGCACGGCTTTTTCGTGCCGCGCGTGCCGCCGCCGTTCGCGGCACGGGCGGGCACGAAGGGCGCAACGAGTTTCTACAGCGTCGAGCCGCTGCGGCGGTCGCTCCTTGAGCTCGTGGATTTCGACCGCATCAACGACGGCACGACGCGCTTCGCCGTCGGTGCCGTGAACGTGCGCACCGGCAATTTTGCCTACTTCGACAACCGCCGCGCGCGCATCGGCGTCGAACATGTCCTGGCATCCAGCGCATTGCCGCCGGGGTTCGCCGCGGTGGAGATCGACGGCGAGTCCTACTGGGATGGCGGCGTGGTGTCGAACACGCCGCTGGAATACATCATGGACGAAACGCCGCGCCGCGACACGCTCGCGTTCCAGGTCGACCTGTGGAGCGCACGCGGATCGCTGCCGCGCACGCTCGCGGACGTGCTGGAGCGACACAAGGACATCCAGTACTCGAGCCGCACGCGCGCAGGCACCGACCGCATCGCGTTGCAGCAGCTGCTGCGGCGGACTCTGGGAGAACTCGCCGGCCACCTGCCAGGCAAGCGCTTTCCGCCGAAATTTGCCCGGGCGCTCGAGCCGTGGACGTGCACCAAGGCGCTCAACATCGTGCATCTGATTTATCAGGCAAAGTCCTACGAGGAACAGTACAAGGATTACGCGTTCGGACCGGCGACGATGCGCGAACACTGGAGCGCGGGTCTCGCCGACATGGAGAAAACGCTGTTGCATCCGGACTGGTTCGCACGGCCGGCGGATGGCGGTGTCGCGACGCACGACATTCACCGCGGCGATGGCGGCGGGAAAGGCCGATAACCTGCGCCGCCTGCGCGGCACGCCACGCGATGGCGTCCTGCTGCGCATGACGCTGGCGAACGCGCTGCTGGCGGAGAACGATGCACCATCGGCGATCGCCGAGTTGCGCAAGGCGCTGGAGTTTGACGCGGACTATTCCGCCGCGTGGAAACTGCTCGGCAGGACGCTCGCGGAAAACGGCGATGCTGCGGCTGCCATCAGCGCCTATAGATCAGGCATCGCCGCCGCGCAGCGGCGCGGTGACAAGCAGGCGGAGAAGGAGATGACAGTGTTCCTGCGGCGGCTGGAGAGAGCCGGGTAACCGCGATCAGGGTATCAGGCCGAGCTTGCGCATCTCCTGCATCACTTGCTCGCGTTGCCAGCCGACCACTTTGGCTTGGAGCACACCCGCCTTCAGAAAATAGAATGTCGGCATCTCCCAGGTGTCGATCAGCGGCCACTCGTTCTCGCGGTAGGCGCTGGCTATGGCGGTCAAAGGATGTTCGCGATTCCACCGGATCAGCGCTGTGTCCGCCGGGTCTGAACCAGCGGTCGTAGACTCCAGCGACTGCAACGCTCCCGTGGGCTGCCATGAGGTCGTCGAAATGCGTGCTCACTTCGGCACTCTCGCTGGCGCCAATGCTCAGATGCTCGGGGCGTGCGTGAACGGAGGACAGATAGGATTCGGCGTCGAATAGCTCGAGGATCGCGCGCGCTTCGTCACGGGTAAGTTCTGCGTCCAGTTCAGCCACGGAGAATCCGCCCAATCCGTTCTTGCCAAACACCAATCCACGCAGGAATCGCTGTCTGGCAGGTGGCGATAGTTGATCCAGCGGCGATGTCCCCGGCGGAGTCGTGTGCAGATAGTCCTGCAGGGCGCTCGCTGACTTGATCGGCAGGATGGGGTTGTCTGTCTGGCCGGCTGGCGCGAGCGAAGCGCCGAGCATGATGGCGAGCGCCATGAACAGACATCACGCACTCACGGTTTGGCCTCGGGCCTGATCGAGTAGCGCTTGTATGCCCACTGGTACTGTTCGGGCGCGATGCGTACGCAGTCCTCCACGCCGCGATTGAGCGCGGCGACTGCCTTGGGCAGATCCGGATCCGCGATGTCCGCAGGCGCCGGCAGGATGTGGATTCGGTAGCCCTCGCCGCGCGGCAGGCGTTCGGCAAAGGCGAAGAGCACGGTCGCGCCCGTGCGCTGCGCCAGGCGCGAGAGCAGCACCATCGTCAGTGCCGGCGTGCCGAAGAATGGCGCGAATTCGCCCTCGCCGGCTTTCGGCTGCTGATCGGGCAGGATGCCGACCACGCCGCCGGAACTGAGCCGCTTGAAAAGCCGGCGCACGCTCGCGGCGCCCTGGGCAGGAACCTGCTC
>Ga0335076_10004910_pt1 | contig 13554 bp, 13 predicted proteins | sample Lox_Sample_25_FD_206717 | JGI IMG/M metagenome (GOLD analysis project Ga0335076, IMG submission 206717) | Soil microbial communities from Loxahatchee National Wildlife Refuge, Florida, United States - Lox_Sample_2.5 | ecosystem: Environmental > Terrestrial > Soil > Wetlands | place: USA... | reverse complement strand
TCGTTCGAAGCTTCCTGTCGCTGTTCCGCCGGGGCCACCTACGTCCCCGCGCGTAGCTCGAGCGCCTGCAGCCCCGCCGACAGCCGCCGGTACAGCGGCGTCAGACGCGGCGCTGCGGCCCGAACGCCCTCCGCCAGCGCCGCTCCGCCGATCAAGTCGACGGCGTAGTGCTCGCCGAGATACACGAGCGCCACGCCCAGCGTTATCGCGTAAGCCCATCCGACCGCGCCGGCCACCGGTCCGACCTCGGTAAGCAGGTGCGCAGCCATCAGGGACGTGGCGAAGTGCAGCGAGGGCATGGCGGCGAGCGGATTTCCTCCGAGAACATCGTAAAGGGCGCTCCAGCGGTCACCCCAGAACTGCTCCCCGTACTCGATCATCATCCGGCGCACTTCGAGCGTCTCGCCGCGATCGAAGCGACCCTTCGAGGCCGCGTACCACGGGGGCGCCGTCGGGATCGCCCAGTAGAACACCGCGCCCAGATCGAACACACCGTACATACGGGCGGCCGCGCTCGGGAAGCGCTCCGGGGCACGCCACCACACGTAGGCGACGGTCGCGTGGGGCACGAAAAACCACATCCAGTGGGACCACACCAGCACGCGCTCCAGCCGATTGACCTTCCCCGGCGTCGACAGCCGTTGCAGCCGCAGCGTCGGCGGCACCCCGAGGCCGAGGATGCGGTCGACCGCAACCGGATAGTCGATCCTGACCCGGGCCTCGAGTCGCTCGGGATCGTCGTGGGGCATCTCATATGCGGCGACGTAGGCCCACATGTTGAGCACGCAGACGGCCCCGTCGCGGACACGGGTGCGCGGCGTCGCGACACACAACGCCAGGGGCGCCAGTCCCGCACCGGCCAGCACCGCCGCCGGCGGGATCCTGACCCGTCGTCGGAGGGCGGGGAGGGCCACGCCCGTCGCGACGAGAACCCAAGCCGTGGCTCGAATGCCCCTCCGTGCGCGCAAGAGCGGCGAGTATATGGAGTGCTCGTCGCGACCCGGCCGGCACGCCTCGTGGCGGTTCTCACAACCTCGCCGGCCCATTCGTGGCGCCGGTTACAAGGCGACGGGGCACGGGGTCAAGCCGGAGTCCTCCTAGATAGAATCGCGCAGCCTTGCGATCCGACGCCTCTGACGCCAAGCGCCGACACCGTACGCCCAGGCTTCTCGGCCTAGCCCTCGCGTCCGCCGTGTTCGTCTCGCTGGCTCTCGCGCCGAGCGCGTTCGCGAACTTCATCACGCCGAAGACGGGCGGCTCTCCGAACGCCGATCAGATCCATTCGCTGTACCTGATCATCCTGTACGTCGCGGCCGTGGTGTTCGTGATCGTGGAGGGGGCGCTCTTCTACTCGGTCTACAAGTTCCGTGCCAAGAAGGTCCGGACCGCAGCTCAGATCCACGGCAACACCCGCCTCGAGATCGCCTGGACGGTCGGCGCGGCGATGATCCTCGTGGTCCTGACCGTGGTCACCTTCATCAAGCTGCCGAGCATCCTCAACCCGCCGAACTCGAACGCCGGCTTCCTCGAGTCGTCGTTGACCCAGCCGAGTCCGCCCAATGGGAAGAAGCTCACGATCTGCGTTCAGGGCCGCCAGTACATCTGGCGCTACGTGTATGGCGCGGCGTGTGTGAACAACCCGTTCACGCCGAAGCTGCCCTACTCCTACCAGGAGATGGTCGTGCCCGCGGGCACCGTGGTCGTGCTCAACATCACCGCGATCGACGTGATCCACTCCTGGTGGGTTCCCTCGCTCGGAGGCAAGGTCGACGCGGTTCCCGGCTACACGACTTACACCTGGTTCAAGGCCAAGGGTCCGGCGCTGTACCACGGTCAGTGCGCTCAGCTGTGCGGGCGACAACACGCCTTCATGACCGCGCAGGTGCAGGTGGTCTCCCCCACCGCGTACCAGGCGTGGCTGACGCGCCAGCAGCAGCTCATCCAGACCGCCAACACGCAGGTGACCCAGCTGCGGTCCTACCTCCAGCGAACCGGAAACCTCTAGGAGACCGCGAATGTCCGTGATCACCACCGAGCCAGGCGTCGCCCGTCGTCCGGTTCCCCAGGTCCTCAGAACTGAGGTCGAGTCGCCGCGCACGAGCAAGCGCTGGGTCGAATGGATCGTGACCACCGACCACAAGAAGATCGGGATCATGTATCTGGTCACGACGTTCGTGTTCTTCATGCTCGGCGGCGTCGAGGCGCTGCTGATGCGGGTTCAGCTGGCCGAGCCGAGCAACACGCTGTTGAGCGGCGAGCGCTACAACGAGCTGCTGACGCTCCACGGCACCACGATGGTCTTCCTGTTTGTGGTGCCGGTGATGGCCGGGTTCGGCAACTACTTCGTGCCGTTGATGATCGGGGCACGGGACATGGCGTTCCCGCGGCTAAACGCGCTCTCCTACTGGCTGCTGCTGGCCGGAGGAATCGTGTTCTACATCACCCTCTTCTACCACCCGCCCGAGGCGGGCTGGTGGAGCTACCCACCGCTGTCGAGCATCACCTACTCGCCGAGCGGCGGTCAGGACGCCTGGATCTTCCTGATTCACCTCACGGGCATCTCGTCGCTGCTGGGCGCGATCAATTTCTACGCGACGATCGTCAACATGCGCGCCCCCGGCATGACCTGGGGACGCCTGCCGCTGTTCATCTGGGCGATCCTCGTGTACGCGGTGCTGCTGATCATCGCGCTCCCGGTGGTCGCGGCGGCGGTGACGATGCTGCTCACCGATCGGCACTTCGGTACCCACTGGTTCGACCCCACCGCGCACGGATCGCCGGTCCTGTGGCAGCACCTGTTCTGGTTCTTCGGGCATCCCGAGGTCTACATCATGGTCTTGCCTGGCTTCGGGATCATCTCCGAGGTCATCCCGGTGTTCTCGCGCAAGCCGATCTTCGGCTACAAGGCGATCGCCGCGTCGACAGCCGTGATCGCGTTCCTGGCGACGCTGGTGTGGGCCCACCACATGTTCGCCTCGCCGGTACCGGTGGTCGTGCTCGGGTTCTTCATGCTGAGCTCATTCCTGATCGGCGTGCCCACCGGGGTCAAGATCTTCAACTGGATATCGACCCTGTGGCGAGGATCGATCGTGATGTCGACCGCGCTCTATTACGCGGTCGGGATGATCGCGATCTTCACCGTCGGCGGGATCACCGGCATCTTCCTGGCCGTGTTCCCGGTCGACTGGCAGCTCAACGACACCTACTTCGTCGTCGCCCACTTCCACTACACGATCTTCGGCGGCGCCATCTTCCCCGTGCTCGCCGGCGTCTACTACTGGTTCCCGAAGATGACCGGGCGCCTGCTCAACGAGCGGATGGGCAAGGTCTCGTTCTGGTTCACGTTCATCGGATTCAACATGACGTTCCTCGTCCAGCACGCGCTCGGCCTGAGCGGGATGCCGCGGCGGATCTACACCTACCAACCTGGCTTCGGCTGGTCGACCTACAACCTGATCTCGACGATCGGGGCGTTCATCCTCGCGGTTGGGATCCTGCTCACGATTGCCAACGTTGCGATGAACTACAAGCGCGGCGCATTGGCCGGACCGGATCCGTGGAAGGGCAACACGCTCGAGTGGTTCGTGCCCTCGCCGCCGCCGGTCAACAACTTCGACGAGATCCCGCGAGTGCGGTCGGTCGAGCCGATGCGCGACATCCGCCGCCAGATCGAGCGCACGACGGGCGAGCGCCAGAAGACGGGCGGCAGCGAGCGATTCGCCGGGGCGTAGGCTCCCACGCATGGACGTCTCGTCGGTAACCCAGGTCCGGTCGGCGTCGGTCGTCGCGGGCACGCGGCAGCTGCTCGCCGACTACTTCGAGCTGACCAAGCCGAAGGTCCAGACCCTGCTGCTGTTCACGACGATCACCACGATGGAGATCGCGGGCAACCCGCCGCTGTCATTGATCGCTCTCACCTGTCTCGGCGGGTATCTGTCCGCGGGCGGTGCCGGCGCCGTCAACCACTACTACGACCGCGACATCGATGCTTCGATGCGCCGGACCGCGTCGCGGCCGATTCCTTCGGGTCGCGTCTCACCGCGTGCCGCGCTCGTGTTCGGGTTCACGCTTTGCGGGCTGTCGTTCCTCGTCCTGTCGTTGTGGGTGAACCTGCTTGCGGCGCTGCTCGCGCTCGGCGGGTTCGTCGGCTACGTCGGCGTGTACACGATCTGGCTCAAGCGCCGCAGCCCCCAGAACATCGTGATCGGCGGGGCCGCCGGCGCGGTGCCGCCGCTCGTCGGCTGGGCCGCGACGCGCGGCTCGCTGGCCTGGACCGCGGTCTACCTGTTCGCGATCGTGTTCTACTGGACCCCGCCCCACTTCTGGTCGCTCAGCCTGCTGATGAAGGACGAGTACGCACGCGTGGGTGTCCCGATGATGCCCGTCGTCCGCGGCGAGCGCGAGACGCGCCGGCAGATCCTGCTCTACACGCTGCTGCTGTACGCGATCTCGCAGCTGCCGTTCTGCGCCGGGGAGTTCGGGGTGGCATACCTGATCGCGTCGATCGTGCTCGGACTGGCGTTCATCGCCGGCGCGGTGCTGCTCTACCGCCGGGCGGACCGCCGCACCGCCCTGCGCCTGTACCTGTTCTCCCTGGCTTACCTCGCGCTGCTGTTCGGCGCGATGGTCGCCGACGTGAAGCTGTAGCCTTCCGCGCTAATGGACCGCAGGCTTGCACGCAAGAATCTCCGCTCCGGGTTGATCGCGGGAGCGCTGTGCGCCGTCATGTTCGGGATGACGTTCGTGGCGGCCGCGATCTACGTCCATCCGTGAGCGACGGCGAGCACCCCACTCAGGCGCCGCCGGCCGGCGAGCCGATCCACCTGCCGGGGCCGAGCATCAAGCCGTTCCTGACCGCGATCGCGATCACGCTCGTGGTGATCGGGACGACGATCAACATCATCATCAGCATCGTTGGCCTGATCATGCTCGTGGTTGTCGTGTTCATGTGGATCGGCGACACCCGGCGCGACATCGCCGAGCTCCCCGAAGAGCACGGGCACTAGCGGCGCGCTAAGCCTGGGCGGCCTCGGCCGGGACGTCGCTGGTCGCGCCGTCCTCGGTCCAGCAGCGCATGATGTCCCGCATCGACAGGATGCCCGCGAGCTCGCCGCGGTCATAGACGACGAGGTGGCGGAAGCTGCCTCTGACCATCGTCGCGGCGGCGCGCTCCAACGACCAGTCGGGAGACGCGAGTGTCAGATTCGACGTCAGGTGATCCGAGACCAGTTCCCGCTCGGGATCCTCGCCGGACCCGACCGCGATCAGGATGTCGCGCTCGGTGATGACCGCGGGGCCCGGAGCGTCCGGGTCGAGCACGACCGCCGCGCCAACATTGCGCCGGCACATGGCCTGGGCGGCGTCCCGCAGTGTATGGCTGGGGCCGATCGTCAACACGGTTTCGGACATCCCTTGTCGTATCTGCATCACGCCTCCTGGCTAGATTGCAACAATTGCCTCAATCATAGATCAACCCGTGGCGTTGCTGGCAGCCGTTCGCGCCGCGAGTTTCGGCGCGTTCGAATAGTCAAAACAGCCGGCCCGGCGGGTCGTTTCCGGCGGGACGAGGGTCTGTGACGTCCTTCGTCGACCAGAACGCTTAGGATGCGGGCAGAGTGACGCCCGAGGGCCCGGAGACTTAAGACCACCGTGCGTAACCGCCCGATTCTGCAGATGGTCGTGATCGGCGTGATCGCCACGGCGATCGCCATACCGCTCGCGCTCATCATCCCCTGGTTCCCCTCAAAGGGCTCGATCCAAGCCGGGAACGTCAGGACGCTCTACGACGTGCTCCTGATCGCCACCGTGCCGATCTTTGTGCTCGTCGAGACCGTCGTCCTGTTCTCGGTGTGGAAGTTCCGGATGCGACCCGGACAGGAGGAGATGGACGGCCCGCCGATCCACGGCAACACGCGCCTCGAGGTCGTCTGGACCGCGGTGCCGGCGATCCTGATCATCTCGCTGTGCACCTACGCCTACACCGTCCTGCGCTCCAACGAGAACAGCAAGAAGGGCGAGATGACCGTGAACGTCACCACGCGCCAGTTTGCGTTTGAGTTCTCGTATCCGATCTCCCCGGGCAAGCAGGTCGTCTCCCCGGTGCTGTACCTGGCCAAGGACCAGCCGGTGGTGTTCAAGCTCCGCTCGCTCGACGTGATCCACAGCTTCTTCGTCCCGAACTTCTCGGAGAAGCTCGACGCGGTCCCGGGGATCGTGACCACGCTCCGGGTGACGCCCACCGTGCTCGGCACGTACCCGGTCGAATGCACGGAGCTCTGTGGCGCCGGCCACTCGCTGATGCGCACGAGTGCGGTCGTCGTCACGCCGGCCGCGTTCACGAAGTGGCTGAAGTCTCAGCCGGTAAACGGCCCGCCCCCGATCGGGTCGCCGCCCGCGACGGTACCCCAGGCGGTCCCGGACTACAACGTCGTTCCGGGTGCGGGTTCGTCCTCGAGCTCGCCTTCGTCATCCGGCGCGTCCTCATCGTCGTCTTCGTCTTCGTCGTCGAGCACCTCCGGGGCGAGCTCGTCGGGCGGGAACGCCGCGGCCGGCAAGGCGGTGTTCACGGGTGCATCCGGCTGCAGTGGATGCCACACGCTCGCAGCGGCCAGCGCCACCGGGACGATCGGGCCGGATCTCGATACCAGGCTGAAGGCCGACTGCGCGCTGCCGGCATCCCAGAAGGTCCGCGGGACCACGCTTCAGCAATGCATCGAGACCGCGATCACGAAGCCATACGCCTATCTCCCAAGCGGCTACAGCTCCGGAATCATGCCCCCGAACTTCGGTCAGCGCCTCACCCAGACGCAGATCCAGGACCTTGTCAGCTTCCTGTCCACCGCGGCCAAATGAGCGTCGGGGTGAGGACGCAAGGAGGTATCGTGCAGCTAATGGTTAGCGGTAGTCGTCGCGAGTCCGCTCACGTTCGCGCCGCCCGTGGCGGGACCCATCTCGGAGAGGAGGCCTGATGGCAGTCACAACCGCGACCCACGAGGCTCCCGCCGTCGCTCCCCGCACGCGCGTGCCGCTGCCGCCGAGCCTTCGCCGGCCGGGCTGGTACCGCGCGGCGTTGGCCGAGGTCGTCGGGTTCGCGTTCGCGTTCGGGCTGACGGTCCTGATTCGCGCGCTCATGCACGACCACCCTGTGATCGACGGCCACGCGATCACGATCGTGGCCCTGATCGCGGTCCCGCTGTTCTTCCTGTTCGGACTCGGCACCGGCGACTACTGGCTGTACTGGGCGGCCGGACGCCCCACGCGCGCCGAGGACCACTCCGGTCACGGCGCCTATTCGTGGCGCGACTACTTCCGGGTCAACACCGACCACAAGGTGATCGGGATCCAGTACACCGTCACGTCGTTCTTCTTCCTCCTGGTCGGCGGCCTGCTGGCGATGCTGATCCGGGCGCAGCTCGCCAAGCCGGGCATGCAGTTCCTCACGCCCGAGCAGTACAACGGCGTGTTCTCGGTCCACGCCACGATCCTGATCTTCCTGTTCGTGATCCCGGTGTTCGCCGGACTCGCGAACTTCGTCTTGCCGCTGATGATCGGCGCGCCCGACATGGCGTTCCCCCGGTTGAACGCACTGTCTTACTGGCTGCTCCCGATCGCCGGGATCATGATGCTGATGAGCTTCCTGGCGCCCGGGGGCTCGTTCGCGGCCGGCTGGACGGCCTACGCGCCGCTGTCGACAACGATGCCGCTAGGGCAGCTGTTCTTTTCGATCGCGGTTCAGTTCGCGGGCGCGTCGTCGATCGCCACCGCGCTCAACTTCCTCGTGACGATCATCACGATGCGCGCGCCCGGGATGAGTTTCTTCCGCATGCCGCTGCTGGTGTGGGCGAACTTCTCGACCTCGCTGCTGGTCGTGATCGCGACGCCGTTCATCGCGGCCTCGCAGTTCTTCATCCTGCTCGACACCGCGATGCACTTCCACTTCTTCGACGCGTTCGTCGGACCGGACAAGAACGGCAACGTGCTCATGTACCAGCACGTGTTCTGGTTCTACTCCCACCCCGCGGTCTACATCATGATGCTGCCCGGGTTCGGAATCATCTCCGAGGTCATCGCGGTCAAGTCGCGAAAACCGATCTTCGGCTACCGGATGATGGCGTTCTCGCTGCTCGCGATCGTCGTGCTCGGCTTCACGGTGTGGGCACACCACATGTTCGTGTCGGGAATGGCGCCCTGGATCCGCATCCCGATGATGATCACGACGGCGATCATCGCGATTCCCACGGGCATCAAGATCTTCTCGTGGCTCGCGACGCTTTGGCGGGGCGTGCTTCACCTCGACACGCCGATGCTGTTCGCGCTCGGCTTCCTGACGATGTTCACACTGGGCGGGATCAGCGGCGTGATGCTCGCGATGATCCCGTTCGACATTCACGTCAGCCAGACGTACTTCATCGTCGCCCACATCCATTACGTGCTGTTCGGCGGATCGCTGTTCACGATCTTCGCCGGGGTCTACTACTGGTTCCCGAAGATGACCGGCCGGATGTTCGACGATCGTCTCGGGAAGTGGCATTTCTGGATGACGTTCATCTTCTTCAACCTGACGTTTGGGCCGATGCACCTGATCGGGCTGCAGGGGATGCCGCGACGCGTCGCCGAGTACGCCGAGAAGTTCGCCGCCTGGAACCTGTTCATCTCGATCTCGGCTTTCATCCTCGGGGCGAGCACCCTGATCTTCCTCTACAACATCGTGGTCAGCTGGCGCGGCGGCCCAAGGGCGCCAAGCAACCCGTGGCGCGCGCTGACGCTTGAGTGGCAGGTCTCTTCCCCGCCGCCGATCTTCAACTTCGACGCGGTGCCGACAGTCGTCGGTGGTCCCTACGAGTACGGCGTTCCGGGCGCGGTGCACGGGATCTTCAAGCCGCCCTCTGAGGCAGCACGCGTAACGGCAGGAGCGCTGGTGACACCACCGAGCCAGCAGAGCCACACATGAAGACGGTCCTCGTCATCGCCAACGAGACGCTCGGCGGCCGAGCGGTCATCGACGCGATTCGCAAGCAGGCGGCGGAAGGCAGCGTCCGGTTCGTGCTGGTCGTACCCCAGAACCGGCCGCGGGCGGGTCTCGTCGTCTACGACGACTCGGTGTTCGACGCCGCCCAGACGCGCGTCGACCTCGCCCTCGAGGCGGCCCGCGCCGAGGGAATCGACGCAATCGGCGAGGTCGGAGACGAGGATCCTTACAGCGCCACGATCGACGCCGTCCACACCTACCGCCCGGAGGACATCATCATCTCGACGTATCCGGCGACGCGATCGGGATGGCTGCGGCGCGATTTGATCGATCGCGTGCGTGACGCCACCGGCATTCCGGTCGAGCACGTGGTGGCCGACCCCGACACCGAGGGCCTGCCGTTCGACGTGACGCTGGCGGTCGCCAACCGCACCGCGAGCGGCGACGAGCTACTCCAGGCGCTCCAGGCGAAGGCCGCCGCCGAGCCCGCCGGCCGCGACCGCCTGTTCGTGGTCGTCGTCCCGCAGGAGGGCGGCAGCGGCCAGGACACCCGCCGGGCGCGCACCCGGCTGAAGCTCGTGCTGGACCGGATGCGCGCCAACGGCCTGTTCGCGGCCGGGATGATCGCCGACCCCGATCCGTACACCGCGATCATGAACGCGCTCCAGTACTTCCGGGTCGACGACATTGTGATCTCGACCTTCCCCGACACCAAGTCCGGGTGGCTGCGCACCGATCTCGTCGAGCGAGTGCGCCGCACCACCGGAAAACCCGTCGAGCACGTCGTCCACGAGGACGTCGCTTCGAACCCGGTCTAGCCCGATGGAAGCCGCCTCGATCGCCCACGGCCACGCCGAGCACCACGGACCGCCCCCGGCGCATCAGTCCTCGCGGGTCCATGCGCCGACGCTCGGGATGCTGCTTTTCATCATCTCGGAGATCATGATCTTCGGCGCCTTCTTCACGGCCTACTTCTTCATCCGGGTCGTGACCCACAACCCGTGGCCGGCGCGCGGCACCGTGGTGCCGGAAGCCGTGGCAGGCGTCAACACCGCGATCCTGCTGTCCTCCTCGCTGACCCTCCACTGGGCACTGACATCGGCCAAGAACGGAAACCGCTTCGGCATGAGGGCGGGGATGGCCTCGACGTTCATGCTCGGGCTGACGTTCCTGTTCATTCAGGTCAACGAGTACGTCCATCTCGGCTGGGCCCCGCATGATTCCGCCCAGGCCACCGTCTTCTATTCGCTGACCGGTCTGCACGGAGCCCACGTGTTCATCGGCCTGTGTCTGCTCCTGACGGTGACTATCCGCACATTCCGCGGGCACTACACGCCGGAGCACCACGCCGGAATGGAAGTGCCGGGGATCTACTGGCACTTCGTCGACATCATGTGGATCATCGTGTACACGTCGGTCTACGTGCTGTAGCGGCGGGCGTCGCGCGGTGGCCAACCCGTTGCGTTACGAGGCGGACGCCTTCCGGGTGTTCCTGTACTGCCTGGCCGTGATCGCCGCGATCGTTGCGATCGTGTTGATCGTTCGGGCGCTGACCTAGTGGTTGTGGCGCGCGTGCGCCACCATTGAGGGCGTGGCTTCATTGATTTCGGTGCCGTTCGCGGGCGCGGGCCCGATCAACGGCATCGTGCCCTCGGTCGTCGTGCTGCTGTTCTGGCTGCCCTACAGGGCGCGTGTGCAGACGCTCTCGCAGGAGCGGCGGGCTGTGCCGGGGTGGCGGCAGGCGTGCTACGCCGCGGGGCTCGTGACCTTGGCCATTGCGCTGAGCGCGCCCGTCGATTCACTCGCCGATCAGCTCCTGGTCGCGCACATGGCCGAGCATCTCGTGATCGGCGACATCTCGGCGCTGCTGATCGTGCTCGGCTTCACCGGGCCGTTGCTCGCGCCCTTGTTGCGACGGAAGTACGTGGGGAAGCTGCGGGTGTTCGCCCACCCGCTGGTCGCGTTCCCGGCGTGGGCGATCAACTTCTACGTGTGGCACCTGCCGGTGCTCTACCAGGCCGCGCTCCGCCACGACCTGATCCACGGCCTCCAGCACGCCTGCTTCCTCGGTTTCGGGATGGCGATGTGGATGGCGCTGCTCGGGCCGCTGCCGAAGCCCGCCTGGTTCGGCAACGCCGCCCGTCTTGGCTACATCATCGCCGTCCGCCTAGCGGGGACGATCCTCGCGAACGTCATGATCTTCTCGGGCACCGTGCTGTACCCGATCTACCGCGCCGGCGACGCGAAGTGGCACATCAGCCCGATGGGCGATCAGATCGCCGCCGCCGGCGTGATGATGGTCGAGGAGAGCCTGCTCACAATCGGGCTGTTCTGCTGGCTGTTCCTCAAGGTGGCGCGTGAGGCCGAGGAGCGCCAGACGATTCTCGACGCCGCGGCCGCGAACGGGCTCGAGCTCGACGAGCAGCGGGCCGCGCGTGCGGTCGCTGCCGGCCGGGGCGACGAGCTGCTCGAGCGGATCCGCGCCCGGGGCACCACGACGGTTTCGTAGCGGGGTTTCGTAGCGGGGTTTCGTCGCGGGGTTTCGTAGGGGTCGGCGGGTTTTCGTGGTCACCCCGATGCGGCCACGCAGCAGGACCCTTCCGAGCGTGCATAACACGACAAGCGCGCCCGATCCGGACGACCCTGCCGGGCTGCGCACGATTATCACGCGGAACGCGGCACGGTCGCGGCGGAACCGCTCCGTTGACGTGTTATGCAGGTCCGCGGGAATCGCCGGACTCGAGCAGGCTGCCGCTCGCCCGGCGCTAGTGCGACGCTGACGAGAGGAACGCCACGAGCGCCTGGATCTGACTCGGGCTGAGGGTCTTGCTGAACGTGTTCGGCATGATGCCGGCGTGGTAGCCCGACGGGATGTACTTATACGGATCGGTGATCGCGGTCTCGATGCACTTCTGGAGCGTCGAGCCGCGCGCCTGCTGCGACGCTGGCGCCGCGCAGGCCGCCTTCAGCGTGTTGAGGTTCGGTCCGACCGTCCCGGTGGTCCCGGCTGCCGCGAGCGTGTGGCATGAGCCGCAGCCGCCCACGCCGGTGAAGATCTGCTTGCCGACCGCCGGCGTCGGGTTGACCTTGGCCGCCACCGCCGCAGCCAGCGCGCCCGTGTCCTGTCCCGGCCTCGCCGCAACCTCCGCCACGTAGGCCGCCACGTCCTGAGCGTCCTGACCCTTGACCAGCATCGCCGGCATCACGCCCTGCGTGTTCGGATACTGGATCCAGTACGAGATCAGACCTTCGATCGACGTGCTCTTGACCCCGTCGATCCGGTCCTGCCGGAACGCGTCGTCCAGATTCGGTCCCACCGTCCCGGTCGAATTAGCGTGAGACAGCGTGTGGCACGACGCGCAGTTCGTGGCAAACAGCTTCTTGCCCATGACCAGGTTCGCGGTCGGGTGTTTGATCGCGCAACCACCCACCGTGACCGCGATAAAAACTGCCGCCATCAGTGTGGCGATGCGTCCCAGCGACTTGGCCATACTTGAGAGGCGGCACTCTATCCAAGCCGTCGGCACGGAGGTCCGGTGGTTGGGTAGCGCGCCGGCGAAGCTGGGTCGGCGGTCCCGGTGGCGCGCCGGTGATGAAGGCGCAGCGGTCCCGGTCGACACGCCGGCGACGCGGGCTGAGCGGTCCCGCTGGCGCGCCGGCGATGCGGGCTGAGCGGTCCCGGTCGACACGCCGGCGACGCGGCGAGCGTCCGTCCCCTGCTATACGATGGCGAAGGATGAGGACGCGTCAGAGGTACCGGTTTAGGACGCCATCCACCGGTCGTGAGGTAGTGATCGAAGCCGCTCCCGGGCAGGTCTACGTTGACCGCGCCACCGGCGAGCCGCTCGAGGTCGTCGGTGAGCTCCTGCCCCTCGCGCCCACGCCCTCGGAGCTGCCGTGGGCGGTCGAGAACCTTCGTTTCTGCAACTGGTGCGACCAGCACTGCCAGAAGGACCTCAACGACTGTCCTCATTGCGGTAGGCGGATGGACCCACTCGAGGTCTGAGGCGCCTCGTGAGCCGTCGCTCAGCCGTCATACGTGGGTCTCGCATCCTGAGCGCCCTTGCCGCCGGCGCGGCCGTCTCCGCGGCCGTGGCGGCGTGTGGCAGCGGGTCAGCGGCGACCGACACCTCGGGCACACCGCCGCTGACGGTACCGACGGCGACCATCTCTGCCGCGCCGGCGACCACCGGGTCGACTACGACCAACACCACCGGCACCACATCCACGTCGTCTTCGAGCGGCTCCTCGCCGTCATCGTCAGCATCGTCCGGCACTGGCAGTTCGTCGTCCGGCTCTTCGGACGGCGGCACGTCGGCCGGGGGCACGGCGGGCGGCGGAACCTCCGCCGGCGGAACTACCGGAGGCGGCGGCACTGCGGGCGGCGCGAGCGGCCCGACCGGCGGCGGCGCCACGCCGAACGGCGCAACCTCGTCGGGTAACGGCACGTCGAGCTCTGGCGGCTCGGGGAGCGGCGGCGGCGGACTCCCCTAGTCCGGCCCACGCGCCGCGGACCGCCTCAGGCGCCAGCTCGCGCCCTCAGCTCGCCAGCTCGCCAGCTCGCCAGCTCGCCAGCTCGTCAGCTC
>Ga0335076_10004908_pt1 | contig 13556 bp, 11 predicted proteins | sample Lox_Sample_25_FD_206717 | JGI IMG/M metagenome (GOLD analysis project Ga0335076, IMG submission 206717) | Soil microbial communities from Loxahatchee National Wildlife Refuge, Florida, United States - Lox_Sample_2.5 | ecosystem: Environmental > Terrestrial > Soil > Wetlands | place: USA... | reverse complement strand
ACGCCCGACTGCTTGTAGCCGCCGAACGCCGCATGCGCGGGATAGGCGTGGTAGCAGTTGGTCCACACCCGGCCGGCCTGGATCGCGCGGCCAAAGCGGTAGCAGCGATTGGCGTCGCGGCTCCATACGCCCGCTCCGAGCCCGTAGAGGGTGTCGTTGGCGATCGAGAGCGCCTCTTCTTCGGTCTTGAAGGTGGTCACTGCGACCACCGGGCCGAAGATCTCCTCCTGGAAGACGCGCATCTTGTTGTTGCCCTTGAACACGGTCGGCTTGATGTAGTAGCCGCCGGCGTACTGGCCTTCGAGCACGTTGCGCTCGCCGCCGATCAGGATCTGGGCGCCTTCCTTCTTACCGATGTCGAGATAGGACAGGATCTTCTCCATCTGCTCGGAGGACGCCTGCGCGCCGATCATAGTCGCCGGATCGAGCGGGCTGCCCTGCACGATCGCGTCGACGCGCTTGAGCGCGCGCTCCATGAACTTGTCGTAGATCGACTCCTGAATGAGCGCACGGCTCGGGCAGGTGCAGACCTCGCCCTGGTTCAGCGCGAACATGACGAAGCCTTCGATCGCCTTGTCGAAGAAGTCGTCGTCGTGAGCCGCCACATCGGCAAAGAAGATGTTGGGCGACTTGCCGCCGAGCTCGAGCGTCACGGGGATCAGGTTCTGCGACGCATATTGCATGATGAGCCGGCCGGTCGTCGTCTCGCCGGTGAAGGCGATCTTGGCGATGCGGTTCGACGAAGCCAGCGGCTTGCCCGCTTCGAGGCCGAAGCCGCTGACGACATTGACCACGCCTTTCGGCAGGATATCGCCGATCACCTCCATCAGCACCATGATCGAGGCCGGGGTCTGCTCGGCCGGCTTGATGACGACGCAGTTTCCTGCCGCGAGCGCTGGGGCGAGCTTCCACACCGCCATCAGGATCGGGAAGTTCCACGGGATGATCTGGCCGACGACGCCGAGCGGCTCATGGAAGTGGTAGGCGATCGTGTCGTGGTCGATCTCGGAGATCGAGCCTTCCTGGGCGCGGATCGCGCCGGCGAAATAGCGGAAATGGTCGATCGCCAGCGGCAGGTCGGCGGCCATCGCCTCGCGGATCGGCTTGCCGTTGTCCCAGGTTTCGGCGGTCGCGAGTTTCTCGAGGTTGGCTTCGATGCGGTCGGCGATCTTGTTGAGGATCTGCGCCCGCTCCGCGGCGCTGGTCTTGCCCCAGGCGTCCTTGGCGGCGTGGGCGGCGTCGAGCGCGGCCTCGACATCGGAGGCGTCGGAGCGCGCGATCTCGCACACCGGCTGGCCGGTGATCGGCGAGACATTGTCGAAATATTTGCCGGTTTTCGGCGCGCGCCACTCGCCGCCGATGTAATTGTCGTAGCGCTTGGCGAACGGCGGCTTGAGAGCGATGTTGAGATCGACCTTGGTCATGGGACCTTTCTCCCTTTGTGCGGCGCCGACGATGGGCGGCGTTGGGAGAAAGCTTTGAGCCATCATGCGCCTCGGGAACAGGGGCCATGCATAGCCCGCCGGATCGAGTGTCGCAGGATTGAGACAGTTTGCGCGCCAAACCGTGGCTGGCGCCCCGTGCCAGAGGCCGTCGTTCCGGCAGGGGCGCCCGTTACGGTCGCTGGGACGTCGGCCTCAGGCGTGGCTCTGAGCGGACGCGGGCGAATGCTGGTTTTGAACGAAGGCGGCGATCGTCGTCCGGAACGGGGTGGTCGGCCGCCGGATCAGCCGGGAAAGATCGCGGCTGTCGTCGAACAGCGCCCCCTTCGCCACGCCGGCGTCCGTGTCAGCCACGATCGTGGCCATCATCTCCGGCATGTCGGCCTTCACCGCGGCCGATCGAAGCTCGTCCGGCGTCACGTTCCAATAGGTGACCGGCTTCCCCGAGGCTTTCGACGCGACGGCGGCCAGTTCGGCCAGCTTGAAGGACCCATCGCCGGCCAGTTCGTAGGCGCGGCTGGCTTGGTCCCCAGCCGTGAGGACGGCGGCGGCAGCCCTGGCATAGTCGGCACGGGCCGCGGACGAGATGCGCCCTTCCCCCGCCGCGCCGACGAGCACGCCTTGCTTCAGCGCGAGCGGCAGCCTCCAGGTGTAGACCTCCGTGTACCAGCCGTTCCGCAGCAGCACGAACGGCACGCCGGCTTCCGCCAGGGCCGCTTCCGTTTCGCGGTGCTCGCCGGCGAGGAATAGCGGGCTCGTATCCGCATGAAGGATGCTGGTATAGGCGATCAGACCGACGCCCGCGGCCTTGGCCGCGGCGATGACGTTGCGGTGCTGCGCCACGCGGCGACCGATCTCGCTGCCGGAGATCAGCAGAAGCCGATCCACACCCGCGAACGCGCTGGCCAGTGTTTCCGGCCGGGCATAGTCGGCGACTCGGACCTCCACGCCCTTTTCGCGGATCGCGAGCGCGGTCTCCTTGGCTGGATCGCGCGCGCCCGCGACAATGGCGCCGGCCGGCGTCGTCTCAAGCAGCGCGTCGATGACGAGGCGCCCGAGTTGTCCGGTAGCGCCGGTGACGAAGAGCTTGGGTAAATTGGGCAATGGACAAGTTCCCTGTGGTTCGCTTTGAATACAAGGTAACTAGATGAGACCGCGTTGGCTGTGAAGGAGGCAGGATTTTGGGACGAGGAGAGCCAGAGGTAACCGCGTTCGCGCATGGTGACGGCGCCAGCGGGTTCTGGGAACAATGTCCCGTGCGGGACGTTCTCGACCGGATCGGGGACAAGTGGTCGACGCTCGTCCTCGGCGCGCTCGCCGCAGGCCCGCGCCGCTTCAGCGCGGTCGGGCGCGCGATCCCGGATATTTCCAAACGAATGTTGACGCAGACGTTTCGCGAGTTGGAGCGTGACGGCCTGGTCGCAAGGGCCGTGTTCCCGACCAAGCCGCCGAGCGTCGAGTACCGCTTGACGCCTCTCGGCGAAACGATCCTTGAGCCGCTGGCGGTTCTCATCCAGTGGGCTGACAGCAATCATGCTGCAATCCGGAGCGCCCGCCTGGCTTTTGACGGGGCGTGAAGCCCCGAATTCCTAAGACCTAACGGTCGAGGCCGAACTGCCGGATCTTCCGATGCAGCGTGGCGCGCGAGAGGTTGAGGTCGCGCGGCCTTCGAGACTTTGCCTCCGGCCCGTGCGAGCGCCCGCTGGACTGCGGCGCGCTCGGCCGCCTCGATCCCGTCCGGTTCGGGGCCCGCCGAGCCGATCAGGTCGGCGGCCGGCGTCGGCCGCTTGAGGCTGGCGGCGCTGACGCCAAGCCCGATCCGGGCGGCCCGGGTCGCGCCAATCACCAGGTCGTCGCCGTCGACCGCGAGCAGCGACGAGCCGTACCGCTCGCCGGTCGGCGCGAGCAGAATGCGCGCCTTGGGAAAGGCGAGGCGGAAATTCTCGGCCTCGATGACTCGGGCCGCGTCGGCGACCGAGCTTGCGATCAGGCGCGCAAAGCCGTCGGTCAGATCGGCGCGGCAGGACGAGACGTCGAGCGCCGCGGCGAGATCGCCATGCTCGTCAAATATGGGCGCGGTGGTGCAGAAGAGGCCGGAATTGCGGGTGAAGAAGTGCTGTTCGCGATCGATGGTGACCGCGCGCTCTTCCACGATGCAGGTGCCGATCCCGTTGGTGCCTTCGTATTTCTCGCTCCAGATCGCGCCGGTCCAGAGTCCCGAACGGTCGAAGAGCTGGTCGTCGCAGGGTGCGCCGCGGCGGTCGAGGATCGCCCCGTTCGGATCGGCCAGCACCACCGAGCAGCCGACGCCGCCGACGGCGAGAAACAGCCGATCGATGCTGCCCTGAGCGGCGAACAGGAGCGAGCCCAGCCGCTCGCGGGCTCGCGCGATCTCCGCTTCGGGCAGGCGCTCCGACTGCGCGCGGCTTGACGGGTCGAGGGCGTGCAGCGCGCCGGAGCGTCGCCATGAGGCGGCCAGCGCCGAGCTTGCGGCCTCGTTGCCTGCGATGACTTTGAGAACGTGGTCGGCGTGGTCGGCGACCGCGGGCCGCTCCATGCTTTCCTCCCGCCCGCGCCGCCCTGCCGTGTCGAGGGGGCCGTCGGGCGCGTTATGCGCCGCTAGATATAACGTTAGCCTATCCGCGAATTGGCCGCGCCGCAATTCCCCTTGAAGCGCGGACGCGTCGCAAATACGGGCGGGCGGCTTATGCGCCCGTTAACCCGGCCGGCGCTAGGCTGAAGCGCTCAAAAAACTCACAGGGACGACCGGACATGGCCCCTTCCCTTGGCCGGGCCGCGATTGCGCTCGGCGATGGCGCCTGGCTCGACGACGAGCGGGCCCGCGCCTACGCGCGCCTCCTTCTCGCGGTCACGCTGATCGCCGCCGTCGGCTGGATCGCGCTGAGCCCCGGCGGCGTCGATCGCGAAGGCAAGCCGATCGGAACCGACTTCATCGGCTTCTACGCGGCGTCGCGCCTCGCGCTCGACGGACATCCCGAGTTCGCCTACGACGTCGGCTCGCATTGGGCGGCGCAGAAGGCGCTGTTCGGCCCGAATCTCGGCTACACCGCGTTCTTCTACCCGCCGCCGGCGCTCCTGATCTCCCTGCCGCTTGCGCTCCTGCCTTATTTCCTTTCGCTTGGCGCCTGGCTCGCGGCGACCGGCCTTGCCTTCTATCGCGTCCTGCGCGGCTACTTTCCCGGGCTCGATCCGGTCGCGTTCCTGGCCTTTCCGGCGGTGTTCGTGAACGCCGCGCACGGACAGAACGGCTTCTTGAGCGCCGCGCTGATCGGCGGCGGCCTCATGGCGATGGACTCGAGCCCCGCGCTCGCCGGCGTTCTGCTTGGCGCGATGGCGTTCAAGCCGCACCTGGCGTTGGCGATCCCGTTCGCGCTCTTGTTCGCCCACCGCTGGACGACGCTGATCGCCGCGGCTGCGACGGCCGCCTCATTCTGCTTGGCGTCGCTTGTCGTGTTCGGCCGCGCGACATGGGAAGCCTTTTTCGCCGCCGCGCCGCTCGCTCGCGCGGCGCTCGAGCGCAATCTGGTCGGCGACGAGAAAATGCAGAGCGTGTTCGCCGCGGTCAGGCTTCTGCATGGGCCGGTCGCGCTCGCCTGGGCCGCCCAGGTCGCGGCGGCGTTCTGCGCCGCTGGCCTGCTGTGGCGGCTCGAGCGGCGCGCCTATCGCGCGCCGGCGGAAGCGGCCGCGATCGTCTGCGCCGGCCTGCTGGCGAGCCCGTTCCTGCTCGACTACGACCTGACGCTGATCGCCATTCCGCTGGCTTGGCTGCTCGGCGAAGCGCGACGAACGGGCTACCTGCCGTTTGAAAAGACGATCATGGCGCTGGCGTTCGTTCTGCCGGTCATCTCGCGAACGCTGGCCGGCGCGGCCGGCCTGCCGCTCGCGCCTCTGGTCATCGCCGCGGTTTTCGCGTTGGTTGCGCGCCGGGCGTTCACCCCCGCGCCCGCAGGCGTGGAAATCGCCTATCCCAACGTCAATAGAAAGATGCATCTCTCGTCCGCGCTCGAACAATGATAGGGACGTGGCGTGGAGTTTGCTCCGACACTTCAAGAGAGCGTTCAAGCGCGAGAGGAATGAATGGCCGCGGCGCCGGGAAAATCCTGTGGGGCTTGCACGATGTGCTGCTCCGCGCTCGAGATCGCGCATTTCAACAAGCCGGCTGGACCGTTCTGCCATAACTGCCGCGCTGGCGGCGGTTGCGCGATTTATGCCGCTCGGCCGCAAGTGTGCCGCGACTTCGAATGTGAATGGCTGACCCGCCGCGATCTCGCTCGGCCATTGCGCCCGGACCTGGTCGGCACGATCCTGATGGAGGACGCAGACAGCGACGAATACCGCGCCGTTTGCGCCCCGGAGCGGCCGATGGCCTGGCGCCATCCGCGCGTCTTCGCCCATCTGGTCGCGGTCGCCAAGTCCGGCCGGACGGTGGTGGCCAAGGCGGGATTGACGTCATGGCGCATCTTCGGCTCGGGGGAATGGGGACCGACAGTTTGACCGTCTGCCCGATTATTGGTCAGTTTGCTTATTGGCGAGGCGCCTGAACAGGGGTCGTCTCGTTCCTGACCGGTTCAGGGGCGCCTGGTGGCGCGTTCCGCGATCCGATGTTATTGAGCCCGCAGCGCGTGGGCCCGGCTGCTGCGGCGGAGAATCGGCGAAACGATGGCCGGCGCAGCGACCAGGAGTTTCGAAAAAAATGAAAAAGATCGAGGCGATCATCAAGCCGTTCAAGCTCGACGAAGTCAAGGAGGCGCTGCAGGAGGCCGGAATCCAAGGCATAACCGTCCTGGAAGCGAAGGGTTTCGGCCGCCAGAAGGGCCATACCGAGCTCTATCGCGGGGCGGAATATGTCGTCGACTTTCTGCCGAAGGTCAAAATCGAGGTGGTCGTCTCGGACGATAATCTCGGTCCGGCGATCGAGGCGATCCGGGCGGCGGCCCAAACCGGCCGCATCGGCGATGGCAAGATATTTGTATCGCAGATCGACGAGGCCATCCGGATCCGCACCGGCGAAACCGGCGCGGACGCGGTCTAGCGCCATTTCGGGGGCTCATCAAAGGGCGGCCTGCTGCTCCCCGCGGCGGGCGGGAACGTACCAACCTTCATCTTGAGGAAAGGCTAACCATGAAGACCGCCAAGGATGTCCTGAAGGCGATCAAGGACAACGACGTCAAATATGTCGATCTGCGCTTTACCGATCCGCGCGGCAAATGGCAGCACGTGACCTTCGACGTGGGGCTGATCGACGAGGACGCCATGGCCGACGGGCTGATGTTCGACGGCTCTTCGATCGCGGGCTGGCGGGCGATCAACGAATCCGACATGACCTTGATGCCGGATCCGACCTCGGCCTGCATGGACCCGTTCTTCGCCGCCTCGACCATGGTCATCAACTGCGACATTCTCGATCCCGCGAGCGGTCAGCCCTACAATCGCGATCCGCGCGGCATCGCCAAAAAGGCCGAGGCCTATCTCAAGTCGACCGGCATCGGCGACACCGCGTTCTTCGGCCCCGAGGCCGAGTTCTTCGTCTTCGACGACGTCCGCTTCAGCGCCGATCCCTACAACACAGGCTTCCAGATCGATTCGATCGAGCTGCCGATCAACGCCGACACCCCCTACGAAGGCGGCAATCTCGGTCACCGGGTGCGCACCAAGGCCGGCTACTTTCCGGTGCCGCCGCAGGATTCGGCCCAGGACATGCGCGGCGAGATGCTGGCGGCGATGGCGCAAATGGGCGCTGTGGTCGAAAAGCACCACCACGAGGTGGCTTCGGCCCAGCACGAGCTCGGCCTCAAGTTTGGCCCGCTCGTGACCATGGCCGACCATATGCAGGTCTACAAGTATTGTATCCACATGGTCGCGCAGAGCTACGGGAAGACTGCGACCTTCATGCCCAAGCCCGTCTATGGCGACAACGGCTCCGGCATGCACGTCCACCAATCGATCTGGAAGGGCGGCAAGCCGGTGATGGCCGGCAACAAATATGCCGACTTGAGCCAGGAGTGCCTCTATTACATCGGCGGCATCATCAAGCACGCCAAGGCGCTGAACGGCTTCACCAATCCGACGACCAACAGCTACAAGCGCCTGGTGCCGGGCTTCGAGGCGCCCGTCCTGCTGGCCTATTCGGCGCGCAACCGTTCGGCCTCGTGCCGAATCCCGTGGACCTCGAACCCGAAGGCGAAGCGGGTCGAAGTCCGTTTCCCCGATCCGGGCGCCAATCCCTATCTCGCCTTCTCGGCGATGCTGATGGCGGGGCTCGACGGCATCGCCAACAAAGTCGACCCGGGCTCGGCGATCGACAAGGACCTCTACGATCTGCCGCCGAAGGAGCTCAAGAAGATCCCGACCGTGTGCGGCTCGCTGCGCGAGGCGCTCATGAACCTCGACAAGGACCGCGCCTTCCTCAAGGCGGGCGACGTGTTCTCGGACGACTTCATCGACAGCTACATCGACCTCAAGATGGGCGAGGTCCAGCGCTTCGAGATGACCCCACACCCGGTCGAATTCGACATGTACTATTCCTACTGACCCCCTCGGCGTCAGAAGACACGGCGAAGGGCGGCCCATCGGGCCGCCCTTTTTGCTTGGCCGCGGGGCGCGACATTTCGCCCCTATATCCCGACTGAGCTGCGCCCTATTTTGCGGCGGCCCGAATTCGGACAGACGGGAATCCCTTCGCCGCCAAGGAGCAGCGCGCCGATGACGAATCCGCCCCGCCGCTGGACCCGCATCGTCAGCGCCTCAGCCGTGGCGTTCGCGCTCTCGGCCCCCGGGTCGACCACGAGCGCCGCCCCGGCCGACCCGGCCCAAGGCGAAAAGCTGGCCAAGCGATGGTGCGCGGCCTGCCACGTTGTCAGTGCCGATCAGACGCAGGGCGCCGACAACGTTCCAGCTTTCGCCTCGATCGCCAGGATGCCCGGCTTCAACGCCGAGACGATCGCGCAGTTCCTCATGGATCCGCACCCGAAGATGCCCGATATGCAGCTCAGCCGGGACGAGGCCGCGGACCTCGGCGCCTATATCGCCAGTCTGGCGCGCTGAGCCCGGATCGGCCCATGACCAATCGCTGCTGACAGAACCTGACACTTGCCGGGCATAAGCTACGCGCTCCGCCGCATGAAGCCGAGGAGCAAGCCTTGAAAGTGTTCGAAGCCCAATGCCGATGCGGTGCGATCGGATTGAAAATCGCGGGCAAGCCGATCGTTCAGCTTTATTGTCATTGCGACGACTCCCAGGCCGCTCACGCGGCGGCCTATGTCCCCGCAGCGATCTATCCCGCCGCGGCGGCGGCGGAAGTCAGTCGGGGTAAGCCAAAACGCGACGCTGCGATTGACGGGCGTCGTCGCCGAGCGCTACGACGAGGAGCGGGCCAGACGGGGCGTTTCCTTGCTGGAGTTGGGGAGACGCCCTGTCTCGCCTGTCGAAGGCCTATGCTCGCCGGACAACGCGGGGCCGGCTTGACAAGGAAACACACCACGTGAGCCATGCATTTCGCGTCGGCGTCGCCGCTTTCGCATTGGCGCTCCCAGCCTTGACGAGCAGCGCCGCGTTCGCTTACGACGCAACTCGAGGCGCTAGGCTTGCGCAGCATTGGTGCGCCTCGTGCCATATCGTGTCGAGCGGTCAATCGAGCGGTTCCGACTCCGCGCCTCCTTTCTCTTCGATCGCCAATCGTCCTGACTTTGCCGAAAGAAAGACCGCTAGGTTCCTCACCCACTCCCACTCCCGAATACCGGGAGTGCATCTGTCGCGCGACGAAGCGAGGGATCTCAGCGCCTATATCGCCACCCTCAAGCGGTAGCGGCTTGCCCGCGCCGCCGCGCGCGCCGGCCCTTGCTAGTTGAGGACCCGCCTGTCACTGGGTGAGTCGAGCGAGAAAGCGGGGATGGAAACCTGGAAGCTCCGTCCTTGCGGATCGACCATCTTGTATTCGCCGACCATGAGCCCGCTTGGCGTGTTCAGGGGGCAGCCGGAGGCGTAGCGGAAAGACTTCCCCGGCTCGATCGTCGGCTGCTCGCCGACGACCCCTGGTCCGCGCACCTCTTGCTGTCGGCCGTTGGCGTCGGTAATCCGCCAGTGGCGTTCGATTAGCGTCACGGGTTTGTCGCCGAGATTGGCGATTTCGATGGAATAAATCCAGAAATAGCGCGGCTCGTCCGGGTCGGAACGGTCCGGATCGAAGCTCGGCTCGACGGTGACTTTGATCCGATGCGTGACGGCTTGGTACATCGATGGGGCATTCTAGCGGCGCGCCTCGCGCCGTCCACTGTTTCCCCCACGCTCAGCCGTGGCGCGTTCTCACGGGGGTTCGGATGACGGGACAAGCCCGTCTCGCCGAGGCCAAGGCGCTGATGGCGCGGCTCATCGCTATCGACACCGTGAGCGACGCCTCCAACCTGCCGGTCATCGAGTACGTCGAGGCCTATCTCGGCTCGCATGGGCTTAAAGCTCGCCGGGCGCCGAACGCGGTCGGCGACAAAGCGGCGATTCTCGCCACGATCGGCCCGGCGGTCGATGGCGGAATCGTGCTCTCCGGCCATACCGACGTCGTCCCGGCGGTGGGGCAAAGGTGGTCGAGCCCGCCGTTCCAATTGCGGGAGGCGGCGGGGCGGCTCTACGGCCGCGGCGCGTGCGACATGAAGGGTTTTGACGCCTGCGTGCTGGCGATGGCCCCCGCGTTCAGGGACGCCGGCCTCAAGCGGCCGGTCCATATCGTGCTGAGCTACGACGAGGAGACGACCTGCCTCGGCTCGCGCGACGTCATCGCCCGGTTCGGCAAGGACGAGCCCAATCCGGCCGCGGTCATCGTCGGCGAGCCGACCATGATGGCGGTCGCCGACGCGCACAAGAGCGTGGCGACCTTCCGCACCCTGGTGACCGGGCGCGAGGCCCATTCGGCCCTGCCGGCGCTCGGCGCCAACGCCGTCGCCGTCGGCGCGGATATCGTCAGCGAGATCGGCCGTCTCGCGCGCGCCTACGAGGAAGGACCGCTCGACCCGCGCTTCACGCCGCCCTATTCGACGCTGCATGTGGGAATGATCCGGGGCGGGACGGCGCGCAACATCCTGGCGCGGGAATGCGAGTTCCACTGGGAATTTCGCGGGCTGCCCGGAGTCACGACCGCATCCGCGATGGCGAAGGTGCAGGCGTTCGTCGACGAGGTGGCGACGCCGCGACTGACCCAGTTCGTCTCCGGGCCTGCGATCGCCACCGCGATGGAAGTGGACGTGCCGCCGCTCGCCGCTCAGCCAGGCTCGGCGGCCGAGCGGCTCGCGCTCAGACTCAGCCGCTCGAACCGGACGATCGCCGTCTCGTTCGCCACCGAAGCTGGACACTTCCAGGCGGCCAGCCTGCCGACCGTCGTCTGCGGCCCCGGCTCGATCGATCAGGCGCACAAGCCGGACGAATTCGTCGACGAGGAGCAACTCGTGGCCTGCCTCGAATTCCTCGAGCGCCTCGCCGACGACCTGTCGCGTTAGCCAGCGCAACGAAAACCAAGTCCGGGCGGGACGGCGAGTATGCTTTTCTGTCCGTGAATCTAGATATTTCAATGGTTTAAGACGATTTTTCTGTCAATTTCTCCTCTTCTCAATTCACCAGCCGTCCGGGGCTGGCTTGTCGCGCGGCCCGACTGTCAGTCCGCCCGGACGACGAGAGGCACGATAGCATCAGATTCTGATCCTCTAAAAATGATTGTCGTTTTTTCTTTTTCCCGCGATAATCCATGAGGCCATCACGATCCAGGCCAAGGCCGCCCGCTTCCGCGCGCGGACGCGTCCCCAAACGGCGGACGAGATTGTCTTGACGAAGTCGGGTAAAAGCGCGCTTGTCCGGGGGCGCGGCAAAGGGCAGACTTCAACCAATCGCGCGACTCGAAAGCGCCGGAGGGGCGGGCAATTTGGCGATTCTGAAGCGCTTCTTTGAGCGTCTGGCCGTTCTGGGGCTCGGGATCGTCGCGGTCTGGCTGATCGTCTACGTTTTCCGGATCACCGACCGCAGATTGCCGACGATTCTGTCGCTCTGGGTCGCCTACATGCTCGCCGCCTATGTGATCCTGCCCCGCATCGTGCGGATGAGCGTCAAGATCCTGCAGCGCAAGAAAGTGCCGAGCTTCACCCTGACCGGCGACGGGCTGCCGGGAGACCCGGTCAACCTCGTGCTGATCGGCGAACTCGACAAGGTGCGCGCCGCCTTCGTCGCCGCAGGGTGGACCGAGGCCGACCCGCTCAACTTGAGAAGCTCGTGGCGGATGGTCGTGGCCTTCGCGCTCAACCGGCCCTATCCCGCCGCGCCGTTCTCGACCCTCTTCCTGTTCGGGCGGGGCCAGGACGTCGGCTTCCAGAAGGCGATCAACGGCAGCCCGCGCAAGCGCCATCATGTCCGTTTCTGGTCGCTGAGCCTCGAACAGACCGAGGAGACGCTTGGCACGGCGGAGTTCTGGCTCAACACCGACCGGCCCGCCGACGAAGAGCCGGCGCTCTGGGTCGGGGCGGCGACCAAGGACACCGGCATGTCCTTCACCCGCTTCACCTTCAAGGTGACGCACAAGACCGATTCCGACACCAACGCCGAGCGCGACCTGATCGTGAGCGAACTCAAGCGGGTTGGCGCGGTCGCCCGCGTCATGTCCTATCAGGCCGGCCAGAGCCTCGAGGTGGGACGCGTCAACCACTACATCACCGACGGCGAGGTCGCCGCCGCGAGTCTCGCCTGAAGTCTGGGGGGGCGACTCCTCGTGGGCGACACGGCTCTCTCGCTGTGCGCAGGATTGACCAAGCCGATCTCGCGCTGGCGCTACACGGACCTGCCTCTCTGGATCGCCGCGTCCCCGCGGGGCAAGCCCGCGGATCCTCGCGATGACGGATTCCGTCTGAACGCGCCGTACCTCTAGGACACTCCGGCTGCTCCCGATAAGGCGAGTATTCCTTATGAATGCCATACAGTGGTCCGGCCTTCTCTCGTCGGTTGGTGGGGCTCTAAACGATCCAAAGACGATGCGCTGGGCCGTGGCCGGCGCCCTGACCCTTGGAGCGGCGCTCAGATTTGGCTGGGTGTTCCATAGCGGATTCGCCGTTAGGCCGAGCGAGGCGTTCTTTGAAGCGGCCGCCTTCGGCGCCAAGGGCGAATTGGCAGACGCCTATGGTCCCGGCACGGGCCTTACTGCCCATCTCTCGCCGGGAATGCCGTTGCTGGTCGGCACGATCTATCGTTGGCTCGGGGTTGGCGAGCCGGTCGCGGAATTTACGCTTTCGTGCCTTTCGCTTGCGTTCATCTATGTCAGTTTCCTCGCCCTTAACGTTGCGTTTGAGAGGCTCGACGTGGCGTCGGCGGCGCGCTTCGGCGCCATTGTTGTGCTGGCCCTCATTCCGCTGAACATCTCTTTCGAAATGAAGGGATTCCGGCATTGGGAGGGCGCGCTCGCAGCGGCCGGCATCGCCGTTTATCTGGCCCGCTCGCTTGCGCTAGACGCGCGCAAAGAACCACCCGGCTGGCTGGATTTGGGCCTCCTGGCGGGCGCCGGCGGCATATTGTTCTTATTCAGTCCGCAGGCCGCGCTGGGCTGCTACGGGATGCTTGGCTGGCTCGCCCTGCGCAGGCGCGGCTGGATGGGTTTCGTGGCGACGGCCGCGATTTCGGCGGCGCTCTTTGTCGTAATCTCTCTTCCATGGGCGCTTCGCAACGAAGCCGTTTTCGGCCAGAAGGTTTGGACACGGAGCAGTTTCGGCATCAGCTTTGCAGTCGGGTATCACGACGGGGCGGTCAGTCCCTCGGACCCGGGGAAGCTCTATCGGGACCGCCTGGAGGAGGTCTCGCCGTTTCTCAGTCCCGAGACGCTTGCCAAAATGCGGGCGGCAGGCGGCGAACTTGGCTGGGATAGAGTTTTGATCGACGGCACTGAGCAATGGATACGTGAGCACCAGGTCAGCGCGCTAAAGATCACAGCGAGACATGTTTGGGAATACCACTTTCCCCCGCGCTGGATGTGGTACCCCGACACCGGGATCATCGCCATTACCGAGCAAGCAATTACGTGGATTATTGCCGCGATCGGGTTCATTTGGCTCGGCGCCAAAATCGATGGGGGAGACT
>Ga0335076_10004907_pt1 | contig 13557 bp, 8 predicted proteins | sample Lox_Sample_25_FD_206717 | JGI IMG/M metagenome (GOLD analysis project Ga0335076, IMG submission 206717) | Soil microbial communities from Loxahatchee National Wildlife Refuge, Florida, United States - Lox_Sample_2.5 | ecosystem: Environmental > Terrestrial > Soil > Wetlands | place: USA: Florida... | reverse complement strand
GCATCCCCACGCGCGTGGATGGACAGCATCACGACGTTCGCTATCGCATCGAAGCTCGCGTCACCGACGCCGGTAATCGTGAAATCGCCGGCCACAATGCCGTCGTCGCCACCTATGGCACTTTCCAGGTCGGCATCTCAGGGGAGAGTTACGTCTATCAGGTCGGCGATTCCATGCGCGCCACCGTCATTGCAAAAGATTACGACGGCAATCCCGTTCAGACCGCTGTTCGTGTCGAACTCGTTCGTGGTTACTGGTGGTACGGCAACAACGATCAAAAAGAAACTGTCCTCGACAAAAGAGAAGCCAGAACCGGCGCCGATGGCACCGCCATCGTCACGTTCAACGCCAAAGAAGCGGGCAGTCTTTTCCTTCGCGTCAAAGCTCTCACTCCGGAAAAACGCGAAGTGCAGGCATCCACGTATGTGTGGGTCACCAGCACCGGTAACAACTGGTGGGGCGCGGAGAATCGCGAGATTCGCATGGTCCCCGATAAAAAGTCTTACAAAGTGGGCGACACCGCTCACGTCCTCGTGCTCACCGGTATGCCCGACGCCTATCTCCTCGTCACCACAGAAGCGCGCACCATTCAGTCGAAGCGCATTGTCCATGCAACTTCAGCGTCGATCACGCTCGACGTTCCCATCACCAGCGACCAGCAGCCCAACGTCTTTCTCACCACCGTTTTCTTGCGAGACAATAAGCTGTACAACTCCAGCAGGAGCCTCAAAGTTCCCGCCGTACAGCAGAAGCTTCAAATCGCGATTCAACCTTCACAAAAGCAATTCCAGCCAGGCCAGAAAGCCAGTTACACGCTCGTCGCCCGCGATTCCACCGGCAAACCTGTCGCTGGCGAATTCAGCATCGGCATTGTTGACGAAGCCATTTACGCCATTCGCCCCGATACCGCCGGTGATCCCCACGACCTCTTTTACGGTCCCGCCTACAACCGTGTCTCCACCGACTCTTCCCTCAACTTTTATTTCAGCGGCGAGGCCGGCAAGAAACAGATGTTCCTCGCCTATCGCGGCAACGCCAACCCGCGTGCTCTCGCGCAATTGAAACCGGAAACACTCGTGCAACCCAAAGTCCGCAAACTTTTCCCAGACACGGCTCTGTGGGTCGCTGACGTTCACACCGATTCGAACGGCCGCGCCGATGCACAGCTTACTTTCCCCGATTCGCTCACCACTTGGCGCGCGACGGTTCGCGGCGTCACCATTGACACAAAAGTCGGCGCCGCCACCAACAATGTGATCGTTCGCAAAAATCTTATGGTGCGCCTCGCCGTTCCGCGGTTCTTCCGCCAGGGCGATGAAGTCGTCGTCTCCGCCATCGTTCACAACTATCTGGCTACCGCCAAAACCGTCCAGGTTTCTCTCGACCCCAAAGGCCTCGACGTGCTCTCCGGACAGACCACTTCCATCGAAGTTCCCACCAAAGGCGAAGCCAAGGTGGATTGGCGCGTCCACGCTCAATCCGTTCACGAAGCCGATCTGCTTGCGAAAGCGCTCACCAACGAAGAATCCGACGCCATGGAAATCACACTTCCCGTTATCCCCGTTGGCGTGAAACAAACCGACGCCAAATCCGGCTCCGTTTCTGGCGCCAGCGAGGAAGAAAAAGCCACAATCACTCTACCGGGCAATCCCGATCAATCTTCCCCGGCTCTCGACATCACCATCAGCCCGTCGCTCGCCGGCAGCATCTTCTCCGCGCTCGACTATCTCACCGCTTATCCTTACGGCTGCACCGAGCAGACCATGTCCAGCTTCCTTCCCAACATCGTTGTCGCCAAAGCTATGAAGGAGCTGAAGCTGCAAGCCACGGTGGACACGCCCGAACTGGAAAAGAAAATCGAAGCCGGCATGGCCCGCCTCAAAGACTTCCAGCACGATGACGGCGGCTGGGGCTGGTGGAAAGAAGACGAAAGCCAGGTCTTCATGACCGCTTACGTCGTCAGCGGCTTCGGCCAGGCTCGCGATGCCGGTTACGATCCCGGCGCACAGTCTCTTTCACGCGCGTTCGATTATTTGCACGCGCAGCTCACGCAACACCCCAACATGCGCCAGGAACTGCGCGCCTACGTCGTCTACGCTCTCGCGTTGAACCACGCCGCAAAACCGGAAGAACTCCAGGATGCCTGGGGCGCCCGCAGTGGTATGAACACCCAAGGCCTCTCCATGCTCGGTCTCGCCATGTTTACCAGCGGCGATCAAGCCAAAGCGCTCGAAATTGCCGGCACGATTGAATCTCAAGCGGCCGTTACCGATGTCGAGGCCAGTTGGCACTCCCCCTACGACTACCTGATGGAATTTGAAGTGGACGACGACTCGGAAACTACCGCCTTCGCCGTCCGTCTCCTCAGCCTCGCGAAACCTGCGAGCCCGCTGCTTCCCAAAGCCGCTCTCTGGCTCGTCAATCATCGCGAAGGCGGTTACTTCTGGTACAGCACCAAGCAAACCGCCATGGTCGTCTTTGGCCTCACGGACTACGTTAAATCCAGCCACGAACTCGACGCCAACTTCCGCGCCGAAGTTTACGTCAACGGCAAGCAAATCATCGCCCGCCAGTTCACTTCCGCGGACGCCTGGAATCCAGCTCCTCCCGCCATTCATCTGGACTCTTCTCAACTCCAGGTTGGCGCAAACGAAATCCGCGTCCACAAATCCGGCAGCGGCCGCCTTTACTGGTCCGCGGCTGGCTCGTACTTCTCCAGCGACAAACGCCTTGTACAAAACAACAAGCTTTCTCTCAACATCACCCGCGATTATTTCCGTCTCTCCCCCGAACAAACCAACGGAAGAATCGTCTACAATCTCGACCCGCTTCAGGGCGAACTCCACGTCGGCGATATCCTCGCCGTGCGCGTCACCGTTGGCGGCAGCGATTGGCGCTATCTCCTGATGGAAGATCCTATTCCTGCCGGCGCCGAATTCATCACCCGCGATGATCTCTACGAATTGCGCCAGCGTCCTTCCTGGTGGGAATACTGGTTTACACGCCGTGAATTCCACGATGATCGCGCCGCCATCTTCCAGACCTATTTCAGCGGCCGCCATGATTACGTCTACTTGCTCAAAATCGTCAATCCTGGCAAGTTCCAGGTCAGCCCTGCCATGGTTCAGCCCATGTACCAGCCGTCCATCATGGCCACCACCGATGCCGCTGTCGTGGAGGTGAAGTAATGTCGCGCTTCGATATCGCTCGCGCTGCCTTTGCGGATTGCCTTCGCAGCGGCCGCCTTTGGCTCGTCCAATTCTTCGCGAACCCGCTTCTCTTCGGCCTCGCAACCGCCTGGCTCCTCATTCCCGTCGCCAACAACCTCCATCTCATTCTTAATTTTGTTCTTGCCTTTGTTTTGATCAGCGCTGTGTTCATGCTTCACGCCGGGACTCTCAACTATTTCTCCGATCGCGGTCGCACGGAAAACGCGCCTCTCTGGCCTGCTTTCCGTCGTGGGTTGCAGCACCTTCTCCCGGTCGCCATATGTCTCGTCGTTTTCTTCCTCCTCTGGCTCCTCCTCGGCAATCTCGAAACTCTCCGCGCCGCTTTCCCGGCCTACGTTCGCTCCATGCTTCCCGTTTTTCTCCGCCGCCACATCACTTTGCCGGCTCTCGACGTCCTCTACGCCTGTTTTCTCTTTTTCATCCGTTGGATTTTCTTCCCTGGCTTGATTCTTCCATTCCTCGCGCAAGCCGCCGACCTAGGTTTCCGCGGTTTCGGCCGCTCGGGTTTCTCGGCGTGGAAGCGCTCCGTCTCCTCGCTCGCTTACTGGCTCGTCCTCCTGCTCGCCTCATTGCTCGGAGTTTTCGTCACCCAAAAACTCATGGCTTGGAAGCCGGATTTCCGCACTTCGACTTTTCCGCACGAAGCCGCCAGTCTTTCCGTGCGTCTCTTTTTCGCTTACCTTCTGGGATTGCTTTCCTGGCTGCTGACCTGCTCACTCGTGGGGCGTTGCGCTGCTTCCACTGGCACTCCCTCGGATGTCGGCGGGAATCCCGCCGCTTAGCCATCCAAGTACAATTTCTTTTCCACGTTCCTGCGCCAGCGCTGCCACTCGCCTTCGCGCCGCCGTATAAGCCCGTTGCACATCCTCGCGATTCTGCGGCCGCCGCAAGACCGCCTCTATCTCTTCATCGCTCATCACCGCCGCCGCATCCGCCGTTGCATTTGGTTTCGAAAGATACAGGACAATCCCTTCGCGAAACCACAACGGCGTAGCCGCCTTCGCTTTTGCCTCCACCAAAACATGAAAAATCTCATGCCGCAGCGTCGATTCCACAATCGATCGCTTCTGCAATTCCGCAAGGGGCTGCAGCCGGACCGTGCGTCCTCGCGTCGAAGCCGCCACCCACCCCGGTTGCCCCGTCGTATCGCGATACGCGTCCAGGCTCGCGTAAACCTGCAATCTCACTCCGGCACTCGCCTTCCACCCAATCGCTTGCTCATCTTCCTTCAGGATTCGTTCCGCAATCGGCAGCAGCGCCGCGTCCAAGTCCGGTTGCGTGCTCAGAACCTCCACGCGCTCGCTGCTTCTCGACTGCCAGTTGATTTTCTCCGCCGCGCCTTTCTCCGTCCCTGGATAGTAGAAACTCAAAATCTCGCGATAACTCTTCCCCTGCCTTGCCATCTCTTCCGCGCCGGCCTGGCAGAGCCCAACACCGTGCCCCGACCCGCGCCCTGAGAAAACAATCTGCTCTCCCGCATTTCGCACTTCGTACAAATCACTCCGGATTTTCTGCCATCCCAGCTCGCGGTCCACTGCAAAGCGAAACGTGGACGCGGAAACTTGCGCCAGCCCTCCGCTCCCCCCCGCCAGTTTCAGCCGCTGCGCCCGTCCGCTCTCCGAACGCGCCACAATTTCAATCGTTTTCCACCCCGTCGGCAGCGCCAGCCCCGCCTTTCGCAGCGCCCGATCCACATCCGCGATTCGAATCGCGCTCTCCCACTTCAATCCGCCTCTCGCCATGCAATAGCTGTCCGCATGCGCCGTCAAATACACTTCGTTCACCGCCGGCCACGCCTCTTTCGCTGCCGCCGTCATCCCTCCGCAGTTCTGGTGATAAAACGCTTGCGCCACTTTTCCTTCGAATCGCAGCACTTCTCCCCGCGTCTCGCTCACGGCTGCCTCCACCGCCGCGTTCGCGCTCTTCCACCCAAACACCTGGCAATGTGTCGTGTCGCAAAAGTCGAATCCCTCCGCCTCATGCTGCCCCAAAAACCGCATCGCATACGTTCGCGCAACCACCGCCATCGCTTTTCGCGACTCCACATTCTCGAAATCGCCGCTCTCCGCCATTAAAACCGCGGAAACATACTCCTCCAGCGGCATCGTCACCGTCACCAGCAGCCGTCCCTCACGCCTCTCGATATGCGCCGGATAACTCCCCGAAAAAACTGGCCCGATTCCCGGCCTCAGCTCGTAATGCCCCGTCACATAAAAATCCGACCCGCCTTCCGTGTCATTCGAACCAATGGAGATTTGGCCGCCGCTCTTTTCGGCGCACGTCGGGCACAATCGCCAGAGAATTTCTCCTTCCACCGCTCGCACAAAAAGCGAATCCGGCGGCCGCGTCGTATACAGCCGCACGCGGACGTCCTGCGCCTTCGCCATTCCTGGCAACAGCACGCACCAGATCAGCGCTATTCGCGATTTCTTCACGGTGTCCGCCCGCTCTTTGCAAATTCCGCAAATACGCCCTGCGCGGCCGCCGCCGCGTCTCCTCCGTGTCCTCGTTCCAGAAAAATCATCACCGCAATCTCCGGTTTCTCCGCGGGCGCATACCCGACAAAAAATCCGTGCGTCGCCGCATCCTCCCGCGACGCCGCTGTCCCTGTCTTCCCCGCGACTTTCATCCCTTCCACATCCGCTGCATGCGCCATGCCATACGCCACCGACTCTTCCAATCCCGCAAACACCGCCGCCTCCACTTCCGCCGCGCCATTTCGCTTCTGCAAGGCTAGTTTCCGGTAGGCTGCCAGCAATTCCAGCGGCGTCACTTCAATTCCACGCTCCCCCAACGCCTCCAGTTGCAACATCTCCCGGTCGCGCGGCGTTTCGATTCTTCCGTGCGCTTCGCTTCCCACGAATCCACTCGGCGAATCCAGCCCCGCCCGCCGCAGCGCCTGCGCCAGTTCCGCCGCGCTCAGTCGCGTGGCCGCTTCAGCAAAGTACGAATTGCACGAATACGCGATCGCTTCTTCCGCATCCAGATTCACGACCGACGCTGGGTGCGCGCAATCCATTCGAGCACCGCCAATGCGTAGCGGCCTTCGGCAAAGCAATTTCTGGCTCGCCGTTAGTTTCCCCGATTCCAGCAGCGCCATAAGCACAAGCGGTTTCACCGCAGAGCCCGGCCTCTCCAGTCGCTGTGCCGCCTCTTCCAATCCGCGCGACGCCAGAATCTCTCCCGTCGCTACATCCACTACGACAGCCGCTCCCGCCCGTCCCTCTATCGCGCGCTCGATGGCCTGCTGCAGCTTTCCCCTGGCTAGTGTGTTTTGTGGGTAGGTTGCCCCAGTTCGAACCAGGAAAAGCAGCAACACGGCATAAGCGGGAATGCGAGTTGGTGTGAGGCTCCTCATCTCATTCGATCCTAATGCGGAGCATTCGCTGCGCGTTGCTTGCATTTCGGCAGTTGTTCGCTTGTACGGTGCGGCCGCTACTGGCAGGCGTCTCGCCGGGCCTCGATCTTTCCAACGAAGCCACAACGACGTCTCGCCGGGCCTCCAGCAACGCGCGCTCTAGCATCTTTGACGAAGCACATCACACATCGAAGAAACCCTTCCCTTCGTCGAATAGTCTCATGGTCAACTGTTCTGTTTTTTTTATGGACGCCACGGCACACACTGTCGCGGCGTTCTCTTCGTAGGTTCAGGCTGTAGCCGCCTGGCTTCAGTCAGGTATTACCGCTTTACGCCAGCCCCGCTTTCGACAGCGGCAACTCCCGGATCCGCTTCCCTGTCGCCGCAAAAATCGCATTGCATAGCGCCGGCGCAAACGCGGGCAACCCCGGCTCACCAACTCCCCCCGGAGGCGCGTCGCTCGGCACGATATGCACCCGCACTTCGCGTGGCGCCGTATTCATTCGTGCTATCGGGTACGTGTCAAAGTTGGATTGGTCGATCGCTCCCTTGGTCGCCGTAATCGCCCCATATAACGCCACGCTCGTTCCCATCACGGCCGCGCCTTCAAACTGGTTTTTCACCATTGCGGGATTTACCACTGTCCCCGCATCCAGCGCCGTGTCCACGCGGTCCACATGCACGCGTCCCGCGTCATCCAGATGCATCTGCACGACCGATGCAACGTAAGTCAGGAAACTCCGGTGGAACGCGATCCCCATGCCTGCGCCGTTGCCCTGTTTTTTCTTTCCCCATCCCGCTTTTTCCGCCGCAAGTTCCACGACGCGCTTGAATCGCGCCGTATCAATCGGATATTCCGTGTACGGGTGCCCGTAATTCGTGTAGTCCTTTGGCAGCTCCGTCGTCGGAATAATGCGGTCAGGCCCCAGAAGTTGCAGCGCAAACTCCACGGGATCTTTCCCTGCGGCCTGGGCCAGCTCATCTTCAAAACACTGAATACCGAACGCGTGATAGATGTTTGCGACGGAGCGCAGCCATCCGATGCGCACATGCGCGACCGCTGGCCCGTTCTCGGACCGATGATTCGGAATGGCAAAGGGAAGATCGCTGAAGCCCAGCCCAAGCTCCCCTGGGTCCGAGTACACCGCCTTGTCGTCGAACGTCGAGCCAATCGGAGGAAACACCGTTCGCTGCAGCCACGCGGTTGGCTTTCCGTCGTTCCCCAGCGCCGCTTTCATATACATCGCGGAAACGGAATGATAGCTGTCGAACTTAATGTCGTCTTCGCGGGTCCACACGACCTTCACCGGCTTGCCCGTTTTTTTCGAAAGCACTGCCGCTTCGACGGCAAAATCGGGAAACGACTTGCGCCCAAACGCCCCGCCCAGCAGCGTCACGTTCACCGTCACATCTTCTTTTTTCGCTCCCACCGCGGCTGCGATCGCGTCCCGCGCCCCCACAGGGCTTTGCGACGGCGCCCACACTTCCACTTTTCCATCCTTATACACCGCAAGTGCCGCCGGCGGCTCCATGGACGCGTGCGCCAGCAGCGGCGCGTAATACTCCGCTTCGACAATCTTTCCGCCCTTCGCGAACGCCGCGTCCACGTCGCCCACTTCGCGAATGACTTTTCCCGGTTTGCGCGCCGTCTCCTCCAATTCCTTTCGATAAGGATCGGAACTGAAGACGTTGTGCGAACTCTCGGCCCATTCAATCTTCAGTTTCTTTCTGCCCTGCATCGCCGCCCAAGTGTTGTCCGCCAAAACAGCAACGCCGCCCAAGGCTTGGAAAAGTACCGGTGGCTTGAACGTGTCAATCGTAGCCGTCTGCTTCACGCCCGCCACTTGTAGCGCCGCCGCATCGTTCACCGACTTCACCGTGCTTCCCATGACCGGAGGATGCTGAATGCTTGCATACAGCATTCCTGCCATGTGCACGTCTTGCCCGTATTTCGCTTTGCCGGTGCACAAATCTTTCAGGTCGTAGCTGACGGCGGGTTTTCCGATATAACGCCAGTCACTCCGCGCTTTTAGTTTGAGCTCTTCTTTTTTTGGAACATCCAGTTTCGCGGCCGCCGCTGCCAGCTCGCCATACCCGGCCTTTTTCCCAGAGGATTTGTGCACAACGTTGTGCAATTCCGTCGAGCACTCTGCCGCCGGCACTCCCCACTGCTGGGCCGCCGCACGCATCAGCATCAGCCTGGCTGTCGCTCCCGCTTCTCGCAGCGGCACAAAAAAGCTCACTACCGAGTGCGATCCGTCCGTATCCTGGTCCCCGTATTTCTCCGCTCCGATGGCCTGCACCACTTTCACGCGCGACCAGTCCGCGTCCAGTTCATCCGCCACGATTCGCGGCAGCGACGTGCGCACTCCGTTTCCCATCTCCGACCGGTGCGCGATAATGTACGCCGTTCCGTCCGTATCAATCGCCAGATAAACTCCTGGGTGCAGCGGTGCTTTTTCCATGCTCGGAAATGGATCGCTCGCCATTTCACTCGCATTCGCCGCGAGGAAACGCTCCGGAACCACAGAAACGCTGAGCACAAAAGCGCCCGCGCCCAGCATTCCCTTCAGGAAATCGCGGCGGCCATTGGACCGCTCTCGCGAATCTACGGAAATGTTCGTAATTTCAACCATCAGTGCCCCCTGCGGCCCACGTCCCAGCCGCTGCCTCTGGACAACATCCTACCGCCATTCGTGACAGTTGCAAGCCGGCTATCCGGGATCCTTTACTCATCCGGCCACGCACCCAATGCGCGGCGCAAATCCACAAGTTGCCCCAGGTGATATGCGTTGTGATCTGCAAGCAGCAGAGCCTCTCGCAGCACCGTCTGGCCATCCCCATGCTTAATTTTTGCGAAGAGATCCGTACGCACGTTTTGCACCAGCCGCACCATTTCCGTCAGGTCCTTCTGGAAAGTGGCTACGCTCTCATTCCAAGCCTTGTCGTCCGGCGGCATCGGCGTCTTGGGCCAGTACCCGCCCGGAAAATCAGGCGAAACGTGCTTTGTATTGCGGCTGAATTCCAGAATGTCCCACTGGGCTATGCGCGCGTGTTCCAGCAATTGCCATGCCGTGTGCGGCAGCCCGGTTGCGAACGTCCCGTATTTGCCGGCTGGGAAGCCCTCGATCGCGTCCATAAAATGCACGTGCGCTCCGCCGCCTTTCAGCAAATAAACCAGTTGCTCGCGCAGTTCGCGATCGCCATTGGAAGGACCTTTCTGTTTCGCGGCGGATTTCTTGGGGACTTTTTTCTTTTTCATTGGGGTTTCTCGGATACCAGCACATCCTGCGGCATTCCTGGCGCAGGATGCAGCGTGGTTTTTGCGAATCCGGAATTGGCGAACATCTTTTCGTACTCGGAAAATGTGTACGCATCGCCGGCATCCGTTCCCACCAGCATGTTTAAGGCAAATGCCGCGGGCACCGGCGGGCTGACCCGGTCTTCGTTCGGAATGAATTCCAACGTGACTGCTTTGCCGCCCGGCTTGAGCGCCGCAAGCACGCGCCTCATCAGTGTTTCGCACGTCGGCTTATCGAAATGATGAAAGATGTTGGTCAGCAGCACAAAGTCATAGCCGCTGCCAAGATCGCCTTCAAACGCGCTTCCCGGCCGTGTCGTATACCGCTCCGAAACTCCCGCCGCCTTTGCATTTTCTGCAGCCACAGCCAGCACCGCTGGCCAGTCCACCGCCAGGATCTCCGCGTTCGGATTTTTTTTGGCTACCGTGATTCCATAATTTCCGTGGCCGGCCGCGATGTCCAGAATCTTGCAGGGTCCGCCTTGGCTTGCTCCGATCAGGTCTGCGATGAAATTCGCCGCGGGTACCGTTATCGGTCTCATGGACTTTGCAAACGCCACCCATACTTCATCTTGCGGCTTCGTATTGTCCCCTTGGTTCCCGGCCGTGCCGCCTTTGCGCACTGCTTCGGTCAGTGCTTCGATATTTTTCTTGTGCCACGGACTCGCCAGAAATCCCGTGACGGAGGCCAGGGAGGCGGGTGAACGGCGGTCCAGAAACAACGCCGACTCTTCCGTCAAGCCGTAGCGGCCGTCCATTTTCGTCAGCAAACCCATGATCGTCAAATAATCGCACAGGATTCGCACACCCCGCTCCGCCGCTCCCACTTTCGCTCCCAGCAGCGCCGGTGTGTCTGCTCCTGCTCCAATCGCGGTGAAGACATCCAGCTCGATTCCAGTCTTTAACACCTCCGTTTGCTGGAAAACCGTCAACAGTTGGAATATCCGCTCCGGCGTCGGTCGGTTTGTCGTCGAGGCAGGTGTCGCCATCTTTTTTGCTCCTCTTGTGTCGTGTTTTCAGCCGCTCAAATATACACCCGGAGGGCCCTTCCTCTCGGCTCAATTCCTTGCCCCCATCCCGTTTAGGCTGGCATACTTTCTCTCCCCGCAATGCGTGGGAGAGGCAAACGATGAGACGCGAATATCACCGCTGGTATTCTCCACGCCTGGGCATCGAGCTCGGCGTAATCGTCCACGGCCATTGGGGCCCCCCGATTCTCGGATTTCCCACGAGCGCGGGCGATGAGTCGGAGCTCGAAGGCCAGAGCATGATCGGCGCGCTCGGCGATTTCCTTGACGCCGGGAAAATCAAGTTTTTCAGCGTCAATTCCATCAATGGCCTCAGTTTTTACAACAAGGGAGCGCATCCTTTTCATCGCAGTTACGTGCAGTCCGTCTTCGATTCCTATTTGCGCGAGGAAGTCGTGCCCTTCATCTGGGACAACTGCAAAAGCCCGGGCATCGCCATCTCCACCATGGGCGCTTCCTTCGGCGCCTACCACGCCGCCAACTCCCTCTTCAAGCATCCCGATGTCATCAAGCGCTGCTTTGCCATGTCCGGCGTCTACGACCTTCGCAATTTCATGGACGGCATGTACGACGACAATTTTTATTTCAACAATCCCGTGGATTACATCTCGAACATGAGCGATCCGTGGTTTTACGATCAAATCCGCTCGTGCGACATCCATATAACGACCGGAACTGGCCCTTGGGAAAACAGCGGGCCGACCTACCGCCTCTCTGAGGTTCTCTCCAGCAAGGGAATCCACCATTCTCTCGACAATTGGGGACCTCAGGGCGGGCATGACTGGCCGTATTGGAAGCACCAAATGAGGGAGTATGTCGGTCGGCTCTTCTGAAAAGAAGATTACCGTAACAACCACAAACTTCGTAACCAATCATCCACATAAACTCTTTAGAATGAATGCTTTGCTAACTCATTCATGCAAAAAGACTTTAAGTTGCTTTAAAATCAATGAGTTAACCTCTATATTTAACCATTCGGTTAAATAAAAGTTCTTCCTGAAATCATGCCCATCGTTTTCCATATTTTTCCACAGGGCCTGTTCTTTTGCATCTCCCGCCACTTTCTCTCGGTCTCTTTTCAGGGTTTCAGCACGTCCATCGCGGTCAGCGCGTAAATCGCCGCCGTCTCCACGATTTTTCTCAGGTCCACATATTCGTTGGGACCGTGCGCGACCGAAAGCAATCCGGGACCGTACGCATACCCGGGAATCCCTTTCGCGGCATAGAACCGAATTTCCAGAAGACCGGGACACATTTCGAAACGCGCTGCTTCGCCGGTGACGCTCAAAATATTTCGCGACAGCGCTTCCGCCAGCGCCGCATTTTCTTCGCAGTAAGAGGATCGGCCTTCCTGGAAAAGTTCCCATTCGAGCGGAATCCCTTCGTGTTTGCACCGCTCCAGCACGCTAAACAATTCTTTTTTCTCGATCTCCAGATCTTCTTCCGGATTGATGCGCCGGTCCACAGTGAACCAGCATTCCTCGGGAACGACGTTGAAGTTTGTGCCGCCGCCGCTCTGGCCTCCAAGCATGAGGATGGAGTTCGCGGCATGGTCCGCGCCGACGATCGCTTTTGTGGTTCGTTGTTCGACTTTGCGTTTCAGTTCCTGAAGCCTTTGCACGACAGTGTGCATACGTTCGAATGCGTTTTGGCCGTGACGCTGCAACCCGACATGAGCGGATTTTCCAAGCACACGGACACGAAGAGAAATCGCACCACGGTTGGCATTCCAGACGACACCGCTGGTGGGTTCCGGCAACAGCATACCAACGCCATCGCGGCCCAGCAGCCCTTCTTGCTCCAACCGCGCCGAGCCATGCTGGCCGCCGGTCTCCTCATCAGGAACAAGCGTCAACACGATCCGGCCTTTAAGGGTTGCGCCGACTTGCTTGAGTGCGGAAATGGCGAAAAGCATCGCCACGATGCCGCCCTTCATATCGCAGGAACCGCGTCCGAAAAGGAGATTGCCTTTGCGCGTGGGTTGAAACTGTTCCGCGGACTGGGCGGGGACGACGTCATAGTGGCCATGAAAATAGAGGGCACGATTTCCCGAGCCGAAGGTAGCGACGAGAGATTCGGCAGAAGTTCCAGCATCATCGCTTGAGACTTGTGGACGAAGACGTTCGCAGACGAGTCCCGCTTCTAGCAGAGTGTTTTCCAAAAATTCCACGCAAGCCGAACGGTTCCGGCCCGGAGGATTTTCCGTAGGAAAAGAAATGAGCCATTCGAGCAGAGCAGCCATCGCATCCTGCTGCTCGCCAAGCCAGGAATGAATAGCGCGCCGGAGAGTTGCTTCGTTCTTAGCGATTTCTGACATGCAAACACATGCTATGGACTTCCGCAGGCGAAGCCAACCTCCATTTTGGTCCGCACAGTGTTCCGGGTTGAACTGCTTTGAGTGAGATTCGGTTCCTACCTGAAAGATCCGAACTCAAGTAACTCGCCGCGTGGAAGGAATTCTTTAGGTACTGATTGGGACCAGGTCCTTCCCCAACAGGAGTGCTAGCTTTGGCTTAGGCGCCGGGTGAGGAAAGACTCTAATTGCCGCCTGGAGGAGACGGTGGCCGTGGAAACGACAACCATGAGTTTTGACGGGCGGTGGACGCAATTGCGTGCCCATAAAAGGGTTCTAGCCAAGGT